>Ga0207797_1003018_pt1 | contig 11403 bp, 9 predicted proteins | sample PRCRCaboRojoPR_6_FD_187275 | JGI IMG/M metagenome (GOLD analysis project Ga0207797, IMG submission 187275) | Marine sediment microbial community from Cabo Rojo, Puerto Rico - PR CR 10% Liquid 1 (SPAdes) | ecosystem: Environmental > Aquatic > Marine > Coastal > Sediment | place: Cabo Rojo, Puerto... | reverse complement strand
GAACTCCCAGCTGAAGGTGTCCACGATACCGTCCTCGTCAGCTGAATTGCTCCCGTCGAGAGTGACGTTTAGCGGCGCCCCGCCGGAGCCGGGATCTACGGAGAAAGAAGCTGTAGGTTCTTTGTTTGAATTACAACCATTTAAACTTAAGAGCAATACGGAGAACAAAATAACCAAGACACCATACTTAACCACTCTTTTCATAATAAGGTACCTCCTGGACTGAGAAGCTAAATTGTTTGCTATCTTCTTGAATAGACCGTTCACTCACACATCATTATAGGTCATTTATCTTAGAATAACATATTGTGGAATTGATATTCAAATAAGCAGCCGGTTGGTTGGGAGAAATAGTTGTCAGTTTAAGTTTCTCTGGTTCTTACGGATCGATTTATGTTTAAACTCCAGCATCTTAAACAGCTGCCAGAGAAGCTCCAAGAGGTACTTGCAGTGATAAAATTGGTGTTCAGTTAGGGGATAAAGCCGGCGGACATAAATTAGCGTAGAGTCAGTTACCCCGCACCAAGGTGCGGTGCTGGTAACAACAACACTGTAAGGTCAGAAACATTTTTCTTTAACGAAAATCGACCCAGCACCCAGCAGTCAATTCGGAACTAGTCTCGTGCCAGTACCGAACCTGAATGAGCAGGGCGAATTGACTGCTCGGTTCCTCATATCAAGTTAGGCTAACCAGCCGATTCCTCCCTCGGCTAATTTTGGCGAAGCTAAATCCTGCCTCCGTCATTCCTGCCACCCTTCTTCGCCTATCAGGGGGAGGAAACTGCAATAAGACTTCTTCCGCTTCTCGATTTCCTCTTCCTTTTTGATCAAGAGGACAAGACGCTGCTGTCTCTGTCCGCCGACCGGAATGACGAGCCTGCCGTTGACGGCTAGCTGATCGATCAGGCTCTTCGGAATTGTCGGAACTGAGCCGGTACCGATTATCCTATCGTAGGGAGCGTTTTCCGCCCAGCCCCTGGTGCCGTCCCCGACCCTGTAAGTTATGTTAGATAACCCTAGCTGCTCGTGGATTACTTTCGCCCTCTCCTTTAACTCTCTTTTTCGTTCAATCGTATACACTTCTTTTGCCAATTCGGCCAGGATGGCCGTCTGGTATCCGGAACCGGTGCCTATTTCCAGTACCCTGTCCTCCGGGCGAACGGACAGGTTTTCCGTCATCAGGGCAACGATGTAGGGCTGGGAGATCGTCTGACCCTCGCCGATCGGTAGCGGCCTGTCGGAATAAGCGGCGCCTTTCTGGCTTTCGGGCACGAACAGGTGTCTCGGGTTGGCACGGAAGGCCTGCAGGAGATCCGGATCGTCGATTCCCCGGTCCTCCAGCTGTTCCCTGATCATTTTATTCAGCGGGGGGCGAAAGCTATCCGGTTCCATATTTACTTCTCCTCTTTGTCCGCTTCAGCTCCTTCGACCTCGGCTTCGTTCGCGGAAAAATAGTTCTCGATTATTTTGCTCGACTTTTCGGCGTCCTTTTCCGGGACCATGACACGGATTTCGCCGAGCCCGTCGACGGGGATGGGGTAGACGGAGTGCGTGATGTGGGACGAGAGATAACAGTTGATGTCATAGTCCTCCAGCAGGGCTTTGATCATATCCGCCTTCTGCTCGTTCCAGGTGCTGAAAACCTCGACTAGTTCCATGTTAGTCCTCCCCTTCGTCCCTCTGCGCTATTGCCTTTTCCTTGTAGCTGACGAGCTGTTCCCATTCTTCTTCCGAGACCCGCTGGAACTCTTCCGGGGAAAGATCGCCGAGTTCGATCGGGCCGATCGAGAGTCGACGAAGTCGGACTATCGTCAGGTCTACGGAATCTATTAGCCGCTTGATTTCGTTTTTCTTCCCCTCGGTCAGGGTAAGCTCAAGTTCAGTATGTTCCTCCCCTATATTTATTACCCCGCCTTCCTTTATCTGCAGCACGTCCCCGCTGTCCTCTATTCCGTCCATGAATTTCTCTATGATGCCACCGATCTTGCCGTGACCCAGCGTTTCCGATAGCCACAGGTGATAGGTCTTTTCCACTTCGTAGCGGGGATGGGTCAGGGCATGGACCAGCTGGCCGTCGTTGCTCAGCAATAGGAGTCCCTCGGCGTCCTGATCCAACCTTCCGGCCCAGCGGTAGCCGATGAAGCCCTCGGACCTGAGGGTCCGCCCCAGCGTCCTGCCGTAGTGAGGGTCGTCGTGACTGCAGAGCATACCGGTTGGTTTGAAAAATTTGTAGCCCCGTTTTTCCGGCGGGTAAGTCGGCAGGGGATGACCGCGAAGGTAAAGTTTTTTCATCTCCCCGAGCTCGTAGTCGGCAAAGGGGTTGAGTTCGGTCTCCTCGTTTACACTTACCTCCCCTTCTTCTATGAGGTCTCTTGCCTTTCTTCGGGACAGACCGGATTGTTGTTGAACTATTTTCATTAGTTTCATGACAATAAAGGATGAACCAGCCCCCGCGTTTTTGCAAGACTGCTCCAGCGATGAGCTATTTTTGTGGACCCAAAAACCAGTTTAGGAGCTCCGTTCCGGCACCGATTGTCCGGCAAGATTGAACCGAGTCGATTTTTCCCCGATAATAATTTGTTATAATGGTTGGCTATTTAACAATCAGTCACTCTTTTCTTGACTTAACCTTAAAGGGGGTACTGAAATGGAGAGAAAAGCGATAGACTTTCTGGAAAAGTACGTCAACACTATCAGTCCGTCGGGGTACGAGGACAGGGCGGCAGCGATCTGGAAAGAAGAAGCGGAGGATTTCGCGGACGAGGTCCAGGGGGACCTTCACGGGAATTCATTTGCCGTCGTAAACAAGGGGGGCAGCCCGAAGGTCATGCTGGCAGGCCATACCGACGAGATCGGCCTGATGGTCAGTCAGATAAGCGACGGAGGCTACCTGTTCTTTAATACGATCGGTGGCTGGGATAACCAGGTCTTGCCCGGTCAGCGCGTTCGGATCAGGGGGAAAGAGGAAGAAGTTATCGGCGTAGTCGGCCGAAAGCCGATACACCTACTGGAAAAGGAAGAGAAGAAACAGGTCGTGAAGCCGGAGGAACTCTGGATCGACATCGGAGCTGAGGACAAAGAGGAGGCAGAGAAGCTGGTCGAGGTCGGATCGGCCGGAGTGCTGGATTACTCTTTTCAAAGATTACAGGGAGACCTGGTTGCCGCCCGGGGCTTCGACGACAAGAGCGGAGGATTTGTCGTTCTGGAAGCGGCAAGGAGGCTGGCTGAACTTGAGCCGAAGGCAGAGATTCACGCGGTGGCCACGGTTCAGGAAGAAATTGGCCTCCGGGGAGCGAGAACCTCGGCTTTCGGCATCAACCCGGATATTGGAATAGCAGTAGACGTAAGTTTTGCCACGGATACGCCGTCTATGGACAAGGAAAAGAGAAAAGTTGGCGAGGCGGAGATGAACGGTGGCCCCATGCTTTCCCGCGGACCGAATATTAACCCGGTGCTCTTTCGGAAGTTTGTAGATGTTGCTGATGAGAAAGGGATTCCGTATCAGGTCAAGGGAGCTCCCGGCGGAACGGGCACGGATGCAAACGCGATTCAGTTGACCAGGGGCGGGGTAGCGACCGGTCTCGTTTCGATTCCAAACAGATACATGCATAGTCCCTGTGAAGTGGTGAGTTTAAAGGATATAGATAATATCATTGAGTTGCTCGCACAAACCGTGAATGATTTTGAAGGAGATGACTTCGAACCTTTTTAAGCGGACTACCAACTGGTGATAAATATGGCTGGAGTAAGAGAAATAGCGGCGAGAGCCGGTGAAGAATTCGAAAAGTTGACCAGTTTTTCGGCGGATCAGGAGATAACTGCGGGCGGACTCCGGGTGACCGGAAAGGTAAAGTTCAGAAAACCGAGGAGCGTCGTCGTCGAATACGAGGAATATGAAAATCCGATTGAGGATTTCGAGGTGGAGGTCTCCGGCGGTCCGGAATTTTCCGGTGATGACCTGGAAGACTCCCGCCTGATTTACAGGGGTTCCGAAACCTGGATTCATCTCATTGATAAAAACACGGCGATCAAGAAGGACGGCAAGTGGCTCTACTCGCCCTTCGCTGGCGTCGACGTTGTCGGCCAGTTGAATTTTCTCCCGTCGCTGGTCAGTGATTTTCTCCTGAAGGACGACGGCGAAGGTGAAATCAACGGCAGGCCCGTGGATCGGCTTTCGCTGAAGCCGAAACAGGCGAGACGTTCTCTCTTCCTCAAGGACGAGGTGTTTAACCTGGCAAAGGCCGAACTGGCGATTGACCGGGAACTTGGCCTGCCCCTGAAGATTACTTACTATCCCGGGGAAGGCGATCAGTTGAGGTTTTCCAGTAGCCGGGGTGGGCCGGTTCACGTCGAATACTCCAATTACGATATCGACGGGCCCGGAAGCCGGGACTTTAACTTTGACTCGACGAAAGTGGACCGAGTCTTCGAAGAGAGCCTGGTCGGGAAAGAGGAGTTCTCCGACAGGTTTCCTGTCTCGATACCGTTTTCCTCGATTAATGAGCACGGATTTGAGCTGGCTACGGAGGATTTGTCCCTTTTTCTTGATGAAGATAATGAACGGGCCTATAGCTCGCTGGTATTCGTGGCTGCGGACGAGAAGCCCGGGCAGAGGACCAGGTCACTTCAACTGCTGGCGGGAAACTATCTTTCCCGGGAGATGACCAGGCATCGGGCCTTTTTGTCCGAGAACGGCGAAGAAATTGATCTCGCTGGCCAGCCGGCTCAGATAACCGATAGGGGCGAGCGAGTCAGAAACCAGCTACCGGAAGAATGGGACCGGGAAATACACGAGATCGGCTGGCAGAAGGAAGAGTCGTTTTACTACCTGCTCGGTCAGGGGCTGGAAAGGAAAGAACTACTTGAGATCGCCCGAGATTTTAGCGAAGAGACAAAATCAATTATAACTCCTTAAGAAGCAGTTCGGAAGGAGACTTTTCGAAGAAAGTTTGACGGGGCTAACTGAATAACCCCGGTTTTCCCCGGGGTTATTCAGTTAGATTTTTCCCAGCGGTCAATTGAGTATCCTTCTCTTAAGATTCGCTGGTTATTATTTGAGTCAATCCTCTAATTCAGGGTATACAGAGTTTGGCTCGATTGACTTCTGGGTTGACGGATTATTTTCTGAATTCCTCACGGAAGTTCTTGAGCTTTTCGAAGAAGGATTCCCTCTCGTCTGAGTTATTGTTCCCAACCGGACTGTCGAGCAGCTCGTTTAACCGTTCGATCAGCTCTCTCTCCTCGCTGCCGAGGTCGGTCGGGGTTACCGCCTTCAATCTGACTATCTGGTCTCCCTTGCCTCGTTTATTGAGATGCGGTATGCCTCTGTCCCGGAGTTTTATCTTCTCGCCGGATTGCGTTCCGGGCTTCACGTCGATTTTCTCAACTCCGTCCAGAGTCGGGACTTTTATCGTATCGCCCAGGGTTAGCTGGGTGAACTGAACCGGGACCGTGGTCAGTATGTCGTCGCCTTTGCGGATAAAGGTTTCGTGCTCCTTGACTTCGACGGTGATAAATAGATCGCCGGGAGGGGCTCCGCGTCGTCCGACGTTCCCTTTGCCTCTAAGTCTGAGACGGGAACCGTCTTTGACGCCGGGCGGCACTTTGACCGAAATTTCCGTCTTTTCTTTTACCCGACCTTCACCCCGGCATTTCGGACAGGGTTCGTCGATTACCTCGCCGCTACCGCCGCATTTTGGGCAGGTCTGCACGTTGACAAAGCTGCCCAGCATGGTTTGCTGTTTTTGCCGGATCTCGCCCTGACCGTTACAGTGCGGACAGGTCCGTTTCGAGGAACCCGGCTTTACTCCGGATCCGTCACACCTGCCGCACTCGACGAAGCGGGGAATTGAGAATTTTACCCGAGTCCCTCTGGCGGCGTCCTCGAGCGAAACGCGTAATTTTCTCTGCAGGTCCTCACCCTTCTGCGCCGCGGTCTGAGATGATCTGCCCCGACCTCTTCCTTCGCCGAAGAAGAGGTCGAAGATATCGTCAAAGGAGCTGTCTCCGAACGCATTGCGGGCCCGTTCGTAATCCTGGTTGTTGAAGTCGAATCCCTGTGAAGGGCCGGTGTGGCCAAATCGATCGTACTGGGCCCGCTTATCCGGATCGGAGAGCACTTCGTAGGCTTCGGTGACTTCCTTGAATTTCTCTTCAGCTTCTTCTTTGTCCAGATCCGGATTCATGTCCGGATGGTACTTCTTTGCCTTCTTCCTGTAAGCTTTCTTTATCTCGTCTTCCGAGGCGTCTTCGTCGACGCCCAATACGTCGTAGTAATCTTTTGCCATATTTAACCGGCCCTTTTGTTTAGTTTTTGGTTTAGTCTATATTAAGGTTGATCTATTTATTCTTCATCCTCTGGTTCCTCGTATTCAGCGTCGACGTATTCGTCGTCGTCGGCTGAAGTGCCACCCTGACCAGCTTGACCGCCTGCTGGACCAGCGCCTCCCGAGCCACCGGCTCCTGCACCGGGACCGGCTGCGCCACCAGGACCGGCGCCAGGTCCGCCCTGACCGCCTTCGTAAGCAGTCTGGCCTATTTCCTGAGCGGCTTCGTTCAATTCCTCAATTCCTTCTTCGAGTTCTTCCTTGGAGGCGTCTTCTTCGACGAGTTTCTCCAGGTTCTCTATCTTCTCTTCGATTTCCGACTTCGTCGATTCGTCGATCTTGTCGGAGAACTCTTCCAGGCTCTGTCGGGTGGAGTAGATTAACTGGTCAGCTTTGTTCTTAGTCTCGATTCTTTCCGCCTTTCGCTTGTCCTCTTCTTCGTGTTTTTCGGCTTCCTGCTTCATCTGTTCTATCTCTTCTTCCGATAGCCTGGAGGGCTCCTCGATCGTGATGGACTCAGATTTACCCGTTCCCTTGTCCTCAGCTGCGACGTGGAGAATTCCGTCCGCGTCGATGCTGAAGTTTACATCGATCTGAGGCGTGCCTCTGGGTGCCGGGGGTATTCCGGTCAACTGGAAACGACCGATGCTCTTGTTATCGCTGGCCATCTTTCTTTCTCCCTGGACTACGTGGATATCCACGGTAGTCTGGTTATCTTCGGCCGTCGAGAACGTCTTTGACTTCTCCGTCGGGATCGTGGTATTTTTCTCGATCAACGGGGTTGTAACTCCGCCCAGAGTCTCGATTCCCAGAGTAAGAGGAGTAACGTCCAGCAGAACCAGGTCGTCGACCTCGCCGGCCAGTACTCCACCCTGGATGGCCGCGCCTCTGGCCACTACCTCGTCCGGGTTTATTTCCTTATTGACTTTACCCGGAATATGTTCCTCGATCAATTCCTGGACCTTCGGAATTCTGGTAGAGCCTCCGACCAGAACTACCTGATCGATATCGTTCTTGTTCATACTTGCTTCGGAGAGCGTCGACTCCAGAATATCCATGGTCCTGGTCAGGAGGTCGTCGACCATGTTCTCGAACTTCGCCCGGGTCAGCTTCTCGTCCAGGTGTTTTGGTCCACTCTGGTCCGCCGTTATGTAAGGCAGATTGATCGTCGTTTCCTTTCTGTTGGATAATTCCTTTTTGGCTTCTTCCGCCGCTGTCTTTAGGCGCTGCAGGGCACTGTGATCCTCTGAAAGATCTATCCCTTCCTGCTGTTTGAACTTGTCGACGAGCCAGTCGATGATTTTCTGGTCAAAGTCGTCCCCGCCGAGTTTCGTATCGCCGTCCGTGGCAACTACCTCGAAGACGCCGTCGCCAAGCTCGAGAATTGATACGTCGAACGTACCTCCACCGAGGTCGTAAACCAGAATTGTCTGGTCCGATTCGTCCTTCAGGCCATAGGCCAATGATGCCGCCGTCGGCTCGTTGATAATCCTTTCAACTTCCAGGTCGGCCAGTTTACCCGCGTCCTTGGTGGCCTGACGCTGGCTGTCGTTGAAGTAAGCCGGAACCGTAATCACGGCCTTCTTGACTTCCCGGCCAATTCTTTCCTCGGCGTCCTCTTTTATCTTTCGCAGGATCATGGAAGAAATCTGTTCCGGGGTGTAGGTCTTTTCTGAGCCGTCCCGGGAAATTTTGACCTCGTAGTTCTCTCCCATCTTACGCTTGATTGACGTTACCGTCCTGTCCGGGTTCGTAATTGCCTGTCTCTTGGCGGTTTCTCCTACAAGGCGTTCGTCCTCTTCGGTAAACGCTACAACTGAAGGGGTTGTCCTGTTCCCGTCCGCGTTCGTGATAACTTCCGGATCTCCCCCTTCCAGTACAGCCACGCAGGAATTTGTCGTCCCCAGATCTATTCCAATGATTTTCTCTTTAGCCATCTTTTCTACCTCCCATATTTATTTTTGTAACTAACTATCGTCTTCGCCCTCGGAACTCGAGGGATTGATATTTACCTTCACCTTGCTCGGTTTTAGCACCCTGTCCTTGAACTTGTAGCCTCTTTCAAATTCCTCGGTAATCTCGTTGTGTTCGTGTTCGTCGGATTCAACGCGCATCAGGGCCTGGTGTTTGTTCGGGTCGAATTTTTCCCCTTCGGCTTTGATCAGCTCGACTTCCCGCTTTGACAGGAATTCGTCGAACTGAGCATAGATCTTTTCTATCCCCTCGATGAAAGAATCCTTGTCGTCGTTTTTCTCGAAACTCTTGAAGGCCCTGTCCAGATTGTCGTAGATCGGAACCACGTCCATAATCACTTTACCCTTTGCTTGTTCTACCGCCTCTTCTTTTTTATCCCCCTGCCTCTTTTTGTAATTGTCGAAGTCGGCCTTCAGGTGCCTTATCCTGTCCTTTAATTCTTCTATCGTCTCTTCTTTTTCGGCCAATTCTTTTTCCAGGCTTTCGATTTGTTCCGACCTGTCCTCCGGTTCTTCCACTGCTTCATCTTCGGGTTCTGCCTCTAAATCCTGGTATTCCTCTTCCTGTTCTTCCGGGGTTTCTTCCCTGGTATCTTCCGGCACGAAAATCACCTCTTTCCGTTAGTTCTTTTTTCCAGCGGTCAGTAACGAATCAAGTCGACTTCCGATGTATTGGACTGTTGAGAAAGATTTGCTGTAATCCATATTTATCGGCCCTGTGATCCCGAGCGTACTAGAGCAGTTGGCAAGCCGCTTGATAATCATGCTGTACGGAAGCAACTCCGAGTCGTCTTTTAGTCCGACTATCGCAGTTATCTGGTTTTCGTTTTCCCGACATGATTCCGTTATCTCTTCCAGATTTTCTTCATTCAAATAATCAAAAACCTTTTTCAGCTTTTCCGGATCCTGTTTCTCCTTGAGTCCGTCACCGATGATATTTAAGGGGCCTTCCAGATATAACCTTCTTTCGCTTCTCTCCCGGAGGAAGTTCCGGATGAGAAGGAACGAATCCCGCGTCAGTTTGTCGTACCAGCCCTCTTCGTTCAAATCGACGTTCTGCATCTCTTTCAGCTTTTTCAGCTTTATTCCTTCCAGACGCTGCGATAACATCGGGTTTAGCTGCTCCAGTTCTCCCCTGGTAATTTCCCTGTCGGACTCTATGACACGGTTTTCAACTAGACCGATATCAGTCACGAGTATCGCCATTAAATGGGTCCTGTCCAGCTGGGTCAACGTAAAGTATTTTACCCGTCTTTCTTCCAGGTCGGGCCCAAGGACGAATCCGGCGTAACCGGTGATGTTTGCCAGAAGCGTCGCCGTGTTTCGCAATAACCTTTCCGTATTTTGCTGTTCGAAATCGTACGCTTCAACTATTGCCCGTTGCTCCTCTCCGGATAGCTCCGAGAGTTCGAGCAACCAGCTAACGAAGTAACGATAACCCTCTACCGTGGGGACTCGGCCCCCGGAGGTATAGGGCTTTTTCAGGTAACCCTCGTCTTCCAGTTCGTGCATGTCGTTCCGCACGGTGGCCGAGGAGTAATCGAGATCGTACTCCTCGAGGATCATTTTCGAAGATATCGGGTCACCGGTCTCGATGTAACCGTCGACTATCTCTTTTAGGATTAATTCCTTTCTATTCTTCATAAATTAGCACTCACACCCTAAGACTGCTAAATCTTAACTAGCTGCTTCGGTTTTTTCAACCAGGATGCTGAAACAGCGTGGTCTGGTTGGAAACTTGCCTATTTTTAAGTGGGGTAATTTGCAAAATTCACCTTATGTTAATAAGATAAATCTACAGAAATAAAAATATTCGGAGGGGTGATAAAAAGATAGAATATTTTTACAGTATCGAAGGTGTTCCGGAAAGGCATTGTACATTTTTTATATTAACCTTTAGGAGGTATTTTATGAAGAAGATTGCAGCTTTGGCTTTGGTTGTAGTATTTGCACTGGGATTTGGACTGCTGGCGGGAGCTCAGGAAGCGGAAAAAGGCGGCACTTTGACCATCGCCTCGGGTCAGAACTTCAAAGACCTGAACCCGATGGTTATGAATGCTGTATACGATAACTACGTCACGAACCAGGTATTTGACGAACTGCTCGCCCTTGACCCCGAAACCATGGAACCGAAACCCTACGTGGCGAAGGATTGGGAATATTCCGAAGATATGACGGAGATTACCTTCCATTTAAACGAGGGGATTGAGTTTCACAACGGGGAAAAACTTACCGCTGAAGACGTCGCGTTCACCTTTAACTGGATCATTAACCCGGAAAATGGATCACCCAACGCTTCAGAGTTCTCCTGGTTAAAGGAAGTTCAGATTGTCGACGAATACACGGTAAAATTCGTAGTTAAAGAAGACTCTGCTCCTTACGCACCCGGTTTGGTTGCGGAAACATTTGCCATTGTTCCCAAAGACACCTTTTTGGAAATGGGTAGAGAAGAGTTTAACCAGAATCCAGTAGGTAGTGGACCTTTTGAGTTCGTGGAATGGAAGAAAGGTGATCACATTACCCTGGTTAAGAACGAGGATTACTGGCTCAAGGACGTAAACCTCGATAAGATCATATTCCGGCCCATTCCGAAGGTTTCGACGATGATGCTGGAACTTCAGAAGGGTGGAGTAGATATTACGGATACGATGGAGCCCGTCCAGGTACCCAAGTTCCGCGACATGGACAACGTCAAAGTCATGCAGACGCCCGGCCTTAACTACTTCTACGTGGCGTTTAACATGAGCCGCGCACCCTACAAGAACAAGCAGTTCCGGAAAGCGGTTTACATGAGCTTTGACATGACAAAGGCCATTAATTCTATCTTTAACTCCACGGCAAAAACCGCCGAGAGAGCTTATGGGGCAATTCCTCCGACTCTCTGGGCAAATGACCGGGAATACCTTAAAAATAACGTCGCTCTCGAGGAAAACGACGAAAAGGCAGCAGAGCTCTTTGAAACGCTCGAAAAACAGGGAGTGCTCGACGAGGACAAGACCATTACAGTCTATTCTCCTCCCGACGATAACCGTAAGAGACTGGCTACCATTATAGTAACCAACCTCAGGGACCACGGCTTGAAGGCGGAAACACAGCCTCTGGAA
>Ga0207797_1003017_pt1 | contig 11408 bp, 10 predicted proteins | sample PRCRCaboRojoPR_6_FD_187275 | JGI IMG/M metagenome (GOLD analysis project Ga0207797, IMG submission 187275) | Marine sediment microbial community from Cabo Rojo, Puerto Rico - PR CR 10% Liquid 1 (SPAdes) | ecosystem: Environmental > Aquatic > Marine > Coastal > Sediment | place: Cabo Rojo, Puerto... | reverse complement strand
GGGATCTTGATGCCCTCCTCCTCGTAGGCGTCGGTGACGGCCCCGATGACCGCGGTTCGGGCCCGCCACATCCGACGGGCGCTCGGGTTGTCGATCCACACCCGCACCCCGAGGACGATGGCGGAGTCGCCGAAGCGCTTGCCCACGACCTGCGGCGTCGGCACCTGCAGGATTTCGTCCAGTCCACGCACAGCCTCGCGGGCGACGTCGGCCGCGTGGCCGGGGTCGTGGTCGTAGTCGACGCCCACCTCCACCTCGATGCGGAGGCGACCCTTGCGCGTCCGGTTGGTGATCGGCTGGCCGCTCACCTCGTCGTTCGGGAGCATCACGTACTCCCCGTCGAAGGTCTGGATGCGCGTGGTGACGATGGTGATGTCGGTGACGATTCCCTCGCGTTCGCCGATCTCCACCCAGTCGCCGATTTCGAACGGGCGCGAGAACATGAGGACGAAGCCCGCGAGGACGGCGCCGAGGGTCTGGCGGGCGGCCATCCCGACCACGATGCCGAGGAAACCCGCCCCGACGAGGAGGCTCCCGAGGTTCTGCGTAAACAGCCCCACGACCACCAGTAGGGCCAGCGTGTAGAGCGTCACCTGCGTGAGTCGGTAGACGATCTCTCGCTGGTGCTCGCTGATGGTCGAGCGCTTCCCCGTGAACTCGCCGATCACCCGACCGACGAAGCCCGTCAGGGCGTACGTCGTCGCCAACACGACGACGGAGAGCAACATGCGGCCAGCCACGTCCTCCAGCCCGAGACTTCGGTAGGAGCGTTCGAGCGGGCCGATCAGATCCCACAGAAGGACGACGACGACGATACCCGCGGCGGTCGTCAGCGTGACCATCGCCGACAGCGCGACCGTCGGAGCGGATCGCCCCGTCGTGCCCGTTCGCTGGCGCCAGCGACGCGCTCCGTACCGAACGCCGAGGACGACGCCGACGACGACGAGGGTCGCGACGACCCTGTTCACCGTCGTCGCGGTGGCGACGCCGAGCGGGTCAGCCATCCGACCCCACCCCGTGTTCGAGGGCGAGGCCCGCGAGCGCGGCGAAGTCGTCCGGCGCCAGATCGCCCGCCCGCTTCGACATGAGCTCCTCGTCCGCCGCGTCGACGACGGCATCCGGATCGTCCAGCCCGGAGATGTGAGCGGTGTTGCGGATCGCGTTCCGGACCGTCTTCCGCCGCTGGGTGAACACCGCCTTCACGAACCGCAGGAAGAAGGCTTCGTCCGCCACCTCGTAGTCGGGGTCGCGAGGCGTCGTCCGCACGACTGCGCTCTCGACCGCCGGTGGCGGCGAGAACGCCGCCGGCGGCACTGGTTCGACCACCTCCACCGCGGCGTAGTGCTGGGCGCTCACCGACAGGCGGCCGTACTCGCTCGTCCCCGACTCGGCGGCCATCCGCTCCGCGAACTCCCGCTGGAACATGAGGACGGTCGGCACCCCGAGCGGGAGGAGTCGGAACGTGATCTCGCTGGAGACGCCGTACGGCAGGTTCGAGACGCTCGCGGTCACGTCGGTCGGCAGGTCGCGCTCCAGTGCGTCGCCTTCGATCACGGTCAGGTGCCCGGCCGCCCGTTCGTCCGCGAACTCCCGGCGGAGGAAGCCCGCGAGGTCCGGATCGCGCTCGATCACCGTCACGTGATCGCTCGTCGCCAGTAGGCGGTCGGTGAGCGCCCCGGTGCCGCCGCCGATTTCGAGGACGTGACTCCGGTCGGCGTCGTCGGGGAGGTACGCCGGCAACCGGTCGAGGACACGCTCGTCGACGAGGAAGTGCTGATCGCGGTCGGGGTTGCCGCTCACGCCCGCCCGCCCGAGCAGTCGATCCGGATCGCGCGACGCTGTCATCGTCTCCGATAGCGTGCGAGCCGGGGTAAATTTCCCGTTTTTCCGGCCACCACCCGACGCCCGCCGCGCATCCCGAAGAGTCATGCCCACGCGTCGCCCACGTGCCGGAACGTCGGCTCCGATGATCGACCCGCTCCCCGTCGTCGTGGCGTCGCTCCAGGGCGCGATCCTCCTCACCCTCGTCGTCGGCGTCCGCCGCCGGAACGTCGCCGCCGCAGTCAACGCCCTCGTCGCCTTCGCCGTCGCCGTCCTGCCGTTCGTGCTGGGCGTCACCGCCGGCCTCGCCGTCGCGCCGACGCTCTCGCTGTGGCTCGCGGCCGCCGGCCTCCTCCACGCCGTCGGGATGCTCGGCCCCTACGACTCCGTGCCGTGGTGGGACGCCGTCACCCACTTCGTCTCCGCGTCGTTCGTCGCCGCGCTGATCTACGCCGGCGTCCTCGTCGCCGACGCCGTCGCCGAGGCCGCCGCCGCGACGCTCCTGCTCACCCTCGCCGTCGGCCTCTGGTGGGAACTCCTCGAACTGGTCGCGCGCGAACTCGGCGAGCAGTTCGACGTCGAACCGGTCCTCGTCCACTACGGCTGGCGCGACACGCTCGTCGATCTGCTCGTCGACGTCCTCGGCGCAGTCGTCGTGGTCGCCGTCGACCTGCGCGTGTTCGTCCCCGTCGTCGAGTCGGTGCTGGTCCCGACGCCGCGACTCCTCCGGTGGAGCGGCGGCGTCTTCGGCCTCAGTACCGTAGGGCTGGCGCTCGTCCTCGTCGGACTCCGCGTTCGTCGCGACCGGTGACGGTGCCTCGGACCGCCTACTCCACGAACGTCCGGTACTTGAGGTCCTCGTCGCGGAGTTCCTCCAGAATCCGGTCGACGAGGACGCCTTTCGGGTCGTGGAGGCCCGCGATGCGCTCCTCCAACTCCTCGAAGCTCTCGAACGGCGCCCGCTTGCGCTCGTCGAGGACGTCGTTCCGGAGTTTCTTGCCGATCCCCGGCAGGAGGTTGAGTTGGTGGAGGCGGAGCGTGATCGGCTGAGCCTCGTTGTAGAAGTCGACGAATCGTCGCTCGTTGCGGTCGACGACTTCCTCGACCACGTACTCCAGTTCGGAGTGGGCGGCGTTCGAGAGGTCATCGTACTCGATTTCGCGGATGCGACCCACCACCTCCCGTTCGTCGTCCGGTGCGAGGACGATGCGGTCGCCGATGCTCACGTCGGCGTCGTCGGTGAGTGTGAGTTCCAGTAGCCGGAACTCCGACTCCCCGAGGGCGTACGCGAGCGGCGACTTCTTGTACTGCGGGCGGTCGTCGTCCGGGCGCCCGTGGGGCAGGTAGTCGAGGATAACCGCGTAGGTCCGTTCTACCCCCTCCGCGGCGTCGACTGCGTCGTCGCCAGCCTCTTCGCTCTCGGAGGTCGTCATACCCGACGTGTACGGTGACGGACTATTTAAACCGTCGGCCGGCGCCCGGTTCGGGGGTGATCGCCCCGCTCAGCCGAAGTCCTCGCCGAAGGTCCCGGCCTGGATTTCGCCGGTGATCTGCGTCCGGAACCGGTGTTCGACGCGTTGCCACGACGGGGACTCGCGCCCGGTCGCGTAATGCATCGCGCCGAGTGGGTACCGATACGGTTCGTAGTCGATGGCGATGCCGGCGGCGTAGTCGCCCGGCACCGACCGCTGGACGGCGAGGTAGTTCCCCGGCTCTTCGGTCGCCCGGGCCATCGCCTCCCGATCCACCGCCTCGAGGTAGCCGACGAGCGGGTCGGCCGTAATCGCGCCGACGAGCGCCTCGATCCGGGTCAATTCTGGGTCGCTCACGACGACCCAGTACCGGTCCCCGATGGCCGCGGTGTAGCCGCCGTAGCCGAGGAAGGAGAACCGGTCGGTGTCGCCGCCCAGTCGCCGCCAGCCGTCCGCGACCATCCCCTCGACCACCGCGGTCGGGTCGTAGGCCCCGCGTCCGAAGGTCACGTTCGAGAGGTCGCCGGGCTGGACGTGGACGAGTTCGAACGCGTCCGCCGCCGTGTACGCCGGCGGTCCGGACCCGAGCCACCCCTCCCGGAGGTGGGTGTCGATGTTCGCGTCCTCCACGTCCGCCAGCAGTTCGCGGGCGTTCAGATAGCGCGCCCAGACGAAGGAGGCGTCGGGCATCTCCGGGTGGGTGGGCGTCCGTTCGAGCATCGCCTCGAACCCGACCGCCTCGTCTGCCGGCGCCCGTGGCGTCGGCGTCGCGGTGGCCGTCTCCGTTTCGGTTGGCGTCCGCGTCGCCGTCGCGGTACTCGTGGTCGGTCGTCCCGTCGGTTCGTCGTCCCCGTCGGCCGAACAGCCGGCGAGCGCGACCGTACCGAACCCGCCCACCGCTTCGAGAAAGCGTCGCCGGGAGACGCGTGGCATACGACCCGGTCGGTCTCCGGAGGCTTATACCTGTTCTCCAGTTCCGGGACGTTTATCCGCCCGTCCGACGCCCGTTCGAGCATGAAAGCGACCGCGACGGCCCACCCGATCCAGGGGTTGGTGAAGTACCACGGGATGCGCGACCCCGAACTGCGACTTCCGTACCACGACAGCATCAGCGTCTGCACCGCGCCGAGTCGCACGCTCACGACCGTCGAGTTCGGCGCGACCGACGAGGACGTCTACGTCGTCGACGGCGACCCCGTCGAGGGACGCGGCGCCGAACGCATCGACGCCGTCGTCGACCACGTCCGTAACCTCGCCGACATCGACGCCCCCGTCCGCTTGGAGAGCGAGAACTCCTTCCAGTCGAACGTCGGCTTCGGCTCCTCCTCCTCGGGCTTCGCCGCCGCCGCGATGGCCCTCGCCGAGGCCGCGGGACTCGACCTCACGCGCCCGGAAATCTCGACCATCGCCCGCCGAGGCTCCTCCTCCGCGGCCCGCGCGGTCACCGGTGCCTTCTCACAGCTCTACACCGGCCTCAACGACGACGACTGCCGCTCCGAGCGCATCGAAACCGACCTCGAAGACGACCTGCGGATCGTCGCCGGTCTCGTCCCGTCGTACAAGGAGACCGAACAGGCCCACGAGGAAGCGGCGGACAGCCACATGTTCCAGGCGCGGATGGCCCACATCCACGGTCAGATCGCCGAGATGCGCGACGCGCTCCGGAGTGCGGACTTCGACCGCGCGTTCGAACTCGCCGAACACGACTCCCTCTCGCTCGCGGCGACGACCATGACTGGTCCCGCGGGCTGGGTGTACTGGCAACCCCGCACCATCGCCGTCTTCAACGCGGTCCGCGCGCTCCGTAAGGAGGACGTGCCCGTCTACTTCTCGACCGACACCGGCGCGAGCGTCTACGTCAACACGACCGCCGAGTACGTCGACCGCGTCGAGTCCGCCGTCGCCGACTGCGGCGTCGAGACCGACGTGTGGGAGGTCGGCGGCCCGGCCGAAATCCACCCCGAAGCGGACGCCCTCTTCTAACGCCGTTCGTCCCACTCGACCCGGTGTTCGTACGTCGTCTCGCCGCCCTCCCGGAGCCACAGGATCGCACTCGAGACGTTGGCCCGTCGCTCGCCGGGGTGGCTCGGGTCGCGCGAGCGGTAGTTGAGTTCCACCGCCGCCCCGGATGGATACTCCTTCGCGACGTTGATCGTGTGGTACGAGCGGTCGAAGCGGTCCACGGTCGGAGTGACCGTCTCGAACCCCCCGGGCACGGCGTCGGCGTCGAGTCGACCGCCGCGGCGCTCGGCCGCGTCGAGGGCGTCGACGAGGGTGCCGAAGTCCGCAATGGCGTCGACCGGTCCCGACATCGGCAAGTCGCTCCGCTCGGCGAACGCGTGGGCCGTGGCGAGGCCGGCGGGACGGAGCGTCGTCCCCTCCAGCAGTCCCGCGTACTGTGCGTCCGCGACGGCACGACTCGCGCTCTCATCTGGGAGCTGTGCGTCCAGCACGCGCCGTAACTCGGCCGAATCGTCGACCGAGTGCGCCGTCCAGCAGACGAACCCCTCGATGTCCATTCGTTCCTCCGTGACCCCGCTCGCACCTATACGTATCGGCTCTTCCGTCGTCCGGCGGACGACAACCCCTATTGTCCTGCGGTCCAACCCCCGGTATGCGCGTCGTCGTTCTCGGTGCCGGGTACGCCGGTCTCACGCTCGCCCGTCGCCTCGAATCCCGACTGCCGGAGACGGTCGACCTCGTCGTCGTCGACGAGTCCGACCAGCATCTCGTCCAGCACGAACTCCACCGCGTGATCCGCCGTCCAGCGGTCGAAGACGCCATCACCGTCCCCCTCCGTGACGTGCTGGATCGGGCGACGGTCCGAACGGCCCGCGTCGAGGGCGTGGACCGCGAGGCCCGGCAGGTTCACCTCACTGATGGCGCCCTCGACTACGACTACGCCGCCGTCTGTCTCGGCGCCGAAACCGCCTTCTACGACCTCCCCGGCGTCGACGAGTACGGCCTGCCGCTGAAGCGCCTCGATCACGCCCACCGCATCCGCGACGCCGTCCTCGACGCCTGCGAGGTGGACGGCCACATCGTCGTCGGCGGCGCCGGCCTCTCCGGCGTGCAGGTGGCGGGCGAACTCGCGGCGCTGGCCGAGGAGCGCGGCGCCGACGTGGACGTGACGGTTCTCGAACGCCTCGACTCCGTGGCGCCCGCCTTCCCCGAGGCGTTCCAGTCGGCCGTCCGCGACGCCCTCGACGCCGCCGGCGTCGCGGTCCACACGAACGCGAAGGTCACCGGTGCGACGGCCGACGCGGTCGAACTCGACGACCGGACGATACCCTACGACGCCTTCGTCTGGACCGGGGGCATCCGCGGGCCGGACGCCCTCGGACGCGACCGGCCCGTCGTCCGCGGCGACCTGCGACTCGACGACCACACCTTCGCCGTCGGCGACGCGGCACGGGTCGTCGACGCCGACGGCGAGGCAGTCCCGGCGAGCGCGGCGGCCGCCATCCGGGAGGCGCGGACCGTCGCGACGAACCTCGACCGCCTCGTGCGCTGGGATCTGGATACCGGGGCGACCGACGAGTTCCCGCCCAGACTCGATCCCTTCCGGTTCGACGCGCCGGGGTGGATCGCCTCCGTCGGCGACGACGCCGTCGCCACGGTCGGCCCGAAGGTGTTCACCGGCGCGGCCGCGCGGGCGATGAAGGCCACCGTCGGCGCCGGTCACCTCTCCTCTATCGGGGCGATTAGCCGCGCCGCCGACCTGGTTCACGAGGAACTGGGGTGAGGCGACGACGGCCGTGTTACCCGCGCGTGTGACAGGTGGGTTTAATTGTCGCCAACTCGGGACTAGAGGTAGGACTCGATTATGACCGCGAGCGAGGCAGGGACCGTACTCGTCGTCGACGACGACCGGGAGGTGGTTCGAACCTACCGGCGGTACCTCGAAGGCGCGTACACGATCCGCGAGGCGTACGACGGGGCGGCGGCCCTCGACGAACTCGACGAGGACGTCGACGTGGTCCTGCTCGACCGGATGATGCCCGGCGCCTCCGGAGAGGAGGTCCTCGCACAGATCCGCGAGCAGGGAGTCGACGTCCGCGTCGCGATGGTGACCGCCGTCGACCCCGACTTCGACATCGTCGACATGGGGTTCGACGACTACGTCACCAAACCGACGACCCGGGAGGAACTCCTCCGAGTCGTCGAGGATCTGCTCGCGCTGGATCGACACGCCGTCGACGTTCGGGAGTACCACTCGTTGCTGGTGAAAGCCGCCGCGCTTCGGGAGGGGAAATCGACGTACGAACTCGACGATAATCCGGCGTACGCCGACCTCGAAGCGCGGATCTCGGACCTCGAACGGACGCTCGACGCCGAGGCCGACCAACTGGTCGACGACTCGCGGTTCGTCGCGACGCTTCGGGCAATCGACACCGCGCCACGGGAGGACATCGATGGCTGAAGGCGACGCCAGAACCGACCGCTACCCGCTCGCCGACGCGTTGCCGGTCGACCTCGACGACCTCGACCCGGGGATGAACGTCCTGGTGTCCGGCCCGTCGATGTCGGGCAAGCGCCAGCTCGTCTTCGACCTCCTCGCCCCCGAGAGCGTCCCCGCCGACCCCATCGTCGTGATGACGACCGACGATCCCGCCTCGCGCATCCGGACGCCGTTCGAGGACCGTAGCGTCCGGTTCGATCCGACGACGTTCCGCATCGTCGACGCGACCGGGGCACCGGGGGACTCCGACCCAGCCGTCCACCGCGTCTCCTCGCCCGCCGACCTCACCGGGATGGGCGTCGCGTTCACGCAGGCAATCGATCAGATGGGAACGCCCGACCGCCTCCGTCTCGGCTTCGTCTCCATCTCGACGCTCCTCCAGTACGTCGACGCCGAGCGCGCGTTCTCGTTCCTGCACGTCCTCTCCCGCCGGACGAGCGCCGCCGGCTATCTCGGCGTCTACAGCATCGACCCGACGACCCACGAGGACCGGTTCGTCAACGTCGTCACCTCCATCTTCGACGCCGCCATCGAGATTCGAGAACGGGACGGCGACCGCGAACTCCGCGTCCGGGGCCTGTCGGACGTGGCGCCCGAGTGGACGCCGTTCCCGTACTAGTCCAGTTCGGACGGGTCCAGCCCGTACACCTGTCGGACGGCGTCCGCCGACACCTTCCCGAGACGCAGATCACGAGCGACGGCGTCGGGGTCGCGGTCGGCCGGGTCGCCGAACCCGCCGCCGCCGGGCGTCCGGACGCTCACCACGTCGCCCGCGTGCAGGTCGTGGGTCGACTTGCCCGGAATCCGTTCGGGGTCGCCGCCGGCCCGCGTCAGGTAGTCCTCGCCGGGCGCGCCGGGGTCGCCGCCCGCGAGGCCGTACGGCGGGTGTCGTCGGCGGTCCGCGAGCAGACTGAAGGCCACGCCGTCGGTCAGCACCTCGACGTCGCGACGGAGGCCGAGGCCGCCGCGGAACTCGCCCGCCCCGCCGGTGTCGGGGCGGTACTCGTAGCGCCGGACGCGGACGGGGTAGACCGTCTCCAGCACCTCGGCCGGCGTGTTGAGCGTGTTGCTCATGTGGGCGTGGACGCCGTCCATGCCGTCGGCGCCCTCGCGGCCGCCGTAGCCGCCGCCGATGGTCTCGTAGAAGGCGAACGGCTCCCCGTCCCGGTCCGTCCCGCCGAACGTGACGCTGTTCATCGTCCCCTGTGCGGCGGCGACGGACCGCTCCGGCGCCTCCTCGCCGAACGCGCCGAGGAGCGCGTCGGTCGCGCGCTGGGAGATTTCGAGGTTGCCGCCGACGACGGCCGCCGGTGGCCGTGCGTTGACGACCGTCCCCTCGGGCGCCCGAATCTCGACGGGGCGGTACGTGCCCGCGTTCGGCGGCACGTCGGGGTCGGTCACACACCGGATCGCGTAGTAGGTCGCCGACGCCGTGACGGCGAGGGGGGCGTTGATCGCGCCCGGGACCTGCTCGCTCGTCCCCTCGAAGTCGACGACGAGTTCGTCGCCGTCGACCGTCACCGCGACGGCGATGGTGATATCCTCGGTCCCCTGCCCGTCGTCGTCGAGGCGGTCCTCGAAGGTGACGGTGCCGTCCGGCAGGTCGTCGATTTCGGCGCGCATCCGCCGTTCCGCGTAGGCTTTGATCTCCGTCGTCGCGTCCCGAAGGGTGTCGAGGCCGTGGCGCGCCGCGAGGTCACGGACTCGCTCGACGGCCGTCCGGTTGGCCGCCCGCTGGGCGCGGAAGTCGCCCCGGCGCTCGTCCGGCGTCCGCACGTTCGTCAGGAGGAGGTCGAAGACGGCCTCCACTGGCTCGCCGCCCTCGTACAGTTTCACCGGCGGGACGCGGAGGCCCTCCTGATAAATCTCCGTGGAGTCGGCGGCGACGCTGCCCGCCCGCCCACCGCCGACGTCGGCGTGGTGGGCGCGGTTGGCCGCGACGGCCACCAACTCGTCCTCGACGAAGACCGGTGTCACGAGCGTCATGTCCGGGAGGTGGGCGCCGCCGTGGAACGGGTCGTTCAGGAGGATGGCGTCGCCGTCTCCCAACTCCGCGGGCGGGAACGCCTCGATGGCCGCCGCGACGGAGTAGGGCATCGCCCCGAGGTGGACCGGGATGTTCTCCGCCTGACTGATCATCTCGGCCGTGGCGTCCGCCCCCTCGCCCACCACGTCGAACAGCGCACAGGAGCAGTCGCGCCGATCCTTGATGTTCGGGGAGTAGCTCGTCCGCACGAGCGTCGCGTTCATCTCCTCGGCCACCGCGACGCAGGCGTTGCGCAGGACTTCGAGGGTGACCGGATCGACCTCGCTCCCGTTCATGGCTCGATCACCACGTTACCCAGTTCGTCGACGTGCGCATCCGCGCCCGGCGGGACGACGGCCGTACTCTCGACGCCCTCGATCACCGCGGGACCGTCGAGGGCCGCTCCCGGCCCGAGCGTCTCGCGGTCGTAGACGGGTGTCGCCCCCGTCTCGCCGCCGAACGTCGCCTCCCGTGTCGTCCGCGGCGTCGCCGCCGCGTCCCCGCTCTCGTCCATCGACAGCGCGGGTGGGTCGACGACGCCCCGCGAGCGCAGACGTATCGTCACGAGTTCGACCGGTTCGTCCGGCGAGGCGTGGCCGTACCGGCGCTCGTGGCGCTCGTGGAAGCGGGCGGCGGCGTCGTCGAGGGCGGCGTCGTCGAGGCGGCCCTCGGGCATCGGCACCCGGAGGTCGAACGACTGGCCGCGGTAGCGCAGGTCGACCGCGCGCTCGAAGCGTCGGCGCTCGGCGCCGTAGCCTTCCGTCTCTAGGCGCTCTCGACCCGCCGTCTCCATCGCTTCGAACCGCTCGGTCAGGTCGGCGGGGTCCACCTCGGCCCACGGCCGGACCGCCGAGACGCCCTCCTCGTACACCGCGTCGCTGATGAGGAGGCCGAGCGCGGAGAGGACGCCCGCCGAACGGGGCACGACGACGCGCGGTACGTCGAGTTCGGCGGCGAGTTCGGCGGCGTGGAGCGGGCCGGCGCCCCCGTAGGCGACGAGCGAGAAGTCGCGGGGGTCGTGGCCGCGTTCGACGGAGACGACGCGCAGGGCGCGTTCCATGTTCGCGTTGGCGACGTCGACGATACCCTGTGCCGCCGCCTCGACGCTGAGGTCGAGGGGGTCGGCGACCCGTGCACGGACCGCCTCACGCACCGTCGCCTCGTCGGCGCTCCCCTCGAAGAAGGAGGCGGGATCGATCCGCCCGAGCAACAGGTGGGCGTCGGTGACGGTCGGGTCGGTCCCGCCGCGGCCGTAACAGATGGGTCCCGGGTCCGCGCCCGCGGATCGGGGGCCGACGCGGAGGCTTCCCCCCTCGTCCACCCACGCGATGGACCCCCCGCCCGCGCCGATGGTGTGGACGTCCACCATCGGGACGTTGACGGGGTAGTCGCCCACCTGGCCCTCCGTCGTGACGACCGGATCGCCGTCCCGTACCAGCGACACGTCACACGAGGTGCCGCCCATGTCCATCGTGAGCACGTCGTCGAACCCGGACTCGCCGGCGACGTGCGCGGCGCCGCGGACCCCCGCCGCCGGCCCCGACAACAGGGTGTTCACCGGGCGCTCGCGCGTGACCTGCGCCGACGCCACGCCGCCGTTGGACTGCATCACTTTCAGCGGGGCGGG
>Ga0207797_1003015_pt1 | contig 11420 bp, 5 predicted proteins | sample PRCRCaboRojoPR_6_FD_187275 | JGI IMG/M metagenome (GOLD analysis project Ga0207797, IMG submission 187275) | Marine sediment microbial community from Cabo Rojo, Puerto Rico - PR CR 10% Liquid 1 (SPAdes) | ecosystem: Environmental > Aquatic > Marine > Coastal > Sediment | place: Cabo Rojo, Puerto... | reverse complement strand
ACGGACCGGACCCTCGGCGTCATGCAGATATCCCCTCACACGGCCCGCCCAGTCACCATCTGCCGACTCAGGACGAACTTCGCAGTCGTAGCTCTTTGGCCGCCCCTCGGACACGCCGAAGCAGTAGATTGTCCCGTTCTCGGTGACCACGAAGAGTTTACTACCGGCCGAGAGCATTCGATGCGGATCGCCAGAAATATCACGGTCCCCCGCGACGCGCGGCTTGCCACCGTTCTCGGGGATCTTGACGGCAGCGATCCGACCGGGCTCGCCGGCGTAAAGGTGATCGCCTGACTTGATGTGCACCTGGAGGTTGCTGTCCATGGCCCACTTCTCCTTGAAGCGCTTGTACCTCCAGTGGATGAGTCGGCCGTTGCGCCACTTCCAGGGGCCGTAGGCACGCGTGATGCGCCAGTCGGCGCGGGTGCGGTCCTGCGCGACGATCCTGTCGCCTGTGTCGACGTCACGGTACAGAGCGCCGCGGTCCCGCTTCACCTTGTCGGAGTCCCGAACTTCGGAGAAATAAACGGTGTCTTTCGTCAGCACACGCCAGGGGAAGACGCCCACCTCGCGGCCGCGATTGGCCGTGTCGACGTAAAGCTTGTGGAAGTTCTCCATGAAATACTTCTCGTTGGGCGGGACGTTTCGGTGGCCGAAACCGACCGGTGTTACGCCATCAGGCAGGCCGGTGTACAACTTCTGTTTGCCGTTGTGTTTGCTGGTTCGCAGCAGGCCGCGATCGATCATTGTCTCGACGTCAGCGCGCGAAAACTCGGACAGCCGGACGTATTCCTCAACAGTTACCCACTCGGCTGGCCTGCCTTCCAGAGTGCTCTCGCTCAGTCCCCACGTGTGGCCGGCGCAGAAGAAAAGGTCGCCGATTCCCGTGGCGTACCAGCATCCCTTGGGGTAAGACTGAAACTTGCCATAGCCGGATGTGTAAGGATCCAGCTCACCGGTTTCCAGGTCCATGAATGCCGGGAAGCACCGCCCGCTGGTGAGAACGAGCTTGTCATCGATCACTGCCAGATACCCCAGCGGCGGCAGGCCGGTGTCGTACTGACGCCCATGGTCGTTGAAGCCCTTCTCGATAAGGGATATCTCGCTGTTGACCCACTTTGTCCTGCCGGTTTCGGCGTCCGCCGCAAAGACGTAGATGCCCTCGAAAGGCCATACGCCACTCCCGAAATACAAGGTGCCTTCGTGGATGAGCGGGGCGCCTCTCACAGGCCAGCGTGAGATACAGCGCTCGTTTCCGAAATATCGGTAATCCTCCCGGTTGTCCGGGACTGCGCGTTTCTTCCACACCAGATCCCCGGTTCCGGACTCCACGCAGTAGACGTGGCCGTCGTCCGAACCGAAATAAACCTTGCCCTGCCAGTAGACCGGTGCGAAGCGTACCGGCCCTCCAGTGAAAAACTCCCACGCGACGGAACCGTCGTCCGCACGATAGGCAGTAACGGAGTCTTCGACCATGGATGGAACAAACAGGAGGCCGTCTGCAGCCACCGGTTCGTAGGTGCGGTCGGCGCACATCCGGGGATCATTCGGAAAGGAGGGGCGGGGCTCCGGCAACTCGCGTTTCCAGAGCAGGTTCAGGTCCGACGGCAACTCGTGCGGCGAGGCGGCAGTGCGATTGGTCTCATACCGCCAGGTTGGCCAGTTTCCCCCTGCCTGCGCAACCGACGCCAACAATAACCACGCACCGGCGATAGCAACCAGTTTCCTCATCCCGTGCCTCCCTCGATGATAGCTCTGCGAACGGCATTCTATAGCGATCTGTGGCTGAAGCTCGATCCGGGCCAATTCTACGGGATAACTTACGCCGGGGCAATTGGCTGATCGAGTCTTGACTCGCACAGGTCCATGTGCTTGACTCTACAGCGGTTTGGTTTATAGTGGTTCCACAGTGTTCGCAGTGTCCCTGGAGGAGAGACGCGCATGAACCATCGAGTGAGGAAAAGGTGTATTGTCGCGGGACTTGTCTGCGCTCTGCTGCTGGCATTGAATGTGCCCGTGCAGGCGGCGGAGAAGCCACAACTGAAACTGCACAGTTTGTTCACCGATCACGCCGTGCTGCAGGCCGGCATGAAGGTGCCCGTGTGGGGGCATGCACCTCCCGGTAGTGAGGTGACCGTATCAGCGGCGGGCGTCAAGGCTTCCGATACTGCGGATGCCGAAGGTCGCTGGAAAGCCACATTGCCGGCGGTGAATGCGGGTGGCCCGCACACGCTTGTCGTTCGGACCGATACAGGTCAGGAGGCGAAATGTGCGGACGTGATGTTCGGTGAAGTCTGGCTGGCCTCCGGTCAGTCGAACATGGTGTGGCTCCTGCGGAATACGGATAACGGCGAGGAAGCCATAGCCGCTGCCGACAACCGGATGATTCGTTTCTTCCAGGTGCAGAGGAAGCCGACTGACCGGCCGGTTGAGCAGGCGCCCGGCGGGCCCTGGACGGTCAGCAGTCCAGACACCGCTCCTGTCTTCAGCGCAACTGCCTATTACTTCGCTGACTACCTGCAGGATAAGTTGGACGTTCCGGTGGGCATCATTCAGTCGGCCGAGGGCGGATCGAGGGCGCAGGCGTGGATCCGGCGCGAGGAATTCCAGGAGAACCCTGACCTGGCCGCTGACCTGCAAGAGTTGAAGGAACTCAGCCGGAAACACGACAGCCTGGTCAAGGCGCAGAATCCACGCAAGACGCCGACCGTATATTACAACGGAATGATCGCGCCGCTGCTTCCGTACGCAATTCGCGGCGCCATCTGGTACCAGGGCGAGGCGAACTCGAAACCCGGAGACTCCGATCGCTACGAAGAGGCTCTTTCGACACTGATTCGCCAGTGGCGCTCACAATGGGGATATGACTTCCCCTTCCTCTTTGTGCAACTCCCCGAATTCCGCGGCCGGGGCGAGGACTGGGTGCAGGTACAGAACGAGCAACGGCTAACCTATGAGACCGTCGAGAATACAGCGGTGATCGTGACGCTGGGATTGGGCAATCCAAAAGACATCCACCCCAGGAAGAAGAAACCGGTGGGGCAGCGGTTGGCCAGAGCTGCACTGGCGAAGGCATATGGTCGGGACCTGACGTGGTCGGGTCCGCTGGTGAAGAAAGCGATGCAACGGGATGGTAAGACCGTCGTATCGTTCAACCACGTAGACCAGGGACTGATGGCCAAAGGTGGCCAGCTCAAGGGTTTTGAATTGAGCCAGGACGGAGAGAATTGGGTAAGTGCAGAGGCTCGCATCGAGGGAAAAAAAGTGATCCTGGAAGCGGCAGGTGTGCCCTCACCCGTAGCTGTGCGTTACGCCTGGTCCGATGTGCCGGATGTCAACCTGTGCAACAAAGCCGGCCTTCCGGCATCGCCATTCAGCATCGAAGTTTCTCAATAGATCTGACAGTTTTCTGCGTATATTGGCTTGAAATTCAACAGTTTTAGCCTACATTTGGGGCGAAGCGATGCGGCAAATCTGTCGCACTGGAATCGCCTGACTAACCTAGAGCAAGTGAGGAGGAGCGAGGCATGGCGAACACGAACGTGGGAAGTTTTGTTGATCGGGCCATGGAAGCGGGCGACGGCATACTGCGGCTTGCACCTACCTGGGTTCCGCGGTCATTCCTAACGCCGGGCTATCGATTGAAGCTGGATCCACGGGACGTTTATGCGCTGGGAGCAGACCGGGGAGGCATAGATGAACGCTGGTTCTCAAGCACTACGCCTGCCGCCAATCCAGGGGCTCCACCGGATGAAGGGCTCAGCTACATCGAATTCGAGGGCGAACGGGTGACGCTCCGCGACGCTGTTGACGCCCGCGGCCCGCAGGTGGTCGGCGAGCCCATCTGGAATAAGTATGAGCGCTGGCCTGTTTACAGCAAGTTCTTCGACAACATGGGCCCCATCCCTCACCACATGCACCTGAATGATGAGCAGGCAGATCTTGTGGGCATGGATGGCAAACCAGAAGCCTATTACTTCCCCCCGCAGCTAAACGCTACCCGGAACAATTTTCCGTACACTTTCTTCGGGTTGGAGCCGGGTGTCACCAAAGATGACATCGTGAAGTGTCTGGAGCGGTGGAACGAGGGCTACAACGGGATACTGAATCTCTCCCGCGCTTATCGCCTGCAACCTGGCACTGGTTGGCTGGTGCCCACATGCACGCTGCACGCACCAGGATCGCTCGTGACGTTCGAGCCTCAGTGGGGTAGCGACGTGTTTGCAATGTATCAGTCCATGGTCGAAGAACGTCCCGTGCCATGGGACCTGCTGGTGGTGAACGTGCCGGAGGAAAAGCACCAGGATTTGGACTACCTGGCCGGCATGCTGGATTACGAAGAGAATTGCGATCCCCGGTTCATGGAAAACCACCACCTCAAGCCCATTCCGGTGGCCGACACGGCTGACGAAGGCTATGTAGACCGTTGGGTATGTTACGGCAAGGTGGGCGGCGAGAGCCTGTTCTGTGCCCGCGAATTGACCATTGATCCCGGTGTCAAGGTAAAGATCAAAGATAACGGGCCATATGGACTGATCGTAACGCAAGGTCGAGGCAAGATTGGCAATATGCCCCTAGAATGCCCGGCCATGATCCGATATGGCCAGATGACCGAGGACGAGGTGTTCGTCACCCACGATGCCGCGCGTGAAGGAGTTGTTTTCGAGAACACGGGCAAGCATGAACCTCTGGTGACGCTTCGGTTCTTCGGGCCCGAGACTTACCCCGATACACCCGAGGTCGGGTCAAGCACAAACTGACAATGGAGGCACTACGATGAAACGCATTTCTATAGGCAGTTGGGCATACGCAATTGGTCCTTACGAAGACAACCCGGTCCCATGGGCTGAGGTCGTTCAGAACCTGAGCGAGATGGGATTCGATGGCGTCGAGTTGGGCGCATTCCCCCCACATCCAAATCCGAAAGATCTTCCCGATAAAGAACAACGGGACGCGGTTAACGAGCAAATGGCACAAGCCGGTCTGGAGTTTTCGGGTGTCGCGGCTGATTTTTGGGGTGAGAAGCTTATTAACACGGACGACACCACGCCGTACATCGAAAGCTTTCGCCAGTACATCCAGTTCGCTCTTGACCTCGGTATTGACCGCATTCGGGTAGACACCGTTCAGCCGCCGGATATCCTTAAAGCAGTCGACAAGGATACAGCACGGAAACGGGTGGTGGACACCTGGCAAATCTGTACGAAAGAAGCAGCGGATTCCGGTCTCAGCGTAAGCTGGGAATTCGAGCCCGGGTTTGCTTTCAATAAGCCCTCGGACATCGAACGCATCGTAGACGAGGTGGACCATCCCAACTTCGGTGTGATGGTTGACACCTGCCATGCTCATATGGTCGCCGCAGAGGGGGCCAAACAACCAGAACCGGTCGAGACTCTGCCGGGCGGCGGCGTGGAACTTGTCCGCAAGCTGAAAGGCAAGATCAATCATATTCACCTGATAGACTCGGACGGCACGTTGCACCACGATGAAACCAGCACGCACGCACCGTTTGGCCAGGGCCTTATCGATTGGTCCGAGATGATGCCGGCTCTCAACGAAGCGGGCGTCCCGCACGATTGGTGGACCATCGATCTATGCTTCTGGCCTGACGCATGGGTAGTCACTGAACAATGTAAGACATTCGTCGACGACCTTAACGCGAAATATGGATGATACGAGGAGGAAACAAACATGCCAAAACCTTTTAATGTTGGCATAATCGGCTATGGATTCATGGGCAGGGCGCATTCCAACGCGTATCTGAAGGCGAACAAGTTTTTCGACCTTGATTACGAGCCGGTCCTGAAAGCTGCCTGTGGCCGCAAGCAAGAAAATGTGCAGGAGTTTGCCGACAATTGGGGCTGGGAGTCGATCGAGACCGATTGGCGCGCTTTGTTAGAGCGTGACGATCTCGATGCCATAGACATCTGCGTCCCGAACAATCTGCACCACAACATCGCTATCGCCGCTGCCGAGGCGGGCAAGACGGTACTGTGCGAGAAGCCACTCGCAATGAACGCCGAGGAAGGCGAGGAGATGGTGCAGGCAGTTGAGAAAGCAGGCGTCCCCAACATGGTGTGGTACAACTACCGACGTGTCCCGGCCATCTCGCTGGCCAAGAAGCTGGTGGATGAAGGTCGGGTTGGACGGGTATTTCACTACCGCGCCAAATACCTGCAGGACTGGACGATCAGCCCGGACGTTCCACAGGGTGGCCATACACTGTGGCGACTCGACAAGAGCGCTGCCGGAAGCGGCGTAACAGGCGATCTGCTGGCGCATTCTATCGATACCGCCATGTGGCTCATAGGCGGGATCGACCGGGTCTGTGCAATGACAGAAACCTTCGTCGAGGCCCGCGAACGCCAGGATGCGCCAGGCGAAGTGGAGCCCGTCGAGATCGATGATGCCTGCGCCTTTCTGGCCCGATTCGACAATGGAGCACTGGCCACATTCGAGTCGACTCGCTATGCCTGTGGCCGCAAAAACCAGAATACTTTCGAGATCAACGGCGAAAAGGGCGCTATAGCTTTCGATCTGGAGGACCCGGAGCGTCTGTTCTACTTCAACCACGACGATGACGTCCACGCACGCGGTTGGCGCGACATCCTGGTGACTGACTTCGAGCATCCATACATGGACCGCTGGTGGGTGCCCGGATGCACCATCGGGTACGAGCACACATTCATCCACGCCGTTGCCGATTTCCTTCAGGGGCTCAGCAAGGGCGAGACCGTGCGCCCGACCATTAAGGACGCGCTTGCCACGCAATACGTGTGCGATGCGGTGCTTGAATCAGCCAGCGACGAAGACTGGCACGACGTACCGGGCGTGACCTGACAGCGTTATACGGACGCGAGAAGTTCAAGAGGTTTTCAATAGCCGAAACGATCGGGGGACCTCCGGAGACGGTGGTCCCTCGTCGTATTTCGCATACGGATCAGGACTCGGTTCCAACGAGGCAGAATGCAGGGTCCCTGGGCTGCCATCCAGAAGGTAGGCGAGAGGGCAAGTATATTAACAACTTTCCGACCTGGGACGGGCCTGAAGCATGCCCTGAGTAATTCCTGGGGGAGGTCCTTCTGACCGCCCGCCTTGATATTGGCGACCCATCCCGTAAAATTCATATGCGTCGAGTCGCAGCACATCGGGAAACCCGTGTGACGCATTAATGGCAAGAAGCGGAGGATGGAGTATGCCTGGAGCAGAGAGAATGGATCGAGCTATGCGAGGGACTCTGTCCCTGACGGCCATCGTGCTGTCGGGACTCATGGTATTGGCCTCACACGGGACTGCGGCCACGCCTTCGGAGGAGGCGGGTCGGATACTCTCGGCCACCGGTGTCGAGGGCGGCCTCATCGTGCACCTGGAGTGCGGGGACGGGCAACTGACCGCTGCACTTCGGGCCGACGAAAGATATGTTGTCGAGGGGCTGGACAAAGATGGGAAAGACGTGGCCCGGGCCAGGAATCGGCTGCACGCCGAGGGGCTCTACGGTGCGGTGACGGTGCAGCACTGGGACGGGGAGAGCCTGCCTTACGCCGACAACACGGTCAACCTTATCGTTGCCGGCAAAGATTCCAGAGCCAACAAGTCTGAGATCATGCGGGCCCTGGCGCCCGGCGGAGTATGCTACTCGAAAAAGGGCGGCAAATGGGACAAAACGGTCAAACGCTGGCCGGAGGAGATGGACGACTGGAGCCACTACCTGCAGGACTCCGGGAACAACGCGGTGGCCAACGACTCCATGATAGGCCCTCCGCGCCGACTGCGATGGAAGTGCGGCCCGCTGTGGTCCCGCAGCCACGAGTTTAACTCCAGCGTAGCCGCCCTGGTATCCGCAGGCGGGCGAATATTTTACGTCTTCGACAAGGGCATCACGTCGCTCACCGACGAGCCCATCCCTACGGAGTGGACCCTGGTCGCCCGCGACGCGTTCAACGGCGTCCTGCTGTGGGAAAAGCCGCTTGAGAAATGGAATGCCGAAGGGTGGCGCAATCAGGCCCTGAGGGCCATTCCCCGGGAAGTTCCCAGGAGACTGGTCGCGGTGGGGGACAGGCTGTTCCTGACACTTGGCTACGATGATTCCCCCGTGACGGTCTTTGACGCTGCGACCGGCCAAAGACTGCGCGACTGCAGGAAGACGGAGGGCACCCACGAGATCCGTTTTACAGGTGGAGTGCTTCTGTGCCGTGTGGCGGGCAAGGGCAACCAATCGACCATCAGGGCCCTCGATCCCGAGACCGGAGAACTGCTGTGGGAAACCGAAGAACAGCGCATGGCGAACAATACCTTCGCCGCCCGGAACGAGGAGGTATATTACGTCGGGCATGACGGAAAGAAAACCGTGCTCCGATGCGTCGGGCTGAATGACGGGGAAGAAGTGTGGCAGATTCCTCTGTCCGGCAACATCATGAACCTGGTCGTGGAGGATGGCAAGGTTGTCGTGCTCGAGCGGCACGGCGTGCGAGTCCTGAATGCCGAGAGCGGCGATGAACTCTGGAACGAGAAAAGCAAGTTCCGGACAAATCTCACGCAGCGGCAGGACGTGTTCGTGATGAACGACACCGTGTGGTACGGGGACGAATACCACGAGGTCGTCGGGCGGGACCTGAAAACCGGGAAGCTCAAGTCGAGGGTGAAGCCTGAAGAAGTGCTGAGCCTGGGCCATCACCCCAGGTGCTACCGGAGCAAGGCCACCGAGAATTACATCATCACGCCTTTCCGGGGCGTCGAATTCATCAGCGTGACCGGCGCCGAACATGCCCAGTGCGATTGGACCCGCGGAGCCTGCCGCTACGGCGTGATGCCCGCCAACGGACTACTCTATGTCCCCCAGCATCCTTGCTTCTGCTATCCCGGAGTGAAACTGACCGGTTTCAATGCGCTTGCGCCCGCCGGGGATGAGACACGAAGCTATTCCGGACAGCGGCTTCACAAGGGCCGGGCTTACAAGGAGGCTGCCAGGCTTTTCCCTTCTGGAAATGAGAAGTCGTCTGACTGGTCTACTTATCGGGGAGACGGCCGGCGTTACGGAGCGGCCAACTGCGAAGTAAAGCCGGGTGTTTCCATACAGTGGAAGGCCGACGTGGGCGGCAAGTTGACGCCCCCGGTCGCATCGAATGACCTGATCTTCGTTGCCGCGAAGGACAAATGCACGCTCTACGCCTTTCACAAATCGAACGGCCGTGAAGCTTGGCATTACACGACGGGCGGGCCGATCGATTCGCCGCCGACTGTCCACGGCGGACTGGTCTTGTGCGGGTCCGCTGACGGTTCGGTCTACTGCCTTCGCGCCTCCGACGGAGAGCTGGCCTGGCGTTTCAGGGCGGCCCCGTCGAATCGCCGGGTCATGGCTTTCAACCGCCTGGAATCGCCATGGCGGGTCCACGGCAGTGTCCTGGTTGAGGACGACGTAGCCTATTTCACCGCCGGTCGGTCGACCTACCTGGACGGTGGGATCCGGGTTTTCGGACTCGACCCGAAGACGGGCGATGTGCTGTACAGGACCGTCCTGGACACCTGGTCTCGGACACGCAGGGACGCCGAGAACAAGCCTTTCCTGCCCGCATATTTTATGGAAGGTGGCCGGTCCGACATCCTCGTGAGTGAAGGCGATTACATCTACCTGGGGCAGTACAAGTTCGACAAGAAACTCCGCCAGCAACCATGCCCTTACCTGATGCCGGACAAAGATGACAGGGGCGAGGGAATGCGGGTGGCCGACAAGCCCTATACCCTGCCCGACCGGAATAAGAACTCCGATTACGAGGAGCACCAGCGGAAGTGGCTGGAGCGGACGCAGACAGACCTGCTCAAGCGCTACCGGCAGCAGTACAACGGATGGAATCTGGGCAGGCGAAAGATGGGCCAGCACGTCCTGTCCGTCTGGGGTTTCCTGGACGCTTCGTGGTTCAACCGCGGCTACTGGATGTATTCCGACATCTGGCCGGGCTATTACATAGCCCATCGTGCTGCAAAGACGGGCAATCTACTCTCGGTGGGTTCGGACAAGACCTATGCCGTCCAGGCATATCCCTCGCGAAACCTGCAGAGCCCGCTGTTCACACCGGGCAAGCAGGGCTACCTGCTGCTGGCGGATAGCAATGACGCGCGGGCTGTTCTGCCCGAGCAGACGCAGGGGACGACCAAAGGCTGGGGGTTTACCCGGAACAAGCCCCCGGCGTGGCATAAGTGGGTGCCGGTGCGGATTCGGGCCATGGTGCTGGCCGACGACCGTCTTTTCATCGCCGGCCCCCCGGACGTGGTGCCGGAGGATGACCCCACGGCATCCTTCAAGGGAAAGTTAGGCGGCAGGCTCTGGGCAGTGTCCACCGGCGAAGGCAAGAAGCTGGCCGAGTGCGAGCTGGAGTCACCGCCGGTCTTCGATGGCCTGATGGCGTCGGACGGCAGGCTGTATGTGTCGACGAAATCGGGCCGGCTAATGTGCCTGGGGTCCAGATAATCAAACCCGCAGAGATCGGGGAGCGAAAACGTGCGTAACAAGCCGAGTCTTATGGTCGGGCTAACTCTTCTGCTGGCCGTGCTGTACTCCGTCTGTCCGCTTCGCGCCGAAGACGAAGATGTCGGAAAGGTGGCGCAGAAGATACTGTCGGTCACCGGCGTACAGGGCGGCCTGATCGTGCACGTTGAGTGCGGTGACGGCAGGCTTACGGAAGCCCTGCGAGTTAATGACCGATTCGTTGTCCAGGGGTTAGATCGGGACCCCCAGGATGTGGCGAAAGCCTGCACTTTCGTTCGATCACGCGGGAAACACGGCAAGGTGTCCGTCAGGGAATGGGACGGAGAGAACTTGCCGTACGTCGATAACAGCGTCAATCTCCTGGTTTCCGAAGGGGCCCTGGAAGTTCCGTCCGAGGAGGTTATGCGTGTTCTCGCCCCGCGAGGCGTGCTCTGCATCAAGAAAGACGGGCGGTGGACAACCACCGTGAAACCCTGGCCGGACGACATGGACGGATGGCCTCACTGGCGGCATGGACCCGATGCCAACCCGGTAGTGCGAGACAGCGTCGTAGGGCCTCCGCGACACCTCCAGTGGGTCTCCGAGCCTCGCTGGCAAACGCACCACGACATGGTGCCGAGTGTCACCGCCATGGTCTCCGCAGGTGGCCGGGTATTCAGCATCGTCAACGAAGTCCTGCCAGGAATTCGGGGCATGCCGGACCAGTGGAAACTCGTGGCCCGAGATGCGTTTAACGGTGTCCTCCTCTGGAAGCGTGACGTGCCCGAGTGGGGCTGGAAGCAGTGGAGCACCCACGAAATAGGCCGGTTCAATAAACCCATCCATCTTGCGCGCCGGCTGGTGGCCAACGGCGACCGCGTGTATGCCACGCTCGGCTTCAACGCGCCTGTCACCGCCATGGACGCAGCCACCGGCGAAACCGTCCGGGTCTACGACG
>Ga0207797_1003014_pt1 | contig 11424 bp, 10 predicted proteins | sample PRCRCaboRojoPR_6_FD_187275 | JGI IMG/M metagenome (GOLD analysis project Ga0207797, IMG submission 187275) | Marine sediment microbial community from Cabo Rojo, Puerto Rico - PR CR 10% Liquid 1 (SPAdes) | ecosystem: Environmental > Aquatic > Marine > Coastal > Sediment | place: Cabo Rojo, Puerto... | reverse complement strand
TCTCGTCAGCGGTTCCGGATAGACGAAGACCGATTTGTCTTCGGTCTCTCCTGCTAGTTCTTCCACGATGACTCTTTCCGCTACTTCACGGGGATCCTGCGGTTCCGGTCCCTCGCAACTGAGTTCCATCCGAAGATACATATGGGCGGGAAATATCCCGATCGGTTCAATTAGGCGGACGGTAACCAGTCCCCTCCCTTCGGGCAGAAACCTCACTGCCGGGGGAGAGTAGGAAAAGTTTTTCCTGTTTCGGGTACAAGAACCTATCTCGATCATTTCCAATAGGTTGGAAAGTTCCTTTCTTCTCCCTTCCTCTTTGATGCAGCCTTCCCAGACATCTCCTACCTGACCGGAGTCTCTGACGGTTACGAGCAGTTCCGACTCCGGAGGAGCCTGGACCCTGAAACTGATTACCTGTCTGGAGTGGTCGAAGGTAAGTTCTTCTTCAAAAACTCGACCACAGTCGAGATAAATGGTTTCTCGTTCCGGGACTATGATGATGTTTTTCTCCGCTTGAGCGGAGACGACTGAATCGAAAGATAAACAAACGGACAAAATAATTGCTGCTAGAGTTAAAAAGTACAAAGCCGGATTCATTTTTTTAACGGACATTTTTACCTCCCGTAAGACAGAATACGAACTCCTTCCTCAAGGGTCTAAATCCTCCACCCCCTCCGCATCTCTTCAAAGTAGTTCTGACGATTTCCGTTATCGATCTTTTTATTCCAATGGAATTTTTGGCTCCGTGAGTGGGGTTTGGAAAGCGGGAGGAATTTCAGGGTGAGGTTAACAAATGAGAGATCAAAGCTGCTCGTCTTTCCACCCGTCTCGCCGACAGTTTACTCCGATCCCTCCCCGATGATTGGGGCTAATCTCTCCAACGTAAACGTAGAAGATTTATTCAAAGAAATGTATTTACTTATATTACTACTATTTTGGAGAGGAAGTCAAGTTGGTCTTCGTCCAAGTTCGAGAAAGTTGGAAAGAGTTCATAAAAAACATAGACTATTTTTATAAAATGAGTTTCAAAAAAGGTTTATCAGGAGGTGGAGTTGATGAAAGAAGAAACTCTACAAATTTTGGAAGGTTCCGTTTTGCCATGCGGAAGGGAATTGTCCCTCGGTTTAACTTTGACGGTGGTTCTAGCCTTTTTCGCGCTATTTTCGCTGTCCCTTGCCCCCTCGGTTCATGGGGCCGGCGATTCCTCATTCTTTGTCACTGTCCCCGCTATGGGTCAAGGTAGGGTATTAAAGCCTTACTATGGGTTTATGAGTTTCAAACCGATCGTCACCACCTTGGACGATCCGAGAGGAATCGCTTGTGGTCCGGAAGGATTACTCTATATCGCGGAGAGCGCCAAGCACAAGATCATCAGAATCACTCAAGGCGGAAAGTACGAGGAGGTCGTTTTGGGCAAAGGGGTCCGCAGTCGTTTCGACGGCCGACCGCTGCAATTGGCCTTCAACGATGGGGGAGATCTGTTTTTTACCACGCCGAAGGAAGGAATTTGGAAGATAGCTGACGGAGACCCCCGAAACGAAGCGGAAAGATTGATCAAAGGAAGTTTCTTTGACCATGACGAATGGCCTCAAGACTTGGCCTTTTTGCAAACGGGAGAATACAAGGGGGATATGATTGTCTCCGTGCTAACGGAACGTCCTCGGTTAGGTTACGTCGTCCGAATTCCCGGCCCGGACTACAACCAGGTCAGACCTTTCATTTCCTCATATTTCGTAGAAGAGATGGGGACCAAAAGGAGAGAGCATCTTAAAGTACCGATCGCTTTGGCGGTGAATAAAACGGGTCAGATATTTGTCGCCGATCCGACGAGGGAGGAACATCATATACTGCGTTACATGCCGGACGGCTCCTTTAGTGACGTCTTCGTGGAAAAGGTCAATGATCCGATCGATTTGAACGTAGATTCCCAGGGACGACTATATGCTACCTTGGGCTCTTTGGACAAGCGCCCCGATTGGGAAGAAGATAGAGCGGAAGAGAAAGAATATGCCTATCTCTACCCTTCTTCCGGCGGAGCGCTGAAAATTTATGGCTCCGACGGGGGACAGCTTAACTTTATCCCCCGAAGCGGTCTCTGGGGGGTGGCGGTCTGTGAGTGATAGATCTACTATCTCTGTGGCTTCTCTTTCCTATCAGGTCACTCGTGTCTTTTCCCTCTTACTATTTTCCGTCATCCTTGTTTCTCACATCTTTGCCTTCGATCGTTCCCTAAACGGGGCCGAATCTCAATTGAAAGTATGTCCCACCGGTTGCCCTTATTCCTCTCCGCAACGAGCAATTACCGCTGCAAGGGCAGGCGATACGGTCATATTTGGGACGGGGGAATATCAGCTAAATCTGACGGTGGAGAAATCCCTTGAGCTGAGGACGGAAAGAGGTGGAGAGGCAGTCATTCAGCCGGAAAGAGGAGGAGCGGCACTTGTTATAGCGCCTAAGGGCGGTGAAAAAATAACGGTATCCGTAATAGGATTGACCTTTTCTGTCTCTCGAAACTTGAATGTAGACGAAGATCGGGATGAAACGAGAGCAATTTACATCCAGGGAAGATCCGATGTGCAATTTGAAGACGTCTTCCTCACCGGGAATTTCGGCTGCGGACTCCATCTGGAGGGGTCCGGTCGAGCGGATTTGTTCAATTCCACCATATCCCAAAATAGGAAAGCAATTTGTTTGGAAGGAGGGGCCAGGCTTACGGTAAGAGAGAGCGAAATCTCGGGCAACGGTATCTTCTTGAAGGGTTCGGCGGAATTAGAATTTGAAAATTCTACCCTTTCTAACCATCATCGTACCTCTTTACGCTTGGAGGATTCTTCAAGAGCCTCTATAACGAGTACTAAGATCAGCATCTGTGAGACCGGAGTTTGGGCAAGCGAGAACTCCACTTTGGAGCTAAGGGAGTCAAAAATCTCCCATGCCGGTGACGGAGTATTGCTCCGGGGCCGATCTCAGGCTAGAATAAGAGATGTCCATTTTTCCAACTGCACTAGTGGTCTGGAACTGCGGGAGGAAGCCCGCGCCTTTGGGGAAGAATTGGAAATAGTAAAGAACGACCACGGGGTTAGCCTCTTCGATTCGGCTTGGCTGGAATTGAGAAGATCGCGGTTGGCCCTAAACGACTTGGGGTTGCGGGCGGAAATAGGGCCAAGGGGCAAAGTGCTTGGCTGTAGCGTCAGGTTCTTTCGCAACGTGGAGGGCGACATAGAGGGTTTAGGAAAGGGGGAAAGGGAAAAGTTACGAGATCGCTGTAAATAATTGCGACCTTTGTTGAGTTCATTGTTAAAAATTTTCGGCAGGTGATCGCCGTTGAAAGTAGGAGTATTGCAGATGATGGTGGAAAAGGACAAGGAGAAGAACCTAAAGAAGGCGGAACGGTTATGCGGAAAGGTAGTTGAAGAAGGGGCTGAAATCGTCCTTTTGCCGGAGATGTTTAACTGTCCCTACGAGACGGAACTGTTTCCCGACTATGCCGAAGCTATTCCCGGGGAGACGACCGATCGGCTATCTTCTCTGGCCAAGGAACTGGAAATATACCTGATCGGCGGTTCGATCCCGGAAAGGGCCGGGGAAAAAATCTACAATACCTCTCCGATCTTTGGGCCTGAAGGGGAGCTATTGGGAAGACATCGGAAAGTGCATCTGTTCGAGGTAGACGTACCGGGGAAGATAGTTTTCAGGGAGTCGGACTATCTGTCTCCTGGCGACAGTCCGACTCTGGTAGAGACCCCTTTCTTGAATTTCGGCGTGGCAATTTGTTACGATCTGCGCTTCCCTGAGTTGATCCGGACGATGTCGTTGCAGGGGGCCGAAGCGTTGTTCTTGCCGGGAGCCTTCAATACCACTACCGGACCGGCCCACTGGAAGGCGCTTTTAAGAAGTCGAGCCGTCGACAATCAGATATTCGTCGTCGCCGCCTCGCCTGCCCGAAACAAGGCCAGCTCCTACCGGGCTTACGGTCACTCTATGGTCGTCGATCCTTGGGGAGAGGTCTTGGGAGAAGTCGAGGCCGAGGAAGCGTCTCTCTCCGTGGAGATCGATTTGGGGAGAGTAGAGGAGGTTCGAAAACAGTTACCCCTTTATCGTAGCCGTCGTCCCTCGCTCTATGAACTTTAGCTTTACAAGTACTTGGCCATAAAGGCGAGCCCTTCATATGTCGACAATTTGCTCCCCTGGTAGAGGGCGGGATTGCGGATTGAAAAGATCCGAGAAGAGTCTGAAAACCACAAGGGCGAAGCTTAAGCTACGCTTGAAACCGGCCAACCGCCATCTTGCTACCGGTTGAACTTTATCGGGCGTAACCTTTTCGCTTCGCCCTTCGACAATACTTATTATAGCACGGTTTTTGATATTCGTCTAGGTGATCTTTGTCACCTCACTAGTAAGAACCCTATCAATGGTCGCTAGATCCATTTTTTTTATCGGGAGGGGCGACAAATCTCAAATGAAGCGGACTATCGTGTTCCTAGTTAAATGGCGACCTCAGCTTGGAACTGACCTTCTATAAAGAAATGCGTTACCCTGCTTGCCCACCTTTTCTATCGCCTCCATTTCCCGCAAACAGTAGGCCATCTTTTGGGCCAGATCTCTTCTACAACCGCCTTCTTCGGCAATGTCGGCGGTGGTGAAAGACCGGGGCAGTTCCTCGGGCAGTAGCTGGGCCAAGTCTTCCGGGGTCCGAAAGAGTCTATTTTCCACTACCTTCAACAGATGGCTTTCCTCCTTTACCCAGCCCCCCTTCCCCCGTCGCTTATCGCTATCGTATCTACGCAGTTCTTCCTCTTGAATCAGAATTACTTCGAGAGAAAAATTGGGGTCCCTCATCAAGCCGGGAAAGCTGACCAGCTCGCGAAAGACGTCCTCTGGCTTGCCCTCCTTGGGGGATTTTCTTCTCTCCCTCCCTCCGTCGGCTTTTTCCTTTAATAGCCATTTCTCCTTGGCCACCGGATATACGAGTCTTACTCGCCGCGTCTCCACTAGGTCCGATAGTTTCTTCTCTATAGAGGCGAAATTGCCCGTCTGTATTTCGAAAAGCAGGCCATCGGCAATGACGTCTATCAGATATCCTTGGTAGGGAACTTCGATCTCTCCACGGGGCAGGGCGTACCAGTCCTTTAGCGCCGCATGGAGAGGACCCTCGTTCAAATTACCTATTTCATCGGAAGAAGAAACTGTCATTTGATTTTTGCCTTTGCTAGTATTAGCATTCGCCTATGAACTTCGAAAGATCCAAAATAATCTATCTCTTGCTGGCCTGCGTGGTCCTGATTTGGGGCGTAAACTATAGCTTGCTCAAATGGGCTTTGCAGGAAATGGACCCTCTCCCTTTCAATGCCATCCGCTATACTTGGGGATCGATTTTGATATTTTCCCTTCTCCTAGCCAGGGAGGGATGGTCTCCGCCGCAAAAGAAGGACCTAATAAAGCTCCTGGGATTGGGCCTTTTAGGCCACGCTCTCTACCAAATCCTCTTTATCAAGGGAATCGATCTGACCACGGCCGGAAATACCGCCCTCATTCTGGCCACTATACCCGTTTGGACGGCCATCATATCCGTCATGATGAAGAAAGAGGAACTGAGCAAACTGGCCTGGATCGGCATCTTCCTCACTCTAGGGGGAGTCTTCTTCATCACTTTAGGTAGCGGCAAAAAGTTGGCCCTGACCGGGTCAGCCACCGTCGGCAATCTATTGGTCTCTTTGGGAGCCATCGCCTGGGCCATTTATTCAATACTATCTCAGGATCTTCTGCGGCGCAATTCCCCGCTGGCCCTAACCTCCTGGGCCATGCTTGCCGGATCCGCTTGCCTGTGGCTATTTGCGGGGCCGGATCTCCCCCGGCAGGCCTGGAGCACGATTTCCCTCAAGACTTGGGCGATATTGTTTTTCTCCGGTACCTTTTCCATAGTCCTTGCCTACGTCGTTTGGGCCGCCGGTATCAGGGCTCTTGGAGCTTCTAAGACGGCCATCTTCAGCAATGCCACGCCCATCGTTTCCATGATTGCCGCCTTACTGTTGCTGGGCGAACCGATCGGATGGCTGCAAGGGATAGGAAGTGCGGCCATCATTTACGGCGTAGCTCTGACCGCCCGGAATTAACTGCTAATGTTCGTAACTAAGTTACGAACATTAATGTCCCCAGCGACGGCCTTCCTCGCTATAGCGAGCTTGTGTGATCCGTTCATGCTGTTCGTCGCTTAAGGAAATATCGGCAGCGCCGGCGTTTTCCTCTATCTGTTCGACGGTCCTAGCTCCGACTATGGGTACGGTAGTGAATTTTTCTTGTTGGATGAGCCAACGCAGCGATACTTGGGCGGGAGTGGCCTCTAACTCTTCGGCAATTTCCTTAATCTCATCTAGTACGTGCCATCCCCGTTCCGAGACGTACCAGTCCTCGAAAAACGAATCGATGCTACCACGTGATCCCTCCGGCGCCTTAACCTGACCTTCTTCTCCGCGACTGTATTTGCCCGTCAGAAATCCTCCGGCAAGGGGAGAATAAGGGCAGACGGCCAAATCCTGGTCGGCACAGACGTCCAGGTAATCCAATACGTCGTCTCGATAGGCGGCATGGAAGAGCGGCTGAGTTACCTTGAAAGGTTCAAGTCCGTTCACCTCGCTCTTCCACAGGGCCTTGGTAAGTTGCCAGGCTGCCATCGTACTTGCTCCCAAGTAGTTGACCAGCCCTTCGTGTACTAGATCGTCCAAGGTAGAAAGTGTCTCCTCTATCGGCGTCTCCGGATCCCAGCGGTGGATATAGTAGAGATCTAGATAGTCGGTCCCTAGACGGTCCAAAGTACCTTCGATCTGGCTCCTAATGTGCTTACGTGATAGCCCTCCTTTGTTGAAACCTTCTTCGAAATCGAAAAACACTTTGGAGGCCACGACGAAATTATCTCGATCTTTCCCTTCCAGCCAGTTTCCGACGAACTTCTCGCTCGTTCCGGAAGGGGTCCCATATACGTTAGCCGTATCGATGAAGTTTATTCCATTGTCCCAAGCCGCATCCAGCAATTTGTGAGCCTCTTCTTCGTCCGTCTCGACGACCCCTTCCGTCTCCTTGCCGAAACGCCAGGTGCCGAAACAGATCTTTGAGACTTGTAATCCGGTCGAACCTAATTTGGTGTATTCCATCCTTATTCCTCCCCTTTTATATAAGTCATGTAGAATATCGAGTCCTGTTGAAATGCGCCGAAAACGATCAGTTTATTTTTACGAGAATTGATAACTACTTTCAATACCCGGAAAGTGGGAGCTCAGAAGAAATAACGAGAACAGAGAAAAAGCAACAGCCCCACTACCAAAGGCATAGTGAGGTTGTCGTCGAGCTGTCCGGAAAACGCTTCGGTAAGGGTACCGCCGAAAGCGGCTACGGGAATTAACGGCAGGGGAATTTCGATGAAAAAAGAGAGGACTCCGCAAGCTAGGGAAGAAGATAGCAAACATCCCAGGGACCCCTCCCAGCTTTTTTTTCTCACAAAGGGCAACCGATGTCTTCCCCAGGATATTCCCACCAGAGTGGCAGCTGAATCTCCGACCACAAAGGCCACTACGCTCAAAGAGGCAATTTCCAGCGGCAGCAACAGGAAGGTGAGTCCTACCCCTAGGTTAAAGGAGAAGGCATTTACGTAGGGTTGCTTTTCCAAGTTTGCCCTTCTTTCTACGGAGTTGAGCGCTCCATAGAAAAGGTCTTCCATCTTTTCCAGAACAGGCCTGCTTGGGCCCGCCTTTTCTTTAAATTCTTCCCTTTTCTTATAGTATTCGGCGAGACAGCAGGCGAGAAGGGCCAAACCAAGCCCCCCAATGCCGACGAAAGTCTTACCGATCAGCAGGGCTAGGGGAAGGGCAAGTAATCCGGTAAGATGGAAAAGTTGTCTTTTGAGTTCTTTTTTGAAGTCTGATTTCATCATTGCTCTTATCCCATATTTTTACCATAATTGTTCGTTTAAGCCAAGTCTAATGTCTAGGGGAAGAGGTATCATTGCAGGGCAACGGTTGGCTGAAAGGGGCGGGGAGAATATAATTTTCCAACGATTAAGGGGGGTATCAGATGAATCTACTGGCTTTGGGAATCTTTTTGGCTCTCACTTTGCTCGGGTTGGCCTCTTTAATATTTGGCCTGCCGGGAAACTTTCTCGTCGTCGGCGCCGCGGCTCTGGCCGGAGCCCTTACGGCTTGGAACGAGTTCAATCTGCTCCTAGTCTTGGTCTTATTTCTAATAACCCTGCTTGGCGAAGCGCTGGATTTTTTCCTGGGGGCTTTGCTTGCTCGGGGCGAACGGGGAGGTAGGGCCAGCATGGTTGGAGCGATGGTCGGGGGGATAGCGGGAGGCGTGATGGGCTTGCCCCTGCCTGTCATTGGGAACGTCATTGGCGCGTTCTTGGGCGCTTTTCTAGGTGCTTTGGCGGGGGAATTATTGACCGGCGGCAAACTGAGCGAAGCCATCGGAATCGGCTTCCGGGTACTGTTCGGAAGGATCCTCTCTAGCGGAATCAAGGTGGGGCTGGGTATAGGAATGGCGGTTTACGTATCGTTGAAGCTAGTTTGATTTATTTCTCCGTCAAAGGGGATTGATAAGACGGTATTCCTCCTTTTCCTTGAGAAGTATTATCTGGAAACCAGGCTCCATAGTCGCCCCCATCATCGGCGGATTGTTGATGGATTGGCAAGGTTTCGGCTACATCTTCTGGATCGCTTCCGCCTTCACGGCGCTGGGACTGCTACTGATGGCTGGTTTCATCTTTTTCTTTGCCGAAGAAGTAAAAGGAGGGGCTTGAGCTCTCCTAAACGGGTCTATTTCCGTCACGTTACCACTTGCTTCGGGGTGGACCAAACTTCTCTATCTCTCCGGCTATGACCGGCAGGCTCTTCCGCCAGACGGTGGGTGGCACGTTCTCGGAAAACTGGATCTGTAATCTGCCCGTGTTCCCGGCCGCCTCTAGCAATTCCCTGGTCCTGCACCTGATCTTCTCCGGCTCCTCCAGGTGAACTGAAGAAGGAAAGTTGACGAAAAAGGCTTTATTCGGCCACATCTGGACGGCCTTATCCAGCGGCGTATCGTTGTCCGGCGGGGGGCTAAGCGAATCTATCCCGTCGACGCCGGAATCCGCGATCAGTTCCCAGAGGGGCTTTAAATCCCCGTCCATATGGACGAAGACGGCCTTTTCTTGCCCTTCCTCCTTCAACTTTTGAGCCAATTCGTTATAGTACGGTAAACAGTAACGTTTAAACCTCTCTGGTCCAAGCAAAGGGGCGGTGATGTTGTCGGGGAAGTCCACAAATTCCACCGGCGAATCCAGGACCACTTTAAAGATATCCTCCATCCGCTGACCTAATAGGCTTAGAGTCTCTTCTACGACCTCCGGTTTCTTCCGTAGGTGGCGGGTCAAGTTCTCCAGCCCGACCCACTCGATCCGCAGTTGCTGGTAAGGAGTCCGTTCGAGCGCCACCAGGGGGTATCCATCTTCTCCCAGTTCTTCTTCGTCTTTTTCGAACTGCCCTAAGTCCCGATAGATGGAACAGTCCCGCAGGTAGGAGTTTAAGATCCCGTAGTCCTCGAGATCCTCCACGTAGTGTTTCTTGATCCATCGACTGCCGTAAGTGGGATCGAAGGAACTGCGCCGGGTGAGGGAACCTCTGGGCGTATGAAGAGTGGTTACTTCCTCCTCTTTTTTTCCTTCCCTCTCTTTCACCTCGAAGCTGCAATTTGGGTGTCTCTCTCGATGGACCCGAGACCAGCGTAGGATACCCAAGCGGTCTCGACCCAAAACTTCCCAGACCTCCTCGTTTGGAGCGACCAACCCGTCGTATTGAACCAAGGGGACGCGATCGAGAGGCCCTCCCTTGATCACGGCCATGATCCTTTCGCGCATGTTCATCACTTTAACTCCTCCTTACGCATTGGTTTGAGGAAAGAACTGGGGCAAACTCCCCTTGGAAGCCTGGAGCAGTTCCTCAAGCATCTCCTCGGCCTCCTCCGGCCAGATAGCCATTTCATCGGCAAGCAGCGCCTGCAGGGCCTGCTGGCGGTCGCCGCGGACCGCGGCGTCGGCCACTAACTCCTGCCAGACGAACCGTTTCTCCAGGATCCCCTTCAGTTGGAGTGGCGCCTCCCCCATCCGTAGCGGGGTGATCCCGGAAGAATCGGTGACACCCTCCACTTCTACCTCTCCTTCCGGAGAAAGGTTGGGAATCGTACCTTCGTTGGCCAGGTTGACTATACAGGTCCGGCGCTTACCGGTCGCTATCGCGCCCAGCATTCGAGCTATGCCTTCCCCCGTGTAGGGGTCGCTCGGCTTTTCCGGGAGTTCCATTCCTCCCAGTTCCTCCTCGTAAGTCCGCAAAAATTCCTCTCTGCTAGGAGTTTCGGAGGAGGAAGGAGAAGGTTCGCTCGCGTCGTAGCCGTGGTCTTTTGCGCTTTCAGCCAGATCATAGGGCAAGGCCTCTTGTCCCCCTTTTACCTGAGCGAGGAAGGGATAAAACTCCACGATATGATCGTCTTGGGGATAGACGATGGGATAGCCGTAGATCCGAGAGAGTTCGGCGCTTAGGGTTTTACCCGGCGGCGACTCCCTCTTTTGGAGCTTTTCCATTAGCCGGGGAAGCAATTCTTCTCCCTCCTTGACTACGCTCGTAAACCAGTAGTAGTGGTTGGTGCCGATCCATTTGGCATCCAGTTCTTTAAGGGAGCAATTTAAGATCTCCGCCGCGTACTCCAGCCCTGCCTGCACTCCGTGACAAATTCCGATAACGTCGATTTCCGTGTATTTGCGGACGGCCTTACATAGCGGGGCCATCGGGTTGGAATGATTAAATAAAATGGCGTCCGGACACCTTTTCTCCATCTCTTCACAGATCTCCATGTAGGCGGGAATCGACCGAAAGGCCATCATCATCGCCGCGGGACCGCAAGTGTCGCCAATTACCTGTTCGATACCGTACTGGGCCGGGATGCGCATGTCCACATTATGCAAGCGAGAGGCGTAGACGTTGCCCCTGCTACCCGCTCCGCTTCCTCCGATAGAGGAAATAGCGAAGTCGGCCCCCTCCACTGCTTCGGCCAGCTCGGTAGTGGCCTTAACCGTGAAGGGATCGACAGCACTCCGGGCTAGCGAGCGGCCGGCTGCGGCCATTCTTTCGGCCTTTTCCCCGTCGATATCGTAGATCACGATTTCCGAGCCGGCAAGCTCTTCGTTTGCGATCAAATCGGGCAAGACGCGTTTGAAGTAGAGACTCCCGCCCCCTAGACAGACTATTTTATCGTTCAATTTGAACACTCCTTTTTTCAACCTTGGTTGAGCGGTTCTACCACATTTCTTGAAGAAATGACTGCACTCTCAGACCTATCTCATAAGCGGAAATTGGTCCAGTCCAGCACGTAGATGAGCCTACTTGTTTAGCAGAAAGAGGG
>Ga0207797_1003013_pt1 | contig 11426 bp, 7 predicted proteins | sample PRCRCaboRojoPR_6_FD_187275 | JGI IMG/M metagenome (GOLD analysis project Ga0207797, IMG submission 187275) | Marine sediment microbial community from Cabo Rojo, Puerto Rico - PR CR 10% Liquid 1 (SPAdes) | ecosystem: Environmental > Aquatic > Marine > Coastal > Sediment | place: Cabo Rojo, Puerto... | reverse complement strand
GCAGAAGGCTGACCTACAGCCGCTTGACGGTGCGAACCCGGATCACGTTGCGGTCGATGAAACCGTGATCCAACTCAACGATGAGCGGTACTGGCTGTATGCTGCCGTCGATCCCGCAACGAACCGCCTGCTCCACGTCCGGCTATTTCCGACGAGAACACTGGCGCTGACCGAGATGTTCCTCTCGGAACTGCGTGAGAAACATCTCGTCGACGACGCGACCTTCCTCGTCGATGGCGCACCCTGGCTGCAGGCCGCCTGCCACCGTCACGGGCTCCGATTCCAGCATGTCACTCATGGGAATCGCAACGCCATCGAACGTGTCTTTCGTGAAGTGAAACGTAGAACAAACCAGTTCTCAAATACGTTCAGCCACGTCGAACCGAGTACCGCCGAAAACTGGTTGCAAGCGTTCGCTTTCGCATGGAATCAGCTTATCTGAACACTACCCCCGGATGCGGAGTATCAGACATCTGTACGCCGCAAACCGGTAGTATTGTGAATATCATAGTCGTTCGGCAATAGAACAGCCCGTGCGACCAGAAACTTTTTACACGCTACCGAGTAAATATTTACCGCGATGAACCAGTCGAGACACGAAATCGTAGACGCCGAGAGCGCATTCTCCGAGCGCGACATCCTCGACGAGACCTGCCGGTTCGGTGACTGGCAGGACCACGTCACGTTCGAGAGCAGAGACACCGAATCGAGCCCGTCCAGCGACTCGACCGACGTCCGGTTGCGGGCCGGCGACTCCGCCGGCGCCCCAATCGCCACCCAGACGAGAGTTCCGTAGCGACACGCTACCTCTCCCGGCGGAGCCGGGCCCGTGCCGACGACGGCCTCCCGCGATCAGGCCCTCGAAAGACACGTCCAGGGGCTGACCGACCTCGGCCGGTCACAGAGAGTCGCTCGCAGGGAGGTTTCGGCCTCTCAGTGCACAGACGCTTGCGGAGAGAGCTCGTCGTCCCCGTGCTCCGGTATCAGGGGTTACTTTCCTACTCGTGTGATAGGAGGTGGTATGTGGTCACCTCTGCTCACAGCAGCATCTGGGGCCTGTCTCCTCCAGTACACTGTGCCGCTCCTCGATATCGAACTGGGGCAGCCTGCACTCACCGCGATCGGTGTCGTCCTGATCCTGCTGCTGCTCGGGGGGTCCGGGTTCTTCTCGTCGTCGGAAATCGCGATGTTCTCGCTGCCGACCCACCAGATCGACGCGATGGTCGAGCAGGGCTTGCGCGGCGCGCGAGCGGTTAAATCGCTCAAGGAGGACCCCCACCGCCTGCTCGTGACGATTCTCGTGGGGAACAACATGGTCAACATCACGATGTCCTCGATTTCGACGACCGTCGTCGGCTTCTACTTCGACGCTGGCACGGCGGTCATCGTTTCGTCGCTCGGCATCACGTCGATGGTGCTGATTTTCGGCGAGAGCGCCCCGAAGTCCTACGCCGTCGAGAACACCGAGGTGCACGCACGGCGTGTCGCGCGAGGGCTGAGGGTCGTCGAGAAGGTGCTGTGGCCGCTCATCGCCCTCTTCTACTACTTGACGGGACTGGTGAACAGAGTCACTGGCGGCAGTCCGTCCATCGAATCGACGTACGTCACCCGTGACGAGATCCGCAACATGATCAAGACGGGCGAGCGCGAGGGCGTCCTCGACGAGGAAGAACGCCAGATGCTCCAGCGCGCCCTGCGGTTCACCGACGCCTCCGCCAAGGAGGTGATGACCCCCCGTCTCGACATGACCGCCATCTCCAAGGACACGACCGTCGAGGAGGCGATCAGGAAGTGCATCCAGTCGGGGCACGCCCGCCTGCCGGCCTACGAGGACTCGCTGGACAACGTGGTCGGGGTGTTCGACATCCGGGACCTGGAGGACTCCAACTACGACGACTTCCAGGAGCTCACGGTGGAGGACGTGACCAGTCAGACCCTCCACGTCCCCGAGTCCAAGAACGTCGACGACCTCCTCTCGGAGATGCGCGACAACCGGCTGCACATGGTCGTCGTCATCGACGAGTTCGGCGCCACGGAGGGGCTCATCACGATGGAGGACGTCCTCGAGGAGATCGTCGGCGAGATACTGGTCAGTGACGAGGACCACCCGATGGAGTTCGTCGACGACGACACCGTTCTGGTGGACGGCTCGGTCAACGTCCACGAGGTCAACGAGGCTCTCGGTATCGTCCTGCCGGAGGGCGAGGAGTTCGAGACCATCGCGGGCTTCATGTTCAACCGCGCGGGGCGGCTCGTCGACCGGGGCGAGGAGTTCGACTACGAGAACGTGACGCTACGGGCCGAGCAGGTGGACAACACCCGTATCCAGAAGGTCAGGGTGACCGTCGACCGCGATCCGGTCAGCCCGGTCGAAGCGGACTCGTCATCCACCGACGGTGGCCCCGAGTAGGTCACAGGTCAGGGGGTGCCTCTCGACGGCAGCGTCGAACGCGCGGTCGGGATGTCCCCGCGAGCACGGCGACAGGGCGGACCACGTCGTCCCCAGTATCGAGCGGGGGTCGAACCTCAGGACTCCGCGCCGACGGGTGAGATGTCGAACTGCTTTCTGAACTGCTGGACGGCCTCGTCCGAGCCGACGAGAACGATCTGTTCGTCGCCGGTGAACCGTCGCTGTGGGTCGATCGTGCTACTGAACCCGGACTCGTCTCTGAGGGCGATCACGCGACAGCCCGTCCGCTCGTAGATGCCCGACTCCGCGAGCGTCGTCCCCGCCAGCGGGGTCGCCGGGACACGGAGGAGCCGGATCTGACTCGCCGGGGCCAGGATGTCCTCCCCGCGGAGTTCCCTGGCGACCATCCGGGCGCTCACGCGGGGGACCGAGAGGACGTAGTCGGCGCCGGCGCTCAGGGCCTTGCGCGTCGCGTCGGTGTCGCTCACCCGGGCGAGGATCTCGATGTCGGGGTTCAGCGAGCGTGCCAGCACCGTCGCCAGTAGCGAGGTGGAGTCGTCCGGGAGACCGACGATAACCGCCCCGGCGGTCTCGACCCCGGCTGCCTCTAGAATCTCCTCCGAGCCCGCGTCGCCGACGATGTCGACGTCGTCGTGGTCCTCCATGTCGATCGTCGTGACGTCGAGGCCCTCCCCGGCGATGACCTCCCGCGCGGCCTGTCCGACCTCGCCCTGTCCGGCGATCACGATGTGGTCGTGTTCCCGGAGCGTGCGGGACGGCTGCGTGAACTCACTGAACGCCTCCAGCGCATCGTGAGCGCCCGAGAGGAGTAACACCGTGTTCGATCGGATGACCGCGTCCGGGTCGGGCGGCAGCTGCAGTTCCCCGTCGATCCACGCACCGATGATGTTGGCGCCGGTCTCCTCTCTAATCCGTGAGTCGCGGACGCGCGTTCCGACGAGTCGGTTCCCCTGCTGGATCGGGATCTCCGTGATCTCGATCTCGCCCCCGAGTTCGATCGTGTCCGTCAGATTCGCATTGAACGACGAGACCACCTTCTCGGCGAGCCGATGCCCGAGGACCCCGTGTGGGGACAACACGGTGTTCGCGCCGGTGTCCAGCAGCACGCTGCGCATGTCGCTGTCGTCGGTGAGGGCGATGATATCGATCTTCGGATCAATCGACCGCACCGTCAGGATAGTGTTGACGTTCGCATCGCCGGTGTCGGTGATGACCGACCGAGCGGTGTCGATGCTCGCCCGCTCGAACGCGTCCCGGTCCTGTGGAGAGCCATGAATGACCGAGTGGCCGGCGTCGGAGAGCTCCTTGGCGTTCTCCTCGTCGGACGAGATCAGGACGTACTCGATCCCGAGCTCTTCGAGCTCGTCAAGAAGGACGGCGGAGTCGCGTCGGTACTCACAGATGATGACGTGGTCCCGCTTGGGCGTCAGTCGGTCGTCCAGGTTGACCTCAGCCCCGGTGAACAGAGGGATGATGATCAGTCGAAGGGTGAAAAACCCGATTCCGATGCCGGATATCTGCGTGAGTGACACGAACAGGTACATCAGTGGGTGGCTCCAGAGGTCGGAGTCCTGGCCGTAGCCGGTCGTGGTCATCGTCTGGACGATGAACTCGAACGAGGCGAAGATGGACTGGTCGACGCCCTCTAAGCGTGACAGCGCGAGGTTGTAGATCACAGCGTACAGACTGACCAGCACCACGAGCCCCACGACGTAGTACATGACGAGCCGGTTCCGCCGGGAGAGCTCGATACCCGGGAGACGCTGTGAGAGAGACCTCATACTGACTGTCTGTGTCTACTCCGTATGTATAACAACGGATACGCGATGACTGTCCCCCCGACTTCGGCGTCCTCCACGTCCTGAGGACGAGCGGGGAGCCTCGGAGCTCCCACGACAGCAACCGCTTCGAGACCCTCTCCACGCCGAAGCGCGAGGCCCGCTCCTCGAATCTGGGCACCCCCGGTACCGTTAATCCCCGACCGGCGCTACCCCGGGTACCCCGTTTCGATGGTTGCCGAAGTAGCACCGACGACAGGGCTGGCAGTCATACTCGTCGTGGCGGCCCTCGTCAGCATCGTCGCTCACCAGACCGGCCAGCCGACCATCGTCGGCTATCTCCTCACGGGCCTCCTGCTCGGACCTGCCGTGTTCGGTGTCGTCGAACCCAGCGACCTCACGACGACGATGGGCGAACTGGGACTCGCGTTCCTGCTGTTCCTGCTGGGCACCAAGATGCGGATCGAGGACACGAGACACGTCCTCCGTCCGGTGCTGAAGGTGTCGTTCCCCCAGATGGCGCTCGTGTTCCTCGCGGGACTGGGGACCGCGGTGCTCCTCGGGTTCCCGTTCTGGGAGGCGCTGCTGATCGGGGCAGTCGTGATGTACAGCTCGACCGCGGTCGTCATCAAGATGCTGACAGACAAGGACGCCGTGACGTCCCTCCCCGGGAAGGTAGACGTCGGCGTCCTCCTCGTTCAGGACGTCGTCGTCGTGATCCTGCTGACGCTGCTGGCGACGGGCCGTCCCGACGGAGCAGTCGATTTCGCCGTCACGCTCCTCACGGTCCTCGGTCTGGTCGCTGCCGTCGGCGTGGTGACCGTCGCGGTCACACGGTACCTGCTGCCCGAACTGTTCCGGCGTGTCGCGGACGACAAGGACACGTTCTTCCTGGCTGCGGTCGCCTGGGCGTTCCTGTTCGTTCTGGTGTTCGACGAACTCGGCCTCTCGATCGAGATGGGTGCGTTCCTGGCCGGGGTGTCACTCGCACAGCTCCCCTACAGTACGGAGCTGCGCGACCGAATCACCCCGCTGACGAACCTGTTCATACTGACGTTCTTCGTCTCGGTCGGACTGCAGCTCGAGGCGGCGGACCTATTCGTGTACTGGCGGGAGGCCGTCGCCGCCGCCGCCGTCCTGATTCCGGTGAAGTTCCTCGTCTTCTTCGTACTCCTCGACTGGCAGGGGTTCAGCGTCGAGACGACGTTCCTCGGCAGCGCGAACATGGTGCAGGTCAGCGAGTTCGCGCTCGTCGCCGGAGCCGTCGCGGTCGCCGAGGGGTTCATCGGCGCCCCCGTCCTCGGGTTCCTCAGCCTGCTGGCCGTGCTCACGATGAGCGTCTCGGTGTACGTCATCAAGTACAACTACCAGCTGTACGAGCGGCTGTCCCCGTTGCTGAGCCGGTGGGACGAGGACGGCGGTGAGCACGCGACCGAGCAGAGGCGCTACCGGAACCACGCCGTCGTAATCGGATACGACGAGCTGACACGGAGCGTCCTCCCCCGGCTCCCGGAGTTCTACGACGACGTCGTCGTCATCGACCGGACGGTCGCCCACATCCCGGTGCTCGAGGAGGCCGGGTACGACGTCGTCTACGGCGACGTCCGTCACGCCGAGATCCGGCGCATGGCAGGGCTGGGACAGGCGGAGTTCGTCCTCTCGTCGTCCGGCGAGCCCGACGTGAACAAGGCGTTGCTCGCGGAGCTCGGCGAGGGGACGACCGCCTTCGTTGAGGCCGAGTGGCCCGAGGACGCCCGGGAGCTGTACGACCACGGCGCTCATTACGTCGTGTTGAGCCCACAGCTCACCGCGGAACGGCTCGCGGAGTACCTCGAAGCGTCCTTTGAGGACCCCGAGGCGTTCGCCCTGGCCGCCAAGACCGACGTCTTGGACGCGAGCCGGTCCGCTCAGGTCTCTCGACACACCGACCTGGACGGTGGTCTCGGTGAGTGAGCCCCTCACCGCGCTCTCGGTGGTGCTCGTCGTCGGCGGCACGTTCCTGTTCGTGGCGAGCCGGTTCCAGCTGCCGATCGTCCCCTTATTCATCCTCGCGGGAATCTTCGCCGGTCCGTTCGTCGAGACGGAGCTCACGCTCGAACTCGCTCGCTACGGCATCGTCCTGCTCGTGTTCACGTTCAGCGTCCAGATACAGTTCGACACCGTCCGCACGGTGCTCAGCGACAGCGAAGCCGTCGCCATCGGCCAGATCCTGCTCCTCGGGGGGATGGGCGTCGCTGCGAGCGTCCTGGTCGGGCTCCCGGCCGATCAGGCTGTCTACATCGGGGTCGCCGCCGCGTTCTCCTCGACAATCGTCGGGACACGGCTCTTCCAGACGGAGCTCTACAGGACCCTCGTCCACGCACGGCTGGCCGAGTCGATCCAGTTCGTCCAGGACCTGGTCGCCATCCTCGTGCTCCTGGTGCTAGGCGCCGGAACCGTCGGGGCCGACCCGATCGCAGCCCAACTGGGCTACGGTGTCGTCCTGCTCGGGGCCGCCGTCGTCGTCAACCGACAGCTGTTCGACCGCCTCGGGCGCCTCGCAGAGGGGTCCGAGGAGCTGATGCTCGTCAGCGTCATCGCGCTCCTCGTCGCGTTTCTCGGCCTGGCCGCAGTGGTCGACGTCCCGCTCGCCGTCGGGGCGTTCGTCGCCGGCCTCGCGGTCCGTCGTGACCCTGTCGAACATCTCGGCATGCTCAACGGCCTCCAGTCGATCAGGGACTTCTTCACCGCCGTCTTCTTCATCACCCTCGGGACGCTCGTGACGGTCCCGACGTCCGAGGTGTTCCTCGTCGCGGGCCTGCTGACGGTCCTGACGGCGCTCGTGAAGCCCGCAGCTACGATCGCCCTGTTGCTGTACAAAGGGTACGAGGCGCGCACGGCGACGCTGACGAGCCTCAATCTCGCTCAGGTGAGCGAGTTCGCCCTCGTCATCGCGATTGAGGGCCTGGTGGTCGGGGTGCTGGCCCAGCCCGTCTTCGATGCGATCATCCTGGCAGCGACGGTGACGATGCTCGGCTCCAGTCTCAGCAGCCGCTACGACGAACGGATCTACCGGACAGTCTCCGGTCGCGGGCTCCTGCGACGGCAGTACGGGCGGGTCGACGAGCGCAGCGCCGTTCCCGAGGCTGTCGCCGACCACGTCGTCATCGTCGGCTACGGTCGGCAGGGGCGGCGCCTCGTCGAGACGTGTGAGGCACACGAGATGTCGTACGTCGTCGTCGAGAACGACCCGGTGTTGCTGGACGACCTGGAATCGCGGTGTGAGGCGTACGTGTTCGGTGACGCGATGGAGCAGTACACCTGGCGGAAGGCCGGCCTCGACCGTGCACGGCTCGTCGTCTCGACCGTGGACTCGGACAGCGTCTCCGACCGGATACTGGGGCTCGGAGCGGAGGCCGACGTCGACGTCGTCCTCCGTGCGCGAACGGTGTCGGCGGCTCGTGAACTGCTACAGCGGGGAGCGCTGTACGTCAACGTCCCGGAGGTGCTGGCTGCCGAGCAACTCGTCGAGCACGTGGCGGCGGTGGCGGGGGGCGAGGTCTCGGGGGCGGAACTGCGAGCAGACTCGCTACGGGAACTCGACAGACGGAGAGCCTCCGAGCAGTACACGGCAGTTGACGAGATCAAGGCGATGCAGTAGCGCGCCGCCACTGGAGGACGCTCACCCAGTGTCCTGGCGCACCGTGAGGACGGGCACGTCGCTCGTGCGCAGCACCCTCTCGGTGACGCTCCCGAGGAGCTGACGGCGTATCCCCGCGCGGCCGTGTGTCCCCATCGCGACGACGTCGATTCCGTGAGCAGTGACGAAGTTGTTGATCACCTCGTGGGGGGTTCCGGGCTGGACGTGGGTCGTCAGGGTGACCTCACGGTCGGATGCACGCTCGGCGACTGCGTCGAGGACCTCGACCGCCTCGTCACGGAGTGGGTCACCGAGCGGGGGGAGCCCGGTCTCGCCCTCGATGACACAGAGGACGCGCACGGCCGCTCCCACCCGTTCTGCGATGGACAGGCCGTGGTCGATCGCTGCAGTCGCAGCAGGGCTCCCGTCTGTCGGGACGAGAACCCGCTCGTACCCCTCCGTCTCCCGGTCGATCGAGCGGGGCGGCACTGCGACCACGGGGTCGTCGCTCAACCGGATCACCCGTTCGGTGACACTGCCGAGGAGGACACGGCTCAGTCCGCGTCGCCCGTGGGTCCCCATGACGACGAGGTCGATGTCGTTCTCCGAGGCGTAGGAGAGTATCGCCTCGTACGGACGTCCGTGCTCGATGGCCGAACGGCAGGTCAGGTCCGCCTGCTCGACGAGTTCCTCAAGGCTGGATACGGCGTCCCGGGCCCGTGCCTCGCCCAGCCGCTCACTCCGTTCCCGATCGGCAGCGACGCTGATGACGTGGAGGGACGCGTCGAACGCCGTCGCGATGTAGAGCCCGTGGCGGGCGGCGGCCTCCGCGGACCGACTCCCGTCGGTCGGGAGGAGTATGCGGTCGTACATACGAAGCTCTCGACGGCTCCCGCACAACCCTCTTGTGTACTATGTATCACGGACATGTCCGCCGGGCGGGAGGTACGGTCCCGACCGAGAGGTCCGTTCCTCGCTCGTCGGCGGCGAACACGACGACGTCGTCGGCGTTGGCGGGTCGGAACCGGTTAGCAAGCTCCTACTCGTGGACAGACGCGGTATAACAAAGCGCTGGCCCGACGGAGTCGTGGTGTGTCCGTCCCGGACGAGACGTCCCTCGCGGCGCTGGTGCCCGCGGCGCACGCCCCCCACGCGGCCACGGTCCTCCGGTCGCTCGGGCGCCGGGGGGTTCACACGATCGCGGCCTACGAGCGACCGACACCCGCGTTCAGCTCCCGGTACTGTGGGGAGACACACATCGTTCCTCCGCCGGACACCGACGTCGAGGGGTACAAGGACGCCCTGCTCGACCTGGCGGCCAGGGACGACGTCCACGCGGTGTTCCCGCTGCGGGAGGTGGACGCCTACGTCCTCGCCAGGCACCGCTCGGAGTTCGAAGGGGAGGTGCGGCCACTGTGGCCGTCGTTCGAGACGCTCGAGACCGTCTACGACCGGCTCGACCTTCTGGCGACCGCCCGGGACGCCGCCGTCGCGACGCCGGAGACGCGACTGCTGGACGAATCCGGCGGCCCGGAGCTGAGCCGGGTCGTGAAGGCCCGGTACCCGCTCATCACCGGGGAGTACGTCGAGAGCGATCTCCTGACGGGGGTGAGAGAGGCCAGGACGGTCCAGTATCTCGCACCCGGGGAGCAGCCGGACCGGGAGGCACTGCGGTCCGAGATGGGGCACGTCCCCATCGTCCAGGAGCACGTCCTGGGCGAGGAGTACGCGTTCTGGGCGCTGTATCGGGACGGCGACCCCGTCGCGACGTGTCAGAAACATCAAGTCAGAGCGGAGAGCTACGCCGGCGGGACGAGCGTCTACCGCGAGACCGTCCGCATCCCCGACCTTGAGGCGGCCGGCCGGGCGCTCCTCGACCGTCTCGACTGGCACGGGTTCGCCTCGGTCCAGTTCAAGCGCGACGCACGGACGGGGGAGTTCACCCTCCTCGAAGTCAACCCCCGCGTCTGGGTGTCTGTCGCCTGTCCCGTGAAGGCGGGTGTGGACTTCCCGTACTACTACTGGCAACTCGCGAACGGGGGGTCGGCCCCTTCCCGGACCGACTACGAGACGGGCGTGGGGACCCACCGCATCGCCGGCGAACTGATGAACCTGACGAGCGTCGTCGCCGACACGGACACCACGGTCGTCGACCCCCCACCGGTCACCACGGCGGTGCGTGACGTCCTCGAATCGGTTTACCGGCAGCCACACTTCGACTACCTCGCGGCCGACGACCCCTGGCCGTTCCTCAGTGACCTCGCCGGGGGGCTGGAGAGACAGGTCGACGACGCCGTCGGGAGCCTCCGGGAGAGACTCGCCCGGTGAGGGTCGTTCGGACCGTCAACAGGGGGTAGCTCCGATGCGCTCTCCTCGTTCCTCCCGTCGAGGCGGGCGCGCGCCGCGAGCACGGCAGCGGGGTCCGAGCCGCTACTCGTCGTCCGCTCCGTCCCCCAAGAGGAGGGTGTCGACGGTTTCGAACTCGCCCGTCCCGTGACCGGTTGGCACACGCGAAGTGGCATCACCTCTGGGCGTTCCGGCGACTCACGGGTTACGTCGAGTAGAGGACTGCGGCCCAGTGAATCGGTCTGTATAATTTGTGTATCCTGTACCGGAACGTTTCAGGTTATTACCAGGCGAGAATGTATGATGCCTCATGATCGTTGGAATCGCCGCAGCCATATCTATCGGGAACGCAGTGGGTATCTCGGCTATCAGTGCGACGGTCGCTCACCGATACAACGAACCAGGGGCTGCGTGGTTCACAGGATACACTGCGCTAATCGGGGTCGGTCTCGGACTCGTCAGTGTCGGCATCCTCACCGATCTCATCTCAGTGACCGACTTTGGGGGTGCAGTCGGGCGGTGGCTGGCAGTTGTGTGGATCCTTCCCGCCGCTTTGTGGGCTATGTTTGCACTTCGGTACACGGGGCGGTTCGTCTCGCTTTCGCTCAAGACGGGTGCGCTGATTGCGTTTCCGCTTCTCGTGCTTGCTCTACAGGGTATACTAAGCGGAGTATCAGTAGTGCCAACGCAGGTTCTCGGACTCGTTGGAATTACCACCCGTTATTACGCGGTGGCGCTGGCTGTAGCCGGAATCGTGCTGGTGGTGCGAGCGACACGTCGGTATGACCACCTAACAGCGCGGCAAGGAATTGCCTTTGCTGTGGCACCAGCGGCGATGTGGCTGTTCTGGAGCAATATTCCGTATTTCGCTCAACTTGGTCAAGCAGCGGGAGGGGCCGCTTATGTGCTTGGATCCCTCGGCGCGGTGTGGGGGCTTGGACTCGCGGTGTTTCGGTTCGACGCGTTCAAAAAATCCCCTGCCGTCGGCGTCGTCGGCGAACGGGATGTCGTAGACGAGACAGACGACCTGGTGCTAGTCGCAGATGACGAGCACCGCGTGGTGCGGGCAAACGAGAGTGCGCGCACTGCTTCGGATGGCCCCGACCCGTCTACCGGCACCGTTACTGTCGAAGATATCATCGGGGAGAGTGTGGACGGTCTGCGAGCAACCGAGACGCTCGAACTCGATGTCGAGGGTGCGTCAGCGAAGTATGATCCGCAGGTGTCGACGGTACTCGACCAGCATGACCAG
>Ga0207797_1003012_pt1 | contig 11429 bp, 11 predicted proteins | sample PRCRCaboRojoPR_6_FD_187275 | JGI IMG/M metagenome (GOLD analysis project Ga0207797, IMG submission 187275) | Marine sediment microbial community from Cabo Rojo, Puerto Rico - PR CR 10% Liquid 1 (SPAdes) | ecosystem: Environmental > Aquatic > Marine > Coastal > Sediment | place: Cabo Rojo, Puerto... | reverse complement strand
CCGCCTCCCAGGCCCTGTCGGCGGCGCTGATGCCCTATGTCCTGCGCCTCGCTCGGGGCGAGCTGGATGCCCACCCGGGCCTGCGCGAGGGGATCAACGTGCGTGCTGGGGAGTACGTGAATCCGGTTATCCGAGAAGAGCTGAGCTAACGTACAATCAACAAGTTAAGGATAGCCCCCAGGCGCAGACACCAGTTTGGCACAGGCAACCTCCAAGAACCGGCCGATATACCCCGTCCACCGCCATATGGGCCGGCGCCTGCGCGAGGGCCTGCTGATCGTCCTGGTTGCGGCTGCCGTGTATCTGCTCGTGGCGCTGTTGAGCTATAGCCCCCAGGACCCCGGCTGGTCGTATACGGGCAGCGACCGACCCGTGGCAAACCTGGGCGGCCGAGTGGGGGCCTGGCTGGCCGACGTCCTGCTCTATCTCTTCGGCTATATGGCCTATATGACCCCGATCGCGGTCGCCTACGGTGGCTGGCTCCTGTTGCGTGGGGGTGATGGCGCGGCCGGCGCCACGGGGCGCGGGCTGCTCGGCCTGCGCTGGCTGGGCATGGTGCTGCTCCTGGCCGCCGGCGCCGGCCTGGCGACGCTTCACTTCCTGGGCGCTGGCCTGCCGGAGAGCGCCGGCGGGGTCCTGGGTGCCCTGGTGGGCCGTTCCGTGATGGCGTCCCTGAGCCTGGTAGGTGCGACACTCGTCCTCCTGGCCCTGTTCCTGGCCGGCCTGACCCTGCTCACTGGGCTGTCCTGGCTCGGCGTGACGGATCTCGTCGGCTGCTATGTGCTCCGGGGGGGCGAGCTCGTCCGGGTAGGACTGCGACAGCTGTCCGGGCGCCTGGGCCGCGGTATTGCCCGCGCGCAGCCCCGCGCGGCTGCCCGGGAAGCCACGGTGGCGGAGGCCGCGGACGCTGCGCCCCAGCCCGAGGCCCCCCGCCGTCGCAAGGCCAGGGCCAAGTCGGGCAAGCAGCGTGGCAAGCCGAGCCCTGCCCCTCCTGTCGGTGAGGAGGCGCCGCAGCGCGAGCGGCAGATGCCCCTGTTCGACCCCTCGCGCGACCAGGATGGTCTGCCGCCCATGACCCTGCTGGACGAGCCCAGGCACGCCGAGTCGGGCAACAGCGAGGCGGAGCTGGAGACCCTGTCTCGGCAGGTCGAGGCGAAGCTGGCGGATTTCGGTGTCGAGGTCGAGGTCTCTGCGGTGCACCCGGGGCCGGTCATCACCCGGTTCGAGCTGCAGCCGGCTGCGGGCATCAAGGTGAGCAAGGTGTCCAATCTGGCCAAGGATCTGGCCCGAGCCCTCTCGGTGGTCAGCGTCAGGATCGTCGAGGTCATACCGGGCAAGTCCACGATCGGCCTGGAGATCCCGAACCGTCAGCGCGAGGTGGTGTTCCTGAGCGAGGTCCTGCAGTCGCCGGCCTATCGCAAGGCAGCGTCGCCGGTGACCCTGGCCCTGGGCAAGGACATCGGCGGCCAGCCCCAGGTGGCCGACCTGACCAAGATGCCGCATCTGCTCATCGCGGGCACGACAGGCTCGGGCAAGTCGGTCGCGGTGAACGCCATGCTGCTGAGCATGCTCTACAAGGCCCGGCCGGATGAGGTCCGCCTCATCCTGATCGACCCCAAGATGCTGGAGCTCAACATCTACGAGGGCATCCCGCACCTGCTCGCGCCGGTGGTAACCGATATGAAGGAGGCGGCCAACGCCCTGCGCTGGAGCGTGGCCGAGATGGAACGGCGTTACAAGCTCATGTCGGCCCTGGGGGTCCGCAATATCGCTGGCTTCAACCGCAAGGTCCGGGAGGCGATCGACCGGGGTGAGCCCATCCGAGACCCGCTGTTCGAGCCCGGGGAGCAGCGTGATCCGGAGAGCACAGTCCCCACGCTGGAGCCGTTGCCGTTCGTGGTCATCGTGGTCGACGAGTTCGCCGACATGATGATGGTGGTCGGCAAGAAGGTGGAGGAGCTCATTGCCCGCCTAGCTCAGAAGGCGAGGGCTGCGGGCATCCACCTGGTGCTGGCCACACAGAGGCCCTCGGTGGACGTCATCACCGGGCTCATCAAGGCCAACATCCCCGCCCGCGTCGCGTTTCAGGTGTCCTCGAAGGTCGACTCTCGCACGATCCTGGATCAGACCGGTGCCGAACAGCTGCTGGGCTATGGGGATATGCTGTACCTACCGGCCGGGACGGGCTTCCCCGCCCGCCTGCACGGGGCCTTCGTGGCGGATCACGAGGTCCACAACGTAGCCGAGTATCTGCGCGGGCAGGGTGCGCCCAGCTACCTGAGCGAGGTCCTGGAGGAGCCAGTGGGGGGCAACGGCGGTATCCCGGGGCTGGAGCCCGCGGAGACGGAGGCCGAGAGCGATCCCCTCTACGACGAGGCGGTGGCCATCGTGACGCGGGATCGCAAGGCCTCCATCTCCTATGTGCAGCGCAAGCTCAAGATTGGCTACAACAGGGCGGCCCGCATGATCGAGGACATGGAGGCGGCAGGGGTGGTCAGCCCTGTACAGGGCAACGGTGCTCGCGAGGTCCTGGCACCGGAGCCGCCGTGACACCTGGGCCACGCGGCCATGGTGCCTTCCCCTGCCAGATGGCACGAATGCACGAGTTGGGGGAGCGCGTCCCCGACCCACAACGAACCCCATGGGCGCGGTGGATCGCCGCCCCAGTGACGGAGATCCCGATGTACAGACAGCTCTTGCTCAGCGTCGCCCTTGTGCTCACGTCGGTCGTGGCCAGCGCCGCCCAGCAGCCCCTGCAGCGCTTGGAAGACTTTTTCCTGGATGTCCAGGGCCTGGAGGGTTCCTTTATGCAGACGGTCGTCGACGAGGAGGGGGAGCTGGTGCAGCGCTCGGCCGGGACGTTCCAGCTCAAGCGCCCGGGTCGGTTCCGCTGGGTTTATAAGGAGCCGTTCGAGCAGACGATCGTAGCCGATGGGGAGCGCCTGTGGGTCTACGACAAGGAGCTCGAGCAGGTGACCGTACGCCGCATCGACAAGGTCCTCGGCACCACGCCGATCATGCTGCTGAGCGAGCAGCGGCCGCTGCGGGCGGACTTCCAAATCTCCAAGACCTACACGGAGGACGGCCTTAGCTGGGTGATCCTCCAGCCCAAGGGCGGGGATACGCAGTTTCGCAAGGTCGGCTTCGCCGTCGGCGAAGAGGGGATCCAACGCATGGTCCTGCACGATCAGTTCGGACAGGCGACACGCATCCGGTTCCTCGACCTGATCGTCAACCCGGACCTGGAGCCGTCGCGCTTTCGTTTCGAGGTGCCCGAGGGGGTGGACGTCATGGGGGAGCGTCCGTGAATGGGGCGGACGATGACCGACCATACCCCGCTCGCTGATCGGCTGCGGCCTCGACACCTGGAGGAGATGGTCGGACAGGCGCACCTGCTGGGACGGGGCAGGCCGCTGCGAGAGGCCATCGAGGCCGGACGGCTGCACTCCATGATCCTCTGGGGGCCGCCCGGCAGCGGCAAGACGACCCTCGCCAGGCTGGTCGCGCAGCACTCGAGCGCCCAGTTCCTCACCCTCTCGGCGGTGTTTGCGGGGGTCAGGGACATCCGCCAGGCGGTAGAGCGTGCGGCAGAGCAACGCAGGCACGACGGAGGCGAGACCATCCTGTTCGTCGACGAGGTCCATCGCTTCAACCGCTCGCAGCAGGACGCCTTCCTGCCCCACCTGGAGGATGGCACCCTGCGGCTGATCGGTGCCACCACGGAGAACCCCTCCTTCGAGCTCAACGGCGCGCTGCTGTCGCGGGCGCGTACCTATGTGCTGCGTCAGCTCGGCCCCGAGGCCATCCGTGTTGTGATCGACCGTGCCCTGGCCGACGCCGACCGGGGTCTCGGCGGCCTGGGCCTGGATATGGCCCCGGAGCTTCGCGAAGGGCTTGCCAGCGCGGCTGACGGGGATGCGCGGACCGCGCTCAACCTTCTGGAGCTGGCGGCCGATCTGGCTGCCAGCGAGGGCGGTGGGCGCATCGATGCCCGCTTGCTGGCGGAGGTGACGGGCCGTGACGCGCGTCGCTTCGACAAGGGCGGCGATATCTTCTATGAGCAGATATCGGCGCTGCACAAGTCGATACGGGGCAGCGACCCGGACGCGGCCCTGTACTGGCTGGCCAGGATGCTCGATGGCGGCTGCGACCCGCTCTACGTGGCGCGACGGCTGGTGCGCACCGCCTCTGAGGATATCGGCAACGCCGATCCCCGAGGGCTGCGCCTCGCCCTCGATGCCTGCGAGGCCTATGAACGCCTCGGGAGCTCCGAGGGCGAGCTGGCCATCGCCCAGGCAGTTGCCTATCTGGCGTCGGTGCCCAAGAGCAACGCGGTCTACAGCGGCCTCCAGGCCGCCATGACCGATGTCCGAGAGCAGGGCAGCCTGGAGGTGCCGGTGCACCTGCGCAATGCCACCACCCGGCTCATGCGTGAGCTCGGCTACGGTGAGGGCTACCGCTATGCCCACGATGAGCCCTACGGATATGCGGCAGGCCAGTGCTACCTGCCGCCTGCCCTGGCCGGGCGGCGCTATTACGAGCCGGCAGACCGGGGGTTGGAGTCGCGCATTCGGGAGCGCCTGAGATGGCTCCGCCGCCTGGATGAGGATCGCCAGGAGGGGAGCCGGTGAGGTTGGTCGGTGCTCGAGGGCATTATAGAATCTGGACGTGCGACAGGCTTCGGGCAATGCTCCGCTGGCTGCCGAGCCCAGCACCGAGCCCGTCAACGTGATCGATACCGCCGGAGCATGGGTTTATGAGACGGAACAAGGCCGAGCCGCTGGATTTCTCGGATGATGAGGGGTGGGCCGGGGGCGGATCCGCCCGCTTGGTCACGGTGCCGGAGCGCTGGCTCGCGCGCCGGCTGGTGGCTGCAGTGGGCAATCCGCCCATAGCGGTGCACCTATGGGACGGTGAGCCCCTACAGCCGGTCCCGGAACGCCCCGCGGTGCGGGTCTATATTCGGGACCGAGGGGCCTTCTATCGTCTGCTCTCGCATCCGGATCTGCACTTCGGCGATGACTATGCCAGCGGCCGGATCGAGGTGGAGGGGGATCTGGTCCAGTTCCTGCTGACCCTCGAGCGGGCCCGCTCCGCGGACGGCTCCTCGCAGCGCTCCGGTCTGCTCGGCTGGATCTATCGCCCACGGCGCAACACCCTCGCCGGCTCCCAGGAGAACATCCACCATCACTATGACCTGGGCAATGACTTCTACCGGCTATGGCTGGATGAAGACATGGTCTATACCTGCGCCTACTTCCCGGACCCGGATGCGGACCTGGAGACGGCCCAGCAGGCGAAGATGGAGCACGTGTGCCGCAAGCTGGCCCTGCAGCCGGGGCAGCGTGTGGTGGAGGCCGGCTGTGGCTGGGGGAGCCTGGCCCGGTACATGGCGCGGGAGTACGGTGCCCGGGTGCGCGCATTCAACATCTCCCAGGAGCAGGTCGCCTACGCCCGTGAGCGCGCCCGTGCGGAGGGGCTGGCCGACCGAGTGGAGTACATACAGGACGACTACCGCAATGTAGCCGGGGAGTACGATGCCTTCGTGTCCGTGGGGATGCTCGAGCACGTGGGCACCGATCACTATCGGGATCTGGGGCGGGCCATCGATCGTACCCTGGCCCCCCATGGTCGAGGGCTGATACACAGCATCGGGCGGAATCGCCCCAGCGGGCCCATGAATCCCTGGATCGAGCGGCGCATCTTCCCCGGGGCCTATCCGCCGAGCCTGGGTGAGATGATGGCCCTGTTCGAGCCGTGGGCCTTCTCCGTGCTGGACGTCGAGAACCTGCGCCTGCACTACGCCCGCACCCTCGAGCACTGGCGCGAGCGCTACGATGCCCACGAGCCGGAGGTGAGATCGCGTTTCGGGGAGCGCTTCCTGCGTGCCTGGCGGCTGTACCTTTCGGGGTCGATCGCAGCCTTCCTGGGTGGCAATCTGCAGCTGTTCCAGGTCGTGTTCGCACGGCCGACCAACAACGATCTCCCCTGGACCCGGGGCCACATCTACCGGGAGCCAGAGCCAGGGGCGTGAACGTGGATCGCCTGATCCCGGCCACGCGCGGCACGTCGGCCGACGGGGAAGGCGTATCCAGGAGGACTAGCGCATGCTTCGTGACGTGCACGTCGCCCTGCTCGTCGAGGAGCAGTACGAGGATCTCGAGCTTTGGTATCCGTACTACCGCCTTCAGGAGGCGGGGGCCCGGGTCAGCATCCTCGGGACGGGCAGGGAGCAGTATACGGGCAAGCGCTGCCTGGCGGTCCGGCCGGACGGCCGGGTTGATGACGCGCGAGCCGAGGACTATGCGGGGGTCGTGGTACCGGGGGGCTACGCCCCGGATCACATGCGCCGTCACCGGCCACTGCTCGCCTTTGTAAAGGCCCTGGCTGAGCAGGGCAAGCCGGTGGCCTTTATCTGCCATGCGGGATGGGTGACCATCTCAGCCGGCATCGTCGCGGGGCGGCAGGTAACCTCGGTCCCCGCGATCCGCGATGACCTGGAGAATGCCGGTGCCACCTGGCTGGACGAGCCGGTCGTACGGGACGGTCAGCTGATCTCCAGTCGCCGGCCTGCCGATCTGCCCGTGTTCCTGCCGGCGATCATCCAGGCCCTCGGATAGGCCGTGGCGTTGCGGCGGTATGACCGGATCCTGGTCGCCCTGGACCTCTCCGAGGCAGCCGAGCACGTTGCCCGGACCGCGCGGGGCTTGGTCGAGCGCTACCAGGGCCGACTGACCCTTATCCATGTGGTGGAGACGGCACCGCCCGTCGACCTGGCGTACGACCCGGTGCTGACGCCGGACTGGGGCATCGACGAGGAGGCCATGATCTCCCAGGCCGGTCAACGTCTTGCTGCCCTGGCACGACGCGCCGACATCCAGGATGCCGAGCAATGGGTGCTGGCGGGCTCGACCAAGCACGAGATCGAGCGCGTCGCCAGGGAGCAGGCCTTTGATCTGATCGTGCTCGGGTCCCACGGGCGTCAAGGGATCGCCCGCCTGCTAGGCTCGACCGCCAATGCGGTCGTACACGTGGCCCCGTGCGACGTCCTGGCGGTGCGTATCCAGGGTTAGATGTCAGCGGAGCTGGACCAGCAGACGGTGCTGGTGACGGGCGCGGCCCGGGGTATCGGGCGTGCGATCGCATGGCACCTGGCCGATCTCGGGGCCCGGGTCTTCGCCCTGGATGTCGATCGCACAGCCCTCGCCGACACCGAGGCCCGTGCACGCGGGCGTCTGCAGGCCTTGGTGGCGGACGTGGCGGACGAGGGACAGGTGGCCAGGGCCGTCGCCCAGGTGGTCGAACAGGGCCCGCTGCACGGGCTCGTCAACAACGCCGCCATTGCCGATCCGGATACGGGACCGCCCGAGGACCTGACCTTGGCCGCATGGCAACGTGTCCTCGCTGTCAATCTCACGGGTGCGTTTCTGCTGGCCAGGGAGGGGATCCCCTATCTTCGGAGCAGCAGGGGGGCGATCGTCAACATCGCGTCGACGCGAGCCCTGCAGTCCGAGCCCGGCTCCGAGGCCTATGCCGCGTCCAAGGGCGGGCTGCTGGCGCTGACCCATGCGCTGGCCATGAGCCTGGGCCCTCGGGTGCGGGTCAATGCCGTCAGCCCAGGGTGGATCGATACCGGTGGCTGGGGCACCCGAGACGAGCCCCTGAGGGCGGTTGATCACCAGCAGCATCCTGTGGGCCGCGTGGGGCGGCCCGAGGACGTGGCGTCGCTGGTCGCCTATCTGCTGTCGCCGGCGGCCGGCTTCGTGACGGGTCAGAACCTGGTGGCAGACGGGGGTATGACCCGCAAGATGATCTACGCGGACTGAGCGTCTGCGGGCGGGCCATGCTGCGCCCGCCCCGCCTCTCATTGGGCTTTGTCAAGCGATTTCTCGACGTCGGCGTCGGCGCGAAGCTCCTGCAGGTATTCCTGGACCCGCCGGTTGGCCAGGATCTGCTGGAGCTGGCCCTTGACCTCCTCGTAGGCGGGGGCCTCGCGGCTGCGCTGGTCCTCGAGCTTGATCACGTGCCAGCCATACTTCGTCTTGACGGGCTCGCTGGTGTACTCGCCCTTGTCCAGGGACGCCGTTGCCTCGGAGAAGGCCTCGACCATGCCGCCCGGTTCGAACCAGCCCAGCTGCCCGCCCTGATCCGCGGACGGGGCGGTTGAACGGGCCTTGGCAAGCTCGGCGAAATCGCTGCCCTGGTCGAGCTTGGCGATGACCGCTTCTGCGGCCTTACGATCCTCGGTCAGGATGTGTCGGGCCTTGTACTCGTCGCCGGCGATCTGGGCGACCTGACGCTCATATTCCTTGCGCAGCGCCTCCTCGCTGAAGCTCATCGCCTTGGTCTTGTCATCCACCAGGGCCTGGACCAGCAGGCGCTGGCGCGCCACGTCGATCTTGGCTGCAACCTTGGGGTCCTCATCCAGACCCCGCTCCTCGGCCTCCTGGGCGAGGATCTGGGCGTTGATGAGCTGCTCCAGTGCCTGCTCCCGGCTGATCTGGCCGTTGCCGTCCCCCTGCTTCTGGGCCATGACGACCTCCAGGGCGGTGCGGGTGATCGGGGTGCCGTTCACCCTGGCGACCACCTCGCCGGCCTGGCCTGGCTGTTTGTCGCTCGCGCTGGCGGCAGCCTGCTGGGAGGCAGCGCCCGACCCGTTGCTTGTGGCGTTGTCCGCGTCGCTGTCCTGGCCGCCACAGGCCGCCAGGGCCATGGGCAGGATGAGCGCCGAGATCAGGCGTCGTTCATGATGTCGTGGTCGTGGCATGATGGCCTTCCTCGATATGGGTGACGGCTCGGCAGGGCTAGGGCAGTACCTGCCTGAACGGTTTGACGGTGACACGCTCGTAGACCCCGGCGACGGCATAGGGGTCTGACTGGGCCCACTCGCGGGCCGCATCGAGTGATGGGAACTCGGCGACCACCAGGCTGCCGGAGAAGCCGCTTTGGCCCGGGTCTTCGCTATCGATAGCGGGGTGGGGGCCGGCCAGCACGAGACGCCCCTGCTGCTGCAGGGCATGGAGACGCTCCAGGTGCTGTGGCCTGGCCTGCTGACGGGCCTCCAGGCTGTCCGCCCGGTCCTCGCTGATAATGGCGTAGAGCATGGTCGTGAGGCGGTGCGGCAGTGCCGCGGGTCTTTGATGGGCGCACCCGATAGCCGCCCAGGCTACCGGACCCCGGACACGGCGGCAATCGCCTGGTGGTCGCTGACCCTTGGGGCGTCCGCCCTGCACCGCTAGAATGCGACGTCATACCGGCCTGATCGAACTGCATGAGCCAGCTCTTCCAAGTCCGCCCCGAGACACCCCAGCCTCGCCTTCTGGGACAGGTGGCCGCCATCCTGCGTGAGGGCGGGATCATCGCCTATCCGACCGACTGTACCTATGCCCTGGGCTGCTGCATGGGCAACAAGGCGGGTACTGACCGGATACGGGCGATCCGGGCCCTGGACGAGCGCCACCATCTCACACTGGTATGTCGGGACCTCTCGGAGATCGCGACCTACGCCAGGCTCGACAACGCGGCTTATCGCCTGCTCAAGCAGCTCACCCCGGGTCCGTACACCTTCCTGCTGAGGGCAACGCGCGAGGTCCCCAGACGCCTGCAGGAGCCCAAGCGCAAGACCATCGGGATCCGTGTCCCGGACAGCCCGGTCGTCGGTGGCCTCCTGGAGGCCCTGGGTGAGCCGATGTTGAGCAGCACCCTGCAGCTTGCCGGCGACGAGGCGGCCCTGACCGATCCCTACGAGATCCGCAACCGGGTCGGCCACGAGCTGGACGCGATCGTCGATGCGGGCATCGGCGGCTCGGTGCCCACGAGCGTCATCGATCTGGTCGAGGCCACGCCCCGCATCGTGCGCCGTGGCTGCGGCCCGACGGACTGGCTGGAGCGCTGAGGCTGGTATTCGCGTATAATGAACGAGATATGAATCTGGCCCAGATCATCAGCGTATGGGCGCTGCCCTTGCTGTTCGCCATAACCCTGCACGAGGTCGCCCATGGCTGGATGGCGCGGTATTACGGGGATACCACGGCGCAGATGCTGGGTCGCCTCACGCTCAACCCCATCAAGCATATCGATCCCGTGGGTACCTTGCTGGTCCCTGGGGTCCTGATCGCCCTGGGGGGTATCGTCTTCGGGTGGGCCAAGCCAGTCCCCGTCAACTCCAACAACCTGCACGATCCTCGGCGTCACATGGCGATCGTGGCGGCGGCCGGCCCGCTTGCCAACCTGGCTATGGCGCTGGTCTGGGCGCTGGTGATGAAGCTCGGCCTCGTGTTGGAGACGGAGGCGGCCTGGGTCGGCGTACCCCTCAGCTATATGGGCAAGGCCGGCATCACCATTAACCTGCTGCTGATGGTGCTCAACTGCCTGCCAATACCCCCGCTGGATGGTGGCCGGGTATTGTCGGGCCTGCTGCCACCGCGCACGGCAGCACGCCTGGAGCAGGTCGAGCCCTACGGGCTGTTCATCCTGATCGCCCTGCTGGTGACCGGCGTCCTAGGGGCCATCATCTGGCCCGTCTTCGAGGTCTTGGCCACGGCCATCCAGGGCCTCTTCCTCCTGCCGTAACCGATCGGGAGCTGCATTGAGTTCGCTGTCGCTGAAAAAGCCACGCGTCCTGTCCGGGATGCGGCCGACTGGCCGCCTGCACCTGGGGCACTATCACGGCGTGCTCAAGAATTGGGTGGAGCTCCAGCACAGCTACGAGTGCTTCTTCTTCGTGGCCGACTGGCATGCCCTGACCACGCACTACGAGGAGCCCCAGGTGGTGGCCGACAACGTCTGGGACATGGTGATCGACTGGCTTGCCTGCGGCGTCAGCCCGGGTGCCTCGAAGCTGTTCATCCAGTCTCGGGTCGCCGAGCACGCGGAGCTGCACCTGCTGCTGTCGATGATCACCCCCCTGGGCTGGTTGGAGCGGGTGCCCACGTACAAGGATCAGCAGGAGCGTCTGCGCGAGCACGACCTGGCGACCTACGGGTTTCTGGGCTATCCCGTGCTGCAGAGCGCCGACATCATGATGTACAAGGCAACCCACGTCCCCGTGGGCGAGGACCAGGTGGCCCACGTGGAGGTGACGCGAGAGATCGCCCGTCGCTTCAATCACCTGTATGGCCGCGAGCCCGGCTTCGAGGAGAAGGCCGAGAAGGCCATCAGCAAGATGGGCAAGAAGAACGCCCGCATGTACCGTGATCTACGGACGCGCTATCAGGAGCAGGGCGAGCAGGAGGCCCTGGAGGTGGCAAGGGCCTTGCTGGAGTCGCAGCAGAACATCTCCATCGGCGACCGCGAGCGCCTGTTCGGGTATCTGGAGGGCGAGGGCAAGATTATCCTGCCCGAGCCCCAGCCGCTGCTGACCGAGGCGGCGAGGATGCCGGGGCTCGATGGGCGCAAGATGTCCAAGTCCTATGGCAACACCATCGGCC
>Ga0207797_1003011_pt1 | contig 11429 bp, 13 predicted proteins | sample PRCRCaboRojoPR_6_FD_187275 | JGI IMG/M metagenome (GOLD analysis project Ga0207797, IMG submission 187275) | Marine sediment microbial community from Cabo Rojo, Puerto Rico - PR CR 10% Liquid 1 (SPAdes) | ecosystem: Environmental > Aquatic > Marine > Coastal > Sediment | place: Cabo Rojo, Puerto... | reverse complement strand
CCCTCTTTCTGCTAAACAAGTAGGCTCATCTACGTGCTGGACTGGACCAATTTCCGTTTATAAAAGAATCCTTAAAATAACGTGATCCTCTTAAGAAAAATGGCAAAACCGCTCAAACTTGGTCTTTAAATGAAAAAGTAAAACTAATTAATGATAATTATTTTGGTCAGTAATGCAAAGGATAGAGAAAAGGGCTATGGGGTAAGGGCTTTGATATATTTTGTGCATATGATATAATTGATGGAACCATAGGGGTGATGCCATGAGGATAGCTATTGCCACCAAAGAGGGAGGGTTGGAAGATCAGGTCTCTCCCGTAATCGGGCGAGCACCTACTTTTACGGTCGTAGAGACGGAGGATGGTAAGATAGTCGGTTCTTCCGTACTCCAAAATCAATTTGCTCAAGCGCAGTCCGGGGCCGGAATTCAAGTAGCCCGAATCCTCGTCGATGAAAACGTGGACGCCGTGATCGGAGGAAGTTTTGGACCGAACTTGGCCAACCTTTTATCCCAGAGCGGCGTAGAGATGTACCAGTTTCAGGCAGGAGTGGCCCGTGAAGCCGTAGAGCAACTGACCTCGGGAGAGCTTTCCTCTCTGGCCGATGCTGGGGGAAATTCGCTTGACAGGGGAGGGATGAACCCTGGCGGAGTCGGCGGTATGGGAGGTATGGGATCCGGCGGCATGGGTAACAGAGGGGGCGGTATGGGATCCGCTGGAGCTGGAGGCATGGGCACTAGAAGAGGCGGTAGAGGGATGAGGGGAAGTGGAAGCTCGGCTTCAGGAAATCTTTCCGGAGCAAATTCTTCATCCGGCCAAGTCGGTCGACAGGAAAGATTGAAGGCTTTGGAAGATCGAATAAGCGGTTTGGAAAAGCAGGTCTCGGAGATAATGGAAATTCTTGAAGGTCTTCGAGGGGAGTAGATTTGGGATCTTCGGAATATGTGAAAAATACTTAGCTTTTAGGAAGGTGGTCTAATCTTGCGAGTATGCGTTCCCAGTTCAGGTACTGGCGGTCTGGAGGACGAGGTGGGTGAACATTTTGGTCGAGTGCCCACTTATACTATCTTAAATACCCAATCTGGTGAAGTGGAAATTATCGATAATGACAGTCAGCATCGCGGCGGATCGGGACTTCCCGCGGAGCTGCTTGCGGAGGAAGGCGTCGATCTAGTCATCTGTTCAGCTTTGGGTCGCAAGGCCATGGAGCTGCTGGATCGAGAGGGGATCGAAGTTTGTACCGGAGCTAGCGGTAGCGTCGAAGAAGCCATTGAGGACTGGCGGGAGGATCAGTTGGTTTCGGGCTCTGAGACCGATCCCTGTGATAGACATCAATTTAGAGGAAAGAAAGGTTAAGGTGAGGAAGATTGTGAGTCGCTACCACTCCAGTACGGTTTGAGGCAAGCGGAAAGTCTATTTGGAGGAGAAATATGAAGGCTAAGCGGGAAAAGGAAGGTAGTTCTGGAAAAGTAGATTTGGGAGACGTAAAACATAAGATTTTGATACTCTCCGGCAAGGGGGGCGTGGGCAAAAGCACTGTTGCGGCCAACGTGGCTCTATCCTTGGCCGCCGAGGAAAATCATCGAGTGGGGTTGATGGATGCCGATCTGCATGGCCCCAATATACCGAAGATATTGGGATTGGAAAAGTCTCATCTATCTTCTCGCGAGGGGAAAGTCGAGCCGGTGGTTTTGGACAACTTGAAGGTGACTTCAATCCAATTCACGTTGCCGGAAGAGGATTCGCCCGTCATATGGCGAGGACCGCTTAAGATGAAGGCGATCCGCCAGTTTTTGGAGGATGTAAATTGGGGCAGGCTGGATTATCTGGTGGTGGACCTCCCCCCCGGTACGGGCGATGAAGCTCTATCCGTGGGCCAACTTATAAGCGGTATCGACGGGACCGTGATCGTGACTACGCCGCAGGAACTGGCCCTTTTAGACGTGAAGAAGACGGCCAATTTTACAAAGGAGCTGGAGGTTCCCTTAATCGGAATTATTGAAAACATGAGCGGATTTATCTGTCCTCATTGTGGGGAAAGGACCGATCTATTTAAGGCCGGCGGCGGGGAGAAGGTGGCGGAGGAGCTGGCCGTTCCTTTCCTTGGATCTATCCCGCTCGATGCAAGGATCGTGGAGAACGAAGATCGGGGTACTAATTTTTTGGAGGAATATGGCGATTCCGCGGCCGCCCGATCCTTTCGGGAGATCTCCCGAAAGATTGAGGAGATCGTGGACTAGCGGAGATAAAATCCGGGAATATTTTCCGAATTGGGGTTGAAGGCCCTTAGAAGAATCGTCTTATGGCCGGAGTTCAGACCCGAGAAAATTCTCCTTTCCGCATAAACTCTTCGATGAAGTCGATGGTGTACTGGCCCGAGCGGAAGTCCGGGTCGCGTAGGAGATCTATCAGCAAATCCTTGGTCGTCCTTACTCCCTCCAGCTGAAATCTGCGCAAGGATGAGACGGCCTTCATTATGGCTTCGGGGCGGTCTTCTCCGTGGACTATCAGTTTGCCCAACAGCGAGTCGTAATAGGGCAGTACCTGGGCACCGTCTTTGATCCAGCTATCGAACCTTACTCCGTTCCCCCCGGGCAGCTGTTTGAGCTTTATCTTGCCGGCCGAAGGGGTGAAGCCCCTCGATGGATCCTCCGCGTTGATTCGACATTCGATGGCGTGGCCGCGAAAATCCTTGTACTTTTCGGCTCGTAATCTGTCTCCCTGGGCCAATTGTAGTTGGTCCTTGATCATATTGATCCCTAAGATCTCTTCGGAGACGGGGTGTTCCACCTGAATGCGAGCGTTTAGCTCTATGAAGTAATAATTTTCTTTTTCGTCGACCAGGAATTCGACCGTGCCCAGACTCTTGTATCCGATGGCTCGGGCCACCTTGATCGCCGCCTCTCTTATTTCCTGTCGGCTAGGCGAGGAGAGGTTGGGCGCGGGAGCTTCCTCGATAAGTTTTTGATGGCGGCGTTGGGTGGAGCATTCTCTTTCTCCCAAGTGTGTACAGTTTCCCTCTTCGTCGGCCATAAGCTGGACTTCTATATGTTTGGGTTTTTCCAACAACTTTTCCAGGTAGACGCTTTCGTCGTCGAAGGAAATTCTAGCTTCTCTCTTGCTAGCTCTGAAAGCATCCTCCAGTTGCTCGAGGTCCTCTACTACGCGCATGCCTCGGCCCCCTCCGCCCATAGCGGCCTTGATTATCAAAGGAGGGCCTAACCGTTTCGCCTCTTCTTGGAGGACTCCTTGGTCTTGAATTGGCTCAAGGGAACCGGGCAAAACGTTTACTCCGGCCTCCTCAGCCATCTTCTTCGCTTGGATTTTATCTCCGGCCAATTCCAAGATGGAAGAAGGGGGACCGATAAAGTGGATGCCGTGCCCCTCGCAGACCTCGGCGAAATGGGCGTTTTCGGCCAGGAATCCGTAGCCCGGGTGGATGGCGTCGGCTCCACTTATGTCGGCGGCGCCGATCAGTGCGGGCAGGTTGAGGTAGCTTTCGGCGGGTTCTTTGGGGCCGATACAGTAAGATTCGTCGGCAAGTTCTACGTGCAATTGTTCCCGATCCGGTTGAGAATATACGGCTACGGTACCTAGTCCCAGTTCGTGGCAAGCTTCAATAATTCTGATGGCGATTTCTCCCCTATTGGCGATCAACACTTTATTGAAGCTCATTCTCGTCTCCTGAACCGTCCATTTTCACCGTTAGCAGATCTTGGCCAAATTCGACCGGATCGCCGTCCTCGACGCATATCTCAATTATCGTCCCGCTCGCATTGGCTTTGACTTCGTTCATCACCTTCATCGCTTCTACGATGCAGACAGTCTCTCCCTCTCTTACGCTATCGCCTACTTCCACGTAAGGGGGATCCTCCGGGGAAGCGCTGCGGTAGAAGGTGCCCACTATCGGCGAAGTGATGGAAATTTCGTTTGAATTCTTCTCCTCCGTTCCCGCAGTCGTTGGCTCTCGTTCGACCGATCTTTCCCTCCCTTTCCCTTCCATCTCATTTCCGGCGGCGTTATCGGGGCGAGATTCGAGCCTTTCATTTGAATCGGTCAAACCAGCCGAGGGGGGCGCCTCTTTTTTTTCCTGAAGGTAGGCCGAGCTCGTGCTCCGGTCCTTTTTTAACTTGAGTTTGAAATCCCTTTCCTCTATCTCGATTTCCGTCAAACTTGAATTTTCCAGGATTTCGGCCAACTGGCGCATCTGCTCAATATCAATGTCCATAATTATCATTCCTAAATATATTTATATAAAACCTCGTAAAGCACCTTCCATTTGTTTTAAAATACTTTGGAGGGTGTTTGCCTTAATTTTCCAGTGAACGGTCAATTCAATGATGGTATCCGTAAAAGACCGTTAATTGAAACCCGAAATTCTTTCCGAGGTTTTATATAAAAAAGGATAATTAACTGGAATGAAACTGTCAACGAAAGAAGCTGACTGGATTGATGAAGAAAAGAAGAAGTGGTGGAGCCGACGGGATTCGAACCCGTGACCTCGTGGATGCCGACCACGCGCTCTCCCGACTGAGCTACGGCCCCGATCAAAAATCTTATTGATTGATTCTAATGAAGGCGAGTGGCTTTTGCAACAGGATCCCCAAGGGTTATCCCGAGTCCCGCTAGACCCGCCGCAATTCTAGCCCTAACCTTTCCTGGATGGGTTCCCGCAACCTTTCGACCAGACCCCTGTCACCCCGGAGGACCAACTCTCCGTTATTGTAGCAGACCAGTTGGAATGTGCCTTCCGCCGTCTTCACTTCCATAAGCAAAGACATATAACTCTGCCTCTTCCCCGGATCGTTGAATTCGATGGACGGTTCTTCAAACTGGTTTTTAATGTAGTCTGAAAGGGCCCGTACCTGTTCTTCGTATCCTTCCGCATCGGAGTTCATATAGAATATCTTGTTCTGTAGCTGGGGAGAGTCGTCCGATTCCTCTTTTTCCCCGGCTTTCTTGGGGGAGGTAAACCAGAACATATCCTTTAACTGTTCTAGAAATCTGCTCATATTTACATCTCCTTGCCAAAATATAACCTGATCCAGGCGCTCAAGGCCCCGGTTAATCTTAAGGAAGAGGGGTATCTGCGCTCAAACAGTTGTAACAGTTGTAAACGGCAGAGGTCTTTGAACGGTTGGCTAAGGGTAAATTCGATTGATCTGTCTGGGAAAGGGTATGGATTCTCGTACGTGTTCGGCTCCGCAAATCCAAACCACCGTCCTTTCTACCCCTAGGCCAAACCCGGAGTGAGGAACGGAACCGTAGCGTCTCAGGTCGAGGTACCACTGGTAGGGCTCTTCGGGCAGGCCCTCCTCTTCCAGGCGCGTTTTGAGTAGTTGTAAGTCGTCTATCCTCTGACTGCCCCCGATTATTTCTCCATAGCCCGAGGGAGCGATCAGGTCGGCCGCCTGAACGTGTTCGCCGTCCTCGGTCAGTTCCATATAGAAGGGTTTCAGCTCCTTGGGAAACTTTTCCACGAAAACCGGTTTGCCAAACCTCTTCCCCAGTGCGGCCTCCGCGGGAGCGCCGAAGTCCTCCCCTCCCTCCATCTTCACGCCGGCGTCGTTCACTATTTGCACGGCTTGATCATAAGTGACTCGGGGAAAAGGCTTCTCCACGCTCTCTAGCAGTCCGTCTATTTCAACTCCCAGTTCCTGTAGCTCGGTGGCCCTTTTATCGGCGACCCTATTGACCGTCCAGTGTACCAGGTCCTCCTGCAATTCCAAGTTGTCCTCATGCTCGTACCAGCTCATCTCTCCCTCGACCATCCAAAATTCCGTCAAGTGTTTGCGGGTCTTGGATTTTTCCGCCCGAAATACGGGCCCAACCCAATAGACGTTACCCAGCGCCGCCGCGGTCGCTTCTAGGTACAGCTGACCGCTCTGGGTCAGATAAGCCTGGTCGCCGAAGTATTCCGTTTCGAATAAGGTCGTGGTTCCTTCCACTGATGTGCCCGTCAAAATGGGCGCTTCAGTGGCGTAAAAATCCCTGTCGTGAAAGAAGTCTCTCACTGCCTGCAAAAACTCGTGTCGCACTCTCAATATGGGAGCCGCTCCCTTGGCCCTGATCCAGAGATGACGGTTGTCCATTAAAAAGCCCGGCCCGTGTTCTTTCAAACTTACGGGAAAGTCTCCCTCTACCAGCTGCTTGATTTCTATATCCCCAATTGACAGTTCATACCCTAGAGGGGCCCGCTCGTCCTCTTGGACTTCACCCCTGACTACGATGGATGATTCCTGAGTCACTTCTCCGGCTTGCTTGAAGGCCTCTTCGGAGACCTCGTCTTCCTTTATCACTCCTTGGACTATGCCGGTGCCGTCCCTTATCTGAAGAAAACGGATCGCTCCACTGGATCGACTATTGTATAACCAGCCCTTGATAATTACTTCCTCGCCCATATGCTCGGAGAGGTTTTTGATCATTACATGTTCCATATCTTTTACCGTTTCCTCCTCATAATAGTTCCCATGGGGGCTAAGACCTTTCTAACCCTTGATTCGTTCTTCCACCTTAGCTATCGTGGCCGCATGCTTCTTCCGTCCCTTCCTTTCCAGTTCGTCACTTTCTTCCCCTTTAGATCGGGCGTAATCGCCTTCCTCCATCCCTTTTAGATTGATCTCCACGTTCAAAAGCGCTATTTGGAGGGCCGTCTCGGCTAGGTGGGCCGCGGCGGCCGCGTCCGTAATTAGCTCTTTTTTACCGCTCGCCGCGCAGCGATAGCTCAAATCGAGCGCCTTTAAGGCGGCCCGGCCCAGACAGAGGGGAGTTTCGATCGCTTTTTTTAACGCTCGATCGATCTCCGTTTCTCCGGGAGAAGAGGACCGATAAGCTTCCAGTAGATTCTCAAAAACGGAGGCGTCCGCCCCAATTCCTTCCAAGAAATACCTGTAAAGATCTGTGGCCTCTTCTTCAACCCCTTTAAGCGCTGCTTTTCCTTTTCCTTCTCCCTCTCCTTCATCGGTCAAATTGGCCACCATAGATACCAGAGCCGCGGCCAATGCCCCGGCCAGTGCTCCAGCTCCGCCTCCACCCGGGGTAGGTTTGGAGGAAGCCAATTCATGGAGAAAGTCTATCAATTTACGGTCGAAATAAGAGCGGTTTCCTTCTTCTAGTGTCGATCTATCTTCTTTTTGCACTTGTCCATTTCCTAGTTTGAACTCAACTCTTCGCTCTCCGCCCATGGGGTAAAGAGAGCGGAAGGAAAGGAGAGGCGCTTGTCTTCAGCCTGACTTCTGAAAGTCCCTCTCCCAGTAGACGCGGACGAGGCGATCGTTTTGAGCAGATTTTATTTGTAATTCGCCGTCGTGGGCGTCGCGGACTGCCTTGCCAATGCGCCTGGCCAGATGTTCGCTCGTGGTCGCTATTTCTATTTCGTCGCCGTCTTCGTGATTTACCCACATTATCCTTTGCAGAGGACGCGTTTGTGCCGCCGTCTCGGCCCTATTGCGAGCGATATTCAGTATCTCTTCCCCGTGATCTTGCAAATAGGAACCGTTTAGGTAAATCAACCCTTCCGGCACCCTCTCCCGTTCACGACGACAGGCGGGACATAATTCTTTGTTGGCTTTCCTTTTTTTATCCTCGGTTAGATCACCGTCCGTCCAGCGTCCCTCATGATAGACTAGACCACAGCGAGTGCAATAGGTCGGCTCCTTGTATTTTTTCCCTTCGTAATAAGGATTCTTTGACTCATTGCCCACGTTGCCCCTCTGTTCTTCCACCATCCGAATCACCCCCGGTCTTTTCGCGTCATTATCTCACTAAATTCTACTTTTCAGCCAAGGGGAATAGCGAACTTCCCCATCCGTAGTTGAGGAATCAGTTCTCTTCTTCCAACAGTTCTTCGAGGTAAGTCAAGGATTCTCCCACGGTAGTTAGACCCTCGGCGTCTTCGTCCGGAATCTCTATTCCGAACTCGTCCTCGAATTCCATGATCATCTCCACAGTATCCAGAGAATCGGCCCCGAGATCCTCTATGTAAGAAGCTTCGGGCGTAAGTTCTTCTTTGTCTACCATCAATTGTTCGCTGACTATCGTTTTTACCTTATCTTCCAACTCAGCCATAGGAATACCTCCTAACTTGTAGCTTAATGTAAGGATTTAAGAGTAATCGAGATCAATTTCGGATAAGTCTAGTCAATCGTCAAGCCGCCGTCAACCCTAAGTACCGTACCGGTCACGTATTGCGCTTCGTCGCTCAGTAAAAAGCCCGCCGCCTCCGCTACCTCTCCCGGCTCCCCAAGCCTTCCCAGGGCGGTCGCCTGACGAAACTTCTCCTTGTGCTCGGAGGGGAGGTCGGCCGTCATCTCCGTATCTATCAATCCCGGCGCAAGGGCGTTGACCCTGATCCCGCGCTTGCCCAACTCCTGGGCCAGAGTCTTGGTCAATCCGATTAGACCTGCCTTGGCCGCGGCGTAATTTGCCTGACCGGGATTGCCGGTCAACCCGCTTACCGAAGAGATATTTAGGATTGAGCCGGTCCGATTTTTGACCATGGACCTTACTACGGCCTTGCTACAGTTGTAGGCGCCGTTGAGGTTGACGTCAATGACGGATTTCCAGTCCTCCCGCTTCATTCTTAAAAGGAGCCCGTCCCTGGTAATGCCCGCATTATTGACCAGGTAATCGATTCGGCCGGTTTCATCGACGATCTCTCGGATCGTTTCTTGGACTGCTGCGAAATCGGAGACGTCCACGCTTTTGAAAAAACAGCTCGTCCCTAGCCGTTGGGCGGTTTCCTCCCCCCGACTACGGGAGAGGATGAAAATCTCGACGCCATTTTCCACCAGGAGCTCGGCGATGCTTTCGCCGATGCCGCTGCCTCCTCCCGTCACTATGCCTACTTCTCCTGAAAATTCCAACTTATACCACCTCGGTAAAGCTGTGGTGTTTCATTTCGGGTGCTATTCTTTCGTTTAATCCGGTCAATACCTTGCCGGGGCCTACCTCGATGGTCCTTTTGAGGCCCTCATCTCTTAGTTTTTCCACGTAATCCACCCAACGAACCGCTCTGATCATTTGCTCTTCCATTTCTCTACGCACTTCTACTCCGCTTTCCTCTATTCGAGGCGGATGGCCGATCAGAAGGGGGACCGCTGGATCCTCGAAGTGGATCTCCTTCAATAGTCCCTTCATTTCCTCTTTGGGGGCCTCCATAAACTTGGAGTGGAAGGGGCCGGATACGTCCAAGGAGACGAACTTGCCCCCGGCATCTTTCAATAACTTCCTTGCTTGCTCCAGCCCCTGATCGGTTCCGGATAGGACTATCTGTCGGGGGGAGTTGTAATTGGCCAGCTCCGGACGGACTACCCGGTCTAGCTCGGAGAGGGCTTCTTTCACTTTCGCCAAAGAGAGCCCCAGCACGGCCGCCATTGATCCTTTTTCGTCAGCTTCCCCCATCAGTTCGCCCCTTTTCTTCACCAGACGCAGTCCTTCCTCAAAACTCAAACAGTTCGAGGCGACCAAAGCGGTATACTCCCCCAAGCTATGGCCGGCCATGACGTCCGGGCTTAACCCCTTTTCAAGCAAGACTCGGTAGCGAATGAACTCGTCGACGAGGAGGGCGGGTTGAGCGTTTTGCGTCAAAGAGAGTCTTTCTGAGGGCCCTTCAAATATGAGTTCCTTCAACTCGAAGCCCAGCGTTTTTCCGGCCGTGGCGTAGAGACGGTCGATCTTTTCTCTCAAAGCACTTTTCAGATCACGTCGTAGCTTTTTCCCCATTCCCACCTTCTGGGACCCCTGGCCGGGAAAGAGAAAGGCGACTTTATTGCTCATCCGTTATCCCCTGCCTGGATCAAAACTCTAACAGGGTGGCCCCGTAGGTGGCGCCGGCCCCGAACGCGGTCAACAGGACCAAGTCCCCTTTTTCTATTCGCCCTTTGGCCATCGCTTCCTCCAAGGCCAAAGGGACGGTGGCGGTCGAGGTGTTGGCGAAACGATCCAGGTTGACCATAACTTTGTCCATTTTGACGCCCAAGTTTCTTCCCAACTGCTTGATGATCCTCACGTTGGCCTGGTGGGGTACTATCAAGTCCAGATCTTGGACGGATAGACCGGTATTTGCTAGAACTTCTCGGGAAGCTTGTTCCATCATCTTGACCGCGCTCTTAAAGACGCCCTTGCCTTCCATCTGGAGATAGTAATTTTCCCTGTTCCAGTCGCCGTCGGCCGGTAGCCTAGTTCCGCCCGCCTCGACGCGCAGTAGACCGGCCTTGTTCGAATTGCCGTGAATTTTGGAAGCAAGCACTCGCCCGCCGTCGGCGGAGGGGCCTGCTCTCAATACGGCCGCCCCGGCCCCGTCGCCGAATAGGACGCAAGTTTTGCGATCCTCCCAATCGATCACTCGGGACAATGCCTCCAGACCGACTACCAGTATATTTTCGTAACTTCCCCCGGCCAGGCAGGCCAAGCCCATATCGATCCCGTAGATAAATCCACTACAACCCGCCTTAAGGTCGAAAAAGGGAACGTCCGAGTCGGGACAGATACTTTGGGCCAGGAAGGGGGCGGAGCCGGGTATGGGAAAATCGGATACGTTTGTAGCCACTATGATCAAATCAAGGTCCGGCCCCTCTATCGGGGAACCTTCAAGTGCCCGCCGGGACGCTCTTACGCCCATGTCGGAGGGATTTTGATCTTCCCCTAAGAGGTGGCGGTATTCTATGCCGGTACGGCTCTTTATCCACTCGTCGGATGTATCCACCATCTCTTCCAAATCCTTATTCGTCAATACCTTGTCCGGAGTGTAGGTCCCTAATGAAATTAACCGGACCTCCTCTAGGTTATCTTTGCGCCGGGCAAGGGAAGTTGACTCTTCGCCCTCGATCTCCTCTGTCAACTCAGAATGCATTCATCGATCTCCTCAATTGCTTTTTTGATCTCGTTAGTTAAGCCCCACTTCGAGGCGCGTTCGGCATTTAAAACGGCATTGCGAATCGCCCGCGCTTGTGATCTCCCGTGTCCCACGAAGACGATTCCGTCGATCCCCAATAAGGGTACGGCTCCAAAGTTAGAGAAGCTGAGCTGTTTCTTCAACTCCCTAAAGGTCGGCTTCAGCAAAAGTCCGCCCAACTTCGAGCGGAGACTCTTCGATAAAGCTCGCTTGAAAAAACCGATCGTGCTCCTAGCCGCCCCCTCGAATGATTTCAGCAGGACGTTACCTACGAACCCGTCGCATACGATCACGTCGGCGGGGGGGTCGGACAGAATCGAGTGGGGCTCGATGTTGCCCCGATAGTCCAAATCCAGTTTTCCCATCGCTTCCGACGTCTTCTTGGTCAGTTTGTTGCCCTTGTTGCTTTCTTCGCCGATATTAAGCAGCCCCACTTTGGGTTCTTCGACGCTTAACACGTGGCGAGCAAATACTTCGCCCATCACGGCGAACTGGCATAAGTTGAGCGGAGTGGCATCCGTAGTGGCGCCGACGTCA
>Ga0207797_1003010_pt1 | contig 11434 bp, 12 predicted proteins | sample PRCRCaboRojoPR_6_FD_187275 | JGI IMG/M metagenome (GOLD analysis project Ga0207797, IMG submission 187275) | Marine sediment microbial community from Cabo Rojo, Puerto Rico - PR CR 10% Liquid 1 (SPAdes) | ecosystem: Environmental > Aquatic > Marine > Coastal > Sediment | place: Cabo Rojo, Puerto... | reverse complement strand
CGACCCCCTGGAGGGGGAGGTTGCCTGGCAGGAGTCCTTCGCCGTGGAGGCCATGGTCCGCGACCACAGCGGGGCCGGGCTCGTAGAGGACCAGACCGGAATCCGCTGGAGGGCCGGCGGAGGCCCGGAGTGGAACTGGGTGGAGCTGGACACGCTGCCGGGCCCGGACTCCCTGGGAGCGACGATACCTGGCCAGCCGGAAGGCACAGTGGTGGACTACTACATAAGCGCCGAGGACTGTTCGGGACGCTACGAAACGCTGCCCCGCACAGCGCCGGAGGGTTACTTCCAGTTCCAGGTGGCGGACACCGCCCATGTGGCCGGTGGAAGCCGGCCCATGGCATGGACCATGCACATCCGCCCCAATCCCACCTCCGGGCCCGTTGAGGTTGATGTAAGAGTTCCAGACGGCTCTGAGGCGGCACTGGTCGTGTACGACATCTCCGGCAGGGCAGTGGCCGAGCTGGACGCTGGAGCCCTGGCCTCCGCATGCAGCGGGATCAATCTCGACCTGCGGAGACTGGGAGAGGCGAGAATGTCCAATGGGACATACATTTTCATGCTTCGCTACGGAGATGTTTCCCGCTCAGCGAAGGTGGTGCTGGTGGAGTAACCCGCACCGGAACAGCTCAAATGCGAGGGAGCCGGAGATGAGGGAGAGAAGGAAGGACCGTACGGAAATACCTCTGGACGCTGTGAAGAAGCAGCTGGAGCACATCGCGGCCGAAGGGGGCTTCAGGGCCGCACTGCTCACCACCGAGGACGGCTTCGACGTGGTGAACATCGACTCCGAGCTCGACTCGGAGGCGCTGGCGGCCCTTGCGGGTTTCGTCTGGCGGATGAACAGCACCGCCCTGGACCTTACGGGGCTGGAGGACATCGACCAGATCACCATGGCCGGCCCCTCCGGCGACACCGTAATCTGCCAGTCCTTCGAGGTGGCCGGGCAACCGGCGGTCCTGGTGGTCATCGCCTCGGTGGAGCCCCTCTACAGGGAGCTTACGGACAGGGCCGTGGAGGGGATCAGGCGCATTCTCGCCTAACTGCTAACCGTTACCTCCTGGAGGTGTGCTGGCCAGTCTTCCCGGCAACAAGGCAGTTCTCATGTGTCCGTGCATACGCCGGATCATCGACCTTCCACTCGGACCTCTTCCAGCGCCCCTGCGGCCAAGAGCTCCTCGACGTACTGCTGCAGGTCCTCCAGCGCCCGCTCCGGCGTCACCTCGAACCTCTCCGAAATCTCCTCCGCCACCTCCTGCAGGGTAAGTACACCGTCGAAGAGGTCCCAGGCCGCGGCCCCGGTCTCGTTCAGGATGTAGATGCTGTCCGCATCGTCGGCGCCGGCGGTCACGGGAACCAGTATCGTCTCGCCGGCCATCTCGCGAAGCTCCATCTCATCGCTGCGCTTGTAGATATTGCCTTTCATCATCGCTCCCGGGTTGATCAGTGCCTAAACACTTCCACAGTATAGAAACCGGCAGGGAGTACCTGGATTCCCAAAGCTGAGCCAGCGCATCCAAGAGTAGCGGCAGTTCCAGCGTAAAGCTGCCGAAACCGGCGTGGAAGATCAGTAGCCCGAAGGCTCCAGAAGGCAGTCGTCGGGGACCACAATCAGGTAACCGTTGGCCGCGTCTACCGCCACGATTCCCTCGTCGTATACAGAGGGGTTGGTCTCCAGGGCCTCCGGAGTCTCCGTCAGCCTGAGCACTTCCCCGGAAATCGCAGCCAGGTAGAGGTCGGACTCGGTGATGCTGTGGCCGTCGTCCCGGGAGACGCAGTAGACTACCCCTTCGGGCACCGGGCACCAGTACGGCTGCATGCCCTCCTCTATCTCCATCACCGTGCCGTCGGGCATGTGCATGGCGAAGCCGCCCTCCAGCAGCGGCACCACCAGGACGGGGGAGGTGGGCAGGTAGAAGGGGGCCATTGAGCGCCTCTCCTCCAGCAGCTCAGGCTCGAAGTCGGCCACTGCCGCCCTCCAGACCCGGTCCTCCCCGTCCACCCAGGCCAGCCGCTCACCATCGGAGCTCACTGCCAGCTGGCTGGTGCAGACCGGCAGGCCGAGGTCGGCGAAGTCCCTGTACAGGCTGCCGCCCGAAGAGAACCAGAGGCGGCCGGACCCGTCAACCACGGGATTGCTCATCTGCTCCGCCCGGTATCCGCCGCTATCCTCCAACGTCTCCCGGGCGAATCGAAGAAGGAACGGTCCCTTATCCTCGGCCAGCACCCAGAGGTCGCCCTCCACCGGATTCGCAGCTATGTACCTGAACCAGTCCACCCCAAGCTCTTCGGCAGTCAGGTCCAGGACCGGCCGCAGCTCGCCGTCCAGTACCAGCAGCCTGCTTCCCGCATGGCCCGTTGCCGCTATACCCTCACCAAAAGGCAGCAGCTCGATGGCGTGAAAATCCCCGGTGCCCTCCACGGGCCAGGGAAACGACAGAAGAGCCAGAATGAGCATCATGGGCAAGCTCCCTTCCAGATGGCCATGGGTTCCGTTCAGAAGAATACACCGAAAATGTACCCGATGCATCCCGGCCCTTTGTCTCATTCTGCAGGAGGCGACGGATTGCTCCCGGTACTAACCGCCGGAGGTATCGTGCAGCCCCGGTTTCGTTGACTGATTATGGCCGAAGAGATATTTAGCAATAGGACCAGTTCCTGTCTTCGACCGAAGGGGGACATATGCAGCGGTCCTGCATACTGTACAGCCTAGCCATGGCCCTTGCCGTCTGCTCCGCTTCTTCGGCTGCCTGGGAGGCCATCGGCCCGGAGACCGGGACCACTACCGGAATCGTCCAGTCAGACCAGGACCCGAACCTGCTCTACTGCCTCACGGAAGCCTCCGAGGACCGTCGTCTGATGAGGTCCCAGGACCATGGCGCCACGTGGGAGCAGATACGGAGCTGGTGGCCGAGTACGAGATTTACTGCCTTGGGCTGAGCCCCTCGGGAGTACTTTTTGCAGGGGATAGCGACTGCCTCTGGAGATCGGCAGACGGAGGCCAGACCTGGGAGCAGATAGAGTGCCCGGACCTGCTGTTCAGTGAGTTCGCGTTCCATCCCACCGACTCCCTGACCGTATGGGCGGCGGGCACAGATTACTCCGATGCGGACGCCATGCATACTGCGTTCCTTCTGAGCACCGACGGAGGGTACACATGGACCTCTCAGCCTCTGGGATCGGATGGCGGTATGGGCTACTGCATAGCCGCGGGATCCGCAGAGCCCTGCCGGATATACGTCGGCGGCCGCAACTCCTCGACGCAGGAGGGGAAGGTATACAGATCCATCGACGGAGGCGGGACGTTCGAGGACGTGTCCTCTCCCCTGTGGACCGACGGAGACTACGTCTGGTCACTTGAGGTGATCGGCAGCAGCGGGAACACGCTCCTTGCCGGGACCCAGTCGGGCGTATACCGTACCACAGACGCCGGCGAGAGCTGGACCTGCAGGGCCAGCGAGATCGGCGTTGGAGCCATATCCGCCTCCGCCGCCGAGCCCTCTGCGGTATGCTGCGGCTACGAGGATGGCGTAAGCATGAGCTCCGACGGCGGCCTGACCTGGGAGGCGGTTGCCCAGGACCTCTACGGCTACTACTTCAGCCGGGACGTCCTGGTATCGTCCGAAGACCCAGGTCTCGCCTTTGTCTGCTCGGCGGTGGGGCTCTTCGCCACCCCCGACGGGGGCGCCAGCTGGACCCATACGGCTTTCGACAGCTCCTACGCATGGATAGTGGACATGGACGTAGGGGGCGACGCATCCCATTCGGTCTGGCCGTTGCGTGCAATCTCTATCCGGACTGGGACCCGTCCGTCCTCTACCGCTCCGATGACTGGGGGGAGACATGGGTGCCCTCAGTGCCCGCGGGAAGCTATGTCTACTGTGCCGCGGCCGATCCCTTCGACAACATGACGGCCCTTATCTGCGGGAAGCTGCCCGGGGACGACGCTTCCGGCGTGTACAGGACTTTCGACGGCGGGGACTCCTGGGAGAGGGTCGATGACTACTACGACTCCTCGAGGCTCGTGGTTGCCGACCCGTCGGTCCAGGGCCGGTACTGGATGACGGGGAACCTGCAAGATCCCATGGGAGAGGCAGTCTCCATGGTGGTCTCCTGGACCGCGGACTACGGCGATACCTGGTCGAGACATGAGCTGGCCACCGGAGCATCCGGCTTCTCCTCCGCGGGAATAGCAGTCGATCCCGGCCGGCCGGACTCCATCTGCTGCGTGTACGGCGGCTCGTACTCATCCGGGCCGTTCCTGTCCAGAACCCTGGACGGGGGGAACAGCTGGTACAACCTGTCCGACGGCATCGAAGGGGTCTGGGTAACGACAGTCTGCTGCGGCGCCGGCCAGTACATCCTCTGCGGCGGATCAGACGACGGCTGCTTCAGGCACGAAAACCCCACGGGCATCGGCCGCGACGACGCAGCGGCCCATCGCCCGGGCCGGGAGCTGACGCTCTTCCCGAATCCCGCCCCGGGCTCCTGCTCCGTCCGCTTCACAATGCCCGGCAGCGGGACGGCATCGCTGCAGCTCTTCGACATCTCCGGCCGTCTCCTGGCGGAGTCGCACGGCTTCTACGAGGCCGGCGAGCATACGGTTCAGCTTCTGGAAGTCCTGGGAGATGCGCAGACATCTCCCGGCGTATACCTCCTCAGAGTCAGCCCTGACGAAGGCGAGCCCCTGACCGCCAGGCTGGCCATCATCCGCTAGGGACTCTCCACAGACTATCGGGGAAAGCCTGATTGACCGTCAGCCCCCATCGGATACCCTGTAGAGAAGACAGTATCCCATAAGACACCGTGGGATGCTTCGGATTTCGCCGCAGGCGGGACGACAGAAAGGCCGCCTGGCCCTTGGTGGGCGAAACTGCATCGCAGAGAGAGGTGGAGGATGTACGACCGCAAGAAGCAGATAATGGAGAGGATTCAGAAGCTGGACGAGGGCAGCGAGTCACCTTCGGGGCGCTACTGGTGCGTGACCTGCAAGAAGATGTTCAGTATGGACGATCCGGTCTGCCCCTACATGACGAGGATGTGCGTGAACACCCCGATTGCCGTTGAGAACATTCCCCCCGAGTCCTCCGTCTGGGTGGAGAAGATGGGACTGTTCTACCCCAAGCTGCCCCAGAGGGTGATGGCCTCCATGTCCGGCGAGCCGGAGTCCGTGGGCCAGCAGTGGGCCCAGACCTTCCTGGAGTTCCTGGAGGAATGGAAGGTCGACTACGGCTGCCAGCCGCTGCAGACACTGAAGAGCTTCGTCATCTTCGCCGCCGGCTCCGAGACCGCCCAGAGGGTGAACGAGAGCACCGTCACCTTTGTGATCACCGACCTGGGAAAGGTGTGGGAAAAGGACAGGATATTCTCCATTCTCCGGGGAGCGCTTCCGGTGCTCAAGCAGAGCCTGGGAATCGGACAGGACCTGCTTCTCGACGAGATGGACATCATCGGAGACCGGCCGATGGGCAGGTACTACTGCGCGATGTGCAGGAAGTTCTTCGAGTTCGGCATTCCCCGGGGGAAGATAGTCTGCCCCCTGATGTCACAGAAGTGCATGTTCGACCCCGTCCAGATAGATGAGATCGACTACGATTCGGGCGGCTTGCTCAGAATGTACAGGATATCCCCCGACCTCTACAGGCGGTTCATGCTGGCCCTTTCGGACTCGAAACGGGGCCGCCAGACCCTTCGGAACCTGTTGGAGGCCGAATGGAACCTGGTTCCGGACCGCGAGGAGCTCAACGAACTCGATGAGCTTCTGGGGCTGCGCTGACATACATTAGGCCCTGCGCCCTGCAGACCGAAGACGCGGGCCGGCAGGTGGTCTTCGGCGTGCAGGTCTCATCTGGTGGCAGGGGCATCTAGATGATCTGCATCATCCCTGCCTGGAGGTCTTCATCATCGTTGCGGAGGCCCGCGCCAGAAGCCGGCCCTCGCCGTCCTCCACGCGGCCCTCTACAAGCACGGTGCGCCTGGTCGCCGCCACCACCCTGCCCAGGGCAGTCAGCTTACCCTGGCTTGCCGCCCCCAGGAAGTTCACCTTCATCTCCAGCGTAACGGCGGGAAGACCCGTGTCGGACACCGATTTGATGAACGACCGGGCCATGGCGGTGTCCAGCAGGCTGCAGTAGATGCCGCCGTGGACTATGCCACCGATGTTTAGATGACGCTCTTCCAGGTCGAGCTCGACCACGTACTCCCCGTCTGCGAAACCCACCGGGACCATGCCCAGGTCGGTGACGTGGTCGGAGCCGCTCACTGCTCCACCCTCTCCAGCACCATGGCCACCCCCTGGCCCACGCCCACGCAGAGGGTGCAGAGGGCGTAGCGGCCGCCGGTGCGGCGCAGCTGGTGAACCGCGGAGGTCAGAATCCGGGCGCCGCTCATGCCCAGCGGGTGCCCCAGGGCTATGGCCCCGCCGAGGGGGTTGATCCGCGGGTCGTCTTCGGCCAGGCCCAGCTGGCGGATGCAGGCCAGCGCCTGAGCGGCAAAGGCCTCGTTGAGCTCGATTATGTCCATCTGCTCCAGGGACATGTCAAGACGGTGGAGGAGCTTCCGCGTTGCGGGCACGGGGCCCAGGCCCATGACCCGCGGCGGCACTCCGGCTGCGGCCGTGCCCAGTACGCGCACCAGCGGTTTCAGACCGTGCTCCTCCGCTGCTTCCCCGGAGGATACCAGGAGGGCGGCGGCACCGTCGTTGACCCCGGAGGCGTTCCCCGCCGTTACCGTGCCGGGGTCGGCGAAAAGCGGCCTGAGGGCGGCGAGCTTCTCGGGGGATGTGTCCCGGGGGTGCTCGTCGGTGTCCACCACCACGGGGGGCCCCTTGCGCCGGGGGACCGTTACCGGGGTGATCTCCTCGGCCAGTCGTCCGTCGGCCATGGCGGCGGCCGCCTTCTCCTGGCTCCAGTAGGCGAACCGGTCCTGGTCCTCGCGGCTTATGGCGTACTCCGTCACCAGGTTCTCCGCCGTGACCGGCATGGAGTCGGTGCCGCAGCGCTGGTGGAGCCTGGGGTTCACGAACCTCCAGCCGATGCTGGTGTCGTAGGCCTCCACATTGCGGTCGAAGGCCTTCGTGGCCTTGGCCATTACGATGGGGGCGCGCGACATGCTCTCCACCCCTCCGGCCACCATGAGCTCGCCCTCGCCCACCCTGATCGCATTGGCCGCCATTCCCACAGCCGACATGCCCGAGGCGCACAGTCGGTTGACGGTGATCCCCGGCACGGACTCGGGGAGCCCGGCCAGCAGCAGCGCCATGCGAGCCACGTTGCGGTTGTCCTCGCCCGCCTGGTTGGCGCAGCCGAGTATCACCTCGTCGACGGCCGCCCCATCGAGCTCCCGATGGCGCTCCATCAGAGCGACTATGGGAACGGTGGCGAGATCATCGGCGCGAACCGACGAGAGTGACCCTCCGTACCTGCCCACCGGGGTCCGGGTCGCATCGCAGATAAACGCGTCTCGCACTTTCGAACCTTCCTGTCAGAGGATGTCTTGTCCGAAGGTCAGGGGGACAGCTCCCCGGCCTTCCGGAATCCGCCCAGCATCGCCTCGCTCAGAGTGTCGATCTCGTACTCGGTCATCACGGTTGAGAGCATGATCGTGCCGGTGTTGATCAGGACTATGCCATTGTCGAACAGGTAGTCGAGGAAGGCACCGAGCATCCGGGCCTCGTGGGAGGCCATGTAGGCCGCCCTGTACTCCCTCGGAGGCTCGGGCTTGAAGTGCACGCGGAGCATCGAGCCCCCCCCCGTGACGCACGCGGTTACCCCGGCTACCCGAATGGCGTCCTCGATCTGCCTCCTGGCGCGTTCGGCCAGGGCGTTGATCCGCCGGATCGCGTCCGGGGTGTAGAGCCTCATGGCCGTGTGGCCCGCCGTCATGGTGATAGGGTTGGCCGAGAAGGTGCCCGAGTGCGGGAAGAGGACCGTAGGAGCCAGAGGGTCCATGACGTCCATAACCTCGCCGCGCCCCGCGATGGCGCCCACCGGGAATCCCCCCCCTATCATCTTGCCCATGGCCGTCAGGTCGGGACGGACCCCGTGCTGCTCCTGGGCGCCCCCGTAGGCGACCCGGAGGGTGATGACCTCGTCGTAGACCAGCAGCGACCCGTTGGTCTCCGTCCAGTCACGGAGGGTCCTCACGAACTCCTGCTCCACCGGTATGAGGCCCACGCGGTGCGGAACGGGGTCCACCAGCACGCAGGCGATCTCGTCGGCGCGGTCGTCGAGGATCTCCACGGCACGCTCGGGGTCGTTGAAGGGGATGATGATCACGTCTTCGAGCACGCCCCGGGGCGTACCGTACGCCACGGGTACGCTGGTGGGACGACGCGGGTCGCCCCAGGTCGCCGGCTGCGCGGTCTGGCTGATCTCGGCGAAGTCGTATAGGCCGTGGTAGGCTCCCTCCACCTTGGCGATCTTGGGCCGGCCGGTGAAGGCGCGGGAGGCCTTCAGACACCCCATCACGGCCTCGGTGCCGGAGTTGACGAAGCGGATCTTGTCGAAGGAGCCGACCCGGCCGACCATGTGCTCGGCGTACTCGATCTCCCGCTCGGTTCCCAGGGTGAAGGCGGTGCCCCGCCCGAGCTGCTGCGATACCGCATCGACTATCTCCGGGTGTGCATGTCCGTGGATCAGGGAGGCCATGTTGTTGGCGAAGTCTATCCGCTCCACCCCCTCCACGTCGTACACGCGGCAGCCCTCGCCACGCACCACGTACAGCGGGTGGGGCTTTCTGAGGATCGTGTTCCGGCTGGCCCCCCCCGGCATCACCCGGAGCGCACGCTCGTAGAGCCGGCGGCTCCTGGTCCTTTCCGATGTCATGCTTCACCGGCCTTCCCGGCGCCGGGGTCTGCAAGCCCCTCTCCCGCGATGACGTCGGCGTCGATTGCCTCCCGGACCTGCTCGAAGCTGATGCCCGGGGCCAGCTCGCTCACCACCAGGCCCTCCCGTTCCACGTCAACAACGGCCAGATCGGTGTAGATGCGATCCACGCAGGCCCTGCCGGTCAGCGGAAAGGTACACGACGGGACGATCTTCGGGTATCCCTTCTTCGTGGCGTGCCGGGTGATGACGTATATGGTCTTCACGCCCTGCACCAGATCCATGGCCCCCCCCACCGCAGGGATGGCCCCCTCCGCGCCGGTGGACCAGTTGGCCAGGTCGCCCGAGGCCGAGACCTGCATGGCGCCCAGCACGCAGAGGTCTATGTGGCCGCCGCGGATCATGGTGAAGCTGTCGGCGTGGTGGAAGTAGGCGGCGCCCGGAATCGCGGTCACCGGCTTCTTGCCGGCGTTTATCAGCTCCGGGTCCACCTCGTCGGGATCGGGCGGAGGCCCCATCCCCAGAAGGCCGTTCTCGGTGTGGTACAGGACCTCCCGGTCGGAAGGCAGGAACTGCGCCACCAGCTCGGGCATGCCTATGCCCAGATTGACGTAGGAGCCGTCGGGAACGTCCATGGCCAGGCGCCTGGCCATGCCTTCCCTGCTCCATCCCTTCATCGAAGGGCCTCTGCCGTCGCTCATGGGTACACCTGCCCCTCCTGCACCAGCACCGACTCCTGGGCCGGCTGGCTGACCACTACGACGCGGTCGACGAAGATGCCCGGCGTCACGACGCACTCGGGGTCGATCCCGCCTGCGGGGACGACCTCCTCCACCTGCACGATGGCGGTCTCCGCCGCGGTGCACATGATGGGGCCGAAGTTGCGCGCCGTCTTGTTGTAGACGAGGTTGCCGTAGCGGTCGGCCCTCTTCGCCTTGACCAGCGCGAAGTCCGCCCTGAGCCCGTACTCCATTACGTAGTCCTGGCCGTCGAAGCTGCGGGTCTCCTTGCCCTCGGCCAGAACCGTTCCCACGGAGGATGGGGTATAGAACGCTGGAATGCCCGCGCCGCCTGCGCGGATCCTCTCGGCCAGCGTCCCCTGCGGAACCAGCTCCAGGTCTATCTTCCCGGCCCGGTACAGCTCGGGGAAGACCGTGGAGTTCGCCGTCCGGGGAAACGAGCATATCATCCTGGACACCTGCCCGTTCCGGATCAGCGCGGCCAGCCCCACCTGCCCGCTGCCGGTGTTGTTGCTCCCCACCGTCAGGTCCTTCACGCCGAGGTCGATCAGCGCGTGGATCAGCTCGATGGGACTGCCCGCCGCACCGAAGCCGCCGATCAGCACCGTCGCGCCGTCATGAACGTCGGCCACGGCCTCGGCAACGGATTCCACCTGCTTGTCGATCATGTTGCCCCTCACGATGCAGTCTGTGCAGAGATGATCACTCGTCTCCGGCGAACTTCCGTCCCTCCAGCGCCTTCAGCAGTGACGCCTCGATGTCCCGCTGGTCCTGCCTGAAGAAGAACTCCCGGCCCTCAAGCGGCTCCAGCTTGTCGATGCTGCACTGCTTCTCATCATACTTCGCCAGGAAGACTCCATCCATCCATTCCATGTTCCGCCCCTGGGTGAACTTCAGCGCGAAAGCCCTCTCGCCGTTCACCTCGACGGTCCCCAGCAGCGAGATCTTCCCCGCCGATGAGGTCATGGAGATGTACCGCGACGGGCGGTAGATGGAGGCCAGGTCCCTGTGGATCTTGTCGGCGATCTTCGCCACGTCGGCCAGGGGCGTGGTGAAGTAGTGGTGCTCCCCCGTGGGCCGGGCGAGGTACATGGAGTGGAACCCGATGTGCATCGTTCCCAGGACCAGGGCCAGGCTGACCCAGTTCTCCGCCGTGCGGTCGACGTCCACTCTGCCGGCCCCGTCGCGGAAGAGGCTGACGTGGTCCATCATCGGACTCTGGCTGCGCATTGTGACGTGGTGGCGCTGCAGCCTGCGTACAGCGGCGATGGTGGAAGGGTTCAGGACCTCCCGCGGCGTGGAGAAATGGGCCATCCACGCCAGCTGCACACCGTTGTCGTACATGGTGTCGAACAGCTCCAGCATCTCATCGTAATCGTGTGACAGGACCATCTCGGGAAGGTAGGTGAGCATCCTGGTCCCCAGGCGCACAGTCCGTACGTGCCGGAGGTCTGGGTCCTCCATGATCGGCACCACGTACTCCCTGAGACGCTCTACCGGCATGAAGCCCGCGTCGCCGCCGGTGATGAGTATGTCGGTGGCCTCCGGATGCAGCTTCAGGTACTGGAGCACCTGTCCGGGGTCCCGCTGGCAGAACATGTCCTCGTCGCCGCGGACCTGGGCATGCCGGAAGCAATACGTGCAGAACGCGAAGCAGTCCTGGGTGGTGCTGTCGAAGACGAGGGCACATTGGGGGTACTTGTGCTGGCTGCCCTCCACGAACTCCACCCTTCCTTCGGAGTCCTCGAACCAGGGCTTGTTCAGCAGCTGGTTGCAGCCGTGGGGATTGGTCTTGGCCATGTACCCGTCGACGATCTCCTGTCTCTCCTCCTCGGTCTCGGCGGCGAGGTAGGCGTCCTCGGTGTCCTT
>Ga0207797_1003009_pt1 | contig 11435 bp, 12 predicted proteins | sample PRCRCaboRojoPR_6_FD_187275 | JGI IMG/M metagenome (GOLD analysis project Ga0207797, IMG submission 187275) | Marine sediment microbial community from Cabo Rojo, Puerto Rico - PR CR 10% Liquid 1 (SPAdes) | ecosystem: Environmental > Aquatic > Marine > Coastal > Sediment | place: Cabo Rojo, Puerto... | reverse complement strand
GTTTTGCCCAATATGTTGTACGGAGCCATCTTGAGGTGTCCCTACCCTTGTGCGGTAGTGAAAAAAATAGATGTAAGCGAAGCGGAAAACATGAAAGGGGTGCGGTCCGTCATCTCTGGCGACCGATTGGATCGAGAGTTCCAGTGGAGCTATTCTCAGTTCTCACCGCCCAAGGAAATGGAATCCGGATTGTTTGATTCCCAATGTCGGTTTGAGGGAGAGGTGATTGCCGCCGTGGCGGCCGACACTCCTTATCAAGCTCAGGACGCGCTTCGCGCCATCAAGGTTGAATTGGCAGAACGAGCCTTCGTAGTCGACGAAACAAAGGCCTTGCAGTCCGGCGCTCCTTCGGTTCACGACGGGGAAAATCGCGTTCAAACCGAGACATACCAACGAGGAGACCCCGACCGGGGCTTCGAGGAAGCCGACGTGGTTCTGGAAGAAACCTACGGTACCGCGTGCGAGATCCACACCCCCATGGAACTGCACGGTTGTGTGGCCAACTGGGACGGCGACAGGCTCACCATCTGGGAATCGACCCAGGGCGTATACGCAGTGCAGGAAAAGGTCTCTCGGATTCTCGGCCTCCCGCTGTCCAAGGTCCGCGTGATCGGGCATTACATGGGAGGCGGTTTCGGGAGCAAACTCCAAGCCGGCAAATACACCGTGATTGCCGCTCTGCTGGCCAAAAAGTCCGCTTGTCCGGTCAAGCTCGTTCTCACGCGGGAAGAAACCTTTTTGGCAACCGGTAATCGCCCCCCATCGCACATGACGCTCAAGGCCGGGGTAAAAAGAGACGGAACCCTGACGGCCTTGGATTTTACCTGCATGGGAACCGGCGGCGCCTATCCCTCAGGGGGGACGGCTTTGGTGGACTGGTTGATTCGGGACTTGTATACCTGCAAACACGTCAAATGCACGAGTACCGACGTGTACACACACGCAGGTCCCGCTCGCCCCTTTCGCGCTCCCGGCCATCCCCAAGGCTCCTGGGCACTGGAACAAATGTTAGACGCCCTAGCCAACGCCATCGACATGGATCCTGTGGAGTTGAGGTTGCGAAACATCCCCACGGTCAGCCAGGCGAGAAAGGGAAGTCCACCCTATACGATCACCGGACTGGAAGCATGTCTCAAAAAGGGGGCGGAGGCGTTTGGTTGGCAAAAACGCCGAGAAGCAGCAGCGAAACATCAAGATGGGCCGATCCGCAGGGGCGTGGGGATGGGAAGTGCGTTATGGTTTGCCGGCGCCGGTGGACCGCCTTCCACGGTTATCGTCAAACTCTTTTCCGACGGAAGCGTGAACCTGAACATGGGTGCCAGCGACATCGGCACCGGGACCAAGACGATCATGGCGATGGTCGTGGCCGAAGAACTCGGTATCCGTCCGGACGTCATTCAGATCGAACATGCCGACACGGGAACCACCCAGTACGCCACACCCAGCGGCGGCAGTAAAACCGTCCCGACGGAAGCTCCCACGGTCCGGGCTGCGGCACTGGATGTGAAACGAAAACTCCTCGACATGGCGGCCCGGGACCTCGGTAAAGGGATTGAACAATTGAGATTCGAGGGAGACACGATTGTCGATAAGGACGATCCTTCTGAAAAAATCCCCCTCATGGAAATATCGGGACTCAAGAAGGCCGGTGTGGTGATCGGATTGGGACATCGGGGTCCTAACCCCGAGGGAAAAGCCATCTGCCCTTTCACGGCCCAGTTCTGTGAGGTGGAAGTCGACACCAGGTCGGGAGAGGTACGAATTCTCGACTTCCTCGGTGCGCACGAAAGCGGGCGGGTAATGGACCGCTTGACCTACGACAGCCAGGTGTTCGGCGGCATCACCATGGGCATCGGTTTCGCCATGACCGAAGCCCGTGTCCTGGATGTGCAACGGACAGGTAAGATGCTGAATCGAAACTGGCATGACTACAAATTACCCACGGCTCTGGACGTCCCCGCCCATATGACGTCCCTGCCCATCGAACTTCCCGACAATGAGGCCAACACCACCGGGGCCAAGGGATTGGGAGAGCCGGTGACCATCCCGACGGGTGCGGCAATCGCCAACGCCATCTATCACGCCACAGGCATACGAATCACCCAAACGCCCATGACGCCTGTGCACCTTGTCGTCTCATTCGATAAGTTGAAAAAGGAGAGGACCGATGTTGCCTAACTTTACGTACACACGTCCGACTTCCGTCAAGGAAGCGGTATCTGATCTGGGGCGAGAGGAAGCTCGCGTCATGGCCGGCGGTACCGACCTGCTCGGATGCCTTCGAGACGAGGTATTCCATGCCGCTCACGTCGTGGGCATCAATCATGTCGATGCACTGAAAGGAATACGAAAAACCAACGGAAAATGGACGATCGGTGCGCTCACTACCATAACGGAGATAGCGGAAGACCCGGAAATCAACAGGACATATCCCGGCCTGGCAACGGCCGCCTCCGAGGTGGCCAGTCCTCAGCTCAGAAACCAGGGCACGCTGGGAGGCAATTTGTGTCAGAAGCCTCGCTGTTGGTACTACCGGGGCGCATTTCATTGCCTGCGAAGAGGCGGAAACATCTGCTACGCCGTGGGGGGAGAAAATCAATACCACTGCATCTTCGGAGGCGAGAACTGTTTTATCGTCCATCCTTCGGACACGGCACCGGCACTCGTGGCATTTGAGGCCTCGGCACACATTACCGGTTCCGGAGGTGCCCGAACGGTACCTCTGGAGGAATTTCACGTCCGTCCAAGCGACAACCCTCGAAAGGAAACCGTTCTGAAGAGAGATGAAGTGCTCACGCACATCACCCTGCCGGATGCCGCGGGTGTGCGAAGCGCCTACCGGAAGGTTCGGGCACGGCGGGCCTGGGATTTTGCGTTGGCAGGGGTCGCCTTGGCACTCCATTTTACCGACAAACGGGTGAGCAAGGCGCGCATCGTGCTCAGCGGCGCGGCACCGTTTCCCTGGCGGTGCCGGGAGGCGGAAGCAACGCTGGAAGGCAAAGAGGTCACGGCGAAAACGGCTCGGGAGTCGGCCCGGGCGGCCGTTGCGGAGGCCAAACCCCTGCGTAAAAACGGCTACAAGGTCCCCCTGTTTGAAAACGTGGTGGAAGAAGAGTTGCTCAAGATCGCCGGATAATCGTAAAGGATCCGGAGGGCCTACTTTGCTCGCCGCCCCTGGAAGGGATCGTTTACAGACGTTATGTGCCGGAGTAGTGGAATGCTGGAAGGTTGGATATTCCAACATTCCAGGTGCAAATCCAGGGTATGAACCCAGTATCGAAATGGCCTTAATTTCAAAGGAGCGACGTGTCCGGACATATCGGGATTTTGGGAAAAGCGGCGGCCTGCGCGAAGGAAGGCCAATCCGCCGCCTTGTGTATCCTCGTACAGACGGAAGGATCGGTGCCCCAAAAAGCGGGAGCGAAAATGCTCGTTTATCCCGACGGTTCCATCGAAGGAACAATCGGGGGCGGTCACCTGGAAGCAGAAGTTATTCAGGCGGCCCGTACAGCCATAGACGAACGGTGCTCCCGGACCTTGAATATCGAGTTAACGGAGTCCTACGGTCATACTTGCGGCGGCCGTGCCTTCGTCTACATTGAACCGATCTTGGCGGAACCCCGTTTGGTGATCTTCGGCGCAGGCCACGTGGGGCGGGCGCTTTCTCGGTTGGGACGTTTGGCAGGCTTTCGGGTAATCATAGGCGACGACCGCCCCGAGTTCGCCGATCGGGAAAAACTTCCCGACGCCGGCCGGGTCGTAATTCTGACTTGGAAGGATGCGCTTTCCGACATTCCCGTGGACGATAACACCTATGTTGTCATCGCCACGCGGGGACACGCACACGACTTTCAGGTGGCGGCCCGGGTTCTTGAAACGCCCGCCCGATACGTCGGGCTGGTGGGAAGCAAAAAGAAGCGCACCGCCCTTGCGGACTTTCTGAAAAAAGAGAATTTCTCCGAAGCACAGATCAACCGAATCATTACTCCCGTTGGTTTGTCCATCGGTTCGGTCACTCCGGAGGAGATCGCTGTCAGTATCGTAGCACAGCTCATCGAATACAGGAGACTGCATGGCCCTGTCAGTGTCGGCCATTCTGCTTGCAGCGGGTCGCTCTCGTAGAATGGGACAACCGAAACAAATCATGTCCATCAACGGCAAACCATTTATCAGCCATTGCCTGGACCACATCTTCGCCATCGGCATCCGCGATGTCGTGGTGGTGTTGGGCGCTCACCGCAAAGAGGTGTTTCAAGCCATTGCCGGCCGCCCGACGAAGGTAATCTTCAACTGGGCCCGACAGAGTGAAATGGCCGATTCCGTGCGTCTGGGACTTTCCGCCGTGGACGAAGGGGCATCGGGGGTTCTGATCTGTCTGAGCGATCACCCCTTGGTCGTGGGCGAAACATATCAACGCTTGGTCGACATTCACCGGTTGCATCCGGATAAAATTCTCATTCCCACGTTCCGGAAGCGGCGCGGTCACCCCGTCTTATTCCCGAAGGCCCTGATCGATCAGGTGGGCAGCGGCCTTCACATGAGACAAATCATCGACCGAAACACGGGTGAGGTGAAAGACCTGGACGCTGACGACATGGGCATCCTGTGGGACATCGACACCCCGGAGGATTACAACAGCGCCCACCGGTGGAGTACAGCTTTGGGATAAAGGCAAAGAAGACATTCTGGTGTACAACTCTTTCCATGAAAGTTCATACGACATGCACACAAAGGTAAACATCAAAGACGCCGTCGGCATGATCCTTTCCCACGATGTCACGGAAATCATCCCCGGCGAGCGAAAAGGCCCCGCGTTTCGCAAGGGACACAAGGTCCGCCAATCCGATCTGTGTCACCTCCAGCGACTGGGCAAGCGGCATTTGTACGTCTTGGATATTCAGGAAGGGTGGCTTCACGAAGACGAAGCGGTGGTAACCCTGGCGCAGGCCTTTTGCGGGCCGGGGGTTCACTGGTCCGGAGAGCCCGTAGAGGGTAAGCTCCGGCTACTCGCCGCCCACGAGGGCGTTTTCCGTGTCGACGTAGATGCCTTGAAGCGAGTCAACATGCTGGGATGGGTCATGTGTGCCTCCAGACACACCCACATGCGGGTCCACAAGGGGGAAGTGGTTGCCGCTACCCGGGCCATACCGTTGGTCATCGAAAGGAGCGTCGTCGACGAGGCGGCCGAAATCGGGAAAAAGCAAAACGGCCTGTTCGCTGTAAATCGGTTGAAGAGGACCAAGGTGGGCATCATTGTCACCGGAAATGAAGTCTTTTCCGGGCTGATTGAGGACCGCTTCGAAGCCGTCTTGAGACCCAAGATCGCCGCAATCGGCTCTACCGTCGAAGAAGTGATCCATGCGCCGGATGATCCGGACTATATCGAAAGAGAGATCACCCGGTTTATCGACAATGGCATCGATTTGATTCTTACCACCGGAGGCATGTCCGTTGATCCCGACGACGTTACCCGAAACGCCGTGACCCAGGCCGGCGCCACGGATGTAACCTATGGGGCGGCGGTACTTCCCGGAGCCATGTTCATGATCGCCTACATCGGATCCATCCCGGTAATGGGGATCCCCGCTTGCGGAATCTATCACGAAGCGACGTTGCTCGATCTTCTACTCCCTCGGGTCTTGGCGGGCGAGCGCATCGGCCGGGAAGAGATTGCGGCCTTAGGCCATGGCGGCTTGTGTTTGGACTGTCCGGAGTGCCGGTACCCGATTTGCCCCTTCGGCAAGGGCGGGATTTAGGAACTATATTTTATTATTCTCCCGCAGGGACGCAGAGCCACAGGGGAAAAAGAATTGACAAAAACTCAGCGTCTCTGCGTCTCCGCGGGAGAAATTTTGTCACAAATCCGACGAAGACCCGAGAGCTTTTAACGCCTCGATCGTTTCTTCGGGATCGGGGCGAACGGTATAATCCGCGCTGACCCGGGCATGCCGTATGATTCCCTCCGGATCGATGATAAATCGTGCCGGGAGGGGCAGGGTCCAGGCATTCTCTTCGTTGTAGTCTTCCAAATCGATATCCAGTTGTCGATATACCTTTCGAAGTTCTTCCGGCAGCTCGTGTCGCAAGCCGTATCGGGCGGCCGTTTCATTTCCCGGGTCACTCAGCATTATTGCGGAAAGCCCCTTCTCCGTCATCATCTTTCGGCTCTCGTCGATCTTCTGCGGCGAGATCAAAACCAAGGTGGCCCCCAGCTTTTTTATGTCCGGCGCTCTTTCTGCCAAAGCCTCCAGCTCCATGTTACAATAAGGTCACCATTTGCCCCGATAAAATCCTAACACAACGGGTCCTCTTGCCAGCAATCCGTTGAGAGTCACCGTATTTCCTTCCGTGTCCTTCAAGGCAAATCCAGGTGCCTGGTCCCCCGGCTTGACGGCATGCTCGGCAATGCCACTTTCCTTCAACTGTTCCGTGGTACGGTGCATCACCTCGAGCGCTTCCTCAGGTGCCTGGGTTTCAAAGTTTTTCTTGAACTCATCCATTCTGTCCTGCAAGCTCATCGTTCGGTCCTCCATCACGGCCGGCGTTGCGTCTCGTTACATCTGCCACCCGGATCTTGTGTTTTTCCCCGCGTCTCTGCGCCTCCGCGGGATCATGTTTTTTTTGTACCTTGCCCTTCAGCCATACTGTCGATGAAAGACTTGAGGGCAACGGCATTGTTATGGTTCGTGTCCTTGGAACCATACAGCAACGTGACGGTGCCCTCCTTTGACTTATCTGCCAGCTTTGTGAGTAACGCTTCCTTTTCCCGGTCCTGGAGCTCACTTCGATACCGCTGCCGAAACTTGCCCCATTTCTCCGGATCATGGCCGAACCATTTACGTAAGTCCGTGCTCGGTGCCAGCACCTTGTACCAGTCATCGATGTTTGCTTCTTCTTTTTTCATTCCTCTCGGCCACACCCGGTCCACGAGAATTCGTTCTCCGTCCTGCGGGCTTGATTCCTGATAGATTCTCTTTGTCTGGATCATATCGCCCTCTTCTTTTCTCCCACAGGGACGCGGAGGCGAAGCACCCCATTGCCCAGAACCCTGCGTCTGTGCGTCCCTGTGCGATATACAAAATTTCACTAACAGGTCAAATGGAAGGCTCCGGCGACATCCTTTCCTTCCGAGTGAAGCTGATTGAAGGTTTCGGTGGCCTTGTGCGTGTCCTCGGCAATCAGTTTGATGTTTTCCTGCTCCAACGTGGACTGCAACTTCGGGTCTATCCGCATATTGCTTGCATACCCCGTTCCCACAACGACTATCTCGGGATGGGCACCCAGGACATCCTTCATGTCAGCGGTTTCCAGGAGGTGGCCGTTTTTGCGCCACCACTGGGGAACAACTTGGCCTTTGACGATCTTCAGATCTTTCCGGTATGTTTCATCGCCGATGGTCATCTTACCAGCCGTATATGCATCAATCATGTTCACCTTCCCCCACTCCTCTTTACGGTCTTCGACAACAGGCCCGAACAAAGCGGATCTTTCCCTATGTGAGTACTGTATAATAGCCCCCAGAAAGTGCAATACATGAAATTCCCTATTTACACGCACTACGGGTTCGACGTTCCCGGCCTGATCCGCTCGCAAGGAAGCCACTTGTTTTTTCGTCTTGCCCGGTACTCCCATATTCCAGCACCCCGACACTCCAGGTGCAAGTAGTTCACGGCACAGCCCTTTGTCTCTGACCCGGCCCAAATGCCTGGGATCGTATCGTACATTCAAAATACTGGATTTGACGCATTTACTCCTACGCAAATCCAGGCCATTACTTGTGTTGTAGATATTGCCGTATCTTTTATGCAACTTTGGGTAACCTATCAGGAATTTGTGGGCCAATTCATGTAAGAGAGGAATTTCTCATGCGTTATGACGAATTTATCCATACTGTGATGCGCAACGGCAAACTTGATTCTTTTGAACAGGCGGAGCAAATTGTTGACGCCTTTCTGCAAACTCTGGGACAGAACTTTTACGGGCCGGATCGTGACGGGCTGGCGGCACAACTCCCGGACGGTCTGAAGGCCCCCCTGTCCAAACGGGAATATAAGGGACATTCTTTGGAACAGTTCTACATAACGATGGGCGCTCGCGCCGACGTGGGCTACCCGGAAGCGGTAAAACAAGCCCGTGCGGTAGTGGCGGCCCTCAAACAGTCTGTGGCTCCGGGCCAGCTCGAGAAGGTGCAATCCGTTCTGCCCTCTGAATATCAGGAGCTTTTCACCGGTGAGGTAACCGAGCCGCTTTCGCCCACGGCGGAAGGTCTCTCCAAGGCGGAAAAGGATCAAACGTAGGAAAAAACAGTACGCCGCGCCTCTGGGTCTCCACGGGAAAAATACTCTTTTAAAAAACAGGATCGTGCAGAGCTGCGGGAGCGCAGCAAAAAGGAATCCTATTCGCCAAGAAGCGAGATGAGGTCAGCGGCGTCGGCAAACATGTTATCGTTATTAAACATGCAATAGACGGTTTGGTGATTCTCGGAAGCAGCGCCCATAGCCGCATGTGCCGACTTTTATGGTACCCATTTTTCACCTTCCCCCTCTTGTTCACCAACTTTCAGACTTTCCCACTTTCTCGCTTGCTCACCTGCTCCCCTGCACACTTTCACACTTTCTCCCCTTCTCACTTTCTCCCCTGCTCACCTGCTCACCTGCTCCCGTTCACACATCCAACCGATCTCGCAAATAATCCGCCCATTCCCCTTCGGGATCCAACTCGAGGTAGATCCGCCAGTGCTTTCTGGCGTCCTTCCGGTTTCCCATTTTTTCGAGCACCATCCCCAGATTAAAATGGCCGTCGGCAAATTCCGGATCTTCATGAACACTCTTGGAATAGAACAAGACCGCGTTGTCCAAATCATTTCTGTCTTCCAACAGATTGGCAAGATTGTAGTTGGCCTCTACATGGTTCGGGTCTACATACAAGGCCCTTCGGTAGTACGTTTCGGCTTCCTTGGCACGAGCTGCATGGTGGCGGATATTGCCCAAATTCACCAGTGTGTCCGCATGGTCCGGATTTCTGCTCAAGACCCGCCTATATTTCTTCTCCGCACGTTCCCAATCCCCGACACATTCCGATTCAAGGGCTTGAAAAAACAGATCTTCCGTCGTGTTTACCGGCACCGGTTCGCCTGCCTTTTCCTCCGGTGAAAAGTTGATGATCATTTGGCCGTAAGGGGTAAACCGTAGATTATCTTTGCAAATGACCACCTCGTTACCATAGATGGCGAGATGGACTTCCGTAAGCGGATGTTTGATTTCCGGCATCCTTTCTTTCACGCTCTCCACGCACTTTCGTATCCTCCGTGTGGAAACCCCTTTGTCCAGGAGCGCCTTGACGGTGCGAAAGGCCACCAGTGCCGTGAAGTCAAAAAGGAGGGTGCCGCTCTGTTTTTCCGTGCTCGATATGAGCCCCGTTCGGTCCCAGTATCGGATTTGGCTTTCCGAAACTCCGACGAGCCTGGACACCTCCTTTTGGGTATAGAGCCTTTTCAATTGACCATTCTCCTGAACACAGGCGCTCTGAAATGACCTCCCGAGGTAACCTCAGAAAAGGTAACCTCGCATTTAAGCTCGGGGCGCACCCATTGGATTTCCCTGTTCTCCTTGGACGGCCGTACCACCGGCGAGGTGATTTTCAGGCCCGAAAGGCGCTCCTGGATCGATTCCATTGTTTCTTCCGTGAAGCCACTTCCCACCCTGCCCCGATATATCCACTTTTCTTCCTCCCGCGTCGCTATCGCCAGGGCCCCAAAGAATTTTTGCCTTCCTCCTCTTCCTGCGGTGTAACCGATGATGTGACAAATTGCTACATGCTTGGGCTTGATTTTACGCCAGTATCTGGAGCGTTTTCCGACGAGGTAGGGACTATCCAAGCGCTTCCCCATCACCCCTTCTAGACCGTATCCCATGGCCTGTTCAAAAACTGCCTTTCCTTTTTCTTCGATATAGCGGGATTCGGCCAGATACGGAGAGTCGCCGAGCAGTTCGTGCAAAATTTCTTTCCGTTGGCCGAGAGGAGTCTGCGTATGATTTTCCCCGTCTGTGTAGAGGACATCGAAGGCCATGTACGTCGCCGGCATTTGCTGAGCGTAAAGCTCCGCCTTTAACGTATCCGACACGTGCTCCCGTCGCTGCAGCTTCCCAAAATCCGACTTTCCCTCGGTGAGTGCAATGAGTTCTCCATCCAGAATGGCTTGCTTGGCACGGATAACCTTGTAACAGTCAGAAAATTCTGGGTAACGGTAGGTAATATCGGCGAGCCTTCGATTCTGTAATCGAACGTGGTCCTTCTGAACAAACAGGATACACCGTGTTCCGTCCCACTTGATCTCGTAAAGATACCGCGACGAATCAAATGGATCCGAAGTGTAAGCCAGCATAGGAGAGATCTTCTGATCGAACATCTATGCCTTTTTTTTCTTCTTCCGGGTCGTCTTGCTCTTTGTGCCCGCTTTTGCCATCTGCTTTTTGGGTTGTTTCCCTGTTTCCTGAACACTCTTTTCCAGAGCATCCATCAGGTTGACCACTTTTCCCTTTTCCACCTCCGGGGCAACCTTTACCTCTTCACCTTCCGCTTTCGCGCGAACGATCTCTTTAAGCCTCTCTGCATACTCATCCGCATATTCCTCGGGTGCAAATGGGCCACTCAGGTTTTCGATAAGCTTCTCCGCCATTTCTAGGTTGTCCTCGGACACTTCTACCTTTCCAACTTCTTTTAGCTCTTCCAAGCCCTTCAAATCCTGGATTTCCTCGGGATAGTGAAGTGTATATGCCGTAAGTGATCCATCGTAGGGAACCACCGCCAATAAATGCTCCTTATTCCGCAACACCACTTTGGCAACCGCAGATTTGCCCATATCCTTCATTGCCTTGTGAAACACAGCAAACGATTCCGCCCCCACTTTTCCGTCCGGCACCAAATAGTGGGAGTCAAAGAAATAGATGGCAGGAATATCGCCCTTGTCCACAAATTTTACCACTTCAATATAATCAGTGGTTTCTTTCTGCGCCTTTTCAATTTCCTCGTCGGTTACCACCACATACATGTCTTTACCGTACGGATATCCTTTTACGATTTCGTCATTGTCCACCACGCGGTCACAGCGAGGACAGTACTTTTGTTGTTTGATTCTACTGTTGCACTCTTCGTGCAACATGTGAAACCGAATCGTCGTTCCCCGTGTGGCGGCGTTATACATTTTGATGGGAATCGATACGAGGCTGATCTTCAAATGCCCTTTCCAGATTGTTTTCATATTTAATCCTTTCCGGTTCAACGTTCGGCCCTGAACCACTCCACCCGTGTGTCGTTAGCCTACAATACATATCCCACCCGGCAAATCAGGGAAATCATGTATTGCCTGCTTGTTATCGGTGTATTTTAGTATTCTCGCGCGGAGACGCAGAGACGCTGTCACCCCCACCCAAACT
>Ga0207797_1003008_pt1 | contig 11437 bp, 7 predicted proteins | sample PRCRCaboRojoPR_6_FD_187275 | JGI IMG/M metagenome (GOLD analysis project Ga0207797, IMG submission 187275) | Marine sediment microbial community from Cabo Rojo, Puerto Rico - PR CR 10% Liquid 1 (SPAdes) | ecosystem: Environmental > Aquatic > Marine > Coastal > Sediment | place: Cabo Rojo, Puerto... | reverse complement strand
CGGCCCCCGGTTCCTCGAGGGGCTCGACGCGCCGCCGGGCGACGACCGACCGACGCCGGCCCCCGGCGCGAACGTGGGCGACGGGACTGGCCCGGCTCCGGACGGCGTCCCGGGCGACGACAGCGGCTCGCCGCCGGACGAGGTCCCCGGGGATCTCAGCGCCCGGCCGATCCCGTTCGACTCGCTCGGCGTCTGGGCGGCGACGCTCGGGGGGCTGGGGTACCTCCTCCGCCGGCGCGTGCGGGGGCGACGCGTCGACCGGGAGTGAGAGGGTTCCTCGCGTCGACCGGGTGCGGGGACGCCGATCGCCCGCGCCATCGTGGTCCGGCATCGTGTGGGTCGGTACCACACCTCCCGGACGGTTACCTGGCCGGGAGTCCGACCTGCAGTCGTGCCCGACAACAGCTACCACGTCGTCGACGTCTTCGGCGAGGAGCGGTACGCCGGCAACCAGCTCGCAGTGGTCCACGACGCGTCGAACCTCTCGACCGACGAGATGCGGGCGATCACCCGCGAGACGAACTTCTCGGAGGCGACGTTCGTCGTCGGCGAGCCGGCGGTAGACGGCACCGACGTCCGGATCTTCGACCCGGCCGAGGAGCTCCCGTTCGCCGGCCACCCCACGCTCGGCACGGCCGCAGTCCTCCGGGAGTTCCGCCTCGACGGTCGTCCCGACGAGCTGACGCTGAACCTGGGCGTCGGCAGGATTCCGGTCTGGATCGAGCGATCCGGCGACGGGAGCGGCGGCGTGAACGGGGAGAGGGAGGTGGAAGCGGACGGCGAGACGGACGAGGGTGCCGGGAACGGCGACGAGCGCTACTGGATGCGGCAGGTTCCCCCGGAGTTCGGCGCGACGGTCGACCGGTCGCTGGCCGCGCGGGCGCTCGGGCTCGACGAGTCGGCCCTCGACGACCACCCGGTCCAGGTCGTCTCGACGGGGCTCCCGACGCTGATCGTCCCGCTGCGGGATCTCGGTGCGGTCGAGCGGGCGGGGACCGTTCCGGATCCGTACGAGGAGCTGATCGAGACGCACGGCGGGCTGAACGTGCTCGCGTTCGCCCCGGAGACTGTCGCGGACGGCGACCTGCACGTCCGCGTGTTCGCCGACTGGGCGGGCGTCCCCGAGGACCCCGCCACGGGGTCGTCGAACGGCTGTCTGGCGGCCTGGCTCGTCGAACACGGTTACGACGCGGCGACGGACGCCGAGGGGCGCGTCGACGTCGCCGTCGAGCAGGGCTACGAGATGGGCCGACCCTCCCGCCTCCACCTCCGCGCCTGGCGGGCGGTCGACGCCGACGGGTCGGACGAGACGGTCGACGCCAGCGCGACGGACGAGGCGGTCGACGCCAGCGCGACGGACGAGGCGGTCGACGCCAGCGCGACGGACGATGGGGTCGACGCCACCGGCGGGACGGAGCCGTCCGACCGGGCCGGCGCGGACGACACGGACGCCGCGGACGTCGCCGTCGAGGTCGGCGGTCGGGTGATCCCGGTCGCCGAGGGGCGGCTGCTCTGAGTTCGGTACTCGCGACCGGCTCCGGGGCCAACCCCTATGCCCTCCCCGTGAGGACGGGGAGGCATGCCAGGAGACAGCGAAGACCCGAACGACGACGTCCAGTACCACCTGGAGGTCGCCGAGGGTGACGTCGCGGACGCGGTGCTACTGCCCGGGAACCCCGAGCGGCTCGACAAGATCACGCCGCTGTGGGACGACCACGAGGAGGTCGCCCACCATCGCGAGTACCGGACGGCGACGGGGACCTACGAGGGGACGCCGATCTCGGTGACGTCGACCGGGATCGGGAGCCCGTCCGCGGCGATCGCGCTGGAGGAACTGGCCCGCGTCGGCGCCGAGACGTTCGTCCGCGTCGGCTCCTGTGGAGCGATCCAGCCCGGGATGGACGTGGGCGACCTCGTCATCACCCGCGGTGCGGTGCGCCAGGAGGGGACCAGCGACGAGTACGTCCGCGAGGACTACCCCGCGGTGGCCGACGGCGAGGTCGTCTCGGCGCTCGTCGCAGCCGCCGAACGGCTCGGCTACGACTACCACGTCGGTATCACGATGTCGTCGGACGCGTTCTACGCCGGGCAGGGCCGGACGGGGTTCGGGGGGTTCGAGGCCGCGGGGAGCGACGACCTGATCGCCGACCTCCAGGCGGCCAACGTCGCCAACGTCGAGATGGAGGCGGCGGCGCTGTGCACCCTCGGGAACGTCTACGGCCTCCGGACCGGCGCGGTCTGCTCGGTCTTCGCGAACCGGGTGACCGGGGAGTTCCGGACGGAAGGCGAGACCCGCGCCGCCGAGACGGCCAGCCTCGCGGTCCACCTCCTGGCCCGCATGGAGGAGGTGAAACGCGAGGCGGGCGCGGACCACTGGCACGCGGGTCTGTCGCTGTAGCCGCCGGTCCCCCGTCCGTCGCGCCGGCTCCGTGTCCGGGCTGTCGCCGGGAGTCCGGCTCCCCGTGCGGATCGCCTGGCCCCCCGACGCTGGACGCGTGCTACCTCGGACCACGATAGCGTGGATCGCGGTTCTCGGGCCTGAAGCGCTTCCGTAGCCCCTTTATCGGATGGGTCCCGAGACCCACACATGACTACGCAGGTCGTCGTGATCGGTGCGGGCTACGCTGGCGCCGGGTCGGTCAAACGCCTCGAGCGGGAACTCGACGGCGCGGCCGAACTCACCTGGATCTCGGAACAGGACTACCACCTCGTCCTCCACGAGGTACACAGGTGCATCCGTGACCCCGCGATCGAGTCGAAGGTCGCCATCCCCGTCACGGAGGTCAAGGAGCCGTCGACCTCGTTCGTCCGCGACAGCGTCGTCGACGTCGACGTCGACGAGCGCCAGGTCCACCTCGAGGACGGCGAGCCCGTCGACTACGACTACCTGCTCGTCTGTATCGGCACGCAGACCGCCTTCTACGGCATCGACGGCCTGCGCGAGCACTCGTACACGCTGAAGGGGCTCGACGACGCCCGCGAGATCCACGCCGCCGTCCGGGAGGCCGCCGACGCCGCCTCGCGGTCGGACCCGGCGAAGGTCGTCGTCGGCGGCGCCGGCCTCTCGGGCATCCAGGCCGCCGGCGAGATCGCCGAGTACCGCGACGAACACCGCGCCCCGATCGACATCCGGCTCGTCGAGGGGTTAGACGAGGTGTTCCCGGGCAACGATCCCGAGGTGCAGGGGGCGATCCGCAAGCGCCTCCTCGAGAACGACATCGAGATCCTCACCGGCGACTTCATCTCCAAGGTCGACGAGCACGCCGTCTACCTGGCGGGCGCCGAGGAGACCGTCTACGGCGGCGACGCGGAGGCGGACGGCGGCGAGGCCGACGAGGCGGACGCCGAGGCCGACGACGAGGTCGTCGAGGCGGAGGCGGACGGCGGCGAGGTCGCCCCCGACGTCGCCGACACCCCGGCGATCGACTACTCGAACGAGCACATCCTCGACTACGACGTGCTGGTCTGGACGGGCGGGATCACGGGGCAGGACGCCGCCGCCGGCATCGAGGTCGAACAGGACGAACGGAGCCACCGGCTCAAGGCCGGCTCGGACTTCACGACGAGCGACGACCGGGTCTTCGCCATCGGCGACTCGGCGCTGGTCGAGCAGCCCGGCGAGCAGGTCGCGCCGCCGACGGCGCAGGCCGCCTGGCAGGCCGCCGACGTCGCCGGCCGGAACGTCGCGCGTGCGATCCGCGGCCAGCCCCTCCGGTCGTGGGTGTACGACGACAAGGGGACGCTCATCTCGGTCGGCGAGCAGGCGATCGCCCACGACGTCACGCTCCCCGGCGGGGTCGACGTCCCGATGAACACGTTCGGCGGACCGGCCGCCGTCGCCCTGAAGAAGGGCGTCGCCTGCCGGTGGATCAAGGACGTCTCCTCGCTCCGGCGTGCCCTCGACGCCTGGGGCGACATGTGAACTGAACGAAGGGTACGGGCGAACGCCGGCGGCGACGCGGTCTCGACGGTTCGGCCGTTCACGGCGGGTTCGAGGTGCCCGGCGGGCCCGCCGCCGGGGTCGACTCGCAGACGGTTTCACGTCGACGAGAGAGCCGTTCGGTCGGGGACCGCCCGACTCCGAGTGGCGACCGACACGGAACCTGGGAGAGAGACCGACCGGTGCGATCGAGAGGTGTCGTGAGGACGGTCGGACGGGTCGGCGAGCCGCGTGCGGCGGTCGATCCCGACCCCCGATCGACGGGATTACTCCGCTTCGTCCGGCGCGTGGGCCGGCTCCCCGACCGGTGCCTCCATCCCGCCGATTCGGAGGATCAGGATGCTGTTGGTGTCGTCCTTGCCGTCGACAGTCCCACTGACGACGAGCTTCGAGAGCGGCGTGGGGCCCACCTTCACCTCGTCGCCGTCGCGGAAGTCGCGGACGGAGCCCTGGAGGTGGATCTCGGCGCGGCAGAGCTCGGGGTGGTGGACGCTCGAGAGGTCGATCTCCTCGACGTTGACGTCCTCGAGCCGCTCGCCGTTACGGAACAGCGGGACGACCGCCGGTTCGTCGAGCTGCTGGACGTCGAGTGCCTCGTAGGCGTTCGCCGTCGGCTTGTAGCCGCCCTTCGGGCCCGGTACCCCCTCGACCAGCTGGAGCGCCTTGAGGCTCTGCATCTGGTTGCGGATCGTCCCCGGGTTCCGGTTGACGCGCTCGGCGATGTCCTCGCCCTTCACGGCCCCTTCCGACTTCCGGTAGAGGTCGATCAACTCGTTGAGGATGTCTTTCTGACTCGACGTAAGCTCGATCGATGACATGGTGGCCCGTTCGGCTGGGACGTTCTTAAACCCGGTGGTGGCCGGTGAAGCGTCTGGTTTCACAGACCACTCCGCTACGGACGTCTACCCCAACTATATACTCTCCTGGAATCCCCCCGGTGTTCTGCCCGGGAGATGTACGGTACGTGTCACCGGTCGACATTCAGCTGTCGGTCAGTCGTCGCGTCCCCGGTGCGGGTGGGGCAGTGGCTCCATGGCGCGGGCGAGGGCCCTGGTGGATCGAGCGTCCCGACGCGTCGGCCGCGCGGCACGAACGTGTCGAACCCGGAAGGGTTTTGACGCTTCGCCGGGCGCGATGGGGTATGCAGGACAACCGCGTGCTCGTGACCGGCGGTGCCGGGTTCGTCGGCTCGAACCTGGCGAACCACCTCGCGCCGGACAACGAGGTGGTCGCGGTCGACGACGGCTACCTGGGCACGCCCGAGAACTTGGGCGAAGACGTCGAGTTCGTCGAGGCGTCGGTACTCGACGAGGACCTCCCGACCGACGTGGACGTCGTCTTCCACCTGGCGGCGCTGTCGTCGTACGCGATGCACGAGGAGGACCCCCGGCGCGGCGCACGGGTGAACGTGGAGGGGTTCGTCAACACGGTCGAGCAGGCCCGCGACGACGGCTGCGACACGGTCGTCTACGCGTCGACGTCCTCGATCTACGGCAGCCAGACCGACCCCTGCCCCGAGGAGATGCCGGTGACGGTCAACACCGGCTACGAGGCCTCGAAGATGGCCCGCGAGCGCTACGGCGAGTACTTCAGCAACCACTACGGGCTGACGTGTGCCGGGCTCCGGTTCTTCTCCGTCTACCAGGGCTACGGGGGCGCAGAGGCGCACAAGGGCGAGTACGCCAACGTGATCGCACAGTTCGCCGACGACGTCGCCGACGGGCGGTCCCCCGAGCTGTACGGCGACGGAACGCAGACCCGCGACTTCACCCACGTCGACGACATCGTCCGGGGGCTCGTCCTCGCGGCCGAACACGAACTCGACGGGATCTACAACCTCGGGACCGGGGAGGCGTACGACTTCGAGACCGTCGTAGCGATGATCAACGAGGAGCTCGGGACCGACGTCGAGCCGACCTACGTCGAGAACCCGATCCCCGAGGACGTCTACGTCCACGACACCTGCGCGGACCCCTCGAAGATGCGCGACGAGACCGGCTGGGAGCCACGGATCTCCTTCGAGGAGGGGATCCGCCGGGTCTGTGCGCCGTACGCCGACGAGTAGGGCACGCGCGACCCCTCACCACTTTTCGGTCGACGGCTGGAAGCGACACGCATGAGCCGAGCACGCATCATCGGCGCCCCGACCGACTACGGCGCGAACCGGCGCGGCGTGGACATGGGTCCCTCAGCGATCAGATACGCCGGACTGGCAGACCGGGTCGAGGCGACCGGCACGGCCTGCGAGGACGCGGGCGACCTGGCGGTCCCCCGGGCTGAGGAGCGCGACCCCCGGGCGGTGACGCCACGCGAGGGTGACGCCCGCTTCCTCCGGGAGGTCGAGGAGGTCTGTACCGTCCTCGCCGACCGGGTCGCCGGGACCATCGACGAGGGGCTCACGCCCCTCGTCCTCGGCGGCGACCACTCGATCGCGATCGGCTCGATCGCGGGCAGCGCCCGCGACGCCGACGTCGGGGTGATCTGGTTCGACGCACACGGGGACTTCAACACGCCCGCGACATCGCCGTCGGGGAACGTCCACGGGATGCCCCTGGCCGCCGTGCTGGGGCTCGGGGAGTTCGCGGACGCCGACTGGACGACCGCGCCAGGGCTCGACGCCTCGAACGTCGCCCTCGTCGGGCTCCGGGACCTCGACGAACCGGAGCGCGAGGCGATCGCCGACAGCGACGTCACCGCGTTCACGATGTCCGACGTCGACGAGGACGGCATCGCACAGGTGGTCGACGGGGCTATCGACGCCGCGCGGACGGGGACCGACGGCGTCCACGTCAGTCTCGACCTGGACTTCCTCGACCCCGGCGAGGCCCCCGGCGTCGGGACGCCCGTCCGCGGCGGTGTGACCTACCGCGAGGCGCACGCCGCCCTCGAGGCCGTCGCCGAACGGTGCACGCTCCGGTCGCTGGAACTGGTCGAGATCAACCCGATCCTCGACGAGTACAACGGGACGGCGGAGCTGGCGACGGAACTCGCCGCCAGCGCGTTCGGCGAACGGATCCTCTGACCCGGTCGGGAACCCGTCAGGGGGGTCGCGTCGTTCCGCTGCGCGACGACACCGGATGGGATCCGCCGGGCTGACCGACCGGAGGTGGACCGCCGGGTCAGTCGATCTCCGCCTCGAGGGGCGCGTCCGACTCCCCGCCGTCGGGCTCGTCTCCGGTCTCGCCGGCGGGTCCGTCGACGGGCTCGTCGGCGGTTCCGACGGCAGTTCCGGCGGTTCCCGCCTCGTCGAGCTCGTCATCGTCAGCGGCCGCCCCCTCAGCGTCCGCCTCGTCCGCTCGCATGCGCTCGGCGGGTTCGACGGCGACGCTGGCGACGTGGTCGTCGCCCTCCAGGTCCATCACGATGACGCCCTGGGTGTTCCGGCCGATCGTCGAGACGTCCTCGACCTCGGTCCGGAGGATCTGGCCGCTCTCACTCATCACGAAGACGTGATCGCCCGGGCCGACGGTCTCGACCGCACAGACGGGCCCGTTCCGGGCGTTCGTCTTGATGTCGATGAGCCCCTTGCCGTTGCGCGACTGGCACCGGTAGTCCTCGATGTCCGTCCGCTTGCCGTAGCCGTTCCGGGTGACCGTGAGCAGCCAGGAGGTGTGCTCGTCGTCGATAGCGGCCACGCCGGCGACGTCGTCGTCGCCCTCGAGCCGGATGCCGCGGACGCCCCGGGCGGTGCGACCCATGGCCCGCACCTCGTCCTCGTGGAACCGGATCGACATCCCCCGCTCGGTGCCGATCACGAGGTCGCTGTCGCCGTCGGTCACCTCGACGTCGACCAGCTCGTCGCCCTCCCCCAGGTCCGTCGCGATGATCCCAGTCGAGAGGATGTTCTGGAAGTTCCCCACGGCCGACCGCTTGACGTACCCGTCGCGGGTGACCATCGTCAGGTAGTTGTCGCCGCCCTCCAGGTCGCTGCAGTTGACGACGGCGGTGATCTCCTCGCCGTCGTCCAGCTCGAGGAGGTTCTTCGCCTGCCGCCCGCGTGCGGTCCTGCTCATCTCGGGCACCTCGTACGCCTTGAGCTTGTACACCTGGCCGTGGGTGGTGAAACAGAGCAGGTAGTCGTGGGTGCTGGCGACGAACACCGACGACACCCGGTCGCCGTCCTTGAGGTCCGCGCCGATGATCCCCTTCCCGCCGCGGTGCTGGGTCCGGAAGTTCGAGAGGGGCATCCGCTTGACGTAGTCGTCCTCGGAGACCACGACGACGACCTCCTCCTCGGCGATGAGGTCCTCGTCGGTGATCTCGCCGGAGCCGGCCGCGAGGCTCGTCCGCCGCTCGTCGTCGTACTCCTCCTTGATCGCCAGGAGCTCCTCCTCGATGACCCCGAGGAGCTCCCGTTCGTCGCCGAGGATCTCCTCTAACCGCTCGATGCGGGCCCCGACCTCCTCGTACTCCTCCTCGATGGCAGCCGCCTCCATCGAGGTGAGCGAACCGAGCTGCATCGAGACGACGTGTTCCGCCTGGCGCTCGGACAGCCCGAACGCCGCAGAGAGGGCGTCCTTCGCGGCGTCGCGGTCCTCCGCGTCCCGGATCGTCTCGACCACCTCGTCGGCGTTCTCGAGGGCCGTCAGTCGGCCCTCGAGGACGTGCGCCCGGTCTTCGGCCTCGGCGAGCTCGTACTCGGAGCGCCGGCGGACGACCTCCTTGCGGTGGTCGAGGTACTCGACGAGCGTCTCCTTCAGGTCGAGCACCTTCGGGACCCCGTCGACGAGGGCGAGGTTGATGACGCCGAACGTCGACTCGAGGTGCCGCTCTAACAGCTGTGCCTCGACGAACTTCGGGTCGACGCCGCGCTTCAGCTCGACGACGACCCGGATCCCGTCGCGGTCGGACTCGTCGCGGAGGTCGCGGATCCCCTCGATCGCGCCGTCGTTGACGTCGTCGGCGATCCGCTCGATCAGCCGCGCCTTGTTCTCCTGGTATGGCAGCTCCGTGACGACGATCCGGTCGTCCTCTAAGTCGTAGTCGGCGCGGACGGTGAGCCGGCCGCGGCCCGTCCGGTAGGCCTTGAGGACGCCCTCGCCGCCGACGATCGTCGCGCCGGTGGGGAAGTCGGGCGCCGTGATCGGTCCGGGCGTCCCCTCGCCGTACCCCTCCGGGAGCGGTAGCCCCTGGGTGTCGACGAGGTCCTCGACCGTGCAGTCGGGGTTGTCGATCAGGTGGACCACCGCGTCGATCACCTCGCCGAGGTTGTGCGGCGGTACGTTCGTCGACATCCCGACGGCGATGCCCGACGAGCCGTTCACGAGGAGGTTCGGTAAGGCGGCGGGGAGTACCTCCGGCTCGGTGAGCCGGTCGTCGTAGTTCGCCTGGAAGTCGACCGTGTCCTTCCCGATGTCCGCCAGCAGCTCCTCGGCGATGGGGGCCATCCGCGCCTCCGTGTACCGCATCGCCGCCGGCGGGTCGCCGTCGACCGAGCCGAAGTTCCCCTGGCCGTCGATCAGCGGGTACCGCATCGAGAACTCCTGGGCCATCCGGGCGAGCGTGTCGTAGATCGCCGAGTCGCCGTGCGGATGGTAGTCACCCATCGTCTCGCCGACGATCGAGGAGGACTTCCGGTGCGAGGAGCCCGCGGTCACGCCGGCCTCGTGCATCGCGTAGAGGATGCGCCGGTGGACCGGCTTCAGTCCGTCGCGGACGTCGGGCAGCGCGCGCCCGACGATGACGGACATCGCGTAGTCGATGTACGACTGCTCCATCTCCTGCTCGATGCGTGCCTGCTCGATGCGGGCCGCCGGCGCGTTCGGCGGGGCGTCTGGCGCCTCCGAGCTCATTCGTCGGCCCCCCGATTACCGGGTCGGTTCTGCCCGTCGGCCCCCGGACTGACGGGTCGCCGCCGGCTCGCTACTCGCTGTCTCTCCCGCTCTGGTTCCCGTGCTCGCTGTCGCGCGTCTGTGTTCATGAGGGTCTGGTTCGTCGTCCGCGTGTTCGTCGATCGTCGTACTCGATCCGTCGGCAGTCGGACTGGTCGGCTCCTTCGTGGTGAGGGTCGTCGGGTCGGTCGTGGTGGGAGTCGTCGGGTCGGCGTCGTCTCTCTCGTCCTGGCCGTCCGGGCCGGTCGCTCAGATGTCCACCCACTCCGCGTCGGTGGCGTGCTCCTTGATGAACTGCTTGCGAGGGCCGACGGCGTCGCCCATCAGGACCGAGAACATCCGGTCTGCGGCCGCGGCGTCCTCGATCGTGATCTGTTTGAGCACGCGGTTCTCGGGGTTCATCGTCGTCTCCCAGAGCTGCTCGGGGTTCATCTCCCCGAGGCCCTTGAACCGCTGGACCTGCGTCGGGTTGCCGTTACAGACCTCCTCGACGATCCGCTCGCGGTCGGCCTCGGTCATGGCGTCGTACGTCTCCCCGCGGTACCGGATCCGGTAGAGCGGCGGTTTGGCCGCGTAGACGTAGCCCGCGTCCAGGAGGGGACGCATGTGCCGGTACAGCAGCGTCAGGAGGAGCGTCCTGATGTGTGCGCCGTCGACGTCGGCGTCCGTCATGAGGATGATCTTCTGATACCGGACGTCGTCGACGTCGAACTCCTCGCCGACGCCGGCGCCGATGGCGGTGATGAGCGACCGGATCTCGTTGTTCTCGAGGATGCGGTCGAGGCGGTGTTTCTCGACGTTGAGGATCTTCCCCCGGAGCGGGAGGATCGCCTGGAACTTCCGGTCGCGGCCCTGCTTTGCCGACCCGCCGGCGGAGTCGCCCTCCACGACGAACAGCTCGGCCTCCTCGGGGTCGCGGGTCTGACAGTCCGCGAGCTTCCCCGGCAGCGACGTCGACTCGAGCGCCGACTTCCGGCGCGTCAGCTCCTCGGCCTTCTTGGCCGCCATGCGGGCCTTGGCTGCCTCCGCTGCCTTCGAGACGATCGCACGGGCCGTCGAGGGGTTCTCCTCGAAGTAGGTCCGCACGTGCTCGTGGACAGCCGATTCGACGATGCCGCGGACCTCGCTGTTGCCCAACTTCGTCTTCGTCTGGCCCTCGAACTGCGGGTCGGGGTGTTTGATCGAGAGGACGGCGGTCAGCCCCTCGCGGACGTCCTCGCCCTTGAGGTTCCCGTCGACGTCGCCCGCCAGCCCCTCGTCGCTCGCGTAGTCGTTCACGACCCGGGTGAGCGCCGTCTTGAACCCCGTGAGGTGCGAGCCGCCCTCCCGGGTGTTGATGTTGTTGGCGAACGCGTGGATCGAGCCCTGCAGTTCGTCGGTGGCCTGCATCGCCAGCTCGACCTCGATGTCGTCCTCGACGTCGTCGAAGTAGATGACGTCGTCGTGGAGGGGCGTCTTCGTCTCGTTGAGGTAGCGGACGAACTCCCTGATCCCGCCGTCGTAGCGGAACGTGTCCGAGCGGGGCTCGTCGTCCCCGTCGCGTTCGTCCCGCAGGGTGACCTCGACGCCGGAGTTGAGGAAGGCGAGTTCGCGGAGCCGGTTCGCGAGCGTGTCGTAGTCGAACTCGGTGGTCTCGAAGATCTCACCGTCGGGGCGAAAGCGGACG
>Ga0207797_1003007_pt1 | contig 11437 bp, 7 predicted proteins | sample PRCRCaboRojoPR_6_FD_187275 | JGI IMG/M metagenome (GOLD analysis project Ga0207797, IMG submission 187275) | Marine sediment microbial community from Cabo Rojo, Puerto Rico - PR CR 10% Liquid 1 (SPAdes) | ecosystem: Environmental > Aquatic > Marine > Coastal > Sediment | place: Cabo Rojo, Puerto... | reverse complement strand
AAAACAGAGGATCCATCCCAGCTTACCAGGAACGAATGAAGAAGCATTTCTTGGAGCACCTGGGAGGTTTCCCTGAGAAGACCCCGTTGAATTCTAAAATTGTTGATGAAAAGGTTTACGAAGATTACAGCCTTGAAAAGGTGATTTATGAGAGTCAGCCAGGATTTTTTGTGAGTGCTTTATTTTATCTTCCGGATCCTGAAGCATACAAGCCTCCTTATCCGGGAATCTTGGTATTATGTGGTCATAATGAATCAGGGAAGGCTTATTCACCTTATCAAAAAGTCAGTATTCTTCTGGCAAAACATGGTTTTGCAGTGTTGTGTCCGGATCCCATCGGTCAGGGAGAGCGAAAGCAGATCCTTACTGAAGACGGAAAAGGAAAGTTTTCTTCTACACTGGAGCATAATGTAGAGGGCGTTGCACCCATACTGATGGGTGAAAACCTGGCTACCTATATGATATGGGATGCCAAGCGCGGAATCGATTATCTTGTTTCACGAGATGAGGTAGATTCTTCCAGTATTGGATGTACCGGGATATCGGGTGGCGGTAATCGTACCAGCTATATGATGGCACTGGATGACAGGATTGATGTTGCAGCGACAGGATGTTTCATAACAACCACCAAACGGAAAAATAAAACTCCGGGACCTGGGGATGCCGAGCAGAACATCCATGGACAAATTGCTTTTGGATTGGACCATGCAGATTACATCCACATGAGGGCTCCAAAACCTACACTTATTTTAAGTGCAACAAAAGATTTTGTTCCCATTGAAGGAACCTGGGAGAGCTTTCGGGAAGCGAAAAGACTCTATTCGCACCTGGGTAAGCCTTCACATGTATCGATCATAGAAGCTTATGAGGAGCATGGATATACCAGGCCGCTGCGGGAAGCAACTGCAAGCTGGATGCTAAGGTGGCTGAAAGGAATTGATCAGTCAGTTGTTGAGCCATCCATATCAGTGGAAACTGAAGAAGCCCTTCAATGTACTCCTCAGGGTCAAACTTTGTTGATGACTGGGGCCCGGTCATTGTTTGACCTTTATAAGGAACGAAACAAGGAATTACAAGAAAAGCGCAACAAATATTGGAGTGAGAGTGATAATAAACAGATTTTATCAGAGATCAGAAAAATTACGGGAATATGCCATTTGGAAGATATTACGGAACCTGAATATGAATTAAGAGGTAAGGTTCATAGAAATGGTTATTCGATTGATAAACTTGTATTGCGCATGGAAAACAGGGTTATACCTGGATTGCTCTTCCGGCCTGAAAAAGTAAAGGGTGAGCCTTGCCTTTATTTACACGGTGAAGGGAAAAACAGGGAAGCCGGTCCGGGTGGAGCCATTGAAAAGTTGGTTGATAAAGGCCATATGGTATTGGCTGTTGATTTAACAGGGTTTGGAGAAATTCAGATGAAACCCTGGCGATATAAAAGTTCGATTCCCTATCTTGGTAATAACCTGGCAGAATATTTTATTGCCTATATGAACGGGGAATCTATTCTGGGTATGCGTGCAGAGGATATTTTAATTTCATCCGGATTTCTTGCCGGTCAATATAATGATAGAACTGGAAACAGGAAAAATATTCGTGTAATAGCAGTGGGTAAAGCAGGTCCTCCTGCCATTCATGCAATAACACTGGAAGAAAAGCTTTTCAAATCCCTTAGCCTTCAACATTGTTTACAGTCCTGGTATGATGTGGTGAATACCCCGCTTCCTAAGGATATTTTGGACAATATTGTGCACGGGGCATTGCAGGTTTATGATTTACCGAATCTGATTTCAATTATAGAAAAGCCTGAAGTGATTACCGAAGAAGCGGTAAATGCAAGGAGAGAATTGATAAAACCGGGAAAATAGATTTAAAATATATATCTTTTATGTTTATATCCTGATAGCCGATGATATAAGAAGAACTTGAATTTTCCGGCAAATTTGCTTATATTGTAAACTATTAAATATTTACCCATGATGAAAATGAAACTCAATAAGCCAAAAATTCTGGGCCTTTCCCTGGTAGGACTTACAGCTCTTTTTACCAATTGCGATGATGAAGGGCATAAAAGAGCTGAATCATCGGAAAAACCCAACATCGTTTTTATTTTGCCGGATGATCTGGGCTGGTCTGATGTTGGCTATCAAGGTTCCGAAATTAAGACACCCAATATTGATGAGTTGGCGGAAACAGGCTTGCGAATGGAGCAGCATTACGTGATGCCCACGTGTACTCCCACTCGTGTAGGACTCATTACCGGTAAATATCCCAGCCGTTATGGGGTTACAGGACCCGATTACGGGGAAGTAATCGATAAAGGCGATCCTACCCTGGCTTCTCTGTTGAGTGAAAATGGTTATTTTACAGCTATTTCAGGCAAGTGGCATATGGGCTCTCCTCCTTATACACCATTGGAATACGGATTTGAGTCATCCTACGGGTATTTCGACGGCCAAATTGATCCCTATACCCACAACTATAAGACAGAAACAAATCTTACCGACCGGAAATCCTGGCATCGTAATGATGAGTACCTGGAGGAAGAGGGTCACGCCACTGATCTTATCACCGATGAGGCCATCCGGGTTATTGAGGAAAAGAGGGACCAGCCGTTTTTCTTGTATGTGGCTTACAGCGTACCCCATTTTCCATTGGATGAACCCGAAGAGTGGACTTCAAGGTATGACGGTATTCATTTTACACATCCTTCCCGTGAATGGTTTGCTGCAAGTGTAACCCACATGGATGCGGGTATTGGACGTATCATCGACGCGTTGGAAAGAACCGGTCAGCGTGATAATACCCTGGTTGTATTTGTCAGTGATAATGGGGGTCAGATGAGCTGGCACAGTGAAGATCAGTATAAAGGCAGATATGCAGACAAGCCCCATAAGGTGCTTGGTAATAATTTTCCGCTCCGGGGATGGAAAGGGGACTTATATGAAGGAGGTATCCGTGTGCCTGCACTTTTGAACTGGCCCGGCAGGGTGGATGAAGGCTCCCTGGAAATGCCGGTCCACATTTCCGACTGGCTGCCGACCCTTTGCAATTTAACCGGCAGTGATCAGTCCCTGGATAAGTTGAATCTGGACGGCCGGAACATCTGGCCCTTTGTAACCGGTGAGCAATCCAAACCGGAGACACGAACAATTTACTGGAAAACAGGCCAGGCTTATGCCGTCAGGGAAGGCAGGTGGAAGCTGCTGGTACACCGTAACAGTGAGAAAAAAGAACTGTTTGATCTTGAGGAAGATTTTCGGGAAAACAGCGATTTGAGTGGAGAAAATCCTGAGAAGGTAGAGCATCTGATGGAGCTGTTGGAAAAGTTTAAGGAAGGTGATCGATAGATTATAAATTTTTTAAAATGAGTTTCATATGATTTTGTTGAATCTAATAAAAGGGCAATTATTATGAGAAAAATTGTTTTCTTACCGTTTTTTTTCATTGTAACATTGATTTGCCTGGGCTGTGGTCCCGGGCAGACGGATTTTAAATTCATAGAGTCTTATCGGCAGATCCATCTTCTTGAAAATGGAGAACATTTTACTACCTATCTCTATGATACGACCTTGATGAAGCCCGTGCTTTATCCCGTGTATTCTACTTCCCAGGTTCGCATGCAAAGGCAATACCCGCTGGAAGTTGTTGAAGGTGAAAACCACGACCATCCGCATCATGTTGGAGTTCATTTTACCTACGGAGCAGATGGGGAGGTGAATGGTAACAATTACTGGCAGGGTCAGCAGGGAAAAACAAGGATTTCCCACGTGAAATTTACCCGGAAAGAAGTCATGAACGGGAAAGCGATCCTGGGCACCCAGTCAAATTGGGTTGATAAGGAAGGAGATGTGTTGCTGGTAGAAGACCGGACCATGGAATTTACCAGCGGTGAAAGCCAGAGAGCCATCGATTTTACTATCAACCTGAATGCACAGGATGAGAAAGTGGCTTTTGGAGATACCAAAGAGGGTATGTTTGCCATTCGCGTAGCCAATTGGCTTACAGAAGAGGATGGTACAGGTACCTATTTAAATTCCAAAGGTGAGGAAACTTCTGGAAATGTCTGGGGCAAACGTGCCGAATGGGTTCGGCTGGAGGGTAACCACGAAGGTAAGGATATTGGCATTATCATCATGAATCATCCTTCCAGTGTCAATTATCCATGTTACTGGCATGCCCGCGGGTATGGTTTGTTCTCCGCGAATCCCCTTGGCAGGTATATGTTTGAAGATGGTCGGGGTGTGGAAAATCCACAATCGTTGAATTATGAGATCCCTGCCGGAGAAAGCGGGTTGTTTAAATTTAAGATGATCATTTACGAGGGCCATCGCTCTGCTGAACAGATCAATGAGGCTTTTAAGGATTACAGTTCAAATTAACAATATTTAGTTATTAATAATTGATAAATAGAGTAATGCAAAGAAGAGCATTTATAAAAACAGCCGCTGCAGGAACTGCAGCATTTGCAATGCCCCACTCCTTATGGGCCAATAGCCAACGATGGAAAGGTGCAAATGATCGTTTAAATCATGCTGTGATTGGAATTCACGGTATGGGCCAGGCTCATATTAGCAACTTCAATGCTCTGGACAATGTTGAAGTAGCTGCTATATGTGATGTTGATGAGAATCTTTTTAAATCAAGGGTAAAGGAACATTTTACTAACAAAGGGATTAAAAAACCTAAGATTTATACCGATCTGAGAAAGCTTTTCGAAGACAAAGATATTGATTCCATCTCCATTGTTACACCCAATCATTGGCATACGCCGGCAGCCATTTGGGCCATTCAGGCAGGGAAGCATGTAACGGTTGAGAAGCCCTGTTGCCATACTTTCTGGGAGGGCCAGAAACTAGTTGAAGCAGCCAGAAAGTATAATGTTGTTGTTCAGGATGGTGCCGAACAAAGAAGCAATCCCTGTGCTCAATCTATGGAGGAGTTTTTGGGCAGCGGTGGGCTTGGTGAAGTGTATATGGCAAAGGGATTTTGCTATAAATGGCGCGATACAATCGGCAAGGCAGAAACAGAACCAGTTCCTGAAGGGGTTCATTATGACCTTTGGATGGGACCTGCTCCAAAGAAGCCTTTTACACAAAATCGTTTCCATTATAACTGGCATTGGCAGTGGGATTATGGTAACGGAGATATTGGAAATCAGGGAGTACATGAAGTTGATATTGCACGTATGGGATTGGGCGTTCAATTGCCCACAAAAGTCTCAGCTATGGGTGCCCATTTTATGTTTGATGACGATCAGGAAACCCCCAACGATTTAATGGCTGTTTTTGAATTTGACAATCCCTCAGCTGGGGGTGATAAGAAAAAAATGATGCAGTTTGAAGTCAGGCACTGGATCACCGATAATGGTGGACTTACAATTAAAAGTGGTGAGGGCAATACATCATATATGACCAGTTCAAAAAATACCATTGGCAATACATTCTATGGATCAAAGGGATATATGGTAAAAACAGTGGATAAGTGGCAGACATATATGGGGAGAGAAAAAGAACCCGGGAAATCCGGCGAAGGGTTGGGCAATCATTATAAAAATTTCAGCGATACCATAAGAACCAACAACACAGCAATGCTCAATGCTCCTATTGAAGAGGGGTTTTATTCATGTGCCCTGATACATCTTGCGAATATTTCTTACCGGGTAGGGCGAACACTATACTTTGATCCTGAGAAAATGCGGATAAAAGGAGATGAGGAAGCCAATAGAATGTTGACAAAAGAATACAGAGAACCTTATGTGGTGAGCAGAAAAGTTTAGCATTTGATGCGCTGACTTAATATTGCATTTGATGTTTATGAAGTTTCATGGGCTAATTGAATTAATACAGGGGAGATTGATGAGCCAGGTTTAAAAAGCTAAATATTAGCTGGTAAGCCGTTAAGCACCTTTTTAGACTGGACTCATTGATGAATCATGAACAACAGACAGTTTGGTTTTCATACCATGAGACTATAAAAGGAAAAGTAACTACTTCTCAATAAAAATGAAGAAAGGAAGAACCATGTCTGATACATCAAAAAAAATTACACGACGCGAATTCCTGTCGCGAAGTTCAAAATTGGCTGCACTTTTTGTTGGCAGTGCTTCTGCAGCTTTGTCTGCACGAGAGGCTATGGGTAATCCATCTTATTCCAACGCTGCTATGAAGTTCGGTTTGGTGACCTATTTATGGGGAAAAGACTGGGAACTGCCACAGCTTATCAGGAATTGCCAGAAAGCTGGTGTGTACGGGGTGGAATTGCGTGTTGATCATGCACACGGGGTAAGTCCTAAACTAAATTCCCGTGAGCGGGCTGAAGTGAGAATGCGTTTCCAGCATAGCCCGGTGGAATTGGTTGGTTTTGGAACCAATTATGCATTTCACTACAAAGACAAAAAAGAACTGGAATTAAATCTCCGCGAAGCCAAAGAATATGTTCGCCTCTCCCATGAACTTGGAGGTGGTGGTGTTAAAGTCAAACCCAATGCACTGCCTGAGGGAGTACCTGTTGATCAAACCATAAAACAGATTGGCGATTCGCTGAATGATCTCGGGGAGTATGCCAACGGTTATGGCCAGGAAATCAGAGTAGAGGTTCATGGACGTGAAACCTCCCGGCTCCCCATAATGAAACGGATATTTGACCATGTGAATCAGCCCGGTGTTGGCGTTTGCTGGAACTGTAACGATGTTGATCTTGAGGGTAAGGGCCTCGAGTATAACTTCAACCTGGTTAAAAATGATTTAAGCCAGGCGGTGCACATACGGGAATTGGGTATGAGCGATTATCCCTATCAGCAACTATTCAATCTGTTTGCTGCTATGAATTACAAGGGATGGATCTTACTCGAAGCCCGCACCAATCCCGGCGATCGCATCAAAGCCCTGGAGGATCAAAGAGAATTGTTTGAGGAGATGCTGTCTAAAGCCCATGCCAGTAGTAAAGCGTAATTTTAGAGTATTGTTTTATTTATTAAATAATAGTCAGTTTATAAACATGATATTTAATGATAATTGGCAAAGGATGAAAAGTAATTATTAGTATTAAGAAATCAAGCATTTAAAGAAGATATTGCAGTATTGCCAACTGCTCTTTGCCAATTGCCAACTATTTTATCTATTAACAAAATAAAAACACAATTATTTAGACTGCTAAACACTTGTAAACTGTTAAATATAAAGAGGTAAAACTATGACACCAAAATCAAAAAAAATTACCCGCAGAGACTTCATAACAAGAAGTACCCTGGCAACTGCCGGATTAGCAACCATAGGCCCCATGGCTGTTTCCGGTCCCAAACTGAGGAAAAATTCAATTGGGGCCAATGATCGGATTAACGTGGCGGTAGTTGGCATTCGCGGTAGAGGCCAGTCGCATATACAAAATTTTGCTGAAATGGAAAATGTACAGGTAAAAACATTATGTGATGTGGATGAAAAAGTTTTTCCCGATCGGGTTAAAATGACGGAAGAAGTTCAGGGCTCCCGGCCCGGTACAGAGGTTGATATCCGCCGTGTGTTAGAAGATCCGGACATTGATGTGGTGGCTTTTGCTACACCGAATCACTGGCATGCTTTAGGTACCATATGGGCATGTCAGGCTGGAAAACATGTTTATTGTGAAAAACCTTCATCCCATAACATCTGGGAAGGACGTAAAATGGTCGATGCAGCAAGGAAGTACAATCGCATAGTTCAGATTGGATACCAGAACCGGTCGAGAAGGAATACCAATGCTGCTATGAAGTTTCTCCATGATGGAGGGATTGGAGATATATATATGGCTCGCGGGTTATGCTTCAAGCCCCGGGGAGATATCGGCAATCCTCCCAATCAGCCGGTACCTGAGGGTCTCCATTATGATCTTTGGCTGGGTCCTGCTCAGAAACGACCATTCAACCCGAATTATGTGCATTATAACTGGCATTGGCACTGGGCGTTTGGTAACGGAGATACCGGTAACCAGGGCCCCCACCAGTTTGATATCGCCCGCTGGGGTCTGAATAAAGAGGAAGCGCCCATTAAAATTACTTCCAAAGGCGGATACTTTGTTTACGATTCCAGCCAGGAAACACCGAATACCCAGATCTCGGTATTTGAATATGCAGATGGAACAATTTTGGAGTTTGAGACCCGTGGTCTTTTAACCAATGGTGAATTTGGAGATCCGGGAAGAACCATAGGCGATTTCTTTTATGGCAGCAAAGGCGTCATGCAAATCGATGCAGGAGGGAACTGGAAAACCTGGATGGGCAGGGATTATGAACCAGGTCCTTCATCGGAAGAGACCAGTGAGGAAGAACTGGATTCCATGAATCTTATTGGTACCGGCGGAGGCAGTCACTTTGCCAACTTCATCGCTGCCGTGCGTTCTGGTAATCATGAAGATCTCACCTGCGACGTGGAGGTTGGTCACCGGTCAACCATCTTACCGCATCTGGGCAATATATCCTATCGTGTAGGGCGAGAGTTGATGTTCGACGGGCTAAGCGAGCGATTCGTGGATGATGAAGAGGCCAATGAACTGCTGACCAGGAATTATCGCGAGCCTTTTGTGGTACCTGCACGTGTATAGGCTTCTATATTCAATGTATGCAATAGTATAACGGATTAAATTTTTATAACCATTAAAGAAGGAGGTCTTATGGCTTCAAAATCAAAAAAAATTACCCGAAGAGACTTTATAACCCGAAGTACACTGGCTACAGCTGGCTTGGCGACTATGGGCCCATTGACTGTCGCCAGCCCGAAAACAAGAAAAAAGTCCGTTGGTGCAAACGACCGGCTTAACATAGCTGTGATAGGAATTGGCGGTAGAGGAGGATCCCACATCAATGCATTCGCAAAGATGGACAATGTTCAGGTAAAAACGCTTTGCGACATTGACGAGAGATTTTTCCCGGATAAGGTTAAGATGACTGAGGAGATACAAGGATCACGTCCCGGGACTGAAACCGATCTCAGGCGTGTATTGGATGATAAAAGTATTGATGCGATCTCTATAGCCACCCCGAATCACTGGCATGCACTGGCTACCATCTGGGCTTGTCAGGCAGGGAAAGATGTATATTTGGAGAAACCAGGCTCCCATAATATCTGGGAGGGACGGCAAATGGTGGAAGCCGCACGTAAATACAACAGGGTGGTTCAGCATGGAACCCAGATTAGGAGTAGTGCTGCCATCCAGGAAGCCATTCAGCATATCCGCGACGGCTTGCTGGGTGAGGTATATATGGCAAGAGGCCTGTGTTTCCGCTGGCGTGGATCCATCGATAAGAAGCCCGTTAAGGCGCCTCCGAAGGAAGTTCATTATGATCTCTGGCTGGGTCCCGCACAATACGAACCTTACAGTGAAAACCGGGTGCACTACAACTGGCACTGGCAATGGGAATATGGCAACGGTGATATCGGGAATCAGGGCGTGCACCAGATGGATATATGCAGATGGGGCCTGGGAGTTGACATGCCTAAACGCATTGTTTCTATGGGTGATATGTTCCTTTGGAATGATGATAAGGAAGTTCCGAATGTGATCAACTCCAGCTTCCTCTTCCCCGATGCCGGTGAAAAAGGGAAAATGATGGTGTTTGATACACGTCCGTGGATCACCAACGATGAAAAAGGTGCAAAAGTTGGAGTGATCTTCTATGGCTCCGAAGGATATATGGTGATTGACAGTTACAGCCATTATAAAACATATCTTGGAAGAGATGAGGAGCCGGGTCCTGAAAATGAGGCCGGAGGTGACCATTATGGTAATTTCATAGAGGCAGTGCGGGCACGAAATCCCCATCTTCTCAACGCGGATATTTACGAGGGTCACCTTTCTTCATCCCTTTGCCATCTGGGCTTGATTGCTACCCAACTGAACAAGAACCTGGAATTTGATCCGGATAACGAAAAGGTTATTAATGATCAGGCTGCTAACGACTCTATTTATATGAAACGCGAGTATCGGGAACCGTTTGTCATACCCGATAAAGTATAATTTTGGGGAAATAACGGATAAAAACCGGATAATTTATAGTTAAGTCGAGGATGTCCAAAAACTCCTTCTTGTTTGAGAAATCCTTTGAGCTACTTTTTGGACATCCTTTCTTAGCTATAATTAAAACTGAACGAACAAAAATCAATTAGAAATGAAACATTATAACCGAAGAGATTTTTTAAAGGCTTCAGCTTTAGCTTTAGGTAGCCTTAGCGTGGCAGGAATTCCAGTTTCCTGTGGCCGCAGTCAGCAAAAGGATGACGGAAGTATATTCAAGTATGGTTTTTGTAATGAAAGCATGCAGGATCTGAGTTGGGCAAAACAATGTGAAATAATTGGGAATGCCGGCTATACAGGAGTAGAGATTGCTCCTTTTACTTTGGTTGAGAAAGGAGTTGAAGAAATAGGGGCCGGTGAACGGAAGCAGATGGTTCGCGACATGAAAAATGCAGGAATACAATGCCTCGGCCTGCATTGGTTGCTCTCTCCACCCCCTAAGGGATTGCATTTTACTACCCCGGAGGATCGGTTGCGTCAAAGGTCTGTCGATTATCTTGATGCACTGGTTGACTTTTGCGGGGACCTTGGAGGTAAAGTAATGATCTTTGGCTCGCCGGGTCAACGAAGCACCACTCAGGGACTCACCGTTGAGGAAGCAATGAACTATTTTGCCGATGGTCTTGCACAGGTAGCTGATCATGCCAGGGAACGGGAAGTGAAAATCCTTGTGGAGCCATTAAGCAGTGATCAGACAGATGTTGTCAATACGCTGGATGATGCAATGAAAATTGTGAACCAAGTGGATCACCCTGCCATTTCCACCATGTTTGATTTCCACAATACTGTGGATGAGACGGAACCCATGCATGAGCTCATTCGGAAGTACTACGATCATATTCACCACATTCAGTTCCAGGATATGGATGGTACCCTGATGAATACCAATGAAATTACCCCGGAATTTGTGAAGGTATTCGAGGTACTCAAAAAATTAAACTATGATAAGTGGATCTCGGTTGAAGTATTTGATTTCTCACCCGGAGGGGAGAAAATTGCTGAGGAATCCATGAAAACATTTAAGGAGATCGAGAAAAGAATTGGATGATGTGATGATGAACTCACATCTTTGTTTTCATGCACAGATAGATTATCCATTATAATATGGATCTCCACATTGGTATATTTCCGGTCAGTAAATTTTAAATATTTTAAGAACCATTTCGGATACACCATTTTTGGAGGCTGATGCTTTGTAAGATAAGCCACGAATGCACGAATAAATATTTATCCGTGTACTTGTCTCGTCTGAAAGCGGGGTCCGTGGCCATTTATTTTATGCACTATGCTAATGGTGGAAGAAAATTCTTTTTATCGTCATAAATAATGCTTAATAAACATGGTATAAATTAATGGTTGTAAGCCCCAAAGAGGCAAAAAGAGA
>Ga0207797_1003006_pt1 | contig 11439 bp, 9 predicted proteins | sample PRCRCaboRojoPR_6_FD_187275 | JGI IMG/M metagenome (GOLD analysis project Ga0207797, IMG submission 187275) | Marine sediment microbial community from Cabo Rojo, Puerto Rico - PR CR 10% Liquid 1 (SPAdes) | ecosystem: Environmental > Aquatic > Marine > Coastal > Sediment | place: Cabo Rojo, Puerto... | reverse complement strand
AACGTCGCCCGCCGGTACGGGCTGGAACTCACCGAGACGACGGCACTGGAGGCCGTCGCGCTGAACGAGACGGCCGCGCTCGTGGCGCTGCTCGCGTACGCCGCGGCGGTGAGCGACGCCGACCGCCGCGACCTCGTCGCCGCGCCGCGGCGGACCTACGCCTACTTCACCGCGAGCGGGGTGCTCACGGCCGTCGCGCTGCTGGCGATGTTCGCGGCGCTCGCGCACCCTGCCGGCCGGGTCGCCATCGTGGACCCGCTGGTGGCGACGGCACCGCTGTTCACCGCACTGTTCGCGGCGGTGCTCCTGCGCGACGTGGAACGAGTCACCCTCGGCGTCGTCGCGGGTGCACTGCTCGTGGTGGTGGGTGCGGCGCTGGTCGCTGTGGGCTGAAAGGTGTGAGAAACCGAGTGTCGAGTGACGACCGGCTACGGTTCCCAGCCGCAGACGGTGCAGGCGGCCGCGTCGAGGGCGTGGAGCCCCATACACTCAGGACAGCGCTTCTTGTTGTAGTCTCGTTCCCAGCTAGCCGTCTCGGTCTCGTGGCCACGCTCGGAGAGGAACTCGTCGAAGATGTCTTGATTCGCGGCTGCCATACGCGCCGGTCTATGACAGCTGTTGGCATAAGCCTGTGGTACGCGGCAGCATGGGTACGTTACACACGGATGACCTATCGCCCGTCGTGAACGTCTCTACAGGCCGTACAGCTCCCCGAACTTCTCCTCGGCGTACTCGAGGAAGTGCTCGGCCGTCAGGGGCTCGCCCGTCGCCACCTCGATCAGTTCGTCGGCCTCGTAGCGCTGCCCGTGCGAGTGGACGTGCTCGGTCATCCACTCGCGCAGCCGGTCGAACGCCCGGTCGCGGATGCAGCCCTCGACGTCGACGTCCTCGCGCATCGCGGCCGTCAACTGGGCGGCCAGCACGCTCCCGACGGTGTAGCTCGGGAACCCACCGAACCGGGTGGTCCAGTGGATGTCCTGCAGACAGCCCTCGGCGTCGTTCTCCGGCGTCACGCCGAGGTACTCGTCCATCAGCTCGTTCCAGCGGGTCGGCACCGCCTCGACCGGGAGGTCGCCGTCGAGGTACTCCCGCTCCACGTCGTGGCGCAGCAGGATGTGCATGTGGTAGGTGAGTTCGTCGGCCTCCACGCGGATGCGGTTCTCCGGGTAGATGCGGTTGGCCGCCTCGTAGGCCTCGTCGACCGTCAGGTCCTCCACGCCCGAGAGGTGCTCCCGGAACGTCGGCAGGAACTCCTCCCAGAACGCCCGGGTCCGGCCGACGTGGTTCTCCCAGAACCGCGACTGGGACTCGTGGACCTCAAACCGGGCGCTCCCGAGCGGGACACCGTACTCGTCCTGCGGCAGTCCGAGCTGGTAGCTGGCGTGGCCGTACTCGTGGATGGTCGCGGTCAGGGCGTCCAGCGGGTCCTCGGGCTTGTAGCGCGTGGTGATGCGCGCGTCGAACTGGGTGCCGGAGGTGAACGGGTGTGGCGAGGCGTCCAGTCGTCCCCGGTCCCAGTCGTAGCCGAGGAACTCCGCCGCGGCCTCGTTGAGCGCCGCCTGCTCCTCCTCCGAGAAGGTCTGTCCCTCGAAGGGGCGGGCGAGTTCGGTGCCGGACTCGCGCAACTCGGCGACCAGCGGTGGGAGTTCCTCGCGCAGGGTCTCGAACACCCGCTCGACCGTCTCCAGCGGGAGGGTCGGCATGTTGTCCTCGTACAGCGTCTCGTAGGCCGGCGCCTCCGGGTCGATGTGGTCGGCTCGCTCGACCCGCAACTCCCTGAGGTGGTCGAGCGTCGGCGCGAAGCTCTCGAAGTCGGCGTCGGCCTTCGCGTTCTGCCACACCTGCTGGGCCTCGCTGGAAGCCTCGGCGTGCCGCGAGACGAGGTCGGAGGGGACGCTCGTCGCCCGCTCGTGCTCCCGTCGGATCTCGCGACACACCGCGCGCTGCTCGTCGGTGAGGTCGGCCGCCTCGCAGGCGTCGAGGAGGTCGGCCACCCGGTCCTCGGTGAGCAGGTCGTGTGTCCTCCCGGAGAGCGTCGAGAGCTGCTTCGCCCGGGCGGGGGACCCCCCCTCCGGCATCGTCACCTGCTGGTCCCAGTTGAGGAGGCCGGCGGCGTCCCGGAGGTGGGTGATGCGCTCGACGTGTTCGCGGAGGGCGGCGTAGGGGTCGTCGGTCTCGACCCCGGTGTCGGCTGTCGCCATACCGCACAGCCGGGGCGGTGGCGGCATCAAACCACGGGCCGCGGAACTGACTGGGGGACGAGCGGCGCCTACAGGTCGTAGAGGTCGCCGAACTTCGCGGTCGCGTACTCGACGAACGGCTCCGCCGAGAAGCCGCTGCCCGTCGCCTCCCTCACGAGGTCGTTCGTCTCGTAGCGCTGGCCGTGGCCGTGGACGTTCTCGGTCAGCCAGTCGTGGAGCGGGCCGAACTCGCCGGCGCGGATCTTCCCGTTGAGGTCCGGGACGTCTGCCTCGGCGGCCGCGAACAGCTGTGCCGCCAGCACGCTCCCGAGCGAGTACGTCGAGAAGTAGCCGAACGAGCCGTGCGACCAGTGGATGTCCTGTAGACAGCCCTCGGCGTCGTTCTCCGGGGTCACGCCGAGGTACCCCTCCATCTTCTCGTTCCAGACCGCGGGCACCTCCTCGACGTCGAGGTCGCCGGCGATCAGGTCGCGCTCGATCTCGAACCGGAGGACGATGTGCATGTGGTAGGTGAGTTCGTCGGCCTCCACGCGGATGCGGTTCTCCGGGTAGATCTGGTTCGCGGCCTCGTACCCCTCCCGCGGCGTGATGTGGGTCCCGAGGTGCTCGTTCACGTCGTCGGTGACGAGGTCCCAGAACGCCCGCGAGCGGCCGACGTGGTTCTCCATCAGCCGGGACTGTGACTCGTGGACGGTCAGGCCGCGGTGCTGGCCGAGCGGGGAGCCGTAGTGCTCCTGCGGCAGCCCGAGGGTGTAGGTGGCGTGGCCGAACTCGTGGATGGTCGAGCCGATGGCTCCCACGGGGTCCGCCTCGTCGAAGCGCGTCGTCACGCGGGCGTCGAACTGCGTCCCCAGCGAGAACGGGTGGGGCGCCACGTCGATGCGGCCCCGGTCCCAGTCGTAGCCGAGGGTGTCGAGGAGCGACCGACAGAGGGCCATCTGCGTGTCGTCGCTGTAGGTCCCGTCGAAGGGGTCGGATAGTTCGGTGTCGCTCGTCTTTATCTCGTCTATCAGCGGGACGAGCTCGTCGCGCAGCGTCGTCAGCACGTCCTCCGCGACGGAGAGGTCGAGGTAGGGTTCGTAGTCCGCGAAGAGGACGGCGTACGGGTCGGCGTCCGGATCGATGTGCTCGGCGTACTCGCGCTTGAGGTTCAGCAGCGTCTCGACCTTCGGCGCGAACGTCGACCAGTCGGACTCCGCTTTCGCCTCCTTCCAGACGGGGAGGGCGTTCGAGGTCTCCTCGGAGATGCGTTCGACGAGGTCACGTGGGACCCGCGCCGCCCGCTCGTACTGCCGGCGGACCTCGCGGACCTCGGCGGCCTGTGGCTGGGGCAGGCTCGACTCGTCGAGCTCCGCGAGGCCGTCCGCGACGACGTCGTCGGTCAGCAGGTCGTGGCGGACCCCGGAGATGGTCGAGAGCTGTTTCGCCCGCGCCGGGGTGCCGGCGTCGGGCATCATGACCTCCTGGTCCCAGTTGAGGTAGCTCCCGCCGTCCTGCAGGTAGGTGACCCGCTCGAACTGTTCGAGGACGTCGTCGTACGCGTCGGGGAGTTGCCCCTGTTCCGTCGCCATACCCGAGGGTGGGACGCGGGCGGTAAGAATTGTGTCTTTCCGGCCGAGCGTGGACCTCGAGCGGGTCGCTACTGTGCGCCGGCCGCCCGCTCGCCGCTCGTCCCGCCCACCTCACGCTGCCTGCCGTGCTCGCGCGACGCCAGGTAGCCGACCACGACGAGCACGACGGCGTAGAGCGCGTTGGCGGCCGGCCCGAGGACGAACCCGATGGACAGCCCGTCGTTCGGGAGCGATCCCAACACCCCCGACCCGATGACGCCGTTGAAGACGAGACTCAGGAGTCCGGTCCCGGCCGCGAGCCAGTAGCCGGCGGTGAGCCCACTGCGGGCCACCGAGTAGGCGACGAGGCTCGCGACCGCGACCCACATCATCAGTTGCGATGCCCCCTCCGGTGCCCCGATACCCCGGACGAAGGCCTGGTGTAACAGCACGTTGTACCCGACGAACCCGAGCAGCAGGGCCTTCGTCGTCTCGGTCCACCGGCTCTCGATTGCACTGGTACTGGTCATCTCGTATCGGCCCCCCAGACGCCCCTCGAGAACATCATGGTTCCTGGTGGAACGATTTCACGCGGTGAAATCCGTCCACGGGCCGCCGGAGGGTCGTCGTTCGGGGCCGACCTGCCGAGTCCGGGGTCACTCCCCGACGACACAGGTCAGCCCGCCAGCCGCGTCCACGACGAACACCGCGCCGTGGGCGAGGACGGGCGCGCCGTCGACCCACTCGCCCACGTCGTAGCGCCACGCCGGCGAGCCGTCGCGCTTCGAGAGCGCGTGCAGCCGACCGTCCCGGGCGCCGACGTACACCCGGTCGCGGCCCATCGCGGGGGCGCCGTGGACGGGGGCGTCGAGGTCGGTCCGCCAGTTCGCCTCGCCGGTCAGCGAGACGGACCGGACCACCCCGCTCGCGTCGGCGAAGACGGCGGTCCCGCCGAGCGCCGGGGGACCGTGGACGCGCTCGTTCCCGACGCGCCACTGGACGGTCCCCGTCTCGTCCACCGAGACGAGGCCGCTGTCGGTCCCGATCAGCACCGACCCGCCCCGCTCGACGAGGACGGGTGCGGTGGCCGACTCGCCGACCCGGGTCGCCCAGCGCTCGCTCCCGTCGTCGCGGTTCAGCGCGACGAGGCCGCCGTCGGTCGTGCTCGCGTAGATGGCCGTGTCGACGGCCGGGACCGCCCGGACCGGTTCGCCGAGGTTGGTCCGCCACAGCGTCTCGCCGTCCGGGGAGAGCGAGACGACGCGCGTCCCGACGCCGACGAAGGCCCGACGGTAGCCGTACCCGACGGACCCCACGGGCCCGTCGAGTTCGCGCTGCCAGCGTGGCTCGGGCCGGGGGTAGTCGACGTGCGGCGTGGGTGAGGCCTGCGGGCCGGGCGTCGGTGTCACCGTCAGCCGGGAGTCCGGTGCCTCGGCCACCTCCTCGGGGATGCGAGGCGTCAGCGCCAGTCCGCCGCCCCGACTCCCCGAGAGCACGCCACGGTCGGTGACGGCGGGTGTCCCGGGCGCGGACGCGTCGAACCCCTGTCCCCAGAGGTGGCCGGCGCCGTTCCGCACCGTGTGGCCCGCGACGTACGACAGGAACTCGCCACAGTAGACGCCGCGTGCCCCGACGACGGGTTCGGGGAGTGTCTCGCGGCGAGCGAACGACCGGAAGGCACGGTCGCCACTGGGCTCGAACGACTCGACGACGCCCGTTCCGGTGCCGAACGTGATTCGGCCGTCGCGGTAGCGGAGGTGCCCCTCGGGCGGCCCGCGGACCGTCCGTCGCCAGCGCTCGCTCCCACCCGTGTCGAGGGCGACCACCTCGCTCCGGTAGCGCCCCGCGATACCGTCAGTGCCGGTCGGGACGTACAGGGACCCGTCGCCGACCGCGGGGGTCGGTCCCACGTCCACGTCGAACCGTGCGACGGTCTCGTCGTCGCCGTCGACGGCGAAGAGCCCCTCGTTCAGGGTACCGACCCAGACGCGGCCACCGAAGTGCCGCGGAATCGTGCTCACCCACGGTTCGTCGGGGAGCGAGACCCGCCAACGCTCGCTCCCGTCACCCGTCTCGCGGGCCACCACGCCGCCGTCGATGTCGGCTGTGACGACGCTCCCGTCGTGGACACCGGGGCCGATGTGGACCGGGGCGGCCTCGGTCCGCCGCCAGCGTTCGGTGCCGTCGGCCAGCGAGAGGGCGAGGGTCACACCCCCGTTCCGGTCGCGTTTGTCGCCCGTGAGGAGGACGGTCCCGTCGGTCACCGCCGGCCTGTGGGGGCGCCGGAACGTCTCGGCTCGCCAGCGTTCGGTGCCCTCGGCTAGCGAGAGGGCGTACACCCGCCCCCGGGGGTGGGCGACGACGAGGACGTCGCCGGCGAGCCGGAGCGGCGTCGCGTCGTTACTGTGCGACGCGAACAGTCTCCCGGGCGTCTCCACCGACCACCGCTCGGTCCCGTCGGGGGCGAGACAGCGGACGGTGCCGTCGAGACTGGCGGTGACCACCGTGCCGTCGTCGCCGACGACGGGCGCGGCGACGAACCGGTCGTCGTGGTCGGTCTCCCACCGGACGGTCCCGTCGGGGTCGAACGCCCGGACGAGGCCGTCCTCGCGGAGCACGACCGGACCGTACGGGCCGACGGCTGCGCGGAGGGCGGTCAGGAGGTCGACAGTCGTGCGCCAGTGGGCCGTGGGGTCCACCTCCGGGCCGGGTCGGGCACTCCGGCCGTGGTTTCGCGGGTCGCCGCGGGCGGTGGGCCACGGTTCGAGGAGGTCGCCGTCGCCGGGAGCGTCGGTGGGCGTCTCCCGGTCGTCCGTCGGCGTGCCGGGCACGGGCGCCGGGGTACCGAGGTCGGGGGTGGGCGTCCCGTCGGACTCGCTACACCCGGCGAGACCGACACCGGCGCCCAGGGCGGCCGTCGCACGGAGGAGAGCGCGTCGGGTTGACCGGGGGGACTCGTCTGCCATGCTCGAGACCTGTCGGTGGGGAGGTGAATGTCTTCGGGAGGCTCAGAGGACCGCTGTACCTACTCGGACTCGGCGACTCCGCGGTAGATGCGGCGACACCGCTCCAGCACGTCGATGGAGACGGATTCCGTCTTCGTGTGTGCCTCGCCGGGTTCGGAGGCGCCACAGACCACGCAGGCGGTGCCGGTCCCCGCCAGCCACCCCGCGTCCGTCGCGTGGGGTTTCAGGACGTGCCGTGGCACCGAGTCGGCACCCGCCTGCACCTCGCGGGCCACGTCCAGCACGCGGTCGGCGAACGCCTCGTCCGAACACGCCATCGGCGGGAGGTCCTGTTCGACCAGCCACTCGACCCCCTCGACGGCTGCCTCGACCGACCCGAGATCCGCCCGGTCGCCGGGGACGGTCCGCTCGTCGATGGTCACCTCACAGCGCTCGGGGACGACGTTCCACGCGCTCCCTCCCTCGACTTCGGTGACGACGAGGCTCCCCTGCACGTGCTCGCCGAAGACCTCGGCTTCCGGTGGGGCGAGGTCACGCACGAGGTCGACCGCGTCACAGGCGCGGTAGACGGCGTTGACGCCGGCGTCGGGTTCGGAGGCGTGGGCCGCGCTCCCGTGCGCGACGAGCGTGGAGGCCCGTCGGCCCTTGTGCGCGACCACGACGTCCGTGACGCCGGGCGCGGAGTAGTTCGTCGACCCCTCGGCGACGATGGCGTGGTCCGGCGCGAACCCCTCGTCGATGGCGTGGCGAGCGCCCGTCCCGCCCACCTCCTCCCCGACGAAGGAGGCGAAGACGAGCTCCGTCCCCTCGGGAGGGGTGGCGTCGCGGAACGCTAGCATCGCCGCCGCGACCGCCCCCTTCATGTCGGCGCTCCCGCGGCCGTAGATGCGGTCGTCGCGCCGTTCGACGACGTAGTCGCCGTCATCGGTCACCTGCGAGCCGTCCGGCGGCACCACGTCGTGGTGGCCGACGAGCGCGAGCGAGCGGTCCCCGGTCCCTGTTCGGGCGAGGACGTTGCCGGCCTCGTCCCGTTCGACACGGGCGTCGGTCTCCTCGCGGAGCCACGACTCGATGGTGTCGCCGACGGCCGTCTCGTCCTCGTGGCTCGGGATCGAGACGAGCTGCTGGGTCAGGGCCGCGACCTCGTCGCGGGTCACGGCTGTGCGTCGCGGTCGGCCCGTTCGAGCCGTTCGTGTGCGGCCGTGACGAAGCCGTACTGGTCCACCTCGGCCGCCTGGTCGTCGCTGACGATGCGGCCGTGGTCGCCTGCGCCGACGTGCACCGCGACGGCCGCCTCGAACACCCGGGTCGTGCAGCGCAGGTCGCCGGCGGCGTGGATGCGCTCGGCGTGGCTGTCCCCCGGCCGGTCGAGGCTCGTGTCGTCGATGACCCGTGCGGCGTTCGTCCGTGCCTCGTCGGTGTCTCCGCACGCCTCGCGGACGTCGTCCCGGAAGTCCAGCACGTCCCAGTCGATCTCCTCCCCTGTCGTCGAGTACCAGCACGCGAGTCTGCGGTCGTCCCCGAACGCCTCCCGACAGCGCGCAGTGAGCGTACTCTCGACGGTCTCGTCCATCGGCGGAACGTCCCGCCGGGCAGCTATAAGCCTGCCGTCGGTTCCGACGTCGGAGCGGCTCGCTCACTCCCTCCGGTCGGTCATCGGGACTCGCGTGTCGCTCACTCCCTCCGGTCGTTCGCTCCCGCTCGCCCTTTCGAGGAACCTCGATCGTTACACTCGCTCGGTTCCTCGCATTCCTCGCTTATCACGCCCTTTAAACGGCGGGCCACCCAACCGCGCCTATGGATATCGTCCCGGACACGAGCGCGGTCGTCGACGGCCGCGTGTCCGAACGACACGCGCGGGGCGACGGCGACCCCATCGAGACCGTCTACGTCCCCGAGGCGGTCGTCGGCGAACTGGAGTCACAGGCGAACGAGGGACGCGAGAGCGGGTGGGACGGCCTCGCCGAACTCCGCCGACTCGCGGACCTCCACGACGACGGTTCGCTCACGGTCGAGTACGTGGGCCGGCGCCCCACGAGCGACGAGATCGGCGGCGCTCACGAGGGTGACATCGACGCGGTCATCCGCGACGTGGCCGCCGAGTACGACGCCACCCTCCTCACCAGCGACGCCGTGCAGGCCGAGGTGGCCCGCGCGAAGGGTATCGCCGTGGAGTACATCGAGGCCGAGGTCACCGACGTCGGCTCGCTCGCCATCGAGTCGTTCCTCGACGAGACGACGATGAGCCTCCACCTCAAGACCGGTGTCGGCCCGATGGCGAAACGCGGCGACATCGGCGACATGCACTACGAGACCATCCGCGAGGAACCCGCCACCGAGGCGGAGATGAAGGAGTGGGCGCACGACATCGAGGAGTCCACCCGGCGCTCGCCCGACGGGTTCGTCGAACTCGACCAGCCCGGGATGCGCATCATCCAGTTCCGCGACATGCGCATCGCCATCGCCCGGCCACCCTTCTCGGACGGTATCGAGATAACCGCGGTCCGGCCCATCGTCAAGACGGACATCGACGACTACCAGATGGCCGACGCGCTCCGCGACCGCCTCACGGAACACCAGCGTGGCGTCCTCATCTCCGGCGCACCCGGCGCGGGGAAGTCCACGTTCGCGCAGGCCATCGCGGAGTTCCTCGCGAACTCCGACTACGCCGTCAAGACGATGGAGAAACCGCGCGACCTGCAGGTCGGCCCGAACATCACCCAGTACACGGAGCTCGGCGGGTCGATGGAGAACACGGCCGACTCCCTGCTGATGGTCCGCCCCGACTACACCATTTACGACGAGGTCCGCAAGACGAGCGACTTCCGCACGTTCGCGGACATGCGCCTCGCTGGTGTCGGGATGATCGGCGTCGTCCACGCGACCCGCGCCATCGACGCCCTCCAGCGACTCGTCGGTCGCGTCGAACTCGGGATGATCCCGCAGGTCGTCGACACCGTCGTCTACATCGAGGCCGGGCAGGTCCACACCGTCTACGACGTCTCGACCGAGGTGAAGGTCCCCCACGGCCTGATGCAGGAGGACCTCGCGCGCCCGGTCGTCGTCATCTCGGACTTCGAGACCGGGGCGCCCGCCTACGAGATATACACGTTCAACCGGCAGGTCGTCACGGTCCCGCTGGACGACGAGGAGGGCGGCCCCGCCGACTCGGGGGTCGACCGCCTCGCCAAGAACGAGATCGAGCGCGAGATCAAGTCCGTCGCCCGCGGCCGGGTCGACGTCGACCTCCGGGGCGGGAACACCGCCATCGTCTACGTCGAGGAGGGCGACATCTCCTACGTCATCGGGAAGGGTGGCGGCCGTATCAGCGACATCGAAGATAGACTGGGCATCGACATCGACGTGCGGACGTTCGACGAGCGACCGGACCAGCCCACTCCCACCGCCGGCGGTGGGAACACGGGCGGGCAGAACGGCACGGGCGGAAGCCCAGCCGGTCAGATCGTCACGCCCGAGGTAACCGCCCGGCACGTCATCGTGCCGTTCGAGGGGCACGCCGGCGAGACGGTCGAGGTCAGAGCCGGCGGCGAGTACCTGTTCACCGCCACTGTCTCCCGTGGCGGCGAGATCCAGGTCTCGCGTGGCTCGGCCATCGCCGAGGAACTGGAGGACGCCATCGACCGGGGCCGGCAGATCACTGTCGCGCCGCAGTAGCAGCGCGACGACTCTCCGCTCGCTGGCTATCGTGGCGATACGGCCCCATCGTCTTGAGGACCCCCGCTTGCGGGCGGTTCGGAACCGGAATCCTTTTTTGAGTAAGCGGCCTCGTTCGGAGTGCGCCGCCTTAGCTCAGCCTGGGAGAGCACTCGACTGAAGATCGGGCTGTCCCCCGTTCAAATCGGGGAGGCGGCATTAGACTCAGAGTTCAAATGCCTGCGGCGCTGCGCGGGCGATTTTCCTGCGTTTCTTGGACCCGATTTACTGACCGCGAGCTGTGACTGTGGTCGCACTTCGATCCAGTCAGTTGTTACTGCGCAGAGGATCTCGGATACGTACTCACGTACGTCCCTGTGTACGTACTCATGTTCATGTACACGAGCGACTAGCTGACTTCTGGTGCCGCTCAGAACTCAACAAAATAATAGACCTACTCACGTCCCGTGGCAGCGGAATCAAGTCCGACGGGTCGTCCCTGTTCCCACTCGACCGCGAGGACCGCGTCTCGAAGCGAGTTGAGCCTGCGCTCGACGACGTCCAGCGGATGTGAGTCGATGAACTCCGCTGGTTCGTGCGCGACGGGCGTCGCGCCGTCGTTGACCTGCAGGTGAACTGGGCCAAGGTCGTCGTGCGTGTCGTCCTGATGCCAGCCCACCAGCAAACTCCGGTCTGGCTCGATCCAGTTGAACCAGTAGTACTCGCGCGGTTCCCCTGTCTGCAGTTGAAACCCGATCTCAATCCGCGCGGTCGCCACTGGATATTCGTCATCACCGAGGAACTGGCGTGGGTCTACCTCAGCGACGACACGGTACGGGCCGGCCTCACGCGGCTCAGCACGTCGGCGGCGAACGTTCTCGAACTCACCGCTGAGCCGATTCTGGATACGGTCGTGGAGCCGCTTGCTCTGCAGGTTGGCTCGGTTAGCGAGAAAAACGACCATTAGGCGAGTGTCGAGGGAGAGTCCGTCCGCGGTGACGAGAGTTCCACGACGTCATCATACAGTTGGAGGGCGTGCTTCACGAGCCCGAGTTCCGTATTGATCGC
>Ga0207797_1003005_pt1 | contig 11442 bp, 13 predicted proteins | sample PRCRCaboRojoPR_6_FD_187275 | JGI IMG/M metagenome (GOLD analysis project Ga0207797, IMG submission 187275) | Marine sediment microbial community from Cabo Rojo, Puerto Rico - PR CR 10% Liquid 1 (SPAdes) | ecosystem: Environmental > Aquatic > Marine > Coastal > Sediment | place: Cabo Rojo, Puerto... | reverse complement strand
GGCCGCCGGTACCTCGAGACGAACTACCTCCGCGACCCCGATTCACCGGTGGTCGAGATCGTCCCCTACTACGAGCCCGACCACGATACCCTCGAACCCTCCGGGAACGCCGACCGCCTCGACGTCGTCGGCCTCGATAGTGAGGGAGAGGTGGTCGTCGCCATCGAGGTCGAACGCATCAACAACGACCTCGCCGAGGCCGCCCCCGCAGACTACGACAAGATGGCCGCCTGCGACCCAGACGAGGCCATCTGGATCACCATGACCCAGTCCGACGGGCATCGCCTCCTCAGAGCGCTCAACAACCCCGCAGACGGCGAGTCGCGCGTCACCCAGACGTATTCGGAGACGACGGCGCTCCAGCGGTTCACCATCGACACCCCCGGGTGCACGGCGATCTACCCCGTGTCGTGGATTCGCGACCGCATCGAGCGAGACGAGTGACGTCTCCCCACCCTGAAAGTCGAGAGTTCGGTTTGGAACTCGAAGGGGCTATTGAAATCTACAGTTGATCATAGTTAGTTTGGGCCGTGCTGTATAGAGGGCGCAAGTCGGTCACGCGGCCGTATTCGTTCGTCGTGCACCGAGCTAGTCAATAGCAAGGGTTAGGCCGACGTAGGCGCAACGTCGAATCGAATGGCCGACTCGTTCTGGTATCCCTCGGTCGAGGATGTTCTCACCATCCACGACGACATCGTGTCGGAGTACCCAGACACGCCGCACGGGACCAAGAACCGTGGGGACATCGAGTTCGCCCTGAACTACGTCGAGGACGGGCATTTCGGCACGGCACCGGAGACGATTCACGACAAAGCGTTTCACCTCCTCCGATTACTGGTCGCGAACCACCCGTTCGTGGACGCCAACAAGCGTACCGCGCTCAACACGACGGTCGTGTTCTACTTCCTCAACGGATACCGCTTCGAGTACGACGACCAAATCAGGACACTCCTCAAGCAATTCGGTACTGACGAAGGGGACGTCGACGAGGTGGAGGTCATCGAGTACCTTCGCTCACACACCAAGGAGATCGACCTCGCCGGCGAAATCGAGAAATGGCGTGAGGAGCTCATCAGATACGGACTGGACGAGCTGACCGATAGCTCGTCGGACCCGAACGATTAATTCCGCGCGGGACATCAATCCGCGTATGGCGACCGAGGAAGGTGCAGCGTCCGGTTCTCCGCTTGACGAGGTGATGGAAGACATCCGGCGAGAACTCGTCCGACGGGTCGCGGCGGGTGACCGGGACGCGAACCGGGACATCTACGACGCGCTCGAAAACGAGTGATGTCCACGGTTCTACCGTGCTGACTTTCCGTCTCTCAGTTTCTGCTTTGACTACTGAATAGAGAGCGCGAGTCGGTCATTCTCCGTGGCGAGAACGGAGTGATGAGCGACATCGTGTGGGTCTCAATGGCCGTCCGGCAACCACGTCACGGCGATGACGAGGTGGACGTTTCTCGAAGGCTCCACAGTGTCAAGAATCCATAGATGGTGAATCCAAGAAACCCGAGCAACAGTAGTATCGAACCGATGATCCCGACCGGGGAGGGGACGGAAACGAGAGTTCCCTTTTCAAGTCCGATTAGCAGTTCGAACCCGAACCAGCAACTGAACCCTGACACGAAATATCGTTTGCTACGGTTGGTATCGACGACTTTCGAGAGACCGAGCATGATGAGAAGTCCGAGTAGAGGGAGCGAGAGTTCGATCAAGTGGTGTCTGCCCCCGAGCCACTCAATCATTACCGGCGATTGACTGCTGAAATGAATTATTTCTTCGATATACCGCTCAATTGTGGATGGTTACGTGAGGCCGTATGAATCCCCGAACAGTACCAGTAGACCACATCCCAGTGGGGAGATCTGCGCCCCTGCTCTATCAGTCAGCTCGCTCGGTTCAGAACGAAACGCAAATCCATAGGCTACTGCACACACCCTCTGGGTGTTGCACGCCACATCTGACAATGTTTGGGGAGTTGTGTTGACGTAGGACGGTTCTCGCCAGCGAAGTACCAGTCTGCGAGACGACAGCTAACAGTGGTGGTCGATCCACTCACAGAATGCGTGGAAATCCTCTGCACCGCATTGCTCTGCGATACTTCCGAGTGTTCCACGAGGAATCTCTCCGTGGAGTGGAACAGTTGGCCGCCGAATCTCGCCAGTGTCGGGATTGACCTACTCCAGTGTGTGGTGACTCCCAGTCCGGGACTTCGGCTCGTAATCGAATTGCAGCAGCACCTTCGCAACTTCTCGACCTGTGAACGTCGTTCGATCCACGCTACGTGTCCCACGGCGGCCGGCCTTTGCTTCCGGCTTCGTCCTCGTCGAGACCAAGTTCTGCGACCAGTTCGCTCTCCTCAACGGACTCGCCGTTTCCGTAGTACGCATCGAGTGCGTCAGCGAGCATCCGCAATGCTTGCGCACGATCGTCGCCGAAGGAAGCCACACCCGTCTCGATGTCCTTGGCCGTGACTCGTCCATCGTCCTCGTGGATGAACTCAACCCCACCATTACGGTTGTCGCGAGTCGTGCTGGCCATCTCTATGCGAACTGAGTTCGTGACTATCGATAAGCGTTCGGACGGCCTGACTTTGTCCTCTGACCGTTCCATCCAGCCAGTCCGAGAGCTAGTGCTGCATACACCCTCTGTATCGGTCACACCGATACTGACAGGCACTGAATGGTTCCATAAGGTGCTGCTCGTCGTCGGCATCACCTTCGTCCCGCTGGCGATGCTCGCCTCGGTGTTCCCTACCGCCAGCGGGAGCCCACGGCTCGATTACAACGCCTTCGGGTTCGCCATCGCGTCGCTCGCGTTCGGCTACGCCGTGTTCCGGCACCGACTGCTCGACCTCGTCCCCGCGCCTCGCCGTCTCGGTCGCCGGTCGGTCGTCCGCTCGCTCGGCGAAGGGATCGCCGTCCTCGACGGCGAGGAGGTCATCTACTGCAACGAGGCCGCGGCCACGGCACTGGGCCGTCCTCGGTCGGCCGTGCTGGGTGCCCCCATCGAGTCGGTCGTCGACCAGCCGCTCGCCGATGCGCCTGCCGCAGTCGGCGAACTGGAGACCGGCGACACGGTCTACGAGCTCCGGACCTCGCCCGTCCGCGACCGGCGCGAGAACCACATCGGGACGACCGTGGTCTTCCACGACGTGACCGCACGGATCGAGCGGGAGCGCGAACTCGACGCCCAGCGCGACGAACTGGCCACGCTGGACGAGCTTAACGGGCTCGTCGGTCGCATCAACGAGGTGCTCGCCTTCGCCTCCTCGCGTGAGGAGGTGGAGACAGCAGTCTGCCGCGGCCTCGCAGACGAGGGCCGCTACAGGACGGCCCGGTTCGCCGACCTCACCACCTGGAACGGCGACGCCAACCGGTGGTGTGTCGCGGGCGACGAGACGGTCGCGCCCCCATCGGGCGGCCTGACCACCGGGACGGACGATCTGCCAGCGACGACGGGAGCCGACGGCGACGGTGGATGGACAGTCGTTCCGGTCGCCATGGGCCGGACGGTGTACGGGGCGCTGGGCGTGTACACGGACCGAGAGGTCACCGAACGCGAGCGAACGGTGCTCCGCGACCTGGGTGCGAACGTCGGCCACGCCATCGACGCGGTCGAGACCAGACGACTCCTCTCGCCCGAGTCCGTCGTCGAACTCCACCTGACGAGCACGGACGAGGCCGACCCGCTCGTCGCCGCCACCGAAAAGACCGATCGACGGGTCGAGGTAAACGGGGTCGTCCCTGGTGGGCCGCAGCCGTTGGTCTATCTCAGCGTAGATGGCACCTCCGCGATGGCGGTTCAGTCCCGGCTGGAGGAAGCAGGCGGTGAGACAGTACGCGTCGTAGACGAAGGGCAGCTCGAGGTGACCGTCACGGCCGACTCGCCGCTCGAGACGCTGCTCGAGGCGGGAGCCCACCTCGAGCGAGCGGTGGCCGAGGACGGCCGGGTGCGCTACGTGGTCGCGGTCGGCAACGAGAGCCGGGCACGCACGCTCGTCGACCGCCTCGGACGGACCTTCCCCGGCATCGACGTGGTCGCCAAACGCGAGCGGTCTGGACCCGTTTCGGAGCCGTCGGGCATCCCCGGCGAAGACATCGAAGGGCTAACCGACCGCCAACGAGAGGTCGTCGAGACGGCCTACCGGGCGGGCTACTTCAACTGGCCGCGCGACTCGACCGCCGAGGAAGTGGCCGACTCACTCGATATCGCTGCTCCGACGTTCCACGCCCACCTCCGGAAGGCCGAGTCCTCGCTCTTAGACGGACTGTTCGACCAACCGGCCGACCAGCGGGGCCGACCCGTCGAGGCCGAGTCCGCCGAGGAACCGTAGCCGCCAGTGTAGTCGAGGAGATCGACCGTACTGGTCACTGGTCGTGTCACCTCTCGAGGGCGGCAACGACATCGGAGAGATCGAAGGGGCGGAGGTCGTCACGCTCGTCTGCGGCTTTCTCGACGGAGCCTTTGGATCCAGAGCGTCTGGGTGGTGCGGCCCGAACACGCCGAGACGCGCTCGACGACGTCGCGGTCCAGCGTGGACACGGTGGCTGCACCGCGCGGCTCGCCGAGAACCTGCTCACCCTCTGTCCGGACCACCACGTCGGGGTCGACTCGCGGTCGACCACGCCTACGACAGCGCCGCCAATGCCGAACTGGAGCCCCGCAACGAGGTCGGCGAGCGGTACCTGACGTACCACGACGACGCGATTGCGTACGAGTGGTTCGGGTGACAGACCGACGGCGAGCGGGTTCGAAGGGCGCTGTCGTCCCTGCCGTGAGTCACTCTCCGTCGTGAGAGAGTACTGAAAGCCACTCTGAGCCGTGAGCGGGCCCGGGACGGCCGCTCACCTCACCGTATTTACGTTCGTGGCACGGATTCCGGGACACGAGATGCCACTACCGATCGACGTCCGAGACCGGGAGCTCCGTGCCCCCGAACGGTTCGACATCGAGGCGGGGTACCGGACGGAGCTCGAGGGAATCTTGCTCTCGCGGGGCGAGCTCGAAGACGGCGTGTCTCGGCTCGCAGCGGCGGTCACGGACGCGTACCGGGGGAACCCCGACTTCTACCCGGTCTGTGTGCTCAAGGGAGCGATGCGGTTCTTCGTGGATCTGTTGCGTGAACTCGACCTAGGGGTGCCGTACAGCGAGGGGATGGTCTACTCCTCGCGATATCAGTCCGGTCCGATCACCGAGACGCCAGCGATGGCGTTCTTCCAGGAAGAGCACCTAGCCGGAAAGGACGTCCTGCTCGTCGAGGACGTCCTCGACGAGGGCTACACCCTCTCGGCGCTCCGGGAGCGCATCGAGGCGTTCAATCCGGCGTCGGTCGAGATCGCGACGCTGTTCGACGTTACGTCGAACCGGCAGGTGGAGGTCGACCCCACGTTCGACGGGTTCGTCCTCCCCGACGGGTTCTTGGTCGGCTACGGCCTCGACTACGAGGAGCGGTACCGCGATCTCCCGCATCTCGCGGTCCTCGACCCGGCGGTCGTCGACGGCTGAACGCTCGGCCAGCACGTCCTCTTGCTCTGTCCGAAGATCTCTCGGTGCGTTCATACGAAACGAGGACAACGACGGTCGGCAGCGAGAGAAACCTCATCCAGCAGCTTCGGATGCCCCGGCGACGACCGTGTCCCCGAGGGGCCGAGACACCCCGCCCGCGACTCAGTCGTCCGCCGGAACCGGGTCCTCGGCCGTGACGAGGTCGGCGGCCTTCTCGGCGATGGCGATGGTCGGGGCGTTGGTGTTCCCGCCGACGAGCGTGGGCATCACGCTCGCGTCGACGACACGCAGGCCCTCCACGCCGTGAGCCCGGAGTTCGTCGTCGACGACGGCCATGTCGTCGTCGCCCATCTTGCACGTCCCGACCGGGTGATACACCGTGTGGCAGGTTTCACGGATGTGCTCGCGCAGTTCCGCGTCGGTCTTAAGGTCCTCGCCCGGCCAGATCTCCTCACCGCGGTACTCGTCAAGTGCGCTCGCGTTGGCAATCTCGCGGGCCTCTTTCAGCCCCGCGAGGAGCACCTCCATGTCGCGGTCGTCGGTGAGGTAGCGCGGGTCGATGACCGGGTCGTCGAACGGGTCGTCGGAGGCAAGCGTGATACGCCCGCGGCTCTCCGGCCGGAGTTGCGTGGCGCCGATAGAGAAGCCCATCCCCTCCTCGGGGTTCGCGAACCCGTGCTCCATGAAGTAGACGGGCGCGAAGTGGTACTGGAGGTCGGGCGCGGGTTCGTCCTCGCTCGTCCGGGTGAACGCCCCGCTCTCCCCGATGTTCGTCGAGGGCGCGGGGTCCGCCGGGCCGGCGACCCGCTCGTAGACCGCGAACGCGAACAGGTGGTCTTGGAGGTTGCGCCCCACACCCGGCAGGTCGACCACGGGGTCGATACCGTGCTCGGCGAGGTGGTCGGCCGGGCCGATGCCCGAGAGCATGAGCAGTTGCGGGGAGTTCACTGCCCCCGCGCAGAGTACCACCTCCGCGTCGGCGTCGGCGGTGTGTCGTTCGCCGTCCTGCTCGAACTTGACGCCGACGGCCCGGTCGTCCTCGACCCGTATCTCGGTCACCTGCGCGCCCGTCTCGACAGAGAGGTTCTCGCGGTCCAGCGCGGGCGTGATGTAGGCCTTCGCGGTGCTGAACCGCTGGCCGTCCTTCTGTGTGACGTGGTAGTGGCCCGTCCCGGCCTGCTGGGTGCCGTTGAAGTCGTCGTTACGGGCGATACCGGTCTCGGCGGCTGCTTCCACCAGCGCCCCCGACGTCGGGTGGGGGTCGGCGGCCTCGGCCACGTTCAGCGGGCCGCCCTCACCGTGGAACTCGTCGGCGCCGGGCTCGAAGTGCTCCGCCCGCTTGAAGTACGACAGCATCTCGTCGTACCCCCAGCCCTCGTTGCCCAGCTCCGCCCACGTGTCGTAGTCGTAGGGGTGCCCGCGGATGTAGATCATCGCGTTGAGCGAACTCGACCCCCCGAGGGTCTTCCCGCGGGGCCAGTAGAGCTCGCGGTCGTGAAGTTCTGCCTGAGGCTCGGTGGAGTAGTCCCAGTCTACCTCGCTCTTGAACAGGTGCGGGAACATCGCCGGGACGTGTATCTCCTCTTTCTCGTCCGGTTTCCCCGCCTCCAGCAGCAGGACCTCCCGGTCTCCGTCCTCCGAGAGTCGGTGTGCCATCGCTCAACCCGCCGAGCCGGCGCCCACGACCACGTAGTCGTATAAGCTGTGCGCACCCATACCGAGCGCTCAGGACCGTCACGACTTATAGATGCACCACGAAATGACGGTTTCAGTAGTATATGCAAACCTGAGGACCGGCCTGTCTCGGGAAGTGGTCACCGTCGAACTCGCTCGCTCGCGCTCTCCCTGGCGACACGACAGCCTCTTCATGTGCTCTTCGGCGAGGGTCACCGGCTACCGCCGGTCGTGCGGAACTGCCGGTCCCCCGAGCGAGTGACAGATTCGATACTGCAACGAGTTGCGCCCAATACCTTTCACACCAGTGGATGTTGCCGACGCATGGACCGAGCACTGGTGGTCGGGGGGACCCGTTTCATCGGTCGCCACACCGTCGACGAACTGCTGGCCCACGGCTATGACGTGACGATCTTCAACCGTGGGCGACACGCGAACCCGTTCGCCACTGACGACCGGGTGGCCCATGTCGAAGGGGACCGCACGGACACCGCCGCGACACCGCCGCGCTGGAACGCGCCCGCGAGGTGGCCGACCCCGAGGTCGTGATCGACTGCGTGGCCCTCCACCCGGACGATGTTCGGACGGCCACGGACATATTCGCCGACGCAGACGCGTACGTCTACGTCTCGACGGGCGGGGTCTACGCCGATACTCGAATCCCGATCCGAGAGGACGCCTCGCTCCACGACTGGTCCCCCGACATGGAGGACGATGACGCCCACGAGGCCTACGGTCCCCGGAAGGCCGAGGGCGACCGTGCGGTGTTCGCGGCCGCCGCCGACGGGGTTGCGGCGATGGCGGTCCGACCCATGCATGTGTACGGTCCCCACGATTACACCGAGCGTTTCGACTACTGGGTGCACAGAGTCGACCGGTTCGACCGGGGCCTCCTCCCGAGCGACGGCGGGAGTCTGTTCCACCGCTCGTACGTCGAGGATGTCGCCGCAGGGGTACGAATCGTCGCCGAGTCGGGCACCCCGGGCGAGGCCTACAACGTCGCTGACCGGACGCTGATGACGCTCAGAGAGTCAGTGGAGCTACTCGCCGACGCCCTCGACACGGACGTCGAGGTCGTCACCGCCAGCGAGCGGGAGCTCTCGGCCCACGACCTGGCCCCGTCGGAGTTCCCGCAGTACACGCCGGACCCGATGGTCGTCGATACCCAGAAGCTCGCCGCCCTGGGGTGGCGGTCGACGCCTCGGGCCGACGCCGTCGCGGCCCACGCAGAGGACTACCTCGACTCCGACCGGGACGGCACCACCCACGGTCCCGGCCGGCAGGCAGAGCGTCGGGCCATCGAGGCGCTGACCGGGTGAGATGCCGGACACCCCACCCCGGCCGACGGTATCGGGGAGGGAAGAGCGTCGAGCACGAAGTTGCCCCCTGAACCGGTCGGTTCGGCGGTAGCTTCGACACGAAGGGCTGAGCGGTCGCAGCCCGGGGAGTGTCACCCCGTCCTGAGGCCGAAGCGTCCACGGCGTCCAGCCCGCACGACAGGACAGGCACCCTACTGAGCGGACGACGCCTGGGTACTAACGGACCTCGAACCAGACGGCAAGCGCGACCAGTCCGAGAGCGAGCGTCAGCGAGATCGGCACGGCGACACCGAGGTTGATCAGGAACACCATCACTTGGACGACCAGCATCAGCACCATCCCCAGCGACCCGACGACTCGATCGTCGGCATCGACGTCGACGACCTCGAAGAGGACGCTCGTCAACTGCCTCGGGGTCAAGCCCCGAGGCTTGTCAGTGGACTCCCGCTCCAACTGCGTAGTGCAGTAGGTCTGAATTGACCATTCGCGTTCAACGTCCCTGACTTCAGAGCCAGTTGACTCGTGGCTCGTTCAGCACCAGACTTGAGCCGGTGCTGAACAAGACGCCACCCCATATTCCGAGCGGCGTTGTAATCGCTATGCAATTGCTTCCCGCAATTCAGGCACTCGAACTCGTCACCGTCACGGTTGTTCTCGTGCGTGAAACCACACTCGCCGTGACTACACCGCTGACTCGTGTATGTAGGATTCACGTCGTCCACTTCGATGCCGTATTCTTCGGCTTTGTATTCGACGTGACATTGGAGTTCCTTGAACGCCCACTGCTGGAACTTACTGGCGTTCGAGATACGCTTACGGATGTTCTTCAAGTTCTCGAACGCGATAGCCATGCAATCGTTCTCCACGGCTTCCTGTACGATTGCTTTGGAAACGCGGTGTAAGTAGTCAGCGCTCCACCGGGCGAAGCGGTCGCCAATCGATTTCATCGTGAGGTGTGCTGAACGAGTGCCTGTTTGTTGCAGGTTTCCACGACGACGTTCGTACTCGTCGCGGCGGTGATTGAGATAGTCTGCGTTGCCGAGGAACGCTCCCGTGCTCGTGACGGCCACGTATCCGGCCACGTTCAAATCGACACCGAGAACCACTCCGTTCCCAGTTTCTTCGTCGCAAGAAGGTTCAACGTCTTTCTTCACGGCGACGTGGAGATAGTATGTGCCATCGCGTTTGTGGAGCGTTGCTTCGGCTTTCTCCCATTCGTCAGTCCAGTAGTCCTCGAACGGCGTCCCGTCCTCGTTGACCGGCGTGACGTATTCAGCGGTCACACGCTTGTCGGTCGTGGCGAGGGAAACGTGGTGGTCGTTGTACGTGATGGTTCGACCGTTGTACACAACCACGCTTCCTCAGAACTCGGGTTTGCTTGCTCGTTCGCCGTCAAAGAGTCTGTCTTTGCAGTTCCCGAGTGCGGTAGCCGCGATATTTCTCGCGGATTGAACGAGGCTGGACTGTAAGGAGAGTTTATCACGAACATCGGAGTACGTCTCTTTGTGGAGCGTGTTCTTCGTGTTCGTGATGTTGTAGGGGTTGTCGTTCCATCCGTGGTCAGCAACGTGTTGGGCCGCGTGTCGGAACTGCTCGAACGTCTCATCGAGGACTTCAGCGTCCTCGGGGAAACGTCGAGTTTGACTTGGATGTTCCGAACAACCTCGATACTTCATCAGTATAGTCAAAGGTACAAAAATATTAATTGTGTTGAGGGATTCAGACTGGCTATCGAACGTGGTCAGTGGAGAGGATTGTCGGCTTCCTCCCCGAGGTCAAGCCTCGGGGTATCCGCCTCGAATTTGCGATGAAGCCGACCTGTACCCCGGTAATCGCCTGAAGCAGGACGGGTACTACTTCCCGAAAGAAATCACCAAGTGCGACGATTCGGGGGCGAATGGGCCACTCGTCTCCACGCGAAGTGGTCGGAGCGCCGCACCCACTTTTTTCCACTTCTTAGCGAAGCACATCGTAAGACGGTGTGTTGAGCAGGAAGTTGGCCGCATCAACGTTGGGAACCTCGCTGGTGTCCGCGAAGACGACACCGGCGAGTCGAAGAACTGGGGTAAACACGGGAACCTCGATCTGCACGGGTGGGCGTTCGACCGGGTCTCGAACATCCTCGAATACAAGGCGAAGGTCAAGGGCATCGAAGTCGTAGACGTGGATGAGCGCACCACGAGCAAGATGTGTTGCGTCTGCGGTAGAGAACACGATAGTCAGCGTGTCGAACGTGGCCTCTACGTGTGTGAGTCGTGTGATGCGGCGTTCAACGCTGACGTGAACGGGGCGGAGAACATCCGTCTCAAGTTGAATCAAAGTAACTCCGAGTCCGCACCCGATTGGGGTGGGGATAGGAGTACCAGCTGGTTGGCACAGCCCGGAGTCTACCTTCATGACTTGTTCAGCGGATTCCAACCGCAGGAACAGGTGGTAGACTGCAAACCGTAATTTCCCACTCCAGCGGCGCGGTACCGTGGGATTCCTCCGCCTTCAGGCGGAGAAGGATGTCAATCATAATCGCTGGGGCGACGCGTTCCAGCCTCGCGGAGTCAATCAGTAGTCGCAGACACCGCCGCCAGCCTCAGTCCGTCCGAACGAGAAGCACGAGCACGACGACGAACGCCACTTGGACGACCTTATCAAAGAGTCCAAGCGGGCTGAACGACGGGGCGTTCACGACGTACCAGGCGACGACCTGCCCGAGGGTGAACGGGATTCCGAGGACGTAGAACAGCCGTCGGCGGTAGTCGACGAGGACCGCGGCTGCGCCTATCATAAAGGCGACACCGGCCAAGATGAAGCTGATGCCGAAGCCGTTGAGCCCGAACGACGCACCCAGTCCGAGGTGAAGGATGCCGGTGATGACCGCGAGGCCGACCCCCGCCCAGTGTAACGGGGTCATCGAGTCCGTGGCGAGCGTGAACCCGCTGGTTGC
>Ga0207797_1003004_pt1 | contig 11444 bp, 11 predicted proteins | sample PRCRCaboRojoPR_6_FD_187275 | JGI IMG/M metagenome (GOLD analysis project Ga0207797, IMG submission 187275) | Marine sediment microbial community from Cabo Rojo, Puerto Rico - PR CR 10% Liquid 1 (SPAdes) | ecosystem: Environmental > Aquatic > Marine > Coastal > Sediment | place: Cabo Rojo, Puerto... | reverse complement strand
CGGGCCACACCGTCGCCGTCAAGGACAACATCGCGGTCGGCGGCGTGCCGATGACGTGTGGCTCCCCGTTCGTGGAGGGGTACGTGCCGCCGCGGGACGCGACGGTCGTCTCGCGGCTGCTGGCGGCCGGCGGGCGGGTCGTCGGCAAGGCCAACATGGACGAGTTCGCGCTGGGCGGTGACACGGGGGCGATGCGGTTCCGGCTGGCACGGAACCCCGCGGCGCCGGACCACCAGCCCGGGGGGTCCTCCGCCGGCAGCGGGGTGGCCGTCGCCGAGGGGACGGTCGACCTGGCGCTGGGGTCGGACACCGGCGGGTCGGTGCGGTTCCCGGCGTCGTTCTGCGGCGTCGTCGGCGTGAAGCCCAGCCGCGGGCTGGTGCCCGACGACGGGTTCGTCCAGTTCGCCCGGCAGCTCGACACCATCGGCGTGCTCGCCGGCGACACGGCGACGGCCGCACGGGGGCTCGGCGCCGTCGCGACCGGCCCGGACGACGCCTACCGCGGGGCGGTCGAGTCCCCGCCCGACCCCGCGGAGCTGACCATCGGCCGGCCGGCGGCGCTGTGGGGCAACGACGACACCGTCGAGGCGGTCGTCGACGCCGCCCTCGACCGGCTGGCCGACGCCGGCGCCACCGTGGTCGACGTGTCGATCCCCCGGTTCGAGTTCGCCGTGCCGGCGTGGCTCGCCACCGCGATGACGGAGCTGGCGGCGTACGTCGACGCCAACGGCGTCAACTACTGGGACGACTCGGCGACGGAGCCGGCGCTGGTGGCGGCGCTGGCCGAGCGGTTCGCGGAGCGGGCCGACGAGCTCGGCCCGTACATCCGGAGCGCCATCGTCTACGGGCGACACCTGATCGACGGCCACGAGGACAGCTACTACGCGAAGGCCCAGCGGGGCCGTCGGCTGGTGACCGAGGGGGTCGAGGAGACGCTGTCGGAGGTCGACGTGCTCGCCTCGCCGACGACGCCGCTGCTCCCCCCGGAGTGGGGGGACGGCTACCTGGACGACCTCTCGATCTACGAGGTGGTCGGCAACACCGGCCCGTTCAACCTCACCGGCCACCCGGCGACCAGCGTCCCGTGTGGCGAGCACGACGGGCTGCCGGTGGGGCTGCAGTTCGTCGCGAGCGAGGACGCCACGACGCTGGCGGCGGCGGCGACCTGGGAGGCCCTGGAGACGGGAGCGGGGGCGGGGGCGTGAGCGACGACCCGACCGACCGGCTGGACGCGGTCGACCGACGGGCCGAGGAGGGGTTCGAGGACGCGCTGGCGGACCTGGAGCGGCTGCTCGCCCAGCCCTCGATCAGCGCCACCGGCGAGGGGGTCCGGGAGTGTACGGCGCTCGCGGCGTCGCTGTGCGAGGCGTACGGCTTCGACCGGACCAGCACCGTCGAGACTCCCGGTCAGCCCGCCGTTGTTGCACACGCCGACGCGCCCGCACCGGACGCGCCGACGGTGTTGCTGTACGGCCACTACGACGTCCAGCCGGCCGACCCCGAGGAGTGGACCACCCCGCCGTTCGAGCCGACCCGCCGGCCCGGCCCCGACGGCCGCGAGCGCATCTACGCCCGCGGCGCCGGCGACAACAAGGGCCAGTGGTTCGCCCACCTGTGTGCGGTCCGTGCCTGGCGCGAGGCCGGCGAGCTACCGACGAACGTCACCCTGCTGCTGGAGGGCGAGGAGGAGAGCGGCAGCCCGAACCTCGACGCGCTCGTCGAGCGCCACACCGACACGCTGGCCGCGGACCTGGCGTTCGTCGCCGACGGCCCCATCGACCAGAGCGGACGTCCCCACGTGCTGATGGGCGCCCGGGGGCTGCTGTACGTCCAGATCGACGCCAGAGGGCCGAACCGTGACCTCCACTCCGGCAACTACGGCGGGCCGGTGCCGAACCCGGCCTGGGAGCTGGTACGGCTGCTCGCCTCGATGAGAGACGGCGACGGCCGGGTGACCATCGACGGCTTCTACGACGACGTCCGTCCGGTCGGCGAGCGGGACCGCGAGGCGCTGGCCGCGATGCCGTTCGACCCCGAGGCGACGAGGGAGGACCTCGACGTCGAGGCGTTCGCGGCCGGCCCGGGGGAGTCGTACCTGGAGACGCTGCTGTACTACCCGACGCTGAACGTCGCCGGGTTCACCGCCGGCTACGGCGGCGAGGGGGCAAAGACCGTGCTCCCCTCGCAGGCACAGGTGAAGCTGGACATGCGGCTTGTCGCCGACCAGGAGCCGGACGCGGTGTTCGAGCGGTTCCGCGAGCACGTCCACCGCCACGCCACCGGCACCGTCAGGCTGGAGGTGACCCGCCACGCCCGGATGCACCCCCAGCGGACGCCGCTGGACCACCCCGTCCGCGAGCCGGTGACCGACGCCGTCACCGACGCCTGGGGTGTCGAGCCGGTGCTGAAGCCGACGCTCGGCGGCTCGCTGCCGACGGCGGCGTTCGAGCGCGAACTGGGGGCGCCGTGTGTCGTCGTTCCGTACGCCAACAGCGACGAGAACAACCACTCCCCGGACGAGAACCTCGCCGTCGACTGCTTCCGGAACGGCGTCGCCACCACGGCCCGGCTGCTGGCCACGCTGCCCGGCGCCGGGCTGTGACCCCCCTCCACGCTCCCCACAGTCGCCACCTGTGAGAGCGTGGAGCGGCCGGCGGAAACGGGCCGATGCTTACAGACATACGGCTGTAAGCCTCGCTATTACGTCCCCGCGAGACAAACCCGTGGTCTGTGACCGACCACCACGGGTCGGAGACCGGACCGGGCGTCGAACATCCACCGGAGGTGACACGCGGGAGCGTTGCGCGTTCCGTCGACGATGGTGGTTACTGACGCGTACCGTATACTTTTGTACCGTGGCGTGGGACGTGCCATCAGATGAGCCAGCACGTACCAGACAGAGACGCGCTCTCGCCGTTCGAGCGACGGCTCGTCGACGAGGTGTCCACCGAGGAGCCGTGGGCACTGCTGGAGGAGTTCGCCGGCCTCAGGCGGACCTCCGGCACGGACGACGAGGTCGCCGCCGCGGAGTACATCACCGACCGGCTGGACGCACACGGCGTCGGCTACGAGCGTTACGACCCGGAGCTGTACATCAGCCAGCCCCACGGCGCCAGGATGCGGACGCTCAACAAGTCCTTCGAGCCGGGGCCGGTGAAGACGGTGTCGTTCTCGGCGTCGACGACCGTCTCCGGCCCGGTGGAGTACGTCGGCGCGGCCGGCGGGGACCTGCTCGACGACGGCGGCGACCCGCGGGACCCGTACCACGACGTGGGGCGGCTCGACGGGAAGATCGCCCTGACGGCCGCGGGGAGCCTCTCGATCCGGGCGGTCGGCGTCCTCGAGGAGAAGGGTGCCGTCGGCGTCGTCACCATCCACCAACACGAGCGCGAGCCCCACAACGGCATCGCCACGCCCGTCTGGGGTGGCGCCCCCGAACTCGACGAGCGCGAGAAGCTGCCGGACGTCCCCATCGTCAACGTGAACAACCCCGACGGGGAGACGCTGCGAGGGTGGGCCGACAGCGACGAGGGGTTGGAGCTGGAGCTGTCGACGGAGCTGACGACCGACTGGATGGCGTGTCCGGTCGTCGTCGCCGAGGTCGAGGCCGACGCCGACACCGACGAGTTCGTGTTGCTGCACGGCCACTACGACTCCTGGTACGTCGGAATCACGGACAACGCCACCGGCGACGCCGGGCTGCTGGAGTGTGCCCGCGTGTTCGAGGAGCACGCCGACGAGCTGGACCGGAACCTCCGGGTGGCGTGGTGGCCGGGCCACTCGACGGGCCGGTACGCCGGCTCGACGTGGTACGCCGACGAGTTCGCGCTGGACATCGCCGACAACTGCGTCGCACAGGTGAACATGGACTCGCCGGGGGCGGCCGACGCCACCGAGTACACGGACATGTCCTGCTGGTGTCCGGAGGCCCACGACCTGGTCGGGGGTGCCATCGACGACGTCACCGGGGCGCCGTACGAGGAGCACCACCCGTACCGTGCCGGGGACTACTCCTTCGACAACCTGGGGGTGACCGGCCTGTTCATGCTGTCCTCGAACATCCCGGCCGAGGAGCGCGAGCGGCGTGGCTACCACGGGGTCGGGGGGTGTGGCGGCAACTCCGACGCCTGGCACGTCTCGACGGACACGCTGGAGAAGGCCGGCGAGGAGGAGCTCGCGCGGGACATCCGGGTGTACGCGGTAGCGCTGGCACGGCTGCTCACCGCCGACGTGCTCCCGTTCGACCACGCCCGCAACGCCCGCGTCATCGCCGGCGCCGTGGCCGACTACGACGAGGCCGCCGGCGACCGGTTCGACCTCTCGCCGACCGTCGAGGCGCTGGAGGCGCTGACGACCGACATCGAGCGGTTCCAGGCCGCCGCCCGCGACGGGGCGGTCGACGCCGACCGGGCCAACGAGGTGTTCCTCGCGCTGTCACGGACGCTGACGCGGCTGAACCTCGCCAGCGAGGGACAGTTCGAGCAGGACCCGGCGACGAGCCGCGAGCCGGTGCCGCGGCTGGCCCCGGCCCGGAAGTTCCCCTACCTGGAGGGTGACGACGTCAAGTTCCTCCAGGTGCAGCTGAAGCGGGCACAGAACGCCGTCCTGGGCGAGCTGCGCGAGGTGAGCGAGGTGATACCGGATGTCGACCCCTGAGATAGCGTACCTCGTCCCGGGCGTCGGGCTGGACGACGCGGAGCTGGCCCGCCGCGAGCGTATCGCCAACGAGCTCACCACCGGCGCCGTGTCCGTCGTCGAGACCCGGGACGGGCCGAGCAGCATCGAGAGCGGCGTCGAGGAGGCGTGGGCGGGGGTGGCGGCCGCCCGCACCGCCCACGAGCACCGCGACCGGTTCGACGGGTTCGTGATCGGCTGTTTCGGCGACCCCGGGCTCCGGGCGGTGCGAGAGCTGGTCGACAGCCCCGTCGTCGGGCCGGCGCAGGCGACCGTCTACACCGCCGCGCAGGTGGCCGACCGGTTCTCGTGGCTCACCATCCTCGACGCGACCGCGCCGATGAGCCACGAACAGGCCCACGAGCACGGGCTCGCCGACCGGTGTGTGTCGGTGCGGTCGGTCGACGTGCCGGTCGAGTCCGTCGACCACGAGTCCGACGCGCTCGTCGACCGGATGGTCGAGGTCGGCCGCCGGGCCGTCGAGGAGGACGGCGCCGAGGCGCTGTTCCCCGGCTGTATGAGCCTCTCGTTCGCACAGCGCCACGACGAGATACGCGACCGCGTCGGGGTCCCCTTCCTCGACCCCGCGGCCATCGCGCTCGAGCAGGCGACGACGTGGGCCCGCCACGGCGTCACACAGAGCCGACTCACCTACCCCGGGGCGCCGCTCGGGAAGCTCGACGGGCTGCTCGGACCCCCCGCGGCGACCGGCGGGGACTGACCGCGGCCGGGCCGACCTCCGGGTGGGCTACTCGTCGGTGCGGTAGTAGTTCGAGAGGTCGCTCACCCGGTCGGTGACGATGGTGTGGACCACGGAGTCGACGGCGTCCAGCTCCCGGAGGGTCGTGACGTAGTCGTCGATCTCGCCGACGGACGTCGCCATCCCGATGGCGAACATGTCACAGCTCCCGAGCCCCCGGGTGACGTGCCAGAACGGCATCTCCACCATCCGCTCGAACGCCTCGTCCTTGGCGCCGTCCCGGTCTTTCGCCGTCACCGCCACCCGGACGATGTTCCAGCCCAGGTCCTCCGGGTCCAGCAGGAAGAACGGCCGGGTCGCGTCCATCAGCTTCGACACCCGGTAGCGGATACCCTCGCTGCTCATCTCGTACCCCTCCTCCTTCAGGCGCTCGGCGATCTCGGAGTACGGTGCCCGCGGGTCCAGCGACAGGATACGCAGGATGTGCCCGTCGATCTCGTCGAAGCCGTCGGACGTCGACCCGCTCATACTCCAACGGGGGACTCGCCGTTAATATGCGCTCCGCTACGCCGAACGGCGGTGACGCCGCGGCCAGTATCCGTCAGAAATAACTACCGTCTCGACCACCGACGAACATGGCGCGGCTCGGACACCTGACGGTCGAACAGCTCCACGACGCGCTCGAGCAGGTGGACGGACGGCGGCCGGTCCAGCGCATCCTGGCGGCGGTCGCCTACAAGGACGGGGTCACGCAGGCGACGATCGCCGAGCGCCACGGCGTCTCCCGGAAGACGGTGTACAGCTGGCTACAGCGGTTCGCCGCCGGTTCCCTCGACGGGTCGACGGTGGCCGAGGCCGCGACCGACGCGGACCGCCCCGGGCGGCCGCGCCGGCTCTCCGGCGACCAGCGCGACCGTCTGGAGCGACGGCTCCAGGAGCCGCCGACGGAGGCGGGCCTCGACGGGCCGACGTGGACGCCGGCGCTCCTCCAGGAGCATCTCCGGGAGGCGTTCGACGTCGAGTACTCGCGACCGAGCTGTCGGCGGTTGCTGCGGGAGGCGGGCCTGTCGTACCGGCCCCGACGCGAGGGGGACGACACCCACGAGCGGCCCGGCGCTGCCGACGGGCGGCGCGGCGGGTGGGTGCCGTCCTGACCCGCCCGGTGTGCTCCCCGGGAGCACGACGTCGAGCGCGCGGGCGCGCCGGTGTCGTACTTGTGTAACTACTTCTAACGCTATTCGATCCGTACCGGGCGGGACAGCCCGCCGCACCGTCGGCGTCGTCGACCGGAGACGGTGCCCACGGCCCCGGGGACAAGCGTTAACCGGCCGACTCGTCCGGTAGGGGTGTGAGCTACGACTCAGAGCCGGTCGGCGAGCTGCTGTCGGCGGTCGCCTCGCCGAGCATCACGCCCGGCGGGGGCGTCTGCGCGGCCGTCGTCGCCGCGACCGGCGCCGCGCTGTGTGAGATGGGCTGTGTCCACAGCGTCCGGAAGGACGGGGATGGGGCCGACCTCGAGGCGACCGGCGAGAGGCTACGGGCGGCCCGCGAGCGGCTGCTGGGGCTGGCCGACGCCGACGCCGCGGCCGCCGAGGAGCTGTTCGACGCTGTCGACGCCGGGACCGACACCGAACGGCCGGCCAAGCGCGCGACCGGCGTGCCGCTGGCAGTCGCGGAGAGCTGCGTGGCCGTCCTCGAGGCGGCCGTCACCGTCGTGGTTGAGGGCACCCACACCGCCCGCCCGGACGTCGTCACCGGGGTGTGCTGTGTCGAGGGGGCCCGGCGGGGCGCGCTGTTCACCGTCCGGACGAACGCGGCGTTCCTCGAGGACGACGCCTTCCTCGCGGACGTCGAGCGCCGGGCCGCCGGCCTCGACGACAGGGCGGCGACGGCGCTGGCCGGCATCGAGAGCCACGTCGACGCGGGGCTGTGGGACAGCTGAGACGGCGGTCGTGAGAGCCTTCCGGCCCCGCCCCGACGGACCGCCATGAGCTCCTGGGACGAGCGGTTCCGCGCGGGTGAGTACCCGACCGACCCCGACCCGTCGCCGGTGCTCCGGCGCCACGTCGGGAGCTTCCCCGACGGGCGGGCGCTGGACGTCGCGACCGGCACCGGGCGCAACGCCGTGTTCCTCGCCGAGCAGGGGTACGACGTGGACGCCCTCGACCGGTCGCGGGTCGGCCTGGAGGTCGCCCGCGGCAACGCCGCCGAACGGGGGGTCGCCGACCGAATCGAGTGGATCCAGGCCGACGCCGCCGCCTACGAGTTCCCGGCGTCGGCGTACGACGTGGTGACGGTGAGCTACTACCGCGTGGTCGACCGGCTCCCGGACGTGGTGGAGGCGCTGGCCCCGGGCGGGGTAGTGTTCGTCGAGCACCACCTCCGGTCGACCGACGAGGTCGAGGTCGGCCCGTCCGGCGACCGCCACCGGTTCGGCGCCAACGAACTGCTCCACGCCTGTCTGGGGCTGACGGTGCTGTACTTCGAGACCGTCACCGAGGACCACGACGGCCGCCGGAGCGCCACGACCCGAATCGTCGCCCGGAACAGCCACGGCACCCGCCAGTCGTACCCGACCGTCGAGCGCTGACGGGGGCGGACGGAACGACACTTACCGCTGGCGCCCGTCCCACGGACAGGGATGGAGTCGTACGACGTCGTCGTCGCGGGTGGTGGTCCCGCGGGGCTGCAGTTCGCGCGGGAGGTGTGTGGCCGGACGGACCGCTCGGTGGCGGTGCTGGAGGCCAACGACGCCCTCGGGGACAACGACAAGTCCACCGGCGGCACGTTTCCGGAGCTGCTCGAACGGTACGACGTCCCCGACTCGGTGGTGATGGACCGCAACGGGGGCGTCCTCCTGGAGGGGCCCAGCGAGCGCAGCCGGTTCGACATCGACAACTGTGTGCTCGACTTCCCCGCGTTCCTGGAGTTCCTCGGGCGGGACGCGGCCGAGCGTGGCGCCGACGTCCACACCGGCACCCGGGTGACCGGGCCGATCCGCGAGGACGGAACTGTCGTCGGGGTGGACTGTCGGACGCCCGGCGGCCCCGAACGGGTCCGCGCGGAGGTCGTGGTCGACGCCACCGGGCCGGCGGGGGCGCTCACGACGGAGCTGGACATGTGGAATCGCGGGGCCGCCCAGCGGGGGGTCGCCAAGGAGTACGAGATCGAGGGGGAGTACGACCTGGACGCGCTGTTGTTCCGGTTCGACCACGAGGTCGCCCCCGGCGGCTACGCCTGGACGTTCCCCGCCGGCGACGGCGTGTTCAAGGCCGGCGTCTGCTGGATCGACGACGTCCGGCCGGCCCACGCGCCCGACGACGACGGCCCCATCGACGCGTACATCCAGGAGTGGGTCGAGGCGGACCCCCGCTGGTCGGCCGGGGAGGTTCGGGCCGTCCACGCCGGCGAGGCCCGCTCGGACAACTCCATCAACCAGCGCGCGGGCGACGGCGTCGTCGCCGTCGGCGACGCCGTCTCCAGCATCAACCCCGTGTTCGGCGAGGGGATCAGGCCGGGGATGGCGTCGGCCGCGATGGCTGCTGACACCGTGATCGACGCCCTGGCGCGGGGTGACAGCTCCCGCGAGGCGCTGGCGGCCTACGAGCGCCGCTGGAACCGCGAGCGGGGCCGGGCCTGGCGCACCCAGCGGATGGTCGGGGAGCTGCTGTACGACTTCTCGCCCGCCCAGCAGGACGGCTTCGTCCGGCGGGCCGGCGGGCTCTCGGAGCCACAGCTCCAGCGGTTCCAGGGGTACGAACTGACGCTCCGGGACCTGCTGCAGCTGTACCCGCCCGCCGTCGGGGACCTCCGGAAGCTGCCGACCCTGCTGCGGCACCTCCGGTGAGCGGCTGTCCACCGACCGGCGGGTCAGTGCGGCGTCTCCTCGCGGGGCACCGTCCGGATGTCGCTGTCGCCGTCGGTGATCTCGTACCAGGTCTGGACGGGGACATCGGCCTGCTCGCGGACGGCGTCGCGGGCGAGCGGCCAGTAGTTCACCCCGGTCGAGACCCGCACCACCCGCTCGACGGGGGAGCGGCGGTGCTCGGCCGCCCGCTCGTACACCTCCGCCAGGCAGGTGCCCTCGGTGGTCTGGAGCTGCGTCCACGCCAGCCGCTCGACGGCCGGGAACCCCTCCAGCAGCGCCGTGGCGAACGCCCCCGGTTCCCGGCCGACGTGGGACGTCAGCAGGCAGGACACCGCCCCGTCCGCGCGACGGACGTTCCTGATCCACGTGCGGTCGTCGGCGGGCCAGCCGGCAGCCACCTCGTGGGCGGACAGGTCGGTCACCAGCGTGACCGTCTCGTGCATCCCCACGCGCTCCCCCTGGGCGGCGGCGTGGAGAGGCAGGGCGGGGGCTGGCCGCGCCTCGCGGTCAGTCGGCGAGCGCGGGCAACAACGGCTCGCCGCGGCCCCGCTCGCGGTCCAGCCCCCGGAGCCGGTCGCGGTCGACGCCGACACCGTAGTAAGCCGCGTCCTCCGGCGGCAGCGGCACGTCGGCGCGCTCGGCCCAGGTGAGCTCCAGCACCGCCCCGTCGACCTGGACCCAGGCGTGCTCGGTCGGCGTGCCGTCCTCGCCTGGCACGGCCACCCCCTCGACGTAGCGGACGTCCTCGGGGGCGTTGAGCGCGGCGTCGACGGCGTTGCGGTAGCAGGCGCCGGGCTCGGGGTCGATGCAGTACAGCAGCTTCTCGGCCTTCCGCGCGACCCGGCCCGTGTGGCGCACGTCGCCCCACGAGCCGGCCTCGCGGAGCCGCTCCCAGCGGGGGTCGCCGGCCGGCCGCTCGCCGAGGTACGCGCGGACCGCCGCCTGCGGGCTCGCGTGGTGTGGCATTTGTTGGCACGGCTATCGACTCGGGGGACAAATACCTTTCGCGGGGCGTGGCCCCCGCTACGGCTGGCCGTGGACCGCCACGGTGCCGGACATCCACACCCACCCCGCGGACCGGCGGCTACCTGGGGGGACGGGTCGTCACCCGGTGGTCGGAGGGGGAACTACTCGATGTGGTAGACGGCGACGCCGCCGCCGCAGTCGGGGCACTTCTCGTCGTCGGCAGTGAGGTTGCGGCTGCAGCGGCGACACTCGTAGTGAGTCAGGTCGTCGGCAGAGCCGCCGTCGGCGAACACGTGGAAGAAGTCCGGCACTTCCATACGTCACTCCAGCACGACCGCGGGGAGATAAACCCCACGACTGCGCCGTTCCGGTCGGCTCGTGGGGCGTACCGCGTCGGGTCGACGCCGTCGGGCCCGGGCCCGGACGGCCCGGCGACCGCACCCCGTCCCGGACAGGCGCGGACCGGACCCTCCCGGGGCATCTCCTCGGGACCGTCGACACCGAGGGAGGCGTCGAAGGCGGTCGGCTCGGCGGTGCTCGTCGACCAGGACGGGTGTCTCCGGCTACACGAACACGCCGGTGTTTCCCCCGTCTATCCGACGGTCGGTCGCTCGGCGAGGCCGGGACTCCGTCGTGCTGTCGCCCCCCTGCTCCGTGACGCCGAGGCCGATGGCCGCCGCGCGGGGCCGCGTGACCCGACACGGGCCGGACGCCGGAGCGAGAGACCGTCGGCGACAGACCGTGGTCCGCCGGACAGGGTCCCGTACGCCCGCCGTCTGCATCACCGACTGCCGGCACGGCGCCACGGGGGGACGCCGGCGTTGCCGAGCGGCGGTCCCCACAGCGGAACGGTCCCACCGGGGCCGCTCAGTCGGCGTCCCGCCGGGCGGCGACCGTCGCGTACCGCATCGGGTCGACGCCGTCGCCGTCGCTCCCGGTTCCGAACAGCCCGGCGAGCGGCCCCAGCGACGCCCGAACGTGGGTCCACAGACCGCCACGGGAGACGGCGTAGATGTCGTACACCGCGATGGCGAGCAGCGAGAGGTCCAGCGCCACCAGACCGAGGTTGTACGCGAGGTCGCCGTCGGCGTTGATCGCCACCAGCGAGCCGACACACACCCCCACCACCAGCAGCGCCCGCCGCCTGAGGCCGTACAGAGCGAGGCTGAGCGGGAACATCACGAACGACACCAGGAGGGCGCCGGTCAGCGCCGCCTCGAGGGTGTCAGCCGCCCG
>Ga0207797_1003003_pt1 | contig 11444 bp, 13 predicted proteins | sample PRCRCaboRojoPR_6_FD_187275 | JGI IMG/M metagenome (GOLD analysis project Ga0207797, IMG submission 187275) | Marine sediment microbial community from Cabo Rojo, Puerto Rico - PR CR 10% Liquid 1 (SPAdes) | ecosystem: Environmental > Aquatic > Marine > Coastal > Sediment | place: Cabo Rojo, Puerto... | reverse complement strand
TCAACCCTTCGGCCCTGGCCCGGGCATAACTGACCATGACGGAACCCAACAGCGCCAGGGCGGAAACGACGGCCAGCGAGTGCTGATCGTGGCGGCTGGCCCAATAGACAAGGCCGATGAGGATCGCTGCATCGGCGTACCGGTCGAGGAAGGAATCCAGAAAGGCACCGAAGCGGCTGTCCGTGCCCGCCGTACGGGCCAATGCCCCGTCCAGGACGTCAAAGGGGCCGGAGAAAAGAAAGAGCCATCCCGCCAACAGGAGATGACCGGCTGCCGCTGCAATGCCTGCGGCCGAGGCAAGGATAAGCCCCGCTATGGAAAGGGCGTTGGGGCGGAGTCCGAAATGGTACAGCAGGCGGGCCACCGGAACCACGAGCACCTGACTTTTTTGCTTGGCCCAGCGGGTAAATGTCCAATGCTGATCGGGCCGATCGTGATGCCGGTTTTCTCCGGAATTAGTCCTCTCTCTCTCCGGCAATGAACTCCTCCATCATGGTGTATGCCGTATCGTCTGTGAATTGCTTGGGCGGGTGCTTCATGAAATAGGCGGACGGAGAATAGAGAACGCCTCCTTTGCCCCGATCCAAAGCGAGCTTGCAACATCGAATGGCATCTATGGTAATTCCTGCCGAATTGGGAGAGTCTTCCACGGAAAGACGCAGTTCCAAATTCATGGGAACGTCGCCGAAGAGCTTCCCCTCCATGCGGATAAAGCAAACCTTGTTGTCTTTCTGCCATCGCACATAGTCACTCGGACCGATGTGGATGTTTTCCGGATCCAACTTTCGGGCCAACACGGATTGCACGGATTCCGTCTTAGAGGTCCGTTTGCTGGCCAGTCGGGTCCGGTCCAGCATATTCAAAAAGTCCGTGTTTCCACCGGTATTCAGCTGGTAGGTCCGCTCGAGTTTAACACCCCGGCGGCGAAAGAGATTGGCCAGGGTGCGATGGGTGATGGTTGCTCCCAGCTGGGCCTTGACATCGTCCCCGATGATGGGGAGATTCTTTTTTGCAAATTTTTCTGCCCACGCTTCGTCACTGGCGATGAACACGGGCATACAATTGATAAAGCCCACACCGGCCTGAAGGGCACAGTCTGCGTAAAACCGTGTGGCCCTTTCCGATCCCACCGGAAGATAGTTTAAGAGGATTTCGGTTTCCGCATCTTTCAAGACGCGGACGATGTCTTTTTTGTCTGCTTCTTTATGTTCGCTGATCAGAAAGGTTTGGCCGTCTTCGTACGCCTTCATATGCTTGGAAACACCGTCCAGGATCTTTCCCATGCTTACCTTTACGCCCGTCTTGGGCATATCGGGAAAGAAGGCCGTCGTACAGTTGGGATCTTCAAAGATGGCTTGAGAAACGTCTTTGTCCACCTTCCGTTTGTCGATATCGAATGCCGCTACCACCTCCATGTCTTGAGGCTTGTACCCGGATATTTCCCAGTGCAGGAGCCCAATCGCCTCTTCGGGCTTCTTGTGCCGATAGTAAGCGATCCCCTGCAACAGGGAACTGGCACAATTTCCGACTCCTACGACAGCGATCCGTATCTTGGCCATCTATTGGACCTCCTTTCCATCAGCCGATTCTTCGACCCCCTTGTAAGGAGTTATTGCGGACTGTTTGGGCAGAATCGCGTGTGATGCCGGTTTATCCAAGAATTTCTCTGTCATGAAATCCGACATATGGGGTTCCCGCGAGAGAACTTTTCGTCTTACTTTTGCTTCCTGGTGTCAGGGACTCTGAGGCTGTGCATAGTTAGTACAAAATTGGATAAATATCAAGCTCATTTCCGCCATACCGATCGGCGCGGGGCCGGCAAACGAAATCCTGGCAGAGCTTCTCATGCGGGTTCCGAACGCACGGCCCGTACGTAATAATAGCAACTAAAATCCTGCCAGGCAATATAGCCCAACTCGGCATCGGCATACCAGGCGGCGACAAAAGACTGTCGGTCACAACTCCAGAGCCACCGTTGAACCGTGCTGAACACGGGTGCTGTACAGAGGTCACCGGCTCGGGGAATCTCGGTGATGAGAGACATGAGCTCCGCGATCGTGGGGAGTCGCCAGGGGAAGTCCGGTGAAGCATCCCGGTTCAAGGCGGCCACGTAATCGCGGGCCTCCCGCCAGGTGAGGGGATAATCGGAGCCTCCACGCTGCCAGGTCAGTCCAGTTCGACGGTCTCTCACCTCATCTTCTCCATGGAGCTGAAAGTCATTTTCTACATATGCCCGGGGCCGCCAATTCCCGTCCACGCCGAAAAGATCCCGTGCCGCTTTGGGACGTACCTTTACGGGTTTGCTTCTCAGGTGCAAACGGGATTGGCCCATGTGAGAAGAAACCTCCTCCGTTTCGGGGGAATCGGTTTCTGGGGAAAACGCACAGACCTTTTCTTTCTTTTTCAGTCGCTCTCTGTTCAGGTTTTCCAGGGTTGCCATCATTGATTCTGCACTATGGAAGCGATCTCCTCTTTCCCGGGCCAAGGACTTGACGACAAACGCATCCCATTGCTCATCCAGATCGGAGTGAAGCAACTCTAGTGGTTTCCTCTCCTCCTGGGGAAGTCCTCCGGTCAACATGCGATACAACATCACCCCTACGGAGTAAAGATCGGCCCGGCAGTCCACTCCATTTGGATCCGTTTCCTGCTCAGGCGCTGCGTAATAGGGCGACCCTACCATCAAATTGGACGGGCCGCCGAAGAGCTCTCCATGAAGTGCGGACAAACCGAAATCGGTCAATTTGGCGGTATCCTGTTCGGTCACGAGGACGTTATACGGCTTCACGTCCCGGTGCACGATACCGGCATGGTGGAGTCTTTCCAGTCCGGTCAGAATCTGGACGGTGTAATCAATCGCCTTGTCTACGCTGAGGATGCGCGAGGCCCGTTCCGTTCGGTAGGTTTCCCCGATAATCGATCCAAGATTTTTGCAGAAATACTCCATGACGAAGAAGGTCAGGTCGTCGCTGTCATGAAAGTCCCAAATGGCTACAATATTGGGATGTCTGAGCCGCGCCATGGTCACCGCCTCCGCCACGAACCGCCGTCGGATCTCTTCTTCGCCCAGGAGCGTAACCAGATAGGGGTGGGGTGCCAGGAGTTTCAGGGCGACCAGCTTGCCCACCACGGGCAACCGGACCTTGTAGACTGCCCCCATGCCGCCTCGGCCCAGCAATCCACGAACTTCGTACTTGCCTATCGTCTTCATTGATCCATCGTTTCTCTACAGCCGCCCGGCACAGCCGCTTCTTCCTCCGGGACATCGACTTGTTCGGGGCCTCTTAAAACCGGTCCCACCATTACCAGAGACGCGTGGCGTTGTACTCGGGAAATCCGAGTTCCAAAATTCGCCGGGCGGTCGTTCCGATGTCGTAAGGCACGAACCGGGCGCAAACGGTATGTTCCGCCAGGTCCCAGATCAGGTATTTCGCCCGATTGTCTCCGTCTCTCGGTTGCCCCACGCTGCCTGCGTTGATGATGTATCGCTTGTCCGGTTTCAACTCCATTTCCGTCCGGCCCAGGGGACGGCGGGTGACGGTCATGCCGTCAAAGCTCACCCACTCCAGTTCATGGGTATGCCCCACAAAAGCGATGGGCTCGTCGAAGGTGCGGAACACGTCGACCAGATCGCGTTCCGAGAGCATGATCAAGTACGTGGTCATCGAGTCCGGCGGACAGCCGTGCACGCAGAGTGCGCCGTGGAAATGGAAGGTGGGACGAAGACCCTGTATGTAGGCCATCGAGTCGTCGGAGATCAGGGTACGGGTGATAACAGCCGACTGGCGGGCGGTCGGGTTCATACGGGACAGGTACTTGGGATGAGTGAGGACCAGTTCATGATTGCCCATGACGCAGGGAATCCGCTTCTCTCGAACCAGCCGAACCACCGCTTCCGGCTCCGGCCCGTATCCCACGTTGTCTCCCAGACAGACCGTGTCGATTGCCCGTTCCGTCTCGATGTCCGATAGAACCGCTCGGAAGGCCTCTAGGTTGCCGTGAATATCCGAGATGATCGCCGCCCTCACAGGGTAAACAACCTTCCCAGCACAATGGTCATTTTCTCACTCCCAGGTTCCTCATGGACGACGGTAACCGCCCGGGTACTCAGAGTAAATCCCGATTGCGGCCCCGGCAGGTGCAGGGGCGTGGACTGAAGACGGGCGAGGCCTTTGTCAATCTGCCCGACGTGTTCGGGGCTGTAACCCAGGCCCAGGAGATGACACAGTTCAAACCGCGAGGTGCGAACCGTCGTACTGTTCTGGTGCGACTTGAGCCTATCCAGAGCGTGGACAAGCTGCTGGTCAAAAGACGGGAGTCCCTTTATCAATTCTTCGAATGTGCCGCCTTGTATCATGATCAGGCCTCAACATCGGAAGCATCGGCACGTGTGACTTTTTTTGGAAGATTCTGAAAACCTCAGAAATTCTGCTGATTATGCAACAACCAACCCGTAGACAACATAGCATGAAGGATGGGACCGGGCAAGGCGGGTCGGGGATCGTTAGGCTTTACCGGATGTCGCGGCCGTGGTATGGACGGCAAAGAGGATAGACGACCCAGTTACCGGTTACAGAAGGAGGTTTTCATGACACGGTGGTTATTCGTATGTTGGATTGCTGTGGCGCTGGCGATGGGAGGCTGTACCGGGAGTAACCCGGAAGCCCTCCTTGACACGGCCCAGCTGGAAGAGCGGCAGGAGAACGTTGAGCATGCCCGACAGCTTTATCAACGAATCATCGAAGAGCACCCCGAAAGCAAATATGCGGATCAGGCGCGGGAACGACTGGCGGAGCTGGAAAAAGAAGACAACTAAGGCTCCGAGGGGCCTGTCGAAAAACTCCGTTTTTGCTCTGGTTGATCGTTTTTGATCATTTCTCCGCTTGCTTCGCTGAAACGCTAAATACGGCTAACGCCCTCAAATAGGTAGCGTTTTTCAGGGCTCAGCTTCTCCAAGAAATGTTTCCGAAAACGCTCAACGTCGCTTTCATGGAAGTTCTCCGACAGACTCCTATACCACAAAAAAGATGAGATAGAGTTGCCACTTTACTACGAGGGCGAAAGGTACGGCAAAGACCGGCAAAAAGACCTTGGCCCGTACCCGGGTGCCCAATACGAAGGCCCGACTGTTGATGAGGATGAGCATGACGGCCAGGCTGGTGAAGAGATACTTGGCGCCGAAGAAGGCAAAGGGCCCGAAATCAAGAAAAAAGGCCATTACCGGGTTGACCTCTACCGCCCCCTGTCCGAGCAAATAGAGGGTCAGCAGAGCATCCATGACGCTCAAAGAGAGAATCAGCAGGATGACCACGAGCGTCTTGGCGCCATACACATCGATGGCAAAGCAGCCCTCTCGGTCGGCTTCTCGCCGAGGAATCCCGCGTCGTCCCAGCAGGGAGACGAGCCGTACGGAAGGGGTTTGATTCTTTCGTCGATCTTCACCGCACCGCCTCTCTGCCCATTTGCAATCTTGCATGTCCGTCCTCCAACCGGTCCAAAAAGTCTTCCCGTCAATCTAACGGGACACGTGCTGGACAAACCTCTATTGGAAGTTACATGCCATGGGGCTCGACAGGGCGGATCTGTATATATTGCGAGGCCTTACGCTTTACAGGTTCCAAAAGAAAACCGGTGAGAGTTGGTAGAGTCGGTTATATTTTGGGAAAAGAAATGCCAACAAAGTGGAACAAAGGGTAACAAAGAGACGGAAATGTAGGAACCGGCAAGAATTCTATGATCGAGTGGGTACGGTCTCGGATTGAGCGGTCTGTGCGACCCCGTTGTGAGGTTTCCGGCGTCGGGCGACGTAGCGAACCAGGGTGAGAAAGACCCCGGACCAGAGCAGAGCGCCTGCGTCATCGAGGCGCCCCATTATGATGTCGGGCATGAAGTAATATACCACCGCACCACAGACAAAGGCGACGGACAATGCCGTCCAATAGCGCATCCACGTGAAAATGCGAAAGAATATGAGAAATAAGAAGGTCCAGAAGATATAGATCAGAATGGTGGTCATGATCCGGTATCGCACCGGCAATATTTGAGAGAGTTTTTCCATCATGCGGGTGAGATGGGTTTTCGGTTTTTGAAAGCGGTGATGGGCAACGGCACGGATGGTCATTTGTTCGTCGATGTGAACGCCGGCGGGTATGAGAAAGTCGAGGGTAATAGGGGCGTTTCGATGATGAAGCATGTCGTTGGTGGCCCGGAATGGCAAAGAAAGGGCCTGATTGGCGAGTCGGTACATTCCCCCGGAGAGAACAAGGATGACGACCAGAATGGCTGCGATTCGAAGCAGTTTTCCTCTCCAGCTCATAGGCGTTCAGTCTAAGGAAGACAAGGCGAAAAGGCAAGCGGAATGAGATGCTTAAGCAGTTCTCTGACGGCTCCTAGGTCCTCCGAAAGAAGCGTCTAAGGTTTTCTCAACGAGGGGTCGATAGAATTGGAAGGCGAAGGAGGAGAAGCCAGCGGTGCGGGAAATGCATGCGAAAACCAAGGTAATGTCTGATCGATTCAACAAGACAGTTCCAGGAATCGGTTCGTTATCCGTATCGGTGCTGATCCTGGCCCTACTGGTTTCCGTATCCGCCTGTTCCACCCCACACCGGCCGTCGAAGATTGCCGATCCCCCGACATTCGCCACTCCGCCTCCCTACGATGGTTCCCAATCCGAAGAGGTTCGTGCTTCTCTTCGGCAGGCCTATGCCAGGTGGCGAGGGACTCCCCACAAAATGGGCGGTACGGACCGAAATGGCGTGGACTGTTCCGGCTTTGTCCGGGCCGTGTTCCGAGATACCTTTCAGATCTACTTGCCCCGAACCACCGCACAGCAGCTTAGTGCCGGGATGGCGGTGAGGCGACAGGCCCTCAGACCGGGAGACCTGGTTTTCTTCAGGCCCCCGGGATATCCCCGTCACGTGGGGATTTATCTTTCCCAAGACAAGTTCTTACATGCCTCGAAGAGCCAAGGGGTGACCGTTTCCACTATCGATCGTCATTACTGGGAGCCCTACTTTTACACCGCCCGCCGCGTCCTACCGAGCCACTGATAAGCGGAGACAAGATCCTGGACCGGACCAAGAGGTGCCACACGTTTGTCCCCTGAGAGGCAAAGTCATGGAAAGGCTCCACCTATCTTCCTGGACAGGAAGCCCAACTTGGGGTAGCAACTTTCCCTATGACCGGACCGAATCTGGAACGGCGCATCAGACGCCATGTCCTTGGCAAGCCTCACACCTTTTTTGCGGCCACCGCCCCTGGATTGGAGGCCCTGTGTCGTGAGGAGATCCTTGCTCTGGGGCTGGGAAACGGGGAGGTGACGACCACCAGAGGGGGCGTGACGTTTCGGGGCCGGATCCCGGATTGTTACAGCGCCAACTTGAAGCTTCGGACCGCCAACCGGGTGTTGATGCGGATCGACACTTTTCGGGCCGACAATTTCCGACAACTGGAGAAGAAGGCAATCGATTTGCCCTGGGAACTCTTTGTCCGTGACGAGGCTGCGGTGAAGTTCCGAGTTCGTACCGCGCGGTCTCGGCTTTATCATACGGACGCCGTGGCCGAGCAGCTGAAAAGGGCCTTGGCCCGGCGCTGGGAGGCGATCGGCGGCGCAGGGGGTGCACAGGAAGGGATATCGCCTTTTCCCCAGCAGATCTTTGTTCGTGCCGTTAAAGATCGTTTCACGGTATCTCTCGACAGCAGCGGCGAGTTGCTCTACAAGCGGGGCCTGAAGACCCAGGGAGGCAAGGCTCCGCTGAGGGAGACGAGGGCGGCGGCCGTGCTGGCCATGATCGGCTATGGGGGAGATCTACCGTTTCTCGATCCCATGTGCGGCAGCGGCACTTTTTCTCTAGAGGCCGCCATGATCGCCGACCGGATTCCCGCCGGCTTCTATCGCAAGTTCGGCTTCATGGGATGGCCTGCCTTCAGGCCCGCCCAATGGGAATACATTCGCAGAGAGGCGGCAAAGGAGGTCAAGAAGCGAATCGATCCCATTATCCTGGCCGCGGACAAAGTACGGGAGACATGTGACGGCTTAGAGAGGATCGTACGTGGCTACGAGTTGTCGGGTACCATTTCGGTCGTCCGGAAGGATTTCTTTGATCTGCTCCCTTCGGACGTGCCGGGCGCAAAGGCGGGCGAGAAACCCGGTCTGATTGCGATGAACCCGCCGTATGGCCGCCGGCTGGGCACCCGGTCGTCAAGCGTGAAGCTCTTTTCGGAAATTTGTCGAAAATTGAAGGCGGACTTCCACGGGTGGAAGGTTGCCCTCATCGCACCGAAGGGACCTCCTTACGACCAGACGCCCTTCCCGGTCAAGATACGAGCCCTATTTCACGGGGGCCTCCGGCTGCATCTGTTGACCGGGGAGATCGTATGACGGCCTTCGAATTACCCGTTCTTTTCAAGGAACGCCAAAATCGCGTCCTCCATTCGGCCGGTAGTCCCTCCATAAAAATGGTCCGCTCTCGGAATGATCACCAAATCCGCCTCCGGGTTCCATTCGGGAACCATGTTCCGGATTTTGTCTGCCGGGGCGATGTCGTCTTCCGCACCGGCGATCACCAGCTGAATCTTGTGGTTGTGATTCAGAAATGAAAAATCGAAAAAAGAGACGGGCGGAGAAATCATCACCACCCGTCGGGCCGCTGTGATTCGTTCGAGCCCCCGGGCAATCACCCATGCGCCAAAAGAATACCCCGCCAGATCCACCGCCTGTTTCCCCCGCTCTCCGAGCAGATCAACGGCCGCGCGAACATCGGATGTTTCGCTCCGGCCTTCGTCGTACTCCCCATCGCTGGCGCCCACCCCCCGGAAGTTGAACCGGAGTGTGGTATACCCCGCCCGGAGGTAGGCTGCCCGGATTCCGGTGACCACATGGTTGTGCATGTCACCCCCGTAAAGTGGATGGGGGTGGGCGATCACCACCGCCTTATCCCCCGATTGCGCATCCAGCAGGGCCTCGATTTTCAGTCCTTCCGATTCAAAGAAAAGGTCTTCTTCGGCCACCCTATGTCGCTCCTTTCTCAACGGGATTTCTTCTCTTGCACCCTACTACAGAGGTTTGCAGAAAAAAATACAGGAATGCCCCCATTTTCTTCTTTCTCCTCCCGAGCCAAAAGTGAGGGAGAATGAAAAACTCGAAGTCGGTGAAGGAGAACGACCGATGACCAAGCCATTTTATCCCCATCTTTTTCGCCCCATTACTCTCGATGGCCTGAGACTGAAAAACCGGATTACCATGGCACCTCTTTATCTGGGGTATGCCGGCCCCGGTGGCACCATGTCTCCCTTGTTGCTCTATCATTACAAAGAGATGGCCCAAAGCGGTGCGGCAATGATTGTGGTGGAAAACGCCGCCGTCACGCCGGCAGGAAGCGGGGCTCCCAGAACGATTCGGTGCGATCACAACCGGTATATCAAGGGCTTGGAAGGTCTGGCATCGATCATCCAAGCCGAAAAGGCCCGAGCGGCACTTCAAATCAACCACGCGGGCCGTTTCGCCCATGTTCCCGAGCCGGTGGCCCCTTCACCGGTTCCCGCTTTCGGTAATATGCCGCGGGCGCTGAGCCAACGGGAAATCACCACCATCCAGAAACAATTTGCAAATGCAGCTCTGCGGGTGAAGAAAGCAGGTTTTGATCTGGTGGAACTCCACGGCGGTACCGGATATCTCCTCGCCCAATTCGTTTCCCCCCGGACGAACCAGCGGGAAGACGCCTATGGTGGATCCATTGAAAATCGGATCCGCTTTCCGCTGGAGGTGGTGAGTCGGGTGAAGGATGTGGTGGGTGACTTTCCGGTGGGCTACCGGTTTCTGGCCGACGAATGGCTACCCGATGGGCTGCATCCGAACGAGGCCAAGGTGCTGGCCCGGGCACTGGAAGAAACCGGTGTGGCCTATCTCTCCGTGATGGGCGGCACCTACGAATCCTTCTTTCTTCCCGAAATCGTCAAGAAATCACAAAAGCCGGGCTACATGGTGCCCCTGGCGAAGGCGGTCAAGGAGACCGTGACGATCCCTGTCATCACCGCCGGCCGGATCTCCACGCCGGCCCTGGCCGAATCGATCCTGGAGGAGGGAAAGGCCGATCTCATCGGCCTGGCCCGCATGCTCTGGGTGGATCCCGAGTGGCCGAAAAAAGCCCGAGAAGGGCGAGACAAGGCGATTCTCAAGTGCGGCACCCGGTGTGATGCCTGTCTCCAACTGGTCATCCAGGGCAAGGCCGCCTTCTGTCCCAAGTGGCATCAAGAAAAGCGGGCGGAATATCGGGAGCTGTTTCGATAGGCGGAGAAACACCGGGATGTCTCCCATGATCTCCACTTCTCTGGGTCCTCGCTTCTCTCCCGTTCAGGGCCTCCATTCAAAGCGCTTGGCAATCTGGCGAATCTGGGCGTCGGCTGTGGCATCCTCGGGAAGTTCTTTGAACTCTCCTTTTACGTATCGCAAAGCGTAATACTCCGAGGCGATCTCATTTTGGGTGCGGAATCCAATCCGGCGAAAGAGTCTGATCGGCGGGCACCACCCCTGTACGGCATGCTGAAAGAGAAATGCCGCGACAAAAAAAGGAATCAAAAGAAACCAGGGGTTTGCAAAAACACCCAACAGGACGCCGATGAGGATCAGGCTGGAGGCGTTCATCTCTAGAAGTCGTTCGATATCCCACTCTTTACTCAGCTGTTTTAGGCGATTGTCGATGGATTGCGGATCCTTCGCGTATCGCACGACATTGTTCCAGGTCTTTTCGCGAATTCGTTTGTTTAAGTGATCCGGGGTGTGCTTGGGTACGCGACTGGCGGTTGCGGAAAACATTTCAGCCCTCCTTTGTTATTGTTTGTCTGTAAGGCCAAAGGCTTGTTCGCCTTTTCTCCTTTGAAAACGGGACCTTGTCCGGCGCGAGTTTGGCGAAAACCATATCCGCATTCTGTGACCCCGTAGACTGGTTACTCCTAGCTGGAAAACCGTCAACCACCAATAGGGGCAATCCCTTATTCTGATTCCCCCGACCCTGTATTTTTTCTCTTCTAGGAGCCTGTCGGAGCACTTGCAGGAGAGCGTTTCTAAAAGCCGTTTTTTTGTGAAGTGAAGCGTAAAGAAACGCCAACTCTTTGAGGCGGTTAGCCGAGTTTTGGCGTTTCAGCGAGGTGAGGTTTACAAATGATCAAAAGCGATCAAAGTCGCTTGCATGGAAGTTCTCCGACAGGCCCCTAGAGAATGTAGAGAGACCTTTGCATAACTTCGAAAAGCGACGATCATGAGGTTTTTGGGGCACCCATTCGCACGAAGTTCACCCCTTGAACAGGGCTCCCTTTGGGGAATTCAACGGGGGCAGGCGGCCCACGGAAGTGGGTAAATCGTGAGCCTGTTTGAGGCCTTAGTCCATCGATTCGTAAATTCAGTGACGAATTCACTCACTCAGGACTAAGTGCTGAGTGAGCAATGA
>Ga0207797_1003002_pt1 | contig 11444 bp, 13 predicted proteins | sample PRCRCaboRojoPR_6_FD_187275 | JGI IMG/M metagenome (GOLD analysis project Ga0207797, IMG submission 187275) | Marine sediment microbial community from Cabo Rojo, Puerto Rico - PR CR 10% Liquid 1 (SPAdes) | ecosystem: Environmental > Aquatic > Marine > Coastal > Sediment | place: Cabo Rojo, Puerto... | reverse complement strand
GCAGTTCATCTTCCTGCTCACGCTCTCGTTCGGCCTCGCGGCCCAGATGCCGCTGGCCATCACCGGGCTCTCGTACGCGGAACTCGTCCAGTACGAGACGTTCCGCGAGAAGTGGCGCTACGCCGTGGTGCTCATCTTCGCCTTCGGCGCGCTGTTCTCGCCGCCCGACCCGTTCACGCAGATCATGTGGGCGGTCCCGCTGCTCTTTCTCTACGGGGCGAGCCTCTATCTCGCGAAGGTGGTCGTCACCGCCAAGCGCGGCTCCGAGCAGGTCCGCGTGCCGGCGGTCGCCCGCGAGCGCTGGAACCTGCTCGCCGGCCTCGCGGTCGTCGGCGCGCTCGCGGTCTACGGCTTCTACGCCCGCGGCGGCGTCGCCTACGCGAACCGGTTGCTCGCCACGATGGGCAGCGACGTCCGGGTCGGGGCCGCCGGCTCGGCGGTCGGACTCGCGCCGGCGGTGGCGCTCCCGCTCTACGCCGGTCTCGGGGCGCTCGTCGGGGCGCTCGCGGCGCTCGCGTACTTCGTCTACGACGAACTCGAGTCGAGCGTCGGTCCCGACGCGGAGGATCTGGGCGAACCGGCCGGCATCGACCTCGCGGAGCTCGACGCGACGGGAATCCAGTCGGCACCGCCCGAGGCCTTCGCAGACCTGACCGAAGAGGAGGCGATGCAGCACGCCAGCGCGGCGATCGACGACGACGACCACGCGAAGGCACAGGCGATCCTCGACCGGTTCGACGAGACCGAAGAGCGCCGTGAAGCCGAAGGCGAAGGCGAGATCGAGGAGGGCGACGAACCGGAGGCGGCGGCCGAGACGGCGGAGGCCGGCGGCGGCGTCACGGACCGCGCCGAGCGGGCCGGCGGCACGTTCCTGTCGGAGTTGACCGACGGCGAGCGCGACGAGGACGACATCGGCGGCTACTACGCCGACGTCGCCTTCATCCTCGACTCGATCACGTCGCGGGCGTTCCGGATCGTCGCCGTGTTCGGGATCGTCCTCGCGGCGACGTTCGGCTGGCTCTACACCGGCGGCATCGGGCGGGTCTTCGAGCAGTTCCTCAGCCAGCTCCCCTCGGAGGTGACGCCGGAGGAGATAAACGTCGTGGCGCTCCACCCGGTCGAGGCGCTCATCTTCGAGGTGAAGTTCTCGACGCTCATCGCCGTCATCGCAATCTTGCCGATGCTGGCCTACTACGCGTGGCCCGCACTCAGGGAGCGCAACTTCGTCCGCGGCCACCGCCGCGTCATCTTCGGCTGGGCCGCGGCGCTGCTCGCGGGACTGGTCGGCGGCTTCGCGCTCGGATACGGCTACGTGGCTCCCTACGTCATCTCCTATCTCGTCAGCGACGCGGTGCGGGCGGAGATGATCATCGCCTACCGCATCACCAACTTCTTCTGGCTCATCTTCTTCACGACCGGCGGCATCGGCCTGTTGGTCGACGTCCCGGTTGGGATGGTGCTTCTCAACACCGCCGGCGTCTCCTACCGGACGATGCGCGAACGCTGGCGCGAGGTGACCGTCGGCATTCTCGCCGTCGCGGCGCTGTTCACCCCGGCGGACATCTTCACCATGTTCCTCGTCACGATCCCGCTGATGGCCGCCTACGGCGTCGGCCTCGGGGTCCTGTTCGTCCTGACGCTCGGCGGCCGCCGCGACCTCTCGAAACCGCGCGGCGTCGGCGAAGCCTGAAGCGTACCGCGGACCATCGACGACGCGACGGGCCGCGGCGGTCCACGGAGCGACGAACCTCAAGAGGTAAATATTCCTGTGATAATCTACACGTATGACCAAGATAAGCGTGGAGATCCCGGACGAGCTCCTCGACGACCTCGACGAGCACGTCGGGGACGGCAAGAAGTTCGTCAACCGGAGCGACGCGGTGCGGGCCTCGATTCGGAAGACGCTCGACATCCTCGACGAGATCGACGAACGACACGGGAGACTCGAAGATGAGTAGCACGGCCGACGCGAAGCCGCTCCCGGTCGGTCGGATGGCGATCATCGGCCTGTTCGTGACGGCGCTGGTGACCGCACAGCTCACGGCCTCGAAACTGCTCGCGTTCGACCTGCCGTTCGCGCTCCCGGTGACGGGGAGCGAGGTGATCCTCCCGGGCGCGGCGCTGGCCTACGCGCTGACCTTCTTCGCCTCGGACTGTTATTCGGAGCTGTACGGGCGACGCGCCGCCCAGACGATGGTGAACGTCGCCTTCGGGATGAACTTCGTCGTGCTCGCGCTGGTCTACGGGACGGTCGCGGCGCCGGCGCTCGATCCGGAGTTCGCCGGTCAGTTCGCCGCGGTCGTCTCGCCGGTTCCGAACATCATCCTCGGGAGCCTGCTGGCCTACCTCGTCAGCCAGAACTGGGACGTGCTCGTCTTCCACCGCATCCGTCGACTCACCGGCGGCGACCACCTCTGGCTCCGGAACGTCGGCTCGACGGCCACGAGTCAGGCGCTCGACACGGTCATCTTCATCGGCGTCGCGTTCTACGTCGCGCCGCGAGTGCTCGGCACGGGTGACGTCACGCCGATTCCGGTCATCCTCAGCCTCTTGGTCGGTCAGTACGCGCTGAAGCTGCTCATCGCACTGGTCGACACGCCGTTCGTCTACGCGACGGTCGGCGTGCTCCGGGCCCGCGGCCACGCCGCGCCCCCGAGTACGGTCGCGGACTGAACGGACGGCCGCGACGGCCGCGACCCCCGCGACGACTCGCTGCGACCGCCGGCAGTCGCGCCGTGCGCACGGCTTATCTCTTCCGGTAGCGACTCTCTCGCATGGGCGGGGAACGACGGCTGCGGCTGAGTGAGCGAGACGGCATGGAGGGCGGCGTGCGCTGTCCCGACTGCGGGAGCTACACGTCGTTCGGCGACGTGCTGGCGACGGGACGGTGTAGCGGTCGCCGACACGAGGGCTGCGAGGTGACGCTGGAGCTGGAGCTGATCCTGAAGAACGCGGAGACGCCGCGGTGAGAGCGCGCCCGACGGGGAGAGCGGAGAGACGCGTCTAGACGACTTCGGCGAAGCCGAACCGCGGCTTCACGTCGGTGACGCGGACGGTGACCGCGTCGCCGGTTTCGGTGTCGGGGACGAACAGCGTGAACTCCTCGACCTTGGCGATGCCGTCGCCCTCGCCGCCGACGTCGACGATCTCGACGTCCAGTTCGTCGCCGACGGCGACGGGCGCGGTGAGGCGGTGTTTCGCCACGAGATACAGCTCGGAGGACTCGTCGCGGGACGCGTCGGGGTGGACCGTCCGGACGTACTGGAACTCCTGTTCGATCTCCTCGCGGAGGTCGGGCAGGTCCGGCCCCTCGAACACCTTCACGGCGAGGTCGCCGCCGGTGTCGAGCAGGTCGGTCGCGACCTCGAAGGCCTGCCGGGCGAGGTGGACCGACCGCGCGTGGTCGAGCGAGTACTCGCCGGACATGTTCGGCGCCATGTCCGAGATGATCACGTCGACCGGGCGGTCCGACTCGTCGCCCGTGCGGTCGGCGACGACCTCACGGAGGCGGTCTTTCGTCTCCGCCTCGGTCATGTCGCCGCGCACCGTCTCGACGTTGTCGTGGTCGGTCGGCCGGATGCGCTGGAGGTCGACGCCGACGACCGTCCCGCGAGGGCCGACCGCCTCCGCCGCCACCTGGAGCCACCCGCCGGGTGCGGCACCGAGGTCGACGACGGTGTTGCCGGGGCCGAACAGTCCCGTGGCCTCGTCGAGTTGCTTGAGCTTGTAGGCCGCACGGGTGCGGTAGCCCTCCTGTTTGGCCTTGTTGTAGTAGTGGTCTTTCCTGGTCACGTGTCTCTCACCCGGTTTCGTGACGCTCCCCGTCGAGGAGATCGCGGCGAAACGGCGTTCATACGAGAGGAGACGCCGTCGACCCGGAAAGGTACATCGAATGCGAGATCGAGGGAGGTCGGCGACGACCTACATGTCGACTTCTGTCGCCGACTCGACCTCGAAGCGGATCACTTCGGGTTCGCCGGCGAGCAGCTCCGGCAACACCTCCGCGAACTCCCGGAGGTGATCGGACTGGCTGTGAGACTCGAACGCCGCCGCGTCCTCGTACTGTTCGAGGATGCGCACCACGTTCGGGTCGTCGAGGTCGGTCGTGGCCCGGTACTCGATCGTCCCGTCTTCGGCCTGTGATTGCTCGACCAGATCGTCGATCAGCGAGAGCGCCCGGTCGCGTTCGTCGGGGTCGATCGGAAACGAGGCGTGCATCACGATCATTGTTCACGTGTAACGTCGTGCCGGTACAAAAAGACTACATGCGATCTCGGACGGCCGCGACGCACTCGAAGCGGCACCGATTCGCACGCGGGAACACACTCACGAAACGGGGGTCTTTTTAACGAGGGTGTCCGTACCACGACTCATATGTTCAAGGCCATCGTGAGCGCGTCGACCTTCGGAGACGCCCTCGACTCCGTCAGCGTGCTGGTCGACGAGTGCAAGATCCGGCTGAACGAGGAGGAACTCGCGATTCGCGCTGTCGACCCGGCGAACGTGGGCATGGTCGATCTCACGCTCGAAGCCGCCGCGTTCGAGTCCTACGAGGCCGACGGCGGCGTCATCGGCGTCAATCTCAATCGACTCGAAGACATCGTCGGCATGGCGAGCGCGGACGACCTCGTCCACCTCGAACTCGACGAGGAGACCCGCAAACTCCACATCCGGATGGACGGCCTCTCGTACACCCTCGCGCTCATCGACCCCGACTCGATCCGACAGGAGCCCGACATTCCGGACCTGGACCTCCCGGCCCAGATCGTCGTCGAAGGCAACCAGCTCGACCGCGGTATCACGGCCGCCGACATGGTTTCCGACCACATCCGCCTCCGCGTCGACGACGTCGACGAGGCGTTCTACATTCAGGCCGAGGGCGACACCGACGACGTCGACTTCGAGATGGACCGCGAGGACCTCATCGACCTGCAGGTCGGCCCGGCCGACTCGCTGTTCTCGCTGGACTACCTGAAAGACATGAACAAGGCCATCCCGGGCGACGCCGAGGTGACCGTCGAACTCGGCGAGGAGTTCCCGGTGAAGCTCCACTACGAGCTGGCCGAGGGGCTGGGCAACGTCACCTACATGCTCGCGCCACGCATCCAGAGCGACTGAACGCGGTCGACGCCGGGTCGACGACCCGCCGACCGGACCGCCCCGAACACCGTCTCTCTCTTTCTCACCGCCGCCCGAACAGGATCGCGATCACGGGCATCACGAGTATCGCCCCCACGACGAACGGGGACCAGTAGACCGTCAGCGCGTAGAGCGCGGCCATCGCCGGCGGCCCGACGGTCCGGCCGAGGCTCCCCGCGCTCTGTGTCACGCCGAAGGCGGTCCCCTGCTCGTCGGCGCTGGCGCTCGCGGAGACGAGCGTCGAGAGCGACACGTTCAGCAGGCTGTTCCCGAGCGAGAGCAGACCGAGCACCGCGAGCAGCGCCAGGAGTTCCCGCGTGAGGGCCGCGGGACCGGGGACGGGGAGGAGCAGTCGGCCGAGGTCCGGCGAGAACGGGAGCGACCCGAGCGCGACGAGCAACGCGGACGCGCCGCCGACGGCGATGGCAGTCGCCGAGAACCGACGGCTCAGTCGCCCGACGAGGACGCCCTGATTGAGGACGCCGAGGACGCCGATGTAGGTCAAAAGGAGGGCGGTCTGGGTCTCGCCGTAGCCGTAGACGTCCGCGGCGAACGGGATGAACATCACCTGCACGCCCGAGAACGACACCGAGGCGAGGAAAAAGGCGACGACCAGCCCCCGGAGCGACGCGTCCGCGAGCGCGTCGCGGAACTGCCCGACGAGCGTCGTGCGGGGCCGGGCGACGCGTTCTCGCGACGGTTCGGCGAGAAAGAGCGCGGCGAAGGCGAGGCTGAGCAGGCTCAGCGCGGCGGCGGTGAAACTCGGCAGGGAGAACCGCGTCGTCGGGACGACCGCCGGAAGGAGGTCGCGCGCGAGCGCGACGACGGCGTCGCTCGCGACCAGTCCGCCGACCGCCGGCCCGAAGACGAAGCCGAGCGCGAACGCCGCGCCGACGAGTCCGAGCGATCCGGCGCGTCGCTCCGGCGGCGTGACGTCGGCGACGTACGCCTGCGCCGCGGCGATGTTCCCGCCCATCGCGCCCGCGAGCATCCGCGAGAGAAAGAGGACCGCGACGCCCGCGGCGACGCCGAGGGTCGCACCGACCTCGACGGCGAGACCGAAGACGACCCACGCGACGACGCTCCCGGCGAGGGAGAGCAGGATGACCGGCCGTCGGCCGCGCTCGTCCGAGAGCCGACCGAGATAGGGCGCGGAGGTGAACTGCATGAGCGAGTACGACGCCGCGAGCAACCCGATGTAGACGTCGCTGACGCCGAAGCTCCGGACGTAGAAAGGGAGGATCGGGATCACGACGCCGAAGCCCAGCAGGTCGATGAAGACGACGGCGACGACGGTCGCGAGCGCCCGACGGGGGTTGGTGACAGAGGCGGTCGCGGCCGCTGGAGAAGCCATGCGCCACTAGTGACCGAGCGACGGCCTAACGGTTGTGCCGGGGTCCGGTCGCGAGACGCGGTCCGACACAGCGGACTCGATCCGGCGCGCGACAGCGCCGCCCGCGGAGCCCGGTTAGAGGTTCCGCTCGATGATGCGTTTCGCGGCCTCCGCCTTCTCCTTCCAGCCGTAGCCCGCCTCGTAGACGTGGCGCTTGCTGTCGACGAGTTGCTCCGGCGAGGACTCCTCGAAGCCGCCGCGGTCCCACGCGCCGCTCTCCCGGAGCCACTCGACGACCTGCGCTCTGGTCTCCTCCCAGGAGAGGCCGACCATCTCGTACCACGCGATCATCGCGAAGACGGCGTTGTCGTGACAGCCCGGGAGACTGCCCTTCCGGTAGATCGTTCGCATCGGCTCCCGGGTCGGCTCCGAGACCTGTTCGCGGTACTCCGCGGCCGTGAGGAGCCGGAGGCGGCCGTTGGAGGCGTCGACGCGTTCCTCGCGCTGAAGCTGAGAGAGCGCCGCCTGGTGGAGCGCGTCCCACTCGCCGTCGACGGCGGCCGGGAGGTCGTCCTCGGCCGCGACGCCGCCCGAGAGGACGGCGACGACGTCGACGTACGCCCGCTCGATCTCGGGCCACGGCGTCCCCTCGAAGCGACAGCCGGCGTCGTGGAGGCTGTTGGTGGTCCGGCAGTCGGGACAGGGGTAGTCGAAGCGCGGCACTACTACCGGCGTAGTCGATCCGCCGTAATAGATTGCGTGGTTGTCGACGAGCGGGTTCGAGACGGGCGGCCGGGATCGAGCGTAACCGTCGGGCTTATCCGAACCGGTCGAAAACTCACGTCGCATGAATCCGCTCCACGCGCGCTACCCTTTCTTCGAGGCGGCACGCGAGGCGGTCCAGGGAGCGGACGTCTCGCTCGCGGAGCTGATAGCCGAGGACGCGCCGGCCGTCGAGCGCGGCGTGGAGCGGGTCGAGCGCGCACTCGTCGAGGGGACCGTCGCCGCCGCGGACCCCTACCGGTGGGAGCCCCGCGACGAACTGCTCTCCTATCCGATCGCGCGGATCCTCGTCTCCCTGCTCGACGACCAGGCCGCCGTCGAGAAGTACGCCGCCGCCGAAGCCGAGACGGCCGCGGCCCGGTTCGAAGAGGACGTCGCGGCCGACGACGACCTCCAGAGCACCCGGCAACCGCGCGTGAGCCTCGACCGGCTCCTCCGCGAGTTCGACCTCGAGGACCCGATCCGGGCCGAGCCAGCGTCGCGCGGTCGCGACCCGACGTGGTTCCGGGTCGACGTGGGGACGTATCTCGCGCTCTCGGAGGCCGACTGGAGCGAGCGCTGGCGACTCGTCAACCGCGAACTGCTCGACGGCGAGGTGCGCGTCGAACGCGAGGAACTCTACCGACTGCTCCGGGAAGCGGTGCGCCGCCGGGTCGTCGACGGCCTCCCCTTCACGGTGCGATCGAGTCCCGGCGGCGAGGCCCTCGCGGCGGAACTCGAACCGGAGGTCGCGGACCTGCGCGAACTGCTCGCCGAGCACGAGCCGACGACCGGCGTCGACGTGGTCGCGCCGGCCCAGTTCCCGCCCTGCGTGGCCGCGCTCCTCGACCGCGCCCGCGACGGCGAGACGCTGCCCGACCACTCGGCGTTCGCGCTGACGGCCTTCCTCGTCGACGTCGGCGTCGACCCCGAGGAGATAGCGGCGCTCGTCGGCGACGGTGCCGACCCCGAGGCGCTGGCGACTCGCGCCAGATACTTGCAGGACGGCGACCGGACGCAGTACCCGATGCCCACCTGCGCGACGATGCAGGCGCTGGGCGACTGCGTGAACAGGGACGAGCGCTGCGAGACGATCACCCACCCGATGCGGTACTACGCAGACGCCGTGCGCGACGCCGAGGACGTGACGGACTGGCGAGAGCGGGCGTGACGGGGCGACGAATCGCGACTACCGAGCCAGCCACGCGCCGACCACACCCATCGCGAGAACGAAAAGCAGGACGCTCCCGACCAGCGCGAGCCCGCCGGTCGAACCGAGGCCGCCGTCGTTGTACGTCGCACCGATACCGAGGATGAGAGCGACGAAGAAGACGACGACGGTGATGGAGAGCCCGATCTTCCGGCGCATCTCCGCGTCGATTTCCATGCCCGGCCGTTCCCCCGGGCGTCTCAAAAACACTTCGAAGGTCTCGCCCCGGCGTGGGTCCCGTCGTACCGCCGCGAGCACCCCTCAGACGAGGATTTAGGTGTCTCGACCGCGTACCTGTTAGTGAAGCGAGACGCCGTCTCGCCACCGACCATGACGCACTCTCGAAACCCACCCGCGTCACCGACAGCCGACGGCCGAGCGCCCGGCCCGGGCCGCGACGACGACGAGCGCGCGGAACGCGCCCGCACGGAACCCATGACGGTCCGGCCGCTCCGCGACGGCCGGTACGTCGTCGAGACCGACGGCGGGACCTACGTCGTCGACGTCGAGCGCGGCACCTGTACCTGTCCCGACCACGCGATCCGCGGCGCACACTGCAAGCACCTGCGCCGCGTCGCCATCGAGATAAACGAGGGGACCGTCCCCGCGCCCGACGAGCGCACCGCCGTCTGTGCAGTCTGCGGCGCGGAGACGTTCGTCCCGATAGACGCCACCGCGCCACACCTCTGTGACCGACACGACCACGACCCGGGCGACTTCGTCCGCGACCGCGAGACGGGCGATCTCCTGCTCGTTGTCGCGGCCACGGGCGAGCGCGCCGACGAGCGCCCGACCGGGGAGGGCCGCCTCGTCGCCGACTACGAGACGAACGCCGACTACGGCGACCACGAACCCGTCTTCGAGGCGGTCTACCTCGACTCGCTCCGCGACGTCGACCCGACGACGCTCAGGCGCTACGGCTTCCCCGCGTCGCGACTCCAGCCGGTCGCCTAGTCGCCGATCATCGCCGCCGCCTCCTCGACGGTCAGCGTCCCCTGCTGGACCGCGTTCAGCACGCCCAGCAGGTCCTCGTCGTGGCCGGGATCCTCCTCGCCGACCTCGTCGAGGGTGACCTTCTCCGACCGGCCGACGAACTCGTCGAAGTCGGTCCCGTCGGAGAGCGCCGTCTCGCGTTTGACGCGGTAGTTGCCGCCGTCGGTCCGGTAGAGGTCGCCCGGGTGGAAGAAGTACCAGTCCTCCCGGTCGAACCGGACGCCGATGCGCGCTTTCGCACCGAAGTTCCGCGAGAAGTAGATGAGCGCTTCGACCTCTTCGCCGTCGAGATAGATGGGGTCGCCGGCGCTCGACTTCGCCTCGATAGCGTAGAACCGTTCGCCGTCGCCGGCGAGTACGTCCGGGAGTTCGCGAGCGGTCGCGCTCCCGCTCGCCGGCGCACGCATCACTGCGAACCCCGCCTCGTCGAGTCTGTTGACGAGTTCCCGCTCCCGGCGGTCTCCCTTCGCGTTCGACATCGGTGGTGGTCGCCGGCGGACGGTAATAAACCGGTCGGCCGAGCGGCGTCGACGGCCGTCGGTGTCGTCGCTCCGTCGGCGTGCGGCCCCGCCCGTCGCCGCCCCGGGAGGTAGTTCCTTGAGTCGGGACCGAGAGAGAAGAGACATGGAAGACCTGCACGTCGTCGGCGGCGGCATCGGCGGGCTGACCGCCGCCATCGCGCTCCGTCAGCGCGGGTTCGACCCGGTCGTCTCGGAGCGCGCCACCGAACTCCGGCCGGTCGGTGCGGGCATCCTGCTCGGCACCAACGCGCTACAGGCGTACGACAGACTCGGACTCGCCGGGGAGATTCGCGCCGCCGGGTCGGAGAAGTCGACGATTCGACTGGTCGACGCCGACGGCGCGTCGCTCACGTCGCTCGACGTGGGCGCGCTCGAAGCCGAGTTCGGCCACCCATTCGTGGCGGTCCACCGGGGCGACCTCCAGCGAGTGCTGCTCGACCGACTCCCGGACAGCGTCGTCCGAACCGGTGCCGAGTGCGTGGACGTGACCGGGCGATCCGACGACCCACGGGTCGCGTTCGCCGACGGCACGGCGACGACCGCCGATCTCGTCGTCGGGGCCGACGGGATCGGCTCCGCGGTTCGCGACGCGCTGTTCCCCGAGGCGTCGGTCCGACCCACGGGGATCGTCTGCTACCGCGGCGTGGCGACGCTCGACCTCCCGCGGTCGCGACGACGGACCGGCCTCGAAGTATGGGGGTCCGGTCGCGTCGCCGGCGTCGAGGCGCTCTCAGACGACCGGGTGTACTGGTATCTCACCGCCACGCGACCCATCGCCGACCCGGACGACCCGGACGCGCTCGCCGACGCACTCGCCGACGCGCTCGGTTCCGCTCCCGATCCGCTCCCAAGGGTGGTCCCGGCGACGCCGATCGCGGAGATCCTCGTGAACGACCTCGCGGACGTCGCCCCGCTCCCGACGTGGTCGCGGGGACCGGTCGCCCTGCTCGGCGACGCGGCCCACGCGCCGCTCCCGTTTCTGGGACAGGGCGCGGGACAGGCGATCGAGGACGCCCTCGCGCTCGCTCGGAACCTCGACGAGCGCGACGGCGTGCCGTCGGCGCTGGAGGCGTACGAGGCGAGTCGGAAGGAGAAAGCGGATCGCGTGGTGACCGCGTCGCGTCGCATGGGCCGGCTCGCGTCGCTCGACGGGTCGATCGCGTGCAGGCTTCGAAACGCCGCGATGCGCGCGGTCCCCGACCGGGTGACCCGGCGTCAGCAGCGACGGATCGCCCGCCTGTCGGTCTGAGGCCGCGGCCAGGCGACGCTGGGTCAGAGCGGACCGACGGGCTCTACAGGTGATCGAGGCAGTTCACGTCCCGTGGTCCCACGAGTCCATGTACTCGCGCTGCTCGGTAGAGAGGTCGTCTATCTCGATTCCCTCGGCGACGAGTTTTGTGCGCGCGACCTCGCGGTCCAGTTCGTCGGGGACGTCGTGGACGCCGGCCACGTACTCCGCGCCGTTCTCGACGATTTCGCGGGCGGC
>Ga0207797_1003001_pt1 | contig 11448 bp, 11 predicted proteins | sample PRCRCaboRojoPR_6_FD_187275 | JGI IMG/M metagenome (GOLD analysis project Ga0207797, IMG submission 187275) | Marine sediment microbial community from Cabo Rojo, Puerto Rico - PR CR 10% Liquid 1 (SPAdes) | ecosystem: Environmental > Aquatic > Marine > Coastal > Sediment | place: Cabo Rojo, Puerto... | reverse complement strand
AGAAGACGACGAGGACGAGGATGCAGAAGACGACGAGGACGAGGATGCAGAAGACGACGAGGACGAGGATGCAGAAGACGACGAGGACGAGGAGACCGGGGACGAACCCGCGGAGGCGGAAGAGTCCGACGAGGGGACCGGAGCCGAGGACAGGGATGGAGGGGACGAACCCGGGGGCGGCGCGGATCAAGCGGAGGTAGAAGGGGCCGACGAGGGCGACCCCGAGGACGACGAGGGCGAGGACGGACGCTCCGGCGGGTGACCGGTCGGGCCGTACCGCCACCTCTTAACCGTTCGGGCGTCTACCGCCACCGATGGCAGAACCCCGAGTTCCCGGTGGGGGGGCGTCGGAGCTCGATCTCCCGTGCGGGCGGACCGTGGACGTCCACGAGCTCCACATGGGGATGCGCGACTACCGGTGTGACTGCGGCGAGTCACACGCGGTCGTGATGGACGTCCACCCGCTCTCGCGGTGGGTCCCCGAGGCCACGGTGGAGACGCTCCGGACGGCGATCGACACCGCCGACGACTTCGGGGAGTTCGGCACGCCACACCTGCTCGGGATGGTGACCGAGGAGTTCCCCGAGTCCGTGGTCTCCGCGGACGTCAGCGACGACGGCTCGGTGGGGTACGCGCTGGTCTGGATGACCGACTTCGACGCCCGCCGACTCCACTCGGTGGTCGTGGAGCTGATCGTGGAGCTGATGGAACACGCCGTCAGCCACGCGAGCGACGAGAGCGCCGTCTCCGAGTTCGAGGAGCAGATGTTCGAGTTCGACGTCGAGGAGTTCGTGCGGGTGTACAGAGAGCAGCGGGACTTCGAGGACGAGTTCGACCGGGCGGTGTAGTGGGTCCGAAGTCGGTGAGGGATTCCGAACGATACGGTGAGGGATTCCAAACCATAAGCGATCGGATGTCGCCGTACCCGGTGGAAGCCCCCTCCCCGTCCACAGCGGACCCTACCGAGCGGATCGCCTCCGGACCGCCCCCTACGCCCGCCCGACCCCCAAGACCCATACCCGACGAACGGGGATCGAAACCCGTGACCGGGCCGCTCCTGCTCCTCGCGCTGCTCACCCTCGTCGGACTCGGCGTGGCGCTCCGGCCGTACGAGGTCGCCCGGGCGAAAGAGCGGCTCGACGCCCTCGGGAGCGATCGCGAGAACGACCTCGGATCGGTCGAGCCGACGTCGGGGAACGTCTTCGTCTTCCGGGCGTTCGGTGCCGGCGTCGCCGTCGTCGGGCTCACGTTCCTGCTCTGGCTGCTCCTCGATGGCCCGGCTCGGTGAGCGGGCGGATACGAGCCCGACCCGTCACCGACCCCCACCGGACGCTCTCGCGAGCGCACGGTCGCTCGATCCTCGGTCCCGGTGGTCCCGTTCCTCGGGCGGTGGCGCCCGGTCCTCGCGCTCGACGGGGTCGACGGTGCTCCCGCGGACGACGTTCGCGACCGAAACGACTACGACCCTGGTTGTCCAAGGCGGTGTATCGTCGATCCGTCGTCGGTCGGAGCGGTACCGGTCCGTCACACGCCCCGCGTATGACACCGGGGAGGGCGACGGACACCGCGCCGTCCGGTGGTTCCGAGGAGCCGTGCGTCCGACGCCCGTCTGACGGGGTTCTATAGCGTTCGGGGTAGTGTTTGTCCCCATGCGCATACGCCGGGGCGAGTTCGAGCGCATCCGGTCGGTGCTCTCCGAGGCCGAGCCGGACGAGCCGCTGACCGCCCGGGAGATCCTCGACCTGCTGGAGGAGCACGGCGAGGAGACCGGCTTCGACAGCGCCCACCGGGTCGCGACGGTGCTGGGCCGTCGCGCCCAGCGCGGCGACGTCGAGGTCATCCGCGATCAGCCCTACCGCTACCGCGTCCCGGAGCTCCAGTGAGCCGCCGGAGGAGGTGGAGGTTCCGCGCCGAGAGGCCTCCCCGGATCGCCGGCAAGAGGTCGGCCGAGGGGGACCGGGCCCGTCCCCGGGCGGTCGGTCTCCACCACCGGTGTCCGGGGGAAGGGAGGCTCCCGCGGATCCGTCCCGGATGCCCACGACGCGGGCGCCGAGGGGTAGGATACTGCCCGCCCGGTACGATCGAGAACCACGAGGATCGGGACAGCGACCTCCTGGGACACGCCGGCGAACTCGGGAAGGTCGACCGGTCGTTCTTCGAGTCGGTCCGGCGAGGGGGGAACGCGCGACCGAGGACCGGGCGAGCGGGGGGCTTTTCACCGGCGGCCATCCACACCGACCATGGACGACCCCGACGTCGACCCGGAGGACGGGGCCGCCCCGGAGGACGGTGCCGCCGCCCCGGAGGACGGGCGGCCCGACGGCCCCGGAGCCGGGAGCGAGGAGGGGGACGTGGGCGAGGCTGCGCCCGGCGGCGGGCCACACCCGTTCGATCCCGCGAGCCCCCTCCTCGAGCACTGGGAGGAACTGATGGAGGACGTGGCGGCGACGGCCGATATCTACCGGGAGGAGGGGTGGGAGGTGCTCGAACTCCACCCCGGCGACGTCACGGCCCTGGACGACCCCGACGAGTTCGGCCTCGACGTGCTCGTCCCGGACGACCAGTTCGAGCGGCTGGAGTCGTGGGTCGCCGAGGGTCGGTTCGGGGAGTTCGAGGTGTACAGGGCCGAGAGCGGGATGGTGTTCCTGCTCGTGGTCACCCGCGACGAGACCCACCGCCGGGCGGTCTGCCTGCCGGCGTACTACGGGTTCGAGGCGGTCCCGGGGCTCGCCGCGCGGGCCGAGCGTGAGGGGCGGTTCCTGACCCACGTCCGGCGGCTCGACGGCGAGCGCGTGACGTTCACGCACGACCACCCCGCGCCGTTCTTCCCCGGGGGCGGCCCCGGCTCCGACCCGGACGACGGTGGAGCCGACGGGGCGAGAGGCGACGACCCCGGGGCGTGAGAGGGCCGAGATCCGTGCGGCCGACCCACGGTAGGGCCGCGGGGACCGGACACCGCGCTCCGGTCTCGCCGGGCTGGCAGCGGGGTGGGTGGCGTGCGGGGGACGCCGGAGTGCATCGTGAGTCGGGGTATCACCTCTCGGGTTCGAAATTCGAAATCGAGCTTCGGGATTCGTAGAGATTCGCCGAACTTATTACGATGTGTCGGCACCGTCGGGGTAATGACCGGCGAGGACACCGCCGACCTGAGCGGGGAGAACCGGACGATCCTGCTGATCGGGAGCGGCCCGATCCAGATCGGACAGGCCGCCGAGTTCGACTACTCCGGGGCGCAGGCGTGCCGCGCGCTCCAGGAGGAGGGGGCCCGAGTCGTCCTCGTCAACTCCAATCCCGCGACCATCATGACCGACCCGGAGATGGCCGACAAGGTGTACGTCGAGCCCATCACCACCGAGGCCATCGCGGAGATCATCGAGAAGGAGAACCCGGACGGGGTGATCGCGGGGCTCGGCGGGCAGACGGGCCTGAACGTGACCGCCGAACTCGCCGAGAAGGGCGTCCTCGAGGAGTACGACGTCGACGTGATGGGGACGCCGCTGGAGACCATCTACGCCACCGAGGACCGCGACCTGTTCAGAAAGCGGATGCGCGAGATCGGCCAGCCGGTCCCCCGGTCGACGACCATCTCGCTCGACGAGGGGGAGTCGGTGACCGACTTCGACGAGGGCGGCCTCCGCGAACGGATCGAGGCCGCCGTCGACGAGGTGGGGGGGCTCCCCGTCATCGCCCGGACGACCTACACGCTGGGCGGGTCGGGCTCGGGCGTCGTCGACGAGATGGAGGAACTGGTCGAGCGGGTCCGCCGCGGGCTGCGGCTCTCGCGGAACAACGAGGTGCTGATCACCGAGTCCATCTCCGGGTGGGTCGAACTCGAGTACGAGGTGATGCGGGACGCCGACGACTCCTGTATCATCATCTGCAACATGGAGAACATCGACCCGATGGGGATTCATACGGGTGAGTCCATCGTCGTCACCCCCTCGCAGGTGATCCCCGACGAGGGCCACCAGGAGATGCGTGATGCCGCCCTCGGGGTCATCCGCGAACTCGGCATCCAGGGTGGCTGTAACATCCAGTTCGCCTGGCGCGACGACGGCACGCCGGGTGGCGAGTACCGCGTCGTCGAGGTCAACCCGCGGGTCTCGCGTTCGTCGGCGCTGGCCTCGAAGGCGACCGGCTACCCGATCGCCCGGGTGACCGCGAAGGTCGCGCTCGGCAAGCGGCTCCACGAGATCGAGAACGAGATCACCGGCGAGACCACCGCGGCGTTCGAGCCGGCCATCGACTACGTGGTCACGAAGATCCCGCGCTGGCCCAAGGACAAGTTCCCCGACGTGGACTTCACCCTCGGGACGGCGATGAAGTCGACGGGCGAGGCGATGGCCATCGGCCGCACGTTCGAGGAGTCGATGCTCAAGGCGCTCCGGTCGACGGAGTACCGGCCGGCCGTCGACGTCGACGAGCTGGCGGACGAGGAGCTCGAGGGGCTCCTCGTGAACCCCTCGCCGGACCGCCCGTACGCGATGTTCGAGGCGTTCGACCGGGGCTACTCCGTCGAGGCGGTGGCCGAGCTGACCGGCATCAAGGAGTGGTACGTCGAGCGGTACGGGCGGATCGCGGACGCGGCGCAGGGCGCCGCCGCGGGGAACTTCGAGACGGCGACGACGCTCGGGTTCACCGACCACCAGGTCGCCGCCATCGCCGAGGAGGGCGGATCGGCGGCCGGGGTAGCGGGCGTCGGCGACCCGACCGGCGGGCCGATCGACGAGGTCGAGCGGGCGTCGATCGACCGCCGGTTCAAGCAGGTCGACACCTGCGCCGGCGAGTTCGAGGCGACGACGCCGTACTACTACTCCGCGCGGGACCCGCTCTCCTCGATCGCCCGCAACGAGGTCCGGGTCGACACGGACGTCGAGAGCGTGGTCGTCGTCGGGGGCGGTCCCATCCGCATCGGCCAGGGGGTCGAGTTCGACTACTGTGCGGTCCACGCGGTGCGCGCGCTCCGGGAGGCCGGCATTGACGCCCACGTCGTCAACAACAACCCCGAGACGGTCTCGACGGACTACGACACCTCCGACGGGCTGTTCTTCGAGCCGATCACCGCGGAGGAGGTGGCCGACGTCGTCGAGCGGACGAACGCGGACGGCGTGGTGGTCCAGTTCGGCGGGCAGACCTCCGTGAACATCGGGGAGCCCCTCGAGCGCGAACTCGAGCGCCGGGGGCTCGACTGCTCGATCCTCGGGACGAGCGTGGACGCGATGGACCTCGCGGAGGACCGCGACCGGTTCAACCGGCTGATGGAGGCCCACGGCATCGCCCAGCCGGTCGGCGGGAGCGCCACGAGCGAGGCCGAGGCGCTCGACCTGGCCAACGAGATCGGCTACCCGGTCCTCGTGCGGCCGTCGTACGTCCTCGGCGGGCGGGCGATGGACGTCGTCTCGAACGACGAGGACCTCAGGACCTACATCGAGGAGGCGGTCCGGGTCTCGCCGGACAAGCCGATCCTCGTCGACGACTTCCTCGCCGACGCGGTCGAACTCGACGTCGACGCCGTCGCGGACGGCGAGGACGTCCTGATCGGCGGCGTGATGGAGCACGTCGAGACCGCCGGGGTCCACTCGGGCGACTCCGCGTGTATGATCCCGCCGCGGTCGCTCTCGGAGTCGACGCTCGAGCGGGTCCGCGAGGTCACCCTCGAGATCGCCCGCGAACTCGACACCGTCGGGCTGCTGAACGTCCAGCTGGCGGTGCGTGACGGGGAGGTCTACGTACTGGAAGCGAACCCGCGTTCCTCGCGGACGGTCCCGTTCGTCTCGAAGGCGACGGGCGTGCCGATCGCGAAGCTCGCGGCGAAGGTGATGGCCGGCGCGTCGCTGGCCGACCTCCACGCCGACGAGCGGATCCCCGAACAGGTGTCGGTGAAGGAGGTCGTCCTGCCGTTCGACCGGCTGCCGGGGTCGGACCCGCGGCTCGGTCCGGAGATGAAGTCCACCGGCGAGGTGATGGGCACCGCCCGGTCGTTCGGCAAGGCCTACCTCAAGGCACAGGACGCCGTCGGCAAGCCCATCCCGCGGGAGGGAGTGGCGGTCGTCGACCTGGAGACGCTCCGCGGGCTCTCCGAGTCCGACGAGGACCTCTCCGACGTCCGGGAGACGGCCGAGCGTCACTTCGACGTCCGTACCCCCGACGAGTTCGACGACCTCGTCGGGGCGGTCCAGGACGGCGAGATCGACTTCATCCTCTCGCGGGACCGGGAGCTGCTGGAGGTGGCCGTCGAGGAGGTCGTCACCTACTTCTCGACGGTCCCCTCGGCGCGGGCGGCCCTGGAGGCCATCGAGACGAAGGACGAGCCCCTCGACGTCGCCGCGCTCTCCGAGCGGCCCACGGAGCGGCGCCGGTGGGGCGTGCCGGAGGCGGAGTAGCGGCCGTCTCGCAGCCCGCCGACGGACTGGCGATGGACCGGCGATGGACCGGTGATCGCTCCCCGTTCAGCCCGGTGCGCTCCCGAAGGCGGTCCCGAAGAACGAGAGCGCGAACAGCGTCGCGTTGTAGGCGCCGTGGACGAGCGACGGGACGACCAGGTTCCGCGTGTAGTCGTAGCTCACGGCGAGCACCAGCCCGGGGACGAACAGGAGCAGGACGGTCACGGCCCGCCCGGAGAGCGGGCCGGCCAGCGAGAAGACGTGTGCGGCGGCGAACAGCAGCGTCGCCAGCAGGATCCCCGGGACCCGGCCGAGCGACTCCACGAGCGAGTTCTGGATGATTCCCCGGAACAGCAGCTCCTCGCCGGGGCCGATGAGGAGGAAGGAGACGGGGACGAGCAGCGCGAACACCAGCGGATCGGCCTGCCCGAGCTCGCCGGCGCGGTTCGCCGCCGGGTCGAGGCCGGTTATCACCACGACGACGACCATCGTCACCGCGCCGAACAGCGCCAGGATCCAGCCGGAGGCGGCGGTCAGCCACTCCCGGAGCGAGGGGACCCGGACGCCCAGGTAGTCGACGCCCAGCCCCCGGAACCGGAGGTAGGCGAGCGAGACGCCGCCGAAGGCGATCCCCTGCAGGAGGACCGTCGAGAGCAGTATCGCGCGGGTGGGCGTCACGGCGACGCCGGCCGAGTCGAGGACCACCACGGCTCCGCGGACCAGCAGCGAGCCGACGCCGAGCCCGAGGGCCGCGAGGACGACCGCGACGACCAGCGCGAGGGCGACCCGGGCGGGGCCGTCATCGAACCGGGCGGGGAGAGCGGGCATGGTCGGGACTGTGCGGGGGCGGAGGAATAGGCTGTCGGTCACCGGAGCCGTCCGACGGGCCAGCCAGTCGGCGGGCGAGGGGCGAGCGAGGGGCGGCGGTCCCGGGGGTCGTGACTCAGCCGTCGCCGGCCCCGGAACCGGCCCCCGTCGTCTCGCCGGCCGAGCCGGCCCCCTCGCCGCCCTCGACGACGGGATCCGACCCGATCTCCACACCCTCGTCGCTCTCGGGGACGAACGCGTCCCCGCCGACGAGGTCCGGTACGACGTGCTTGAGCAGCTGGACCCCGAGCACGGCGAGCAGGGGGCCGAGGAAGAGCCCGTACCAGCCGAAGTACGCCACCCCGAGGACGTAGGCGAACAGCACCAGCCCCGAGTGGAGGTCCTGCCCGGAGATCAGCGGCCGAAGCACCGTCTGCGGGATCAGGTCGAGCAGCAGGAAGGAGACGACGAGGAACGCCACCGGGTAGGCGAGGGCGGCGTCCGCCCGGACCGACGCCCAGAGCAGATACGCGCCCGCGGGGAGGTAGACGAGCTTGCCGACGACGATCGGCACGAAGGTGGCGACCCCGGTCAGCAGCGCCAGCAGCGTCGGCGCCGGGAGAGCCACCGCGGCGGGCGCGAGGAGGTTGTAGCCGTTGTAGACGAGGACGGCCGCGACGGCGACCCCGAGCACCGACAGCACGTTGCCGAAGTAGACCGTCTCGAGGTCGGCGTCGGCCCCGCGGAGGAAGGCGTAGGCGGTCGACTCGCCGTCCGCGATCTCCGAGAGGAACCACGCCTCGATCCGCGAGCCGTCCCGGAGGAGGAAGAACGTCAGCGCGAGCGCGAGCGAGAGGTGGAGCAGGCCGTTGCCGACGAACCCGAGGGTGGCGAGCGCCGCCGAGAGCCCCTGCTGGACCCGGTCGAACCCCAGCCGGGAGAGGTACGCCGACGGGTCGGCCAGCAGCGCCGAGAGCGGCCCGGGGTCGCCGACGAGCCGCTCGAGGACGGTCCGGGCGGTGTCCAGCCCGGCGACCGCCGTGAGCTCGCTGTACGCGACCGTCGCGCCGTAGCCCACCAGGACGAGCACGGGGAGGATCAGCGTCACGAGCGTCAGGCCGGCGACGGCACCGGGGTGGTCGAGCCGCCGGGTCAGCCGCCGGTGGATCGGCCGGGCCGCGTAGTAACAGAACAGCCCGGCGACGAGCGTCCCGACGAACGCCGCCGCCACCGCAGCCAGGGCGGCCGCGACCCCGAGCGAGACGGCCCACCACCCGAGCCGCTTCTGGTCGAGTGGCGCACCGCCCGTGCGAGGGATCTGCATGGGACCCACTACTGGCCCCCGGGCGGTTATGTCTGTGGCACGGACGGAGTGGCCGGGACTCCCGAGTAGGTGGGGTCCCGGAGGTGGTGGACTGCGGAGGTATTGACTGCGGAGGTGATGGATTGAGGTGTCCGTCGGCCGTACCGGCGACCGTGACCGACTACACGATGTTCGGCGGCAAGGGCGGGGTGGGCAAGACGACCTGCGCGGCCGGGTACGCCGTCGCGCTCGCCGACGCGGGCCACGGGACGCTGGTCGTCTCGACGGACCCCGCCCACTCGCTCGGCGATGCCCTCGACGCCGACGTGGGGAACGAGCCGACGCCCGTGGCCGACGGCCTGGAGGCGGTCGAGATCGACCCCGCCTCGCGGGCCGACCGCTACCGCGCGCTCGCCGAGGCGCTCGCGGCGGACATGCGCTCGGTCGGCGTGCGTGTCCCGGAGGAGGATCTCGATGCGCTGTTCGGCGGCGCGATGCCCGGCGCCGACGAGATCGCCGCGCTCGACCTGTTCGGGGAGTACCTGGAGGGGTACGACCGGGTGGTGTTCGACACCGCCCCGACGGGCCACACGCTCCGGCTGCTCGACCTCCCCGACACCGTCGGGCGGGCCGTAGAGACGGCCGCGAGCGTCCGCTCGCAGGTCCGCCGGGCGGCGGACACCGCCCGGTCTATGCTGATGGGGCCGGCGGCGTTCCGGGGCGAGGACGAGGCCGACGAGGGGTTCACCGACCTCCGCGAGCGGATGGAGCGGGTCGAGTCGGCGCTGCGCGACCCCGGGCGGACGGGCTTCCGCGTCGTCTTCCGACCCGAGGCGCTCGTGCTGGCGGAGACCGAGCGGCTCGTCGACCGCCTCCGGGAGTACGAGGTCCCGACGACCGACCTCGTCGCCAACGGCGTCCTCGCGGACGTGAACGAGGACTGCGCGCGGTGTACCCGCCAGCGCGACCGCCAGCAGGAGCGACTCCGGGAGGTACGGGAACGGGTCGACCTGCCCGTCACGGAGGTCCCCGAACTGGACGAACCCCGGGGGATCGAGGCGCTGCGGGCGGTCGGCGAGGCGCTGTAGGGGTGGTCGGGAGGAACGGCCGGGGAGGGGTCGGTCGCGGGCCGTCAGGCGTCCCGTATCTGCGAGCGGATGCTCTCGACGGTCTCCTCGTCGAGTTCCACGTCCGGGTGTGCGCTCTCGGCGTGTGCGGCGGCCTGCTCCATCACTTCCTCCTCGGACTCGGCCTCGATGTGGGCGGTACACCCCTCCATGGGACAGTCGAGCGTCTTCGTCATGGCCCGCGAGCGTCAATGCCATTATTTATCATAAAACTATCGGCGGGGCGCCGGAGCGGGAACTACCCGTCCTCGGCGTCGTGGAGGCTGTCGAGCAGCTCCGGGTCGGTCCGGAACTTGAGGACGTTGTGGACGACGCTGTTGCGGATGTTCTCGATGACGCCGCCGTGTGCCTTGTAGCACTCGTGGATCCAGCGGGACTCGCTGGTTCGGTCCGGGAACATCATCACCGACTTCCACTGGTACTCCCCGTCCGAGAGGAAGAAGAACAGGGTGTTCGGCGAGTCCCTGACGTACTCCATGGCGTCGCGCCAGCCATCGGCGAACCGCTCGGTGTTGAAGCGGAACTCGAACAGGGCGAAGATGAAGTACTCCTCGTTGGGGATGACCGCCTCCCGGAAGACGCCCCGCTCGCGCATCCCCCGGATCGACTCCGAGACGGTGACGTGCGAGACGGTGATGTCGTACTTCTCCTCCAGGATCCGCGAGAGGTCCCGCGAGGAGAGCTGCGGGTTCCGCGAGAGCTCGCGGAGCACCAGCACGTCCCGTCGCTTGAACTCCCAGTCGGGCCGGTCGCTGGTCATGGCTTCGGTCGTGTCGGGCGGGGGGCCGATCCCCTGTGGCGGCCGCTCACGCCAGCGCCTCCGCGAGCGCCTCGCGGTAGCCCGCCGGTCGGTCCTCGACGACCCAGTGGTAGGCGTCCTCGAGGGGCATCACCTCGCCGTCGAGCTCCTCGGCCAGCCGCTCGGCCCACTCGACGGGCACCATCCGGTCGTCGGCACCCCAGAGACAGTAGGTCCGCGAGTCGATGACGTCGTAGTCGATCTCGGTCGTGTGGTTCGTGTTGGTGGCGACGGCGGCCCGTGCGAGCGCGGTCCGGCCGTCCTCGCGGAGCCAGGGCGCCTTCATCCCCTCGACCCACTCCGGGTCCGGGTCGTCGCCGTGGAGCCCGTCGCCGAACGCGAAGTCGAGGCGACCCTCGAACTCGTCGGGGTCCATGTCCGCCGTCGCCGGCAGCCCCATCTCGTTTATGAACTCGACGGGCCAGGCGTCGTAGCAGGCGGCGTTCGAGAGGACGAGCGTCTCCACGCGGTCGGGGTGGTGGGCCGCGTAGCGCAGCGCGACCCCGCCGCCGATGTCGTGGGCGACGAGCGACACCACGCCGAGCCCGAGGTCGTCGATCAGCTCCTGGAGCGCGTCCTCCTGGGCCCGTATCGACCGGTCGAACGAGTCCCGGCGATCGGAGTCGCCGTAGCCGAGCATGTCGGGGACGATGGTCCGGTACTCGTCCTCGAACGCGGGGGCGATCCGCCGCCAGAGGAACGACCACGTCGGGATGCCGTGGAGGAAGACCAGCGGGTGGCCGTCCGCCGGACCCGCATCGCGGTAGGCCATCGTCAGGTCGTGGCCGTCGACGCGGACCTCCGTCTCCTCCCGGGCGGCCGACCAGGCCTCGTGGTCGGGCTGTGGCGCGTCCGGGTTCATAACAGGCGATCGGCGATGATGTTCTTCTGGATCTCGGAGGTGCCCTCGTAGATCTTCGTGATCCGCGAGTCGCGGTAGAACCGCTCGGCGGGGTGGTCGGTGACGTAGCCGGCGCCGCCGTGGACCTGGAGCCCCTCGTCGGCGACGTCGACGGCGGTCTCGCTGGC
>Ga0207797_1003000_pt1 | contig 11451 bp, 8 predicted proteins | sample PRCRCaboRojoPR_6_FD_187275 | JGI IMG/M metagenome (GOLD analysis project Ga0207797, IMG submission 187275) | Marine sediment microbial community from Cabo Rojo, Puerto Rico - PR CR 10% Liquid 1 (SPAdes) | ecosystem: Environmental > Aquatic > Marine > Coastal > Sediment | place: Cabo Rojo, Puerto... | reverse complement strand
TCATCTGTTGGTAGTTTCGTCTTTTCCAGCCACTCGACAGCATCCGGTATACGTGCAAGGAATTTTCGGTCCCTCGTATACTCGTAGAATTTTAACATAATCATGGTATTGGTGTAAGTGGTACTGGGTAACAGGGCTGGAGGCTCATAGGTTCTCGCACCCACCGGTTCAAGTTGCATGTTATACTGCTGACCCCATGCCCCGTTTCCCTGTTGGGTAATCAGGTAGAACTGCATCCCGCGGCGGATCGGTTCTAAGAAGCGCTCTTGACCAAGTGTCAGGTAACACTGAATCAAAAATTGTATGTTTCCCCAGACTACCTCATCGTTAATGGTAAAATAAGATGTATAATCAGGGAGACCGTCTTTACTATACTCTTCGCTCAGCGGGTAGCGCTGTGGCCAGCCACCTAACGGGTATTGACTTTTAATTACAAAGTTGATCGCGTTCTCCAGGGCAGGTTTGTACTTTGGATCCAGTTTTTCGATGTATATTCGCAACAGGAAACGCGCAGCACCGGAGGTTACGTTATCATCAAAGGTGGAATTACCATAGTAGTGATGGAACTCCTCGAGACGCCACCCGTTTTTGCCAATGGTATTATACCACTTTTTCATAGAGCGATCTCCGGCAAAATCGATCATATAATTCCATCCCCCAGCGTCGCCCTGGCCCCATATGAGGGCTTTCGCTGCTTTTTCTGCTGCCCGGTAATAGTATTCATCTCCGGTGACTTCATAAGCATCGAGGAACAGGTGCCCCATATCGACTGTCCCTGGGCCCTGAACCCAGATCATGGTCTCGTAAGCTTCCATCTCTCCCCAGCGGCGGGACAGATCTGGCAGATAGGACCATACATATCCTCCGTTTGTACTTACTGTGTCTACCATGAAACGGGTGGCTTCCATTATTGCTGATCTGGAATCCTCGACAAGGGATGAATCCCGCGCTTCAGAGGTGATGTTAAATAGACAAAGAAAACCTAATAGAAGTATAACGTATTTTAAACGCATGATAACCGAACTCTAGTTTGTTGGATTGCTGTTTGGTTTAATTCAATGTTGGAATGCAATATAGTTAACATTCTTTACCATAGCAATCATAGGTAAATCAAACTAACAGAGGATTTTATACAAATCAATTAATCCTCCTCAGGATATCCGGGGATGTTACATGAGAAGAGGAAAAAACTGACCCCAGTTGGTGGTCCGTTCTGGAACAATTGCATATATACGGACTCACCTTACAGCTAAGGAAATTTCAATTGAGAAGTCGTAGCTCCACCAATACCGTTTCACGCACGCCAGTCTAATTTAGAGAGGATAGCCGGCTAAAAAAATATTAGTGCTCGTGGCTAAAACCTACTCCGTTTATATGTATTTAAAGAAACATCTGAATAAATAAGAAGGGGGATTGGTAGTGAAAATTCGGATAAAGAACACTACTTATTCCTACAATTACTAACCATAGATCGCCAATACCCCGAATATATATTCGGGGTATTGGCAATGAATTATGTGGAGCCTTGGATGATGACAACAGTATGGGATTTTCCCAATGGGAAAGTTTATATATTTCATCACTACTGTCCCGTTAAGCACGAAAACATAGTACGCTAAGTGGAATAAATATAATATGATAAAAGGTATAAATATTTTTTTCGATTCCCAACAGATCCTGATTATCTTTTGGCAACCCAGCCAGAAGAGGAGACCTCCCATGCCATCAGGACGCCCGGTGTTTGCCCAGATTATGGAGTTTATTCCTTCGTATGAATTTACGAAACTCGTGGAGCAATACCGCGGGAACTATCGCGCCCGCACCTTCACCTGTTGGGATCAACTGCTTTGTATGAGTTTTGCCCAACTCAGTTATCGGGAAAGTCTCCGCGACATTGTGGCGTGCCTGACTGCCCAACCCAGGAAGCTCTATCATCTGGGCATTCGAGGAACAGTCGCCCGAAGCAATCTCGCGCGGGCAAACGCGACCCGGGACTGGCGTATCTATGCTGACCTGGCCGCCCATCTGATCGCCACAGCCCGGCCATTGTATCAGGGAGACGACGACTTTCTGACGGAGTTGAATGCCACCGTGTATGCCTTAGACTCCACAACAGTCGACCTCTGCTTAACGCAGTTCCCGTGGGCCCAATTTCGCCAACAGAAGGCGGCGGTCAAACTGCATACCTTGCTCGATCTCCAGGGCCCGATCCCCACCGTCGTGCATATCACCACCGGGCGAGTCCACGATGTGAATATCCTTGATCGGCTCCTGCCGGAACCCGGAGCGTATTACATTATGGATCGGGGATATATTGATTACGAGCGATTGTATACACTCCATCAAGCCGCCGCGTTTTTCGTCATCCGGGCCAAAAAGAATCTCCAATTTCGCCGACTGTATTCGCGTGCTGTGGAGAAGGCCACGGGACTGCGATGTGATCAGACGATTGCCTTGACGGGCGTGACAGCCCAGCACGATTATCCGGTGTATCTACGGCGAGTCAAAGTGTATTATGCGGCACACCAGCGGCATCTGGTCTTTCTGACCAATAATTTCCGGGTCGACGCCCACACGATTGCGACCCTCTATCGTTCCCGGTGGCAGGTAGAACTCTTTTTCAAATGGATCAAGCAACACCTCCGAATTCAATCCTTTTACGGCACCTCTACGAACGCAGTCAAAACGCAAATCTGGATTGCGGTGTGTACCTATGTGGTCATTGCGATAATCAAAAAAACCTATCACGTTCAGGCCAGTCTCTACACAATGTTACAGATTTTGAGTGTCACGTTATTTGAAAAAGTCTCGTTAAAACAACTACTTACGGAGATGGATTACGAAAATGATCTCGCCCACCTCCATAACCAGTTGAAATTATTCGACTTTTAACGGGACAGTTGTGATATTTCATATTATATTTACCTTGTAAATGGTACCCTCATGGAATATCTGTGATGACAAGATTGCACGGGTGCCAAGCCTGTATTTCTGCGACCATCGATTATTGGCTTTGAATAAACTTTATATAATTTTAGAAAGATCCGTATCGTTGCTATGAAACTTATTATCACTCGCCACGGAGAAACGGAAGAGAACAACACTGGCATAATCCAGGGACATCAGCCCGGCCATCTTTCTGAACAGGGAGTTAAGCAAGCAAGAAAAGTTGCAATACGATTGAAGGATGAAAGTATCGACTGCATTTATTCTAGTGATTTGAATCGTGCTGCCGATACTGCGAGAGAAATTGCACAATACCATCCGGATGTCCCTCTGGAATTCGTTAAAGAATTACGGGAAAGATATCTTGGTGGATGGCAGGGGAAAACCAGAAAGGAATTAGGATTCGGGAGTGATATAAACCTTATGGGATTTTTCCCGAAAGATGGAGAGACTTCGGAGGAATTATTTAATCGAGCGAGCAATTTCCTGGATACCATCTTTTCAAATCATCATGACAAAACGGTTTTATCCGTAGCCCATAACGGAATAAATAAAGCCCTTATCGCTGTAATAACCGGCAAAGGTTCCACCGATATTAAATCAATTGAGCACCTGCATCATACCAGCGTGTCTGTATTCGAGATTAAAAAAGATAAAAGTTGTAGCATCCATATATTTAATTGCACAAAACATTTGGAATGATGACCGAAATGTAACTGTATCAGGACCGCCTTCCTAGGGTAGGCTCATAAGTTTCACCGGCGACGGATATCAAAGAATGACGGGTGAAGTTGGAGAATCAGGTTTCACGAAAATTATACTTCCGGCGACGTTCCACATACCATACTTATTTTGTGTTCAATTTTTTAAGTCAATTATTAGTATAATAATTATGGATTGTTTTAGCTATAAATGACATCAAATATAGAGAGAATACATTGAGAAGTTCCCACGTAAGAATTATAATCAGTTTTTCTTGGAAGTGAAAATGCAGGTAAGTAAATGGTATTCACTAGATTCCATAGATAATGTGGTGAATAATAATTGTTAAAACTTATAAAGTCTGAATATTCTAATAATGCACCGGGTCTTCATCCTCTTGCAAATCATCGACGAGCAGATGTTCATAGATGAGGGTGGTCTGAATTTTTTTGTGACCTAGGATTTTCCTTAGTTTTTCTAATGATCCACCATTCCGTAAATAATTGGTTGCAAATGTATGCCGTAAATCATGAAATCGATAGCGGTTCCGTTTTTCATCGTTTGGCCATTTATCTTGAATAATTGCTTTATAAGCGTGATAAACAACGGTTGAACTTGCTACTTGGTAAAATAACATACCTGGAGCGCGTCCATCATGGCCGCTACGTCTCAGATATCTGAGATCTTCTTCATCGGAACGGTCTATAATCTCATTAAACAATACTTTTAAGGAAGGAAATAATGGGACCTGTCTCTCCTTACTGAATTTGCCGGTAACAGTCACATGTCTGTTGTCAAAATCGATGTCATCTTTACTGATACCAGTAATCTCACTTGAGCGAAATCCTCCATAGGCAGCAGCTCGAATATAATCTCCAATCCATTTTCCACGAGATTCTTCAATGAGGGTTCGTACATCTTCTTTTGGAATTTCTAATGGCAGCTTTTTTGGAGTTTTCAGTTTATCAACTTCTGTTGTTGGGTTCTTCCGTGCATATTTGTGCTTCATGGCCCACCGAAAGGCTGTACCAACCGCTCTGAGCCTTTTATTAACGGTATAAGGTGATAGCCCCTCATTCTTCATTGAACGTTTGTATTGTGCAATCTGCTGCACAGAAATATCACTGAGATGAACCACAGGCCCGACAATGGCTAATAGTTCTGTCAAACTTCTTTTATCAATGGCCACTGTTTTAGGTGAGCGACTTGTTAAACGTTCTTCTTCATACAGTGATATAAAATCAGTGAGAGTAATATCATCGATTTGCTCAATTCCTAATTCGCGAGCTTTGGTCGCTTGATTAAACCATTCTCTTTCCAGTTCTTGTGCTTCTGCCTTGTTTTTCTTTCCCGTGGATTTTGCTATCCATTTCCCGTTTTCGTCTTTGAATCTAGCATACCAGTATTTGCTTTTTTCCGGTTTATATACACTCATAGGAAACCCAATAGCTCGAATTACATTTATTTTGTTAATTAATGTTCAAATTGAATGTAGAAATTACATAATTATGACACAAGTAAGTCTAGCAAGATTCTAGCAAAATTCTAGCAAAAATTATGTCATTTGGGCGTAACATGACATCACATGAATTTCAGGAAATTTTACGGTGTGAAAATATAGGAGCCTTGAAACCCTTGGAAATAGTGTCTTACAAAGTAAAAGCGGAGAGGGGGGGATTCGAACCCCCGGAGGCGGGGAGTTCCCACCTCAACGGTTTAGCAAACCGCCGCTTTCAGCCAGCTCAGCCACCTCTCCATTGTCAAACACACCAAATATACCGAGGCTGTCTGCGAGGAGCAAGGTGGAAATTATCGCTGTGCAGTCATGCATTTTTGATTCCCGATACAGAAAGTAATCCGAATCCCATACCTTATCATCTATGAATGCACACCAGGAGATCTCCCGGGAAAAATACAGTCTGCCCTCACCGAAGCTTGCCCCGTACCTGCTTGGAGCGGTGATTCAAGCAGGTGAACTCTCAGGACGGATCGTGGAGACCGAAGCCTATACCGGTCCGCCCGAGGATTATGCAAGTCATGCGTATACCAGAAAAAACAGCGCGAAATCGATCATGGAAACCACCGGTCGCGTATACGTTTATTCCATCCATAACGGACTGGCGGTAAATATCACCTGTGGCAGGCAGGTCACAGGTGCGGTACTTATCAGGGCAATTGAGCCGCTGTCGGGAATCCCGAAGATGATCACACACCGGAGCCGGCGAGAGACCAAGGTCTCGCTGACCTGGGATGCGAATGAATACTTCAGTTTAACCACATTAACCAACGGTCCCAGCAAACTTGCAGAAGCTCTGGGAATCCGAAAGGCATGGAATAACACGGAAATCGGGGAATATCTCCGGTTGTTGAAGGGTGATGAAGATCAGGAAGTTGTTACTTCCACCCGGATCGGTATCTCCCGGTCTGAAGAGCTCATGTGGCGATATGTCATCCCTGACAGCCGGTTTCTCAGCAGAAAACCCTAGATAAAGATGGATTCCGAATGTCGAAGCCCCCCGGTACTTCTCCCGCGGGGCAGGGCAATAATCACTCATCAATAATCATTTATCACCTTTACCCGGATCAATATATGACTTATTAAGTCATATCCGTTATATTACTCGCCATGTAATGGGTGAGAAATTAGCGGCAAGGAATATATAGGTATGATGACTATATCGGCTACTGCCAGACAGATGACAGTTGAACAGTACCTGCAACTGATGGAAGAGGTCCGGGAGCGTACTTTTTACCTGGTCGAACCGCTCTCGGAGTCAGCGATCGTCCGGCAACATAATCCGTTGATGAGCCCAATCAAATGGGATATCGGGCATATCGCCAACTTTGAGGAACTCTGGTTCCTGCAGCAGGCACTGAATCATCCGCCGATCAATGAAAAGTATAACTATATTTACAATGCTTTGACCAAACCCCGGAACGAACGGGAACGACTGCCTCTGCCTTCTCTGGATGAGACCGTGGAATATTTGCGATTTGTTCGTTCCAGAGTCAGTGAGCACCTGCATCATTTTTCTATGGATGCCGGCGATCCGCTCCTCCGCGGCGGTTTCCTGTTCGAGCTGGTGATCAGGCACGAAATGCAACACCAGGAGACCATGCTCATTGCGATGCAGATGATGGATCAGGGCACGTATACTCCTCCTGAGCGCCGTCCGGTTCCGGAAGGAAAATCCCGGGAGAATGAAATGACCTATTTCCCTGGTGGGGAATTTGTTATGGGGTGGGACCGATCCTCTTTTGCCTACGACAATGAACAACCCGCACACCGGCGGGTTGTTGAGCCGTTCTATATTGATACTGTCCCTGTCACTGCAGGAGATTATCTGCAGTTCATCCGGGCGGGTGGCTATGGTCGGCGGGAATTCTGGTCGGAAGAAGGCTGGCGCTGGAAGGAAGAAGCGGCTGCTGACGCACCGATGTTTTGGAAAGAGCTGGATGGCGCATGGTATCAACGGCGGTTTGATGAGGTGTTGCTGGTGAGTGAACGGGAACCCGTTTCTCATGTGAACTATCACGAAGCCGAGGCCTATTGCCGGTTTGCCGGGAAACGGCTGCCCACGGAGACGGAGTGGGAATACGCTGCATCATGGATACCGGAATCAGGGGAGAAGCTGCAATATCCCTGGGGAGAGTCACCGGATTCGGAATTCGCGAACTGGAATCAACTCGAGTTCGGGCCGGCCGAAGTTGGGGCATTTCCACTAAACCAATCTCCCGGCGGTTGTTTCGATATGATCGGCGGGATATGGGAATGGACATCCAGTGATTTTCAGGCGTATCCGGGATTTGAAGCCTTTCCCTATCCCGAATATTCAGAGATTTTCTTCGGTGATGAGTATAAGGTTCTCCGGGGTGGATCCTGGGCCACTATGGACCGGGTGATCAGTACCACCTTCCGTAACTGGGATTTTCCGATACGTCAGCAGATTTTCGCGGGATTTCGCTGTGCCAGGGATGCAGAGTAGTCCGGATGTGCCGTCTGGTTGCATATAAAGGGGCTTCCATTCCACTGGGTCAATTGATTTTCGATCCGCCCCATTCCCTGGAAGTGCAGAGCTACGATCCACAGGAGTTACTTTCCGGAACTGTCAATGTGGACGGATTCGGCTGTGGATGGTATAATCCGGACCTCTCGCGGGCACCGGGTGTCTACTCCAGTTTGGATACTCTCTGGTCGGATGCCGGTTTCCGCAGCATCAGCAGGGTAATTGAATCGTCAATGATATTCGGTGCCCTGCGTTCAGCCACCCCGCCATCTCCGGTGGATCCGCAGAGTGTGATGCCCTTTACCAGGGGACGTTATCTGTTTATGCACAACGGGTTTTTTAAACCGTACCATGAGAAGGTAAAACGCCGGTTGCAGGCACGTATACCGGAAGATCTGTTCTCTACTCTGCACAGCCATTCCGATTCGGCGGCACTGTTTGCAGTATTATATGATTTCCTCCGGAAAGGAGAGCCATCTCTGGAGAATCTTGTCTCTTCCCTGATACAACTCATGGATGTAGGCAGATCCCTGGCGGCGGAAGCGGACGTTGAATTTCAGGCGAATATCCTGGTCAGCGACGGTGATCGCATTGCTGGAGTACGCGCGTCCAACACGGAGGAATCCAATTCACTCTATTACCTTCAAAACGGAGAGGTCTTCCCGGATGCCCTGGTGATTGCTTCCGAACGGCTGAATGACGAGAGCAGGTGGGAGAGGGTGCCCCACAATTCGATAATTCGTGTTGATGCGAGGAACAGAATCAATATCCAACCACTGACCACAGGTGAATGAAGATGCCACAGACCACGATTGGTGCAGAAGAGCGTATTCGGATCACACAGGCAAATCATCCCGGCGATCACTTTGCCGAAGATATACGCAAGGGATTAACTGGGACACCGAAATATCTGTATCCGAAATATCTTTATGACAAGCGGGGCTCGGAACTGTTTGAGAAGATCTGCGACCTGCCGGAGTATTATCAAACCCGGACCGAACGGCGTATCCTGGGGGATCAGAGTGAAGAAATAGCCGACGCACATAAACCAACAACCCTTATAGAATACGGTGCGGGTGCTGCCACGAAAACACGCACACTCCTGGACGCCATCGGGAAGAAGGCAAATCTGCAAACCTACATTCCCATCGATGTCAGTGCGGAGTTCCTGAAGGATAGCGCCACAGCGCTCGCCCAGAAATATCCCAATCTGCACATCCACGGACTTACCGGTGACTTCCTGCAATCCATGGAATTACCTTATCCGGAAGAGCCCCGGTTGATTGCGTTCCTGGGATCGACCATCGGGAATCTGAACGACCGGGAGGCGGATGCTTTTCTCCGCCGGGTTGCCGGTCAGATGAACGACACCGATTTGTTTCTGCTGGGTGTGGATCTGGTAAAGGATATTGGAGAATTGGAGGCTGCCTATAACGATAAGCAGGGGGTGACGGCAAAGTTCACGAAAAATATCCTCCACATTATCAATCGCCGGCTGAATGCGAATTTCGATACGGAGGCCTTTCAGCATCATGCATTCTATCATCCGGGAGAACGCCAGATCGAGAGTCACCTGGTGTCCCGGAAGAATCAGACGGTAAAGATCCCTGATATCGACGTGGAGGTGGAATTTGATTATGGGGAATCCATCCGGGTGGAGATCAGCGGCAAGTATACCCGGAAACGGGTACGAACGCTGCTGGACAATGCCGGTCTGAATCAAAACGGTTGGTATACCGATTCTCAAAACAGATTTGCTCTTTCTCTGAGTACTCTAAATGATGTAACACCGGATGTGGAGTATCCGGATTTCACCGGTGATGGGAAAGGGTGAAATTCACCCTGCCAGGCCACACCTGTCGTTGATTTCATTTCAGGACTTTGGTATATTGCCGCCGTTGACAACTGGAGGGGTGGCCGAGTGGTCGAAGGCGCAGGCTTGGAAAGCTTGTGTAACCGCAAGGTTACCGAGGGTTCGAATCCCTCCCCCTCCGCAGGATAAGTATGTTCAAGTATTATTATAGGCTGCTGTTCCGTCATCCGTAATACTTATACCCTTCACCGTTGGCCCACCCCACCACCTCGAGGGCCTGAAGACCCTCGCTGCCCGGCAAGAAGACCTCTGGAAGAGCCTGTTTGGTAGTGTAGGCCCTACGGAGTGCCAGCCGGCTCACCCCGGGCTTTTATCGGCGTGTTGTGTAGCCCCCATATATGCGGGAAGCCTTTTTAGTAGCCCACCTGAGCTTTGCCTTGCATGAACTTGGAGATGGTTATATTCTTAATAACATTTCTATTGGATTCCATGTATTGTGAAGGAAAAAGCCCACATGTAAATTGCTGTGAGGCGATCAGGATGGCTTATATAGGTTGACACGAGAAGGAGAGGGAATGAAATCGCAAACAGAACTGAAGAAACTGCATGGAGAACAATACGTCGAGGCCTACAAAAACAATTCACCTATGCGACTGCAGAGATTACTCGGCTATATTGCAATAGATAGTACTCTCAGTGTGGCAGAGTATGCGTGTGGCAACGGGATGCTTATGGAGATCATTGCTCCGAAAGTCAAGTCATATGTGGGCGTTGACTTCTCGGAGCCATTCATCAGAGCAGCAAATATCAAAAAGGAAGCGCTGGCCATTAAGAATGCGGAATTTGTTTGCTCAGATATTAGCGAGTTCTGCAGGTGGCATGTCAACACCTTTGACGTGTGTTTCGCAATGGATGTTTCGGAACATATTTATGATGAAGAATGGGTAAAAATCCTAAAAAGCATCAAAGAAAGCCTTAAACCGGGTGGCAGACTCTATGTACACACGCCAAACGCCGAATTCTTCTTGGAAATAATGAAAAGCAGAGACTTAATTTTCAGACAGTTACCTGAACATATCGCTGTTCGAACACCAGGGTACAATGCATCCCTTCTGAGAGAAGGAGGTTTCGATATAAAGCATATATGGTCGATACCACATTACAATGTACTGAGACTTATTCATCCATTATCATATTTGCCAGTGATTGGGAACTTCTTTAAAGCAAGAATCCTGATAGAAGCGACTAATTAAAACATACAACCCTAATAATTGGTTTCATTTTATGGTAATTCCGTTTGCCTTCATGGCTGCTGTGAAGCGCGGTCGTTGCCTAAAAATGCATTGACATAAACCCAATTCTGTGTAAAAATGATTAGATAAACCCTATATACCAAAATTCAGACAGGTTTCCTGAAATGCAATACAACTATCGTCACTTCGACCTGCGATTATCTCACCGATTCTGTGATACGAATTTTCCGATGGATAATTATCTTTGTAACTACATGACAGAAAAAGCAACGGGACCAACCATATGGACACCACACTGCAGATCGACAGCCAGCCGGAACTGGAAGCAAAAATCCTGTCACTGGATACCCTGCTTCCGAGAGTACGGGAGCTAAAAAAAGAAGACCGGACTATCGTCACCACAAACGGCACCTTCGATATCCTCCATGCGGGACATGTGCTCTTTCTGAATGCATCGAAGCAGCTCGGTGATATTCTGATCGTTGGTGTGAATTCCGACCGTTCTGTCCGGTCATATAAGGGGCCGGGCCGGCCAATTCAGTCCGAGGTCCTCCGACTGCGTGCCCTCTCCGGGCTTGCATCTGTGGACTACCTGTTCCCGTTTGATGAGGAAGTACCCATGCCCTGGCTGGAGCAAATCCGCCCGGATATCCACACTAACAGCGCCGAGTACGGTGACGATCCCATTGAACGGGAAACGGTGGAACGGTACGGCGGGAAAATCCGTCCG
>Ga0207797_1002999_pt1 | contig 11458 bp, 10 predicted proteins | sample PRCRCaboRojoPR_6_FD_187275 | JGI IMG/M metagenome (GOLD analysis project Ga0207797, IMG submission 187275) | Marine sediment microbial community from Cabo Rojo, Puerto Rico - PR CR 10% Liquid 1 (SPAdes) | ecosystem: Environmental > Aquatic > Marine > Coastal > Sediment | place: Cabo Rojo, Puerto... | reverse complement strand
GACCGCCCGGCGCTCGCCACCGTCCCGAAACCGAAGGTCGGCCTCTCCACCGAGGAGCACGCCCGGGTCGGCTACGAGGCGTGGGTCGGCGGCGTGGACCTGCTGAAGGACGACGAGAACCTAACCGACCAGAACTTCAACCCGTTCGAGGAACGGGTCACGGCGTCGCTGGAGATGCGCGACCGGGCCGAGAGCGAGACGGGCGAAACGAAGGACTACCTCGTCAACGTCACGGCCGAGACGGACGAGATGGTCCGCCGTGCCGAGTACGTGGCCGACCACGGCGGTCGGTTCGTGATGGTCGACGTGGTCACCGCCGGGTGGGCGGCCGTCCAGACGGTCCGCCGACGCACCGAGGACCTGGACGTCGCCATCCACGCTCACAGGGCGATGCACGCCGCGTTCGACCGACTCCCGCAGCACGGCATCTCGATGCGCGTCCTCGCGCAGATCTCGCGGCTCTGCGGCGTCGACCACCTCCACACCGGGACGGCCGGCTTCGGCAAGCTCGAGAACGAGGACACCGTGGGCATCAACGAGTGGCTCCGCTCGGACCTCCACGGCCTGCGCGACGTGGTCCCGGTCACGTCCGGCGGTCTCCACCCCGGCATCGTCGACAGCGTCCTGGACGCGACGGGCGACCGGGTCATCGTGCAGGCCGGCGGCGGGATCCACGGCCACCCCGACGGGACGGAGGCGGGTGCCCGGGCACTCCGGGCGGCCGTCGAGGCCTACACGGAGGGCGTGAGCCTCGAGACGAAGGCCGCCGACTCCAAGCCCCTCGCGGTCGCGCTCCAGAAGTGGGGGAGCGACTCGCCACGGTAGACCGACAGTTTCTATCGGTCCCACGCCCACCACCCCGTCCCCGTGGCCCCCAGCGCTCACGACAGCGACCCTGCGGAGCGGTTCAGGAGCACCGAACGGTTCTACGCCGAACATCGACCGGACTACGGTGACGCCGCGGTCGAGTACGCAGTGGAGCGGTTCGCGGTCGACGACAGCGCGCGTGTCCTCGACCTCGGGTGTGGCGCCGGGCAACTCGCGCTCCCGCTCGCGGCCCACGCGGACGAGGTGGTCGGGATGGACCCGAACCCCGAGATGCTGGCGGTCGCGAGCGAACGTGCCGAGGCCGCCGCCGTCGACGACGTCGAGTGGGTCGAGGGCGCAGACGCAGAGCTCCACGAGGGCCTCTGGCCGTTCCGGCTGACGACCATCGGCCGCGCGTTCCACTGGATGGACCGCGACCGGACCCTCGACCGGCTCCGTGCCATCACCGACCCGAGGGGGGCGTCGCACTGTTCGGCGACCGCGAGGCTCTCCACCGTGGTCGAGGCGAGTGGTGGGTCGTGGCACACGAGACGGCGAGCGAGTACGTCGATGACCTGCCGGAGCGCGAGACGGGGGAAGTCGAGTACGACGAGACATACGCGAGGGTGCTCGAGCGGAACGGTTACCGGGACATCGAGGAACGGGAGTTCTGGGTCGAACGCGAGTGGACCGTCGACGGGGTGGTCGGCTACGTGTTCTCCCTCTCCTTCGCCTCGCCAGCGACGTTCGACGACCCCGAGGCGTTCGAGACGAGACTCCGTGAGCGGCTCCGGGCGCTCGACCCTCCGTTCGCAGAGGCCGTGACCGTAGAGGTGACATCGGGGCGGGTCTAGCGGCACTCCACTGCACCAACATCGACGCCTCGGTTCACCACAACAACATCAGAGCATCCGAGCGAGCGGAGCGAGCGTTTTTGCCTGAACGCACCGCTTCGCGGCGCGAAACGTGCAACGAGTGGTCAGGCGTTGTTCATCCGAATCGCCTGCTCGGCCCCACAGGCCCGACAGGTCGAGACCCGGTACGGCTCGCGGGAGAACGCCGCGTTCTCCCGCTTCTGCGACTCCGTGCGGATCTCGATGGCGACCGCGTGCGGCGTGTCGCGACCACACTCAGTACACTCCTCTTGGACGTCGTCGTCGACCGAGGTCGGATTCACTGTCATCACGCCGGCGTACTCGCAAGACGGGGATAAAGCGCTGACTTCGTTCCGACCGTTTCCGCGGTGTTCGTTGGTGAATTCGGGCGCTGTGAACGTTCTTGCGCGGTTCCTCTAGGCCGGCGTCTCTGGAGATGCGGGAGACAGTTCAACGGTGGCATCCGGCGTGAACGGCCGAAAGGTATAAGTAATATCAACATATTTGCGGCAGTTCTCGCCGGGAGAGTCGCGGTGTCGACCCACGGACTAAGTCGCGGGGGTCGTATGGGGGACATGGACCGCCTGTTCGCGCCGTGGCGCATCGAGTGGGTCGAACGCGAGGACCGCAACGAGAGCATCGACGGCTGTCCCTTCTGTGTCCTCCCCGAGCGCGAGGACGCACGGGAGTCACGGGTCGTCGCCGGGAACGACGGCGCGTTCGTCCTCCTCAACAACTTCCCGTACAACCCGGGACACGTGATGGTCATCCCGCGGCCCCACACGGGCGACTACCGCGAGCTCGACGAGGAGACGATCGCGGCCCACGCGCGACTGAAACAGCGGACCTTCGACGCACTGGAGACTGCCCTCTCACCCGCGGGATACAACGCCGGCCTGAACCTCGGGAACGCCGCCGGCGGCTCCATCGGCGACCACCTCCACACCCACGTCGTCCCGCGGTGGGGAGGCGACACCAACTTCATGCCCGTCCTCTCGGACACGAAGGTCATCGTCGAGGCCGTCGACGACACGTTCGAGCGGTTGCACGAGGCGTTCGCCGCCCAGCCGGGCGCGAGCGGCGGCCCGACGGAGACGGTGCGGTTCGACTGAGCGACGTTGTGCCCCGGCGAACGAGCCGATTAGAGGTGGCGAAACACCTGATTAGACGCCCGAGCGGACCGCTGTGGCTCGAAGAGCATTTGTCGGGGGGTCGCCAACAGCCGTCGTGGACCGACGGACCGCGCTCCGACGAGTGGGACTCCTCGTGCTGGGTGCCAACCTCGTCCTCGTGCTCTCGAAGGCCGCCGTCTACGGGCTGACCGGGAGCCTCGCGGTCGGGTCGGAGGCCGTCAACAGTCTCGCGGACACGGTGTACAGTCTCGTCGTCCTCGGCGGGCTCTACCTGACGACCCAGCCACCGGACTTCGAACACCCGCACGGCCACGAGCGCATCGAACCGTTCGTCTCGCTGTTCGTCGCGCTCGGCGTGTTCGCAGCGGGTGGCCTCGTCCTCTGGCAGGCCGCCCGGAGCGTCCTCGCGGGAGACGTCGCGGTGGGGGCCGGCGCCCCGGCCGTCGGGGTCCTCGTCTTCGCGGCCCTCGTCAAGTACGGGCTCTTCCGGTACGTCCTGCGCGTCGCCGGCGAGTACCACTCGCCCGCGCTACGGGCGACGGCGCTCGACAACCGCAACGACATCCTCACCGCCGGGGCGGCGCTGGCCGGGGTCCTCGGGGCGGCCGCCGGGGTCCCGCTGCTGGACCCGCTGGCCGCAGGGGTGGTCGCCCTCGGCATCCTCTACACGGGCTACGACATCGTCCGTGACAACGTGGGCTACCTCGTCGGCTCCGCCCCGCCGGAGGCGCTCCGCGCCGAGATCGTGCGACGGGCGCTCGCGCACCCGGAGGTGAAGGGCGCCCACGACGTCGTGGCCCACTACGTCGGCCCGGAGGTGGACGTCTCGCTCCACATCGAGGTTGAGGGGGAGCGGACGCTCCTGGAGGCACACGACATCGAGACGGACGTGGTGGCCGCCATCCGGGAACTCCCCGGCGTGGACGACGTGTTCGTCCACGTCGACCCGCGTGAGGCCGGGGAGTGGAAGGCCGACAGCGAGGTCGACCGACTGGCCGGCGACGGGGCGGGGGGGTCTGGGCAGTCGGAGTCCCGCTGACCCGACCGATCAGCGCGCGACGGCAACCGTCGACTCCAGCAGGCGCAGTATCGGTTCCTCACCCTCCGCCGGGTCGACGGAGACGACGGCCGACGCCTGCTCGCCGTCGAGGTGGCACTCGACGGTGATCCGGTCGTCGCAGTCCGGGAGTGGGACAGTGGCCGAACCGCCAGCCGCGACCCGGACGAGGTGGGCGGTCGGCCGTTCGTCGCCCTCGTCGACGAGGACGGTAGCGGTCCGGGGTTCGGTGCCGTGGTTGACGAGACGGAGCGGTGGCGGGACTCGACGCTCCGGGATGGGGACCGTTTCGCGGCGGTTGCGGGGGAGGGACGTCACGTGACGCACTGGGCACGCTCCGGCTAAGTGTTTTCTGTAGCTGCCAATCGGTGACACACGGCACGGAGGGTGAGACGGCCGGATTCGGGGCCTTTTTCGACGTGGCTGTCGTAGGTCCGACAATGTCAGCGCTTCGCGATGCCCTGCGCGACCTGCCCGACGCGGTGTTCACGGACCTCCTCGAGTCGGAGGAGGCCTACCTCGTCGTCCTCGACCTCCCCGGTGTGAGTGCGGACACGCTCGACGTGACCGTGGACCGTGGTCGGCTCCGCATCGAGGCTCGCCGCGAGAAATCCCTCCCCAGCGAGTTCCGGTACCTGACCGAGGAGCGGTCGCTGTTCCTCGACGCGGAGCTGCCGCTCCCGCCGGACGCGACCGGCGACGGCGCCGAGGGGACGATACGGAAGGGGGTGCTGGAACTGCACCTGCCGAAGTCCAGGGGCGACGCCGGGACACACGTCGAAGTGACGGACGCGTAGAGGGTCACCGAGTGGCACTCCTCCGCGCGTACCGACGTTTCGTCGTCGTCGCCTACCAGTTCCTCCCGCTGTTGCTCGCCTACGCCCGGGACCGCAGGCGGTTCCTGCTGTTCGGTGGGCCACGGTCCGTGGACTCGGAGACCCGTCGCCGGCGGGCGAAGAAGCTCCTCGACTCGATGCTCACGCTGGGGCCGACGTTCATCAAGCTCGGCCAGCTCCTCTCCACCAGACCGGACGTCCTCCCCCCGGAGTACGTCGAGGAGTTCGAACAGCTCCAGGACAGCGTCCCGCCCGCGCCGTGGCTCGAAGCCAGGAGCGTCCTCGAGGAGGACCTCGGCCCGGTCGACGAGCGGTTCGACGAGTTCGACACGGACGCCATCTCGGGTGCCTCACTCGGTCAGGTCTACACGGCCGAGGTGGACGGACAGCCGGTCGCCGTGAAGATCCGACGCCCGGGCATCGAGGAGCTCGTCAGGGCCGACCTGCGGGTCATCCGCTTCTCCATCCCGCTGCTGATGCGGTTCGTCGACGAGGCGCGGTCGTTCTCGCTGGAGACGCTGGCAGACGAGTTCGAGAAGACCATCACGGAGGAGATGGACTACGCCCGCGAGCGGCAGATGCTGGAGGGCGTCCGCGAGAACTTCGTCGACGACCCGCACATCCGCATCCCACGGTCGGTACCCAGCCACTCCACCGGCCGCGTCCTGACGATGGAGTACGTGCCCGGAACGAAGATATCCGAACTCGACGACCTGGACGAACTCGGTGTCGACCGGCACGAACTGGCCGAACGGCTCCAGCGCTCGTACCTCCAGATGCTCATCGTCGACGGGGTGTTCCACGCCGACCCGCACCCGGGTAACCTCGCCGTGCAGGACGACGGCACCATCGTCTTCTACGACTTCGGGATGTCCGGTCGCGTCGACGCGTTCATCCAGGAGAAGATCGTCGACTTCTACGCCGCTGTGGCCGCCCAGAACATCGACGCCATCCTCGACACGCTCATCGAGATGGGGACGCTCTCGCCCACGGCCGACAGGCAGCTGATGAGCGACATCATGGAGTTGGCCATCCAGGACGCCCGTGGCGACGACATCGAGCAGTATCGCGTGAACCAGATAGTCAACCAGGTCGAGGACACCATCTACGAGTTCCCGCTCCGGCTCCCGCCGAACCTCGCGCTCGTCCTCCGCGTGGCGACGGTCGTCGAGGGGGTCTGCGTCACGCTGGACCCCGACTTCGACTTCATCGCCGTCGCCACCGAGTACCTGCGGGAGAACGGGTTCCTCGAGGACTCCGCTCGGCAGTTCGTCGAGGACCGTGCCCGTGAGGCCCGTGAGTCCGTCGAGTCGGTGTTCCGGACCCCGCCGAAGCTCGAGGCCGCACTCGACAAGGTCAACCGCGACAACCTCGCCGTCGACGCCACGCTCGTCGACCAGCGGAACGTCTTCGACCGCCTCGCCAAGCGACTCATCCTCGGCCTGTTGCTGACGGGCACGGTGCTCTCGACGGCCCTGCTGTACGCCTTCTCCAGTCCGGAGGCGGCCGTCGTCCCGGCCGTCGGTTCCGTCGTCGTCGGGGGGTTACTGCTGCTGTCGTTCCGCAAACAGCGCGGCATCAGGGCGACCCCGCAGTTCACGCGACAGAACCTCCGGGAACGACGCGACGAGTGACCGGCGGACGGGCAGAGATAACCTACACGGGACCGACACCCCGGCATGGACGTCGCACCCTTCGAACTCGAGCGGTTCTTCGCCGCCCACGAGCACCACAACCTCATGCTGGCAGAGTCCGGCATCAGGCCGCTGGCGGCGGGCGAGTTCGACCTCGACCCCGGTGAACTCGGCTACACCATCCCGACCGCGGGCGACCCGGCGCTCCGCGAGCGGGTGGGTGAGCGCTACGGCCGCCCCGCCGACGAGGTGGTGTTCACCTGCGGGACACAGGAGGCGAACCTGCTCGTGTTCCTCTCGCTACTGGATCCCGGCGACCACGTGGTCGTCGTCACCCCGACCTACCAGTCACTGCACGCGCTGCCGGCCGCGCTCGCCGAGACGACGCGCGTGGAACTCACCGGACCCGACTGGTCGCTCGACCCGGACGACGTGGCCGAGGCGATGCGGCCGGAGACGTCGCTGGTCGTCTGCAACAACCCCAACAACCCGACCGGTCGCTACCACGACGAGGCGACCGTCCGGGCGCTCTACGAGACGGCCGCCGACCACGACGCCTACCTCCTCTGTGACGAGGTCTACAGACTCCTCGCGTCCGACCCGCTCCCGCCGGTGGCCTCGTTCGGCGAGCACGGCATCAGCACGACGGGGCTGTCGAAAGCCCACGGACTCGCCGGGCTCAGGTTCGGGTGGCTGGCTGGCCCGACCGATGTGGTGACGGCGACCGAGCGGTGGAAGGACTACACGACCATCGCCCCGCCGCTCGTGAGCCAGCACGTCGCCCGGCAGGTGTTCGACCGGGAGCGCGAGATACTGGACCGGAATCGGGCACACGCCGCCGAGAACCGCGAGCTGTTGCGGTCGTTCCTCGACGAACGGGGACTGGACTGGTACGAGGGAGTCGGCGTGAACGCGTTCCCCGAGGTGCCGCAAGGGTTCGACTCGGGGCTGGCGTTCTGCGAGGCGGTCGTGGAGGCCGCCGGAGTCGTCCTCGCGCCGGGCGACGCCTTCGGACGCCCGGATCGGTTCCGGGTCGGGTTCGGAGGGCACACGGACGAACTGGTGACGGGACTCTCGCGTCTCGGGTCGTTCCTCGACGAGCGCTGAGAGGCGAGGCGTCGGGCCGGGCTACTCGGGGGCGTTCGGGTCGGGCACCTCGACCTCGAACCGGGCGCCGCCGGTGCGCCCATCCTGGACCGAGACGGTCCAGCCGTGGGCCTCGGCGATGTCCTCGACGATGGCGAGACCGAACCCGGTCCCTCGCTCGCTCGTGGTGTAGCCAGACTCGAAGATGCCATCGCGTATCTCCTCGGGGATGCCCGGGCCGTCGTCCTCGACGTAGAAGCCGCCGTCGTCGGCCAACGGCCCTACCGTGACCGTCACCGTGGGGGCGCCACTGGCACCCTCGGCGTCGACGCCCGGCGTCGCGTCCGTCCCGGTACCGTGTCCGACAGCGTCCCGACGAGCCTGCGAGGCAGGGCTCGTGGCGCCATGCTCCACGGCGTCGTGGGACGACGTTGCACGGCCTGCCGAACCGTGTTCGACAGCGTTCCGGAAGAGGTTCTCGAACAGTTCGCGGAGGCGTCGGGGGTCGGCCTCCAGCGTCGCCTGCCCCTCGATGGTCAGTTCGCCGACCCCGGTCTCGACGCTCGCCCACCCCTGCCGGGCGATCGTACTGAGCTCGACCGGCTCCGTCTCGCCGACCGCCATGCCGGCCAGGGCCAACGTCAGCAGGTCGTCGATGAGGTCGTACATGCGCTTGTGTGCCTCCGCGACCCGGACGAGGTCCTCGCTCTGGTGCTCAAGTTGCGCCAGCGAGAGGTACCCCTCGGCCACCGTCAGCGGGTTCCTGAGGTCGTGGCTGACCACGCTCGCGAACTCCTCGAGCCGCTCGTTCTGCCGCTCCAGCTCCTGCCGAGCGCGCCGCTCGGAGATGTCGCGGCCGGTGGCCACGGCCCCCGAGACGCCGTCCTGGCCGTCGAGGAGCGCCCCCACGAACTCGTACGGCATCGAATCGCCGTCCGCGTCGAGGAGTCGCGTCTCGACGACCGGGTTCTCGAGGTCTCCCGCGAGGAGGCTCTCCATCCACGTCTCGAACCGTTCGCGTTCGCTCTCGTGGACCAGGTCGACGGGGCCGAGCGTCGCCAGCTCGGCGTCGTCGTACCCGGTCGCCGCCGTGGCGTGGCGGTTCCACCAGACCAGCCGGCCCGTGGGGTCGAGGACGATCACGGTCTCGGGGACGGCGTCAAGCACCCGCTCGCCGAACATCCGGGCGCCGAGCGACCGTTCGGTGCGCTCGTCTCGGAACCGTGTCTCGTCGTTTTCTTCCACGTCACATCACCCACGCGCCGCCGAAGTTGCTACCTCTTCCTGCCCGACATAGAAATACGTACCGCACACCGGCGCTCGGGTGTCGGCGGCCCGCCGGGTCAGTTCTCTTCCTCCTGTAGCTCCTCCAGTTCGGCCTCGACGTCCTCGTCGTTCCCTTCCCCGTCGGTCGCTGGCTCCGCCGTCTCCTCGGTGGCCTCCACGTCGGCCTCCACCTCGACGTCCTCGTCGGCCGTCCCCTCACCGGCACCGGAGTCGTGTTCGACACCCATCTCCGCGTACAGCGTCTCGAGTTCGGCCTCGACCTCGCTGTTCGAGCGCATCTCCCGGAGTTCGCGGTCCAGTTCGTCCTCGTCGCTGAGCGCCTGATCGAACGCCCCCGTGTCGGCCAGTTCGTCCATGGCCTCGGCACGGGCCTCCATCTCCTCGGTCCGCTCGCGCGATCGCTCGATGGCGCGGGCGGTGTCCTCCATCTCGTCGCCGACCCCCGAGAGCGCCTCGGAGACGCGGGTGGAGGCCTCCGCGGCCTCGTAACGGGCCTTCATCGTCTCCTTCTCGGTGCGGAACCGCTCGATGCGGTCCTGCAGTTCGTTCTTCTTCTCGACGAGGTTGTCCTGCGTGTCCTGCAGGTCGGCGATCTGGACCTCCAGCTCCTCGATCTGTGCCATCTTCTGCTGTTTCTTCTCGAGGGCCTGCCGGGCGAGGTCCTGCCGGTCGTGACGCACGGCCTCGCGTGCTTGCTCGTTGTGCTTCTCGACGTTCTCCTCAAGCCGTCGACGCTGGATCTCGAGCCGTTTCTTCTGCGTCGTGAGGTCCGCGATACCCTTCTTAACGTCCTGCAGTTCGTCGCGCATCTTCTCGTAGCTGTAGTCCAGCGTCTCCGACGGGTCCTCCGCTCGGTTGAGGAGGGCGTTCAGCTTCGACCGGATGACGTACGAGGCCCGTGAGAGGATTCCCATAGCGGCCGTAGGTGTCGATGGCGTATAAAGTCTGACCGAACCCTCGCGGCTGGCCGGCGGTGTAGCGCGGCCCGCGGCCCTCACTCCGCGAGGAAGTCCGGGGCGACCCGCTTCTCGTCCCGTTCGGCGACGAGGTGATCGTAGAACGTCTCCGGGTCGACGTCCTTCGTCTCGCGCTCCATCCGGTCGCGGACGGACACCGTGCCGGCTTCCTCCTCGTTGTCGCCCACGATGAGCATGTAGGGGAGGCGGTCCTCGTGCGCGCCGCGAATCTTCCGGCCGACCGTCTGGTCGCGGTCCTCCACGGTCACCCGGAAGCCACGCTCCTGCAGCGCGTTCTTGACGCGGTGGGCGTAGCCGAGGTTGTCGTCGCTGACCGGGAGGATACGCACCTGCTCGGGCGCCAGCCAGAGCGGGAACTTCCCGTCGAAGTGCTCGACGAGCACCATGAAGAACCGCTCGTAGCTCCCGTAGAGCGCACGGTGGATCATCACCGGCCGGTGCTCCTCGTTGTCCTCGCCCGTGTAGGTCAGGTCGAACCGCTCGGGCATCGTGAAGTCCAGCTGGACCGTCGGCCCGTCCCAGACCCGGCCGAGGGCGTCCTCGAACCCGAAGTCTATCTTCGGGCCGTAGAACGCGCCATCACCGGACTCCACCCGGTAGTCGAAGTTGCCCGAGTCGAGGACGTCACGCAGCTGTGATTCTGCCTGTTCCCAGATCCCGTCGCTACCGACGGACTTCTCGGGGCGCGTGCCGAGCGCCACCTCCACCTCGAGGTTCAGCGTCTCGACCACCGTGAAGATGAGGTCGATGACGGACTCTATCTCGCGGCGGATCTGGTCGGGCCGACAAAACAGGTGACCGTCGTCGATGGTGAACGACCAGACGCGGGAGAGCCCGGAGAGCTCGCCGCGCTGTTCCTTCCGGTAGACCTTCCCGTCCTCGTAGTAGCGGACCGGAAGGTCACGGTAGGACCACGAGCGCTGGTCGAAGATGGTCGCGTGCCCCGGGCAGTTCATCGGCTTGAGGCCGTACTCCTCGTCGTTCACCTCGAGGAGGAACATGTCCTCCACGTAGTTGTCGTAGTGCCCGGACTTCTTCCAGAGTTCCGTCCGGAACAGGTGTGGCGTCTCGACGGGCTCGTAGCCCGCCCCGAGGTTGAGTTCCTCGGCCCAGTCGGACAGTTCGTTCAGGATGCGCTTGCCGTTCGGGTGGTACAGCGGGAGACCCGGCCCCGTCGTCTCGTCGATGGAGAACAACTCCATCTCGCGGCCGAGTTTCCTGTGGTCGCGCTTCTTCGCCTCCTCGCGACGCTCGAGGTAGTCCTCGAGGTCCGACTGCGTCGGGAAGGCCGTGCCGTGCACGCGCGTCAGCGTGTCGTTCTCCTCGTCGCCGCGCCAGTAGGCCGCGGATATCTCGAGGAGCTTGAAGCCGCCGACCTCGCCCGTGCTGTCGACGTGTGGGCCCTGACAGAGGTCCTCCCAGCCGTCCTGTTTGTAGAACGTGACCGTCTCCTCGTCCGCGGCCTCCGTCTCCAGGATCTCGCGTTTGTACTCGTTGTCGGCGTACGTCTCGAGAGCGTCCTCGCGGGAGCGCTCCTCGCGGACGATGTCGTAGTCGGCCTCGACGATGTCCCGCATCTCCGCCTCGATGGCCTCGAGGTCGGCCTCGTCGAGGTCCACGTTCGTCACGTCGTAGTAGAACCCCTCGTCCGTGGGCGGTCCGATGGTGAGTTTCGCCTCGGGGTGGAGTCGCTGGAGTGCCTGTGCGAAGACGTGGGCCGCGGAGTGCCGGAGGACCCGGAGGTACTCGTCGGACTGGTCGGTGAC
>Ga0207797_1002998_pt1 | contig 11459 bp, 14 predicted proteins | sample PRCRCaboRojoPR_6_FD_187275 | JGI IMG/M metagenome (GOLD analysis project Ga0207797, IMG submission 187275) | Marine sediment microbial community from Cabo Rojo, Puerto Rico - PR CR 10% Liquid 1 (SPAdes) | ecosystem: Environmental > Aquatic > Marine > Coastal > Sediment | place: Cabo Rojo, Puerto... | reverse complement strand
CCTCTCCCCCACCCACCCCCCTCCCCTCCCGCAACAGACGAGGCGGCCACCCCTCTGACCACCAGTTTGGTGCCGGTGCCGTCACCCATTCGCACGGATGAACCCGCTAGATGTATTCGGTTTCACCCGCCGGGAATGCTAGACAAGGCTATACTTCTGGCCGACAGATCTCTAGACGGGTGCACCCAATGTACGAGACAATTCTGTTTCCGACCGACGGCAGCGAGGGAAGCGACCGGGCCGAACGCGTCGCGCTCGATATCGGCCAGCAGTTCGGCTCCGAAGTCCACGCGATGCACGTGATCGACACGCGCCACTACAGCGAACCGGCGCTGAGTGCGATGGAACTGGTCACCGACGAGGCGGAGGACGCGGCGATGGCGCTGCTCAAGGAGGTCGTCAACGAGGGCGACGAACGCGACGTCGACGTCTCCATGCACTGTTGCCACGGCGTCCCGCACGACGAGATACTCGAGTACGCCGAGGAAATCGACGCCGACCTCATCGTGATGGGGTACCGCGGACAGACACACAGCCAGAAGATGGGCAGCGTCGTCGACCGCGTCCTACGGGAGACGGATCGACAGGTGCTGGCGGTGTGACACAGGAAGACAGAGTCGCGTGCACCGGCCGGTGACGGGCAGGTGGCCTCCTGTGCCACCGGTCGTCGCGATCGAGTCGGCCACTACTGGCTGACCGGAACGGGGCAATCACAGGCAAGCCACGCGTCGGGGTTGTTCCGCTCGCGGACGATCAATCGACCGTCGCTGTACAGTGCATCAGTGTCTGGGATAGTGTGCGTCATTGCGCTCCGACGGCCAGCGGTGCCGGTCGTCATCCTCTCGATGGCGTGCATCGGACTTGAGTATGAGCTTCGGTACCACGATACACGGTCGCGTTACCGGTTTCCGACCGACAGGTTCCGGATCGAATCTGGCGTGCGTCGCTCGCAACGAGCGCGATACGGTGTCCGTGCCGGCCGGTACGGTCGTCGTACCACCCGCGGAGACGACGAGAGCGCAACCGCTACGGTGCCCGGCCCGCAAGCGTCGCCGTGGACGAGACTGTCGACTGGCTTCGTGCGCGCCCGTACTACGAGGGGCAACTGACCGACCACCGGGTCGTCGCGGGCCGTGACGCGGAGTTCGGTGATATCGACCTCGACCAGCGCATCGAGCGCGCGCTCGCGGACGAGGGCGTCGAGCGGTTGTACGCCCACCAGACCGACGCCATCGAGGCGGTTCGCGACGGCGACAACGTCGTCGTCGCGACGGAGACCGCCAGCGGCAAGAGCCTCGCGTACACCGTGCCCGCCTTCGAGCGTACCATGCGCGACTTCGCGACCTCGCTGTACATCGGCCCGCAGGTGGCGCTGATCAACGACCAGGCCGACACGCTCGCCGACCTGGCCGGCGGCCTCGGCTTCGGTTCCCGCGTCTCCGTCGACCGCTACACCGGGCAACTCTCACGCACCGAGAAGGAGGCCGTCCGCGAGCGCCAGCCCACCTTCCTGCTGACGACGCCGGACATGCTGCACTACGGGATCCTGCCCCACGCCCACCGCCTCTGGAAGTGGTTCGTCGAGCGTCTCGAAACGGTGGTGATCGACGAAGTACACGCCTACCGCGGCGTCTTCGGCAGCCAGGTCGCACTCGTCATGCGCCGCCTGAATCGGATCTGCGAACGGTTCGGCGCGCATCCCCAGTACGTCTGCGCGTCGGCGACCATCGGCAACCCCGTCGAACACGCCGCCCGCGTCACCGGTCGCGACCCCGACTCCTTCGCGCTGGTCGACGCGGACACCTCGGCGACCGGGCCGCGCCACTGGCTGTGCTGGAACCCGCCGGAGTACGAGGGCGACGGCTGGGGGAGCGGCCGCCGCAAATCCAGCCACGTCGAGTCGAAGCAACTGTTCGTCGACCTCGTCTCGCGTGGCCTCCAGACCGCCGTCTTCACCGACTCCCGCCAGACCGTCGAGCGGTACGCCACCGACAGCGCCGACGAACTCCGCGACCGCGGGCACAGCGATTTGGCGGGCAAAGTCGGCGCGTACCAGGCCGCACTCACCGACGAGCGCCGCGAATCGATCGAACAGCGACTCCACGACGGCAGCCTCCGCGGCGTCTGGACGACCAGCGCGCTCGAACTCGGCGTCGACGTCGGCGGCCTCGACGCGGTCATCCTCGACGGCTACCCCGGTACGCGGATGCAGACCTTCCAGCGCGCGGGGCGGGCGGGCCGTGGCACCGACCCCAGCCTCGTCGCACTCGTCGCCGGCGAAGACCAACTCGACCAGTTCGTCGTGCGCAACACCGACCGCCTGTTCGACGCCGCGCCCGAGGAGGCGATCACGAACCCGGAAAACGAGGCGCTCATGCCCGACCACGTGCGGGCGGCCGCCCGCGAGACGTGGCTCGACCCCGACGACGACCGCCACTTCGGCGCCACCTTCCCCGACGTGGTCGCCGACCTGGAGGCCGACGGCGACCTGGAGCGACGCATCACCGACGACGGGACGCGCTGGCTCGACAGCGGTGAGGGCAGTCCCCAGCACGAGATGAGCCTGCGCACCGCGGCCGACCGGGAGGTGCAACTCCGGACGCGCGACGGCGACACAATCGGTACCCTGCCGTTCGACGACGCGCTCCGCGATGCCCATCCGGGCGCTATCTACCACCACCAGGGGACGACTTACGAGGTGACCGACCTCGATCTGACCCACGACGTCGCCGAACTCGACCGCACCTGGGCCGACTACTACACCCGCGTCCTCCACGACAAGACGATAACAGTCGAGGAGGATTTCGAGGAGAAAGCCGTCGATGCCTACCCAGATGTGCCTGTCCGGTTCGCACACGTCACGATGCGCAAACAGATCACGGGGTTCGAACGCCGCGACAGTTCGACGGGTGAAGTGCTGGGCGAGCAGTCCCTCGACCTGCCCGAGACGACGCTGTCGACGCGGGCGCTGTACTACACGCTCCCGCCGAACCTGGACGGCGCGCTCCGCGAGCGCGGTGACTTCGCGGGCGGCATCCACGCCGCCGAGCACGCCATGATCTCGATGTTCCCCTTCCAGTTCCTCTGTGACCGCCGGGACATCGGCGGCCTGTCGACGCCGATGCACCCCCACACCGACCGCTCGACTATCTTCATCTACGACGGCTATCCCGGCGGCGTCGGACTGGCCCGCCGGGGCTACGAGACCATCGACGACCTCGCGGAGACGACGCTGTCGATGCTCGACTCGTGTGACTGCGAGTCCGGCTGTCCGGCCTGCGTGCAGTCGCCACACTGCGGGAACGCCAACGACCCACTGTCCAAGGGCGTCGCCATCGACCTGCTGACGGCGCTGGTGACCGGCGACCTGCCGGCGTCGGACTGACGGTTCTCAGATCCGGAACCGCTCCAGCACCGGAATCTCTGCGATCCGCTCCTCGGAGAGCAGGTTCCAGTCGATGCCCGCCGGCTTGTGCCCGCCCTCGGGGCGGATCACCCGCTCCGGCGTCGCGACGAGGTCCATCGAGACGTCGTGGGCAGCGGTGCCGACCGCACCCCCGAGCAGTTGGCGCTCGTGGACGGTCGTCGCGACGGGCGTCGTCTGGCTCACGAGTCCCAGTTCGCGCAGGATGGCGTACTCCAGGTCGCTGTAGCCCTCGCCCTTGCCGATGCGCTCGCCGTCCTCGGTGACGGCGACGCTCCCGGAAACCACGAGGTCGATGGGCGCGACGTCGTCGGGGGGTACCTGCACGCCCACCTCGTCGGCCCCGCCGATGGTCGTCGCGGTGTCGATGTCGTCGATCCGGTCGGGGTCGAGTTCGACGAAACACGCCTCCTCGGCCAGTCGCGGCACGGCCATGTACAGTGTCTTGCCCGCCGCGAGTGCCCGCTTGCGCACCGGGCGCTGTGGCGAGTCGGGATTGATCTTGATAGCCTGCGCCTCGCGAAATTCGGGCTGGTCGGCAAGTCGCTCGGCGGCCTCGTCGGCCCCGGCGAAGTTCGGGATCCGGCCGTGGGGCGGGAACGGAAACCGGGCCTCCCCCGAGTCCGCCAGGTCGTCCCACACCCGCTCGCGGACCGCCTGCTTGTCCATATCTGTCGGTCACGCGGCGGCCACAAAAAGTCACGCCGGTTCGTCCGCGTCGAGGTGTTTGCGCATGACCGCGAAGTCGATTTCGACGCGGCCGATGTCGCGCGCTTCCGTGTCCAGGTGCCAGTAACCAAGCGACTCGTAGAAGGGGACGGCGTTCAGCGACGCGACCACGTCGAGTTCGTCGATGTCGCGCATCCCCGCGCGGGCCTCCAGTTGCCCGACCAGCGACGTGGCGATGCCGGTGCGGGCGTGGCCTGGGTGGACGTAGGCGGCGTCGATCCGGCCCGCGGATCCGTTGAGGACGCCGTAGCCCACCGTCTCGCCGTCGACATCGGCGAGCAGGACGGTGAATCGCTCGCTCTCGATGGCCGCCTCGAACGACGGGAGCGCCTCGTCGTCGGGCGCCCAGGCGTCGATCTGGGCGTCGCCGTAGTGGTCGCCGGTCAGTTCCCGGATCGCAGCGCGTTTGACCGCCAGTACCGCCGCGGCGTCGGCGGGCGTCGCCTGGCGGAACTGAACGCGGGCCATGCTACGCTGTCGGCGGCGGACTCGCTGTGGCAGCGTGGTCGTGTCGCCAGTCGCTCACCATTCGTGCAGCGGCCGTTGCCGGATCCGCTCGCGGAGCCGTCCGAGGTCGTCGGCGGTCGCGCCCTGTCCGAACCGGCTCATCACCGCCTGTACCTCCGCTCGCGAGACTTTCACGTTGCCCTGCTCGATGGGGTCGGCGGGTCGCTGCTTGAGTTCTCGGAGCGTCCCGACGGCGAGCAAAAACGGGATAGCCCACGCCGACAGCGTGTTGCCGCGGTGTTCCGGCATGGCTTCGAGCCAGGCCTGTGCGCCGTCCAGGTAGCGCTCGGCGTGGGTGGTGAGTCGCTCGACGACCGTCGCCAGTCCGTCCACGGCGTCGGGGTCGTCGATGTCTCCGGCGTCGACCCCGGCCTCCTCCAGCCACACCTCCGGCAGATAGACGTTGTTCTCCTCGGCGTAGTCCGTGCCGACGTCCTTGGCGACGTTGACCAACTGGAGCAGGAGCCCGAAATCGCGGGCGTTGGCCTCCAGTCGCTCGACGACCGACTGGTTGGCGTCCTGTGCGACGAGGTTCGTCACCAGGTCGCCGACGGTGCCCGCGGCGTACCAGCAGTACTCCTCCAGTTCGTCGATGGTGCGGATCCGGAGCCCGCCCTCCTCGGCGTAGCGCTCGACGAACTCGGCCATGCCGTCGACGAGCTCGCGGACGGGCGGGCGAATGCGCTCGCGCGTCTCGTCGTCCAGCGCCTGAAAGGTCGCCAGCACACGCGGCGCCTGTGTGACCACTCGCCAGTCGGCGTCGGGGTCGGCCGGCACCCACTCCGTGACGGCGGCGTCGAACTCCGCCGTGGTGGTGTCGCTGTCGGGGTCGAGGACGCGGTCGTACTCGCGGAGCAGACGGGCTTTCTCTGTCGCGGGGATCCGGGCGTCGTCTTCGACGGTGTCGGCGACCCGGCAGACCAGATAGCCGACGCAGATGTCTCGAGCCATCGGCTCGTCCAGTTCCGCGATGGTGATGGCGAACGTGCGCGACACCTCCGTCACGGCGTCGTAACACCACTCGAGGTCTGCGTCGCCGGTGCTGCGCTGTGTCATCGCTCGACCACCACAGAGTGGGGCGGCTGCTGAGGGCTCATCGATTTCCTTGCACATACTATGGTTCCATCATTTATATACTACCATTATTCGTGTAGCGGGCCTGACGTTCACATTCACCGACACGTTTATGTGCGCGATTCCACGATTCACAGCCATGTCCGCCAGTCCCTCCACCGACAGCGGCTGCCCGAAGTGTGGCCACACCGAAACCGACGTCGGCAGCATCTCCACCACCGGCGGCGGCCTGAGCAAGATGTTCGACATCCAGACCAACGAGTTCAAAGTGGTGTCCTGTCTCAACTGCGGCTACTCCGAACTGTACCGCGATACCGGCTCGCGGGGCAGCGACATCGTCGACGTCTTCCTCGGCTGATGAGCGCGCTGGCGCTGTTCGCCGCCGTGCTCGCCGTGAGCGTCGCCCTCGGTCTCCTGCTCGCGGTGCTGGTCTGGAGCGAAAACGAGCGTGAGCCGATGCGCCGGGCTCAGGCCGAGCGCCGCGCCCGCCGCGATACGGACGAGACCGTCGACGGCCGGTCGAACGACCGCGACTCGCGGTGGGACTGATACTGTTGGTTACAGCCACGTGGCAGCGTCCGATACGAGAGTATCGACTCGCTCTCCGCGTGTCGCCGGCAATACGAGCGCCGTCGGAGTTTTGCCCCCGGGGGCCGAATTGCTAGTGTGTCCGACGACCTGCCTTCCGACGTGGTCACCGTGCTCTCACAGCTGCTCGCGAGAACGCGGACGGCACTCGCCGAAGGTGACCACGCGACGGCCAGAGAGACCATCACGTCCGCAGAGACGGTCGCGACGAACAAGGTGCCGGCAGGTGACCGCCGGGACGCGTTGCTCCACGGGTGTGACCGTGTGCTCGCGCTGATCGATGCGGAAGACGGCGAGAACGAGAGCGACGTCGCCGCGGAGTACGTCAGCGCGATGGAGCGGCGATTGCCGGCGGAGTGAGCGGCTCAGTTGTCGTCCGAGGCCGTGTCCTGTGCGCGCTCGAACGCGGGCGGGAGCCCGGTGTGTTTGATCCCGCTTTGCTCGCGGATGTCGAACAGGTACACCTCGACACCGCCGGAGAGGTCGGCCCGCTGGAACAGGTCTGGCCGCCAGGCTCGCTTTGCCCCCTCCGCTGGTTCTGTCGCCTCGTCGTCGCGGGGTTTGCGGAGCGTCCCCGTCAACTGGACGCTCTCCCAGTTGAACATCGAGTCCGCGCTGAAGACCAGAAAACTGGCGTTCTCGCTGCCCTCGCTCAGTTTCGATTTGCGACTCTCCGACCCGACGAGGTACGTGAAATACAGCCGCGAGTCGCCGTCGTAGTCGTACGACAGCGGCAACAGATAGGGTTCGCCCTCCGTCGGCAGCCCCAGGATCCCCAGCCCCTGACTCGATAGAAAGCCGCTGATCTCCGCGTCGCTCATCCGCTCAAGTCCGTAGTCGCGAAGTTCGTCGACTGACATCACCCTATATAGACGCGAGCCGGCGATAAAACATTACCTTGCCAACATCTGTATATCCGTAGCTATCCAGCATTCTCCTGGCACGTAACGTATATCGCTGGTGGTCTCACGGGACAAACGCTAAGCCGCTCGTGGCGGCAGTGGTGAGTGATGGCGTTTCCAATCCGCGTCACTGACGTGATGCAAAGCCCTGTCGCCACCGTCTCCGCCGAGGCGACCGCCGCCACGGCCGCCGCCCGGTGTGACGACCAGGACATCGGCTCGCTGGTCGTCGTCGACGACGGCGATCCGGTCGGGATCGTGACGAGCGCGGACTTCGTTCGACTGCTCGGGACTGTCTCCGAACCCGACGCACGCTCAGTCGAGTCGTTCATGAGCGCGCCCGTCGTGACGACCAGTCCCGACGCGACGGTCGGCGAGGCCGTCGAGACCATGCGCGAAGCCGACGTGAGCAGGCTCGTCGTCGTCGCGGACCACGAGGTCGTCGGCATCCTCTCGACGGACGACGTGGCACGCGTCGTTCCGCAGATCCTCCACCGGAGCGAACTCGAAATCGGTGAGCACTCGCCGCAGTACCGCGTCTCCCAGGAGACGGCCTACGACCGGCCGGACTGGGAGGGCGAGTGCCTCCTCGGCGCCGACGGGGAGGTGTCGGTCGGCGACCGTGTCACGTTCGAGAAGACCCTCTCCGAACAGGACGTGCGCACGTTCGCGGCCGCCAGCGGCGACACGAACCGACTCCACCTCGACAGCGAGTACGCCGAGGGCACCCGGTTTGGCCGCCGCATCGTCCACGGTACGCTCGTCAGCGGTCTCATCAGCTCTGCCCTCGCCCGCCTGCCGGGCGTGAGCATCTACGTCTCCCAGGACCTGTCCTTTCTCGCGCCGGTCGACATCGGCGACCGCGTCCGTGCGGTTTGCGACATCGTCGACTCGCTGGACTCGAAGAAGTACACGCTCACGACCGACGTGTTCACCGAGGACGACACGCAGGTCATCGAAGGCCAGGCCGTCGTCCTCGTCGACGAGCTCCCCGAGACCGGCCGCGTCGCCGTCGAAGCGCTCGCGTAACGTCCTGTTACCGAGACAACCGTTTTGCGTCTGGATACCGGAGTTCGATCGGATGCGCACCAGTCTCGGACTCACCGGTGACGTGATGCTCGGTCGTCTCGTCGACGACCACCAGCGCCAGCGGCCGGTGGCGGCCGTCTGGGGCGACATGCTCGACCGGTTGCGGGGCCTCGACGGCCTCCTGATCAATCTGGAGTGCTGTCTCTCGACGCGGGGCCAGCCGTGGCGACGCACGCACCGACCGTTTCACTTCCGGGCCGACCCCGACTGGGCGATCCCCGCGCTCGAAGCCGCCGGCGTCGACTGCTGTGCGCTGGCGAACAACCACGTCCTCGACTTCGAGACACCCGCGCTGATCGACACGCTCGACCAGCTCGACGCGGCGGACATCGCCCACGCCGGCGCGGGACGTACCCGCGAGGCGGCGTTCGAGCCGGCGGTGTTCACCGTCGGCGACTGCACGCTCGCGGTCGTTTCGGTGACCGACAACACGCCCGAGTACGCGGCCACCGAGGACGCGCCGGGGACGGCCCGCATCGAGATCGACCGCGACGACGCGTCCTCGCGGCAGGCGGTCGAACGGGCGCTCGAACGAGCGCGCGAGCACGACCCCGACCTGATCGTCGCGTCGCTGCACTGGGGGCCGAACATGGTCGAAGCCCCACCCGAGTCACACCAGCGGTTCGCCCACTGGCTGGTCGATGCAGGTATCGACGTCGTCCACGGCCACAGCGCCCACATCTTCCAGGGTGTCGAGGTCTACGACGGCGCGCCCATCTGTTACGACACGGGCGACTTCGTCGACGACTACGCGCGGAGCCAGCCGCGAAACGACCGGAGCTTCCTCTTCGCGGTCGTGGTCGACGACGGGACGCCGACGGAACTGCGCCTGTCACCCATCGAGATCGACGACTTCGCCGTCCACCAGGCCGGGCCGGAGGCGGCGGACTGGAGCCGGGCGCGGATGCGCTCGCTGTCAGCACCCTTCGGCACCGACTTCGAGCGCGACGGTGACCAGCTCGTGCTCGCGCTGTCGTGACCGTCCCCGGTACTGCTCACGTCGTGGCCGTCCCGAAAGAGCAAGGGCTGTCGGCACGCAATCACGAGTATGGCAGAAACTCACTGGCACGATCTTGCCGGGCAGGAACTGCGCTACGACGACCACACCTGGGAACTCACCGGCGACGTGACGGTTCGCAGCAGGGGCGAACTGGTCGTCGTCGAGGCGAAGCAACTGGACGGCACCAAGCGCGGCCGGGCGTCGCTGCACTTCGACGCGCAGTCGTCCGGCGAATCGCTGAACCCCGGCAACCTCGGCGACCTCGACCAGTACATCGAGCGCGACGAGAACGGCCACACGCTCGTCGTCGCGACGGACGGCCGCCGCTACCGCTACGTCCTCAATCGCATCAAGTACGACTGACCGCTCGCTACTCGCCGGGGCGGTACCGCTCGGCGAGTTCCGACCGCAGCGATTCGGTCACCGCGGCGAGTTCGTCGCTGGTCTCGACGGGGTACGTCGCCGGGTTCCGTAGCGCCCGCACCCCGTCCGGGAGCGCCGCAACCTGCTCGCGGCGGCGCTCGCGATGCTCGGAAAGCGTCGGCAGGTCGTAGACCAGCGACCCGTCCTCGAAGACGTCGACCAGCAGTTCCTCGCCGGCCGTCTCCTCGCCGCGCACCGCGAGCACGTCGCGTTCGAACTCCCCGTCTGTCGAGACGCGGCGGACGCTCTTCTGGCCGGGGTCGGTCACCTTCCCCGCCGAGAGTTTCATGCTCGGCTGGAGCTCCCCGTCGCGCTCGACGGCGACGAGTTTGTAGACCATATCCAGCGTCGGCGCGTCCTTGCTCGTGACCAGCGACGTGCCCGGCCCGAATCCGGTCGCGACGCCGTCGGCGGTGAGAAACTCCTCGATGAAGTACTCGTCCACGCCGGAACTGACGAAGACGCCGCTGTCGCCGACGATGTCGTCGACCGCTTTCGAGAGCGCGACGAGGTCGCCGGAGTCCAGGCGCACGCCTCTGACGTCGACGTCCATCTCGTCGGCGACGGCCATCGCCGTCTCCGCGCCGCCGACGGTGTCGTAGGTGTCCACCAGCAGGACGCTGTCCTCGCCGTAGACGGAGACGAACGTCTCGAAGGCCTCGCGCTCGGTCGGGAAACTCTGCACCCACGAGTGGGCCATCGTCCCGAAGATGGGAACGTCGAAGGCCTCGCCGGCGGCGACGTTCGACGTGCCGGTGAAGCCGCCGAGGTAGGCCGCACGGGCGGCTTTCATGCCGGCGTCGGTGCCGTGGGCGCGCCGCGAGCCGAAGTCGACGAGCGACTGCTCGTCGCCGTGTCTGACGACTGCGTCGCGCATCCGGGCGGCCTTCGTCGCGATGAGGCTCTGGAAGCCGACCTGGTTGAGCACCAGCGTCTCGAACAACTGCGCTTCGGCGATGGGTGCGGTGACCTCCACCAGCGGTTCGTTCGGGAAGACGACCGTTCCCTCCGGGACGGCGCGCACCTCACCCGAAAAGGAGAAGTCCGCGAGCACGTCCAGAAAGTCCGCGTCGAAGTCCTGCTCGGCGAGGTAGGCGAGCGCCTCTTCGGTGAAGGTGAGGTTCTCCAGATAGTGGATCGCCTGTTCGAGACCGGCGGCGACGGCGTAGCCGCGGTCGGTCGGCAGGTCACGGAAGAAGAGGCTGAACGTCGCCTCCGGGGTGTGGCCGCTCTCCTCGTAGCCCTGCAGCATCGTCAGTTCGTACAGGTCGGTAAACAGTGCGAGCGTGTCGTCGGTCACCGCGCCGAAGGTCGTCCCTGTCATGGCTGTGTCGCTGTCGCCGGCCGCCCACCACGGGACGGCGACGACTGTTGCCGGCGAGACACGCCCCCGTCGTATTGTAATCCTCCCGTTGCCCGTCCGCTCGCGCCGATAAGGTCGTCCTACACGGATGGATCGAACTGCATCCCGCGGTCACAACCGGATCAGCGCCGCCGGAACAGGTCGACGATGCTCAAAAAGCCGGTCGGCGTCTCGCCGGCTTTCCTCTCGAAGATGCCGTCTCTCTCCTCGGGATCCTGGACGGCGATGTACGCCGAGCGACTCCACCATCGTGTCGTCTCGACGACGTACCCCCCGTCGTCGGCCCACCGTATCTCCTCGACGTCGATCGGCTTCTGGTCTTCGGGAACGTACCGGAAATCGAGATCCGCGCACTGCCCG
>Ga0207797_1002997_pt1 | contig 11463 bp, 7 predicted proteins | sample PRCRCaboRojoPR_6_FD_187275 | JGI IMG/M metagenome (GOLD analysis project Ga0207797, IMG submission 187275) | Marine sediment microbial community from Cabo Rojo, Puerto Rico - PR CR 10% Liquid 1 (SPAdes) | ecosystem: Environmental > Aquatic > Marine > Coastal > Sediment | place: Cabo Rojo, Puerto... | reverse complement strand
TGGAACGGTGAATCAGGCATTGCATTTCCATTATATCGTATGTCAGGTTCGCAACTCAATGTACGCAAATTGATCACCCATGGAATACCAGGTTTAAGGGATGAGATCCAGAACCGACTAACCCAAAAGTGCGATCTGAAATCTAAGAAACTATTTCGAAACATGCTTGGTGGGCTTGATCTGCTTGCCGAAATTTGCCGTTTTTATGCAAACAAGGCGAGAACAGAAATCGTCACCGCTTCTGACAATCGCAAGCACGAACTCGAAGAAATGGCTTTCATACTTGAGCATATCTCCGATCATTCTCCGCGCACGTTTCGTCAGGCCATTCAACTTGCCTGGTTGTATTTTTTATTGGCAGGCACAATTAATTACGGTCGCTTTGATGACAATTTTGGTGATTTTTACGAAAAGGATGTCGGCAACGGATATTTGACACGAGCCAAAGCCCGCACTCTCTTAAAATCTTTATGGACTCTGATGCATGAACGTGAACAACCCGGAATGTGGCGGTTTGATTCGCGGGTGATTTTAGGCGGCAAGGGTCGCCAAAACGAACAGAGCGCTGACCAGTTGGCACTGCTGGCCATGGAGGCGACGCATGAACACAACAACATTATTCCGCAATTGACACTCCGGTTTTACAAGGGACAGAATCCTGGGCTGTATCAAAAAGCACTTGATATGATCGGTGCCGGACTACCCTACCCGCTCCTTTACAATGATGATGTTAATATTCCATCTGTGAAAAAGGCCTTCAATATTTCTGAACAGGAAGCAGAACAGTACCTTCCGTTTGGGTGCGGAGAATATGTCATTGATCATAAAAGTTTTGCCACGCCAAGCGGTGTGATCAATTTGCTGCAGGCGTTGCTGGTTACGCTGCACCAAGGAAAGAATCCGGCAACCGGGCAAAAAATGGGTTTTTCTTCTGAGGTATTCAGGTCATTTGACAGTTTTGACGCGCTATACAAAGCCTATCAGGAGCAAGTGGAATACCATATCGATCAATTAGCGGCGCAGGAAAAACTGGAATACGATATAGCCGGACAAACCGCTCCGTTTTTGTTTTTCAGCATATTGTTCGATGATTGCATCGATCGAGGCCGGGCTGTTTTTGATGGCGGGATTCGTTATCTTGGTGGCACTCTGGAAACCTATGGCAACACCAACGTTGCGGATAGTTTGACCGCCATCAAAAAATGCGTTTTTCAGGATCAGTTTTTTACTCTCGAGGAACTGATAACGATGCTCGATGACGACTTTGAGGGTTTTGAACTGCAGCGTCGACATCTTTTAAAAGCACCAAAGTACGGAAATGATAATGACCAGGCTGACAGCATGCTTGTAGATGTGGATCGACATGTATGTGAATACACACATGCCTGGGCGGCAAAAGCAGACCTGCATCACTATCTTGTGGTTATCATCAATAACGACGCCAACACGGTCATGGGGCGTTACACTATGGCGTCACCGGACGGCCGTAAAGCAGCCTCGCCAATGAACAACGGCAATGCCCCTTCAAGTGGATTTGATAAAAACGGTTTGACCGCTTTTTTAAATTCCATTGTCAAACCGCTTTCCGATATTCACGCCGGAGCTGTTCAGAATATGAAATTTTCCAAAGAACTTTTTCAGCAGCATCGTGACAAGCTGGACATACTTCTCGACACATATTGGGAACAGGGCGGCACCCAGGCAATGATCAACTGTATTGGACGCAATGATCTCGAACGCGCCATCGAATTTCCAGAAGAGTATCAGAATCTGATCGTTCGTGTTGGCGGCTTTTGCGCACGTTTTGTTGATCTGGCGCCGGATGTGCAGCAAGAAATTCTGGAACGAACACTCTACTAAAAGGCAACCTTATGAAGATTTTTTTCAAGCATCTCGGTTTATGGAGTCTCGCATTGCTCATTACTCTGGCCTCGGCTGTTTTCCAGCGGTTAACCGGCCCCACATATCCCATAAGTGGCAAGGCATCATTTATGGACAGTATTGTCACTTACAAGCTTCATCGCAGCCATTCAGGAGAAGGAGATCAACCGGTTAAAATTATTGCACCTGATAAAGAAATTACAGGACTACTGGTTTTCCGGCGATATCCAACAAGCGAGGAATGGATTCAGGTACCTATGACCCGTAAGGGCAATACGTTATGGGCTTTCCTTCCGCACCAGCCTCCGGCAGGTAAACTGGAATATCATGTTGAATTGTACAAGGACAACGAACGTCTGGTCATACCTGAAGATGAAAATGCTATTATTCGATTCAAAGGTCAGGTGCCATTGTGGGCACTCTTGCCGCATATTATCTTTATGTTTTTAGCGATGTTATTATCGGCACGGACAGGTATTCAGGCGTTACGCAAGAATGCTCCAATAAAAACTTTTGCCTGGATAACCTTTGCCTTTTTGGTGGCAGGTGGATTTGTTTTCGGACCGATCGTACAAAAGTTTGCTTTTGGCGAGTTTTGGACCGGCATCCCCTTTGGCACAGATTTAACAGATAATAAAACGTTTATCGCTTTGATTGCATGGATCGCAGCTCTTATTGCTCTTAAACGAGCCAAACGCCCCAGGCGCTGGACACTTGTCGCTGCGATTATCACTTTGCTCATTTTTCTGATCCCGCACAGTATGCACGGCTCTCAACTGGATTACAGCGAACTTGAAGATGACAGCGCTCAAACCAAAATGCAGCCATAAAAAAGCCCCTTAAAGGGGCACAATTAATTCTCTTTTTTCTTACTTTTCTTCCTCGGACGAGGATTCCCGTGCGAGCCCCGCCAAATCTTGCCTCGCCTGGTTCTTTTGTCACCTTTTCCCATTTAAAAGCTCTCCTTTATATTTCTTTCATTTGTAATTATTTTCAAGAATATTTATTCAGTTTTGTGAGAATTCAAATAACAGTCTACACCAAAACGACTCATCTATAAATTAACATTTTTTGAGTTTTATTCAAGAAAAATATCCAGGGAAATTCCAACTCGCAAATGCTGGATATTGTGTACTGCATGCGCTATTTTAAAAAACGACTGTAGGTGAATCGCTTTCTCAAGGAATTATCTATACGAAAATCTCTTTATCAGTACTGCCCCGATTAAAAATAACCCCAGGAAAAGCACAACAGCCGGGCCGCTGGGGACATCATATTTCCATGACAGGATCAAGCCCAGTATGCTGACGATGGCACCACTCACCCAGCCAAAAATGATACGGTTTTTCCACGAGCTTGAGAACAACGCTGAAATGCTTGACGGGATAATCAAAAAAGCAAAAACAATCAGAATGCCGCCGATGCGTACCGAATGCATAACGACAATGCCGAGAGTTAAATAAAAAAGAAAATCCCATAATCTGACATTCAGGCCACTTTTCTTCACAGCGTCAAAATTTTCAGACAAGGCAATAAACTTGTCCCGAAAAAAATAATGCACCAGTCCAATCAGTGCATAAACGATGACTGACTTGACAATAGCCGGCCATTGCACCCATAAAATGGAGCCAATCAGCATTTCCTTAATGTGTTCCGGAGCACCGGCGGCCTGGTCTATTAAAATAACCGCAGCGGTTGATGCTACAGCATACGAAATACCGATGATGGCCTCGATACAGATGCGCGGCCGCTTGCATTTTAGCGTCGAAAACAAGTATGCAGCCAGCACAACAAATATCAAAGAGAAAAAGTAGGTTTGATGACCAGTGTGATTGATGTTGAATAAAAAAGCGACTGTTACGCCCAGTGCAGCTATTTGCGCCATGGCAATATCGATAAAAATAATGCCGCGTTTGAGTACGTGAATGCCGAAATAGCCGTGTATGCCAATCAAAGTCAGGCAGGCAGCAAACGGCGGCAGCATGAATACAAGTGCTTCCACAATGAACCTCCAAAATCCGAAAAAGTTATTTCACTCGTTAGTCGCCACTTCTCGTTTACGTGTGGCTAAACTTGTAATAAAAAGCATCACACCCAACATGCAAACGATTGTGGGGCCGTTGGGCAAATTGTAATTGTAAGACACAGATATGCCGAGAACAGAACCGATGAATCCCATTAACCAGGACATAAAAAAACGCAGTTTCCACACATCGGTAATAAATAGCGCCATAGCTGCCGGTCCGATCAGATACATGAACACGACAAAAATGCCGCCAATTTTTACGGACTGGACAACAGCGATACCAAATGTGATATAGAATATCAAATTATAAAGTTTGATGGTTGATTCTTTGTAACCATCTACATCACCGTCTGAGATGCGGATAAAAGATTTTTGGAAAAACATATGAATGACAAACAAAGGAGCAAAAATGAGCGCTGTAATCAGCACATCCGTCCAGGTCACCCACAGAATGGCGCCGGAAAAGGTTTTCTGAATAAAGTTCGAACCGCCGGTGACGGAATCGACCAAAAGCATGGCAATTGCCAGCGCCATGCAGTAAATAATTCCAATAGTAACTTCCTGAGATAATTCTTTGTTTTTAAATTTTGAAACAGCAAAAATTGAAACAATGATCACGGTAAAAGCGAGAGAAAAAAGATAAGAACCAAGGGTTCCTTCTGTCATTCCCATCATAATGCCGATCATTGTTCCAAGCGACGCCACCTGGGCCACGGCAATATCAACAAAGATGACTTCCCGGCTCAGGATATGATTGCCAAAATAACTGAGCAATCCGGCCAGCAGCAAACACACCGTAAATGGTGGCAATAAAAATAAAATCGTTTCCCACATACCGTCACCTATTCTTTTAATGCGTTATTTATGGTTTCAACCCAGTCATTCATTAGAGCAAAAATATCTTCTGTCCTTTCGCCGGCGCCACAGGACAAAGGAAGATAGCATCCCTTTACTCCGGTTCGTTTTTCAATCATTTTCGGTGTAGATCTCTCAAAATATGTTGCCACCAGCATCAGCTCGATATTTTGTTCCTTAATCATATTGATTGTCTGTTGAACGCTTTTTGCTGACGGTGGAATGCCGGGTTTTGGCTCGACAAATCCCACAACTTCAAGTCCATATGTGTCGACGAAATAAACCCAGTTTTTGTGATAAGCGATAACCTTGTGCCCGCGAAACGGCATGGCCCGTGCAAGCCACCCGCCAAGCTTGTTTTTTAATTTCTCACCTTCGTAATCCTTTTCCAGGAACTCGAACAGAGTTTTGTTCTTTAATAGCTTTTCAAGTGTTTCAGCGCCAAACATATCAATCAATTCATCACCGAATAGGGCACGGTCAACCATATCGTTAAATTTGTCACGATTGGTGATGTAAAAATCACTGTTTTCCGGATCGACTTTTTGTAAACCGATCGTGATATTGTTCGCAATAACTTTCCAGTTTAACGGTCCTGTGTGAATGTGTGGATTTCCCATTAAATGGATATCACCCTCAGTGCGATCAGCTTTATCGACTTTTTGCAAAAGATCAACGCCGTCCGACGCCGAGACAAAGCCTTTTTCGCCGTCCATAATTTTTCTATTGCGAGCCTTGTCCAGTAATGTCGTAGACCACACTTCCAGATCGAGTCCGGTTGTGATCCACAAGTCTGCGTTTCGCAAAATCATAGCATAACTCGGTTTTGGGGGCACAAAATGAGGATCCCCTTTTCCGGCGGAAATAAATTGGATATATCCCTTGTCCTGAACAATATAGCTGGCGATTGATGCAAAATCCGAAAATGACGTTACGACTTTAATACCGTTTTTATTAGCACCCCAGCCATTTTTAAAATCAAAGCTGTTCTTGTCCGCTAACACGTTTGAAGCGATTAGCAAAAAAACGAAAACTGTTGTTGAAAATGATTTCTTAAACATATTGTCTCCAATCATTAAATATTTTATCCAGAGCTTTTTGTAAAAACCGAATGTGAATTGATCAGACTATTCACTAATACGCCTCATGCTTGTGAGGCCCCATAGCCCAGTTCATCTGAACAGTCAAAACGTGGTCATCCGGATAGGTTTCGCTGGCAATTGAGGCGATAATATCGGTGAATTCTCTTTGTGAGTATTGATATTGAAACCGAAGAAACACAAAATCGCTTTGCCAGAAATCGGCGCCAATTGTCGCTGCCCATTCGTATTGATCAGAATCGTACGGCATTTCCGAGTAATCGAACCGGGCTGTCAGCCACCACTGTGCATTGAGTTTGTTTTGAATAGAAGAATATAATCCTTTGCTGTTTATTGCACCTGCTGGAGTATTTCTGTGACTGTAAAAGAATTCAGTTTTCCAGTCAATCGTCCGATATTTTGATCGCCCCATGGGCATCCATTTGATGTTAAGCGATACATTACCAATTGTTGTCCAATTTTTTTCAGCCGGATCATTGTGACCGGCTACACCGCCCAATCGCCATTCCAAAAAGGTATCGCTGGTCAAATCATAATAGTTTGTAAAGTTTCCAACATAAAGCAGATTCAGCTCCCCCTGATCGGTGAAACTTTGTCCCGTTCCTCCATGGATTGTTGAAAAGTCGAAAATGCTGGCATCGGCACCTAAAAGTGGTTTAAGTAAAAAATTACCGGCAACTCCGGTGCCTCCCATATTGGCATTGGTAAACAGATTTGTCAGAACTTTAGGGCGATCAAACTGCGGCAAAGCATGGTCGTGATAGCGATTCAAAATGCCAAATTCCGGATTGAAAATGCCGACCTTGAGATTCATCTGCACCGGCAAATTTAGCCATTCAACATAAGCCTCTTCGATACCGATTTCATTTTCAGATACCGAAAGAAACGATTTTCCACGTGTAAACGGATCGAGCGGAGCATTGAAACTCAGCTCGAGTTCACGTAAATAAAAGCCGTTGGTACCATAAAAAAATTCACCAGGCTCTTTATTGAAAGGCTTGCGTTCGCTGCTTAGGGAACCGAAAAAATCGCCCGATACACTGATATTCGGATTTAATCCGGACTGCCGCCGGACACCAGTGTGAAATTTTTTCCCCACACCGGATTCTTTCTTTTTTTCTACATTCTTTAGTTTTTCAGCTTCGTCCAGCAGTTTTTGCAGTTCCTTTTCCTGTTCTTCTTTCTCAAGCTTGGTTTCAATTTCTTCAAGACGTTTTTCAACTTTAGATATTTTCTGCTGTACATTTTTTACCGAATCGGGTGACAAGGATTTTTTTTCAGGTTGAACTGCATAAATGGAATGAAAGAATGTCAGAAAAATAAGGATAATCAAAATCGTAAAAGCACAGTGGCGCATAGTTTCCTCTTGTTTTTTTAATTAAAACATTCTGAATGATTTGCATCAGCATTCAAACGCGTTCATTTACCCACCGGATCAAAATGATGTTGTCCGGTGGCTGAGCAGAAATTGTAGTCAAGAATAAAGAGGAAAAAGCGCTGGCGGTGCGCGAAGTGGTTGGAACCGGATAGAGAAATAACCAATCCGCTGTGCCCGGATTCTCAGAATTGTTAACAGCTTTGTGAAAAATATGGCGAGAAAAAAGAAAAAGATGAGAAATTCGAAAATAAGGAAGGTTAAAAACTCGTACTGTAGAAATTGTAACTGGGTATGCTGCGACGGAGACTGTACATTGTTGTCGGCACCCGGTTGGCCCGGGTGAGAATGTAAAATAATACGACCGTTCCACAACTTGTGGAAATGACTATTATAAAATGCATTATAACTGACAAGTATGAAACTGAGCAGCAGAATAAAAGAAAGGATTGTATATAATCGGGTTCGTCGCATACTTTACTCTTTTTTGATGTCAATAAGAGTAATAAATTGGACGGAAAAAATCAAGCGAAATGTAAAAAAGCCGTCTCGAATATGTTCTTTCGAGACGGCTTTGAGTAAACATTAAAGATTTCTTATTATGACCTTGTCTGAGCCTGTTTAGCCGCTTTTTTTTCTTTACGTTTTTTATTAAACAACTCGAGTGCTGCGTAAATAGTTGGCACGACAAGCAATGTTAGAGCGGTAGCGACGATCAAGCCGCCCATCACAGCGCGGGCCATCGGTGCCCATGTTTCACCGCTCTCACCAAGTCCGAGAGCCAAAGGCAGCATAGCTAAAATAGTGGTCATGGCAGTCATGAAAACCGGGCGGATACGAACAATTCCAGCTCGCTTTATGGCATCGAACAATTCATAACCTCGGTCTCGAAGCTGGTTGATGTAATCCACAAGAACAATGCCGTTGTTCACCACAATACCAACCAGCATGATCACTCCGATGAAAACAACGGTACTTAGTATGGTACCGGTGAAAAGCAATCCCAGCGCGACACCGATAATTGACAACGGAATAGTGAACAGAATAACAAACGGATCGACAAACGATTCGAACTGTGACGCCATCACCATATACGTGAGACCAATCGCAACAATCATGGCCAGCGCAAGATACATAAACGATTCCTGCTGTTCCTCGGCTGTACCGGAAATGCCGATGCGGAAATTACGAGGAACCACAACTTCATCGATAGCTTTGTTCACATCTTCAGTTACACTGCGTAAGTCCCGTCCCGCAATATCAATATTCACATCAATATGACGTTCCTGACTTTCACGATTGATTTTTTGCGGTGCTTTGCTGTATTCAATGTCCGCGATAGCACGCAGAGGCACCTGGCGTCCAGTTGGTGTGACAAAGAGCATATTATCCAGATCGTCTTTGCTTCTGCGATAATCTTTAGGAAACTGAACGCGAACATCGTACTCGTCTCCCTCTTCACGGTAGAGGGTCGCAACACTGCCCAGTACGCTTGTACTGATCGTATTGCCAATCTGAGCCGTGCTCATGCCTAAATCGGCAATGCGCTCGCGATCCAAATTGATGCGCAATTCAGGAGCAGCTTCTTCCATGCTGGTAGAAACATAGTCAACGCCTTCAATACCGCTCACCCTGTTTTTAACTTCATTGGCGACAGATTGGGCAACTTGCAGATCGTAACCGAATACTTGAACCACGATATCGCCTTCGCCAAACATCTGTCCAAACCCGCCCTCGACAAATTTAATTTCAGCATCCGGAATTTTATTCAGTTTATCACGCAAAGCACGTTGAATTTCAAATTGACTGCGTTCACGTTCAGTCAAATCAACCAGATTAATTTGCATCGAGCCTCGCGAGGACGACTGGGAACCAAATAAGGCCATAATGCCCTCTCCCTGGCCAAAATCTGCATAAGTGAGTTCCGTTTCAGGCACATCTTCCTGAATGATGTCCTCAATCGTTCGCATGGTTTCTTCCATTTCTGTTAGACTAATGCCGGAAGATCGTTCGACCTGAATTTCGATATAAGACTGGTCATTTTCAGGCAGGAATTCTGCGCCCTGCAATCCTAATCCCACAACAGCCAGGATAAATAATCCAGCAGTAACCAGCAGTGTGATTTTTCTGTGATCAAGAACCCAATCGAGCCAACCATCATATCGTTGATACAGTTTATTCATACCGTTTTCGATTCCCTTGCTCACACGGGAAAACAGTCCGTTGCTGTGTGATGTTCTACGCACTTTTAAAAACCGCGATGCCAACAGCGGAATCAAAGTAAGCGCCACCACAAGAGAAACGATCAATGAAAAACAAATCGTCAATCCCATATCCCGGAAAAGCTGTCCGGATAATCCAGGGACAAACAAGATCGGTACAAACACAGATACCGTGGTCAGTGTCGATGCCGTAATGGCCATGCCCACTTCGGATGCGCCCTGGTTTGCCGCCTCGGCCGGTTCCTCGCCTTCCTCGTGAATCCGGAAAATGCTTTCGAGCACCACAATAGCGTTATCCACGAGCAAGCCCACAGCCAGCGCCAGCCCTGCCATAGAGATAACATTGAGCGTCAGATCGGCCTGCATCATGACACCAAAAGTCAGCAAAATGGAAATGGGAATCGAAAGCGCTACAATCACGGAACTGCGAAAGTTTCTCAAAAAGAACAACAGCACGAGAAATGCCAGTATAATCGCCTGGATTGCCGTATTTCCAAGATTTGACATAGAGCGAGTAATGAAATCCGCCTGATCCCAGAAAATATCAAGCCGCACACCTTCCGGCAATTCCGCCTGAATTTCATCAATCTGCGTGCGGACACGACCGGACGTGTTCACTGTGTTAGCATCAGCCTGCTTTTGCAAAAAGATCATCACCGAGGGTTTACCGTTCGTCCAGACTTCCTGACGAATTTCCTTAAATCCATCTACCACTTGGGCAACATCTTTAATTTTGATTGTTGAACCATTGATTGTTGTGATCGGGACATTAGCAATCTGCTCAACACTCTCATACTCGCCAACGGTTTGGATAGAATATTCCATGGTCTGATTTTCAATGAATCCGGAGGGGATTTGCAAATTATTCCGTTGCAGCGCAGATGTCACCTGCTGAATGGGAATATTATGGCCCCGCAAGCGAACCGGATCAACATGGACTCGGATCTCGCGTGTCAGTCCGCCTGTTGTGTTTGCCGCTGCAACGCCGGGAATTCGCTCCAGTCGCGGCTCGACATCATGCAGTGCAAGGTCACGAATTTCAGCCAGTCCAAGCTGATCGGAATTGAGCATGAGATACATGATCGGCTGCTGAGTGACATCAAATTTAAAGATAAGCGGATCTGTTATGTCATCCGGCAATGCATCCTGAACGTACTCTAATTTATTGCGAACATCCATCTCAGCCTGGTCCATATCCGTGCCCCAAGTGAATTCCAGCATCACAAGAGACAAGCCCTGCCTGGATTCCGAACTGACTGTTTCGATATTTTCAGCAGTGGACACGGTCTCTTCAATAGGACGTGTAACAACGGTTTCCATATCCTCCGGCCCAACACCGGTGTATTGCGTAATGATCGCCATCATGGGGAATTCCAGCTTTGGGAAAAGATCCAGCTTTAACTGGCTCAAACCAAAAAGTCCAAATCCCACGGCAATCAGGTAAATCATAGTAAATGTAACACCGCGCCGTATAGAGACTTCTGCTAATTTCATAATGCTTCTTCCTCCTTGACTACCGTTATGGGCATTTCGTTTTTCAAGTCGTTCTGACCTTCGATGATCAGTTTTTCGCCCACAGAAACGCCGGAACGCACTGCAATTCTCGCATGATTAACATATTCCACATCCAGTTTTCGCTGTTCGGCAACGCTGTCGGTTGCGACGAATACCAGATAATCTTTGACAACCCTGTCTTCCCCGGTTTGCCGTATGAGTCGGGTGTTTTCAATGGTTGCAAAGCGTGGAATGATAATCGTATTTTCAATAACATTCGTGAGAATCTCGACTTTGGCATACATTCCTGATCGTAACAGATTGTCTTTATTATCAATAAGCACTTTAACCTGTGCCATGCGGGTCATGGGATCGAGAACCGGGCTAATTTTGATTACCCGGCCTGTAAAGACTTTATCTTTAAAGCTACGAACATGCACATAGGCCGTTTGACCGACGCGAAGTTTTCCCAAATCCTGTTCCGTGGCACTGAATGTAGTTTCGACATTT
>Ga0207797_1002996_pt1 | contig 11465 bp, 5 predicted proteins | sample PRCRCaboRojoPR_6_FD_187275 | JGI IMG/M metagenome (GOLD analysis project Ga0207797, IMG submission 187275) | Marine sediment microbial community from Cabo Rojo, Puerto Rico - PR CR 10% Liquid 1 (SPAdes) | ecosystem: Environmental > Aquatic > Marine > Coastal > Sediment | place: Cabo Rojo, Puerto... | reverse complement strand
CCAGCATCTCGTCGCCCTGCACGTCGTCGGAGACGTTCTTGTAGTAGGCGACGTTGTAGATCGGCTCGCAGCCGCCCGTCGTGTTGCCGATCATCGAAGTCGTGTTGTGGGTGACGAACCCGTTCGCGACGTACGTGTTGTTCGAGGGAACGCTGATGTCTTTCGTGTAGGCTCGACCGTCCTCGACGGACTCGATCGTGGCGACGTAGAACTGCGTCAACGGCCGCCCGTCCAGGGTGAGCGTCTCGCCGGTCTGCCGCTCGACGTCGCGAACGGTCTTGCGCGAGAGACTGCCGTTGATCGGCGACTGGTTCACCCGGTGTTTCACCTCGGGACTCACGTCGGAGTACCCGTCGAGGGCACGCAGCCGTTCGACCAACGCAGGCGGGTACGTATCGTTCTTGTACGACTGTGCGGTCAGTTCGCAGTCGACCGACTTCGTGACGAACCCGATCTCGTCGAGGAACCGGACGTCCTCCCTCCGGTTCGCACCACGCAGCGTGTGTCTCGGTCGATCACCGAAGTGGTCGTCCCGGTCGTTCATCGGCAACTCGTCGCGGACGAACACGCACCCGAGGGCCAACAGTAGCGTCTGGACCTGATCGGCGAGCGTCCCCGACACAGTCGACAGTTCCACCTTCCGGGAGGCGCATCCGTCCGCCTCGAAGAGTCCGCGCAGGAACGCTTTCGCGCAGGCCTCGTCCGCGCCCAGTATCGCTTCCGGAACGAACGCGCTCGCGGCCCCGGTGCCGTCGTTCCCGTCGTCCTTCGTCCACCCGTTGTCCTCGAAGAACCGCGGGAGGTGGCGGCCGCCGAACGAGAGGACGTGCCGCGTGTCCTTGTCTTCGACCGTCGGATCGACCCCGAACACCGACCGACCGAGCTCCCGGAGGTGCCCATCGAGCTCGCTCGCCGCCGATTCGACGACGAGTTTCACGCCGACGTCCTCGTGGACGTACCCGTCGCCCATGTAGTATCCGAGGAACTCCGCGAGTTCCGGCGTCATCTCCTCGGGCAGCGTGAGTTCGTCGCTCGTGTTCCCGTGGTAACTGTCGCGTTCGCTGGTGTCGAGGGACGGGCGGTCGCCGCCGTCGAACGTTCCACGCTGGAGGACGATCCGATCGCCGGGTTCGAACTCCCGCGCCTCCTTCCACTGGTAGCTGCCGTCCTCGGTGATCGTTCGGAACCGATGACCGAACGTCGACGTCACGCGAAATCCGCCGGCCGTCCGGAGCTGTTTCACTGCGTCGAACCCGTTGTCGTATACCGCAGTCGCCCGCTTGGTGCCGCCGTCGGTCGTGACCCCGATGTCGAGATCGTCCCACTGCTCGAACTCGGCGGTCGTCCCGTCGAGCGTGCCGATCTCGTGAAGGCCCGAGTCAGTGGAGACCAGCGAGTCCTCGGCGACACATCCGGTCGGCGCGATCGTCGTCGTGTTGTGGTTCCGGATCGGGTAGCCGTCGGCCCAGTCGTCGGCGTCCTCGCCGGTGTGGTGCTCGAACCACTCGCGGTACCGGGTCGGGTCGGCGTACTTCGAGTCGTCCCAGTCGGCGAACGACCCGCGGTCGGCCGCGAGCTCGTTCGAGACGCGCTTCGAGCCGTGGTTGATGTGTCGCATCAGCTGGCGGGCGACCTCGTTGCCCGGCTCGGTCCCGTACTGGATGCCCAGCTGGATGTACAGCTGGGCCAGCCCCATGACTCCCAGCCCGATCTTCCGCATCCGCCGGACCTTCTCCTCGATCTCCGGCACCGGGAAGTCCGACATCGTCACCACGTTCTCTAAGAACCGGGTGCCGTACTCGATCCGGTGGTCGAACTCGTCCCAGTCGATCGCCTCCTGTAAGAACGCGTCGACGGCGTCGGCCGTGGTGTCGTAGTCGGACTCGTGCTCGTCGTACCAGACTCGCCAGTCGGGCGCGTCTAAGTCGGCCAGCGTCGAGAGGTTGATGTGGCCGAGGTTGCACGCCTCGTACTCTTCGAGCGGCTGTTCGCCGCAGTTGTGAACGACGAACCCGTTCGCAGTGAACGAGTGCGTCTCGGGCTCGGTAAGGTCGTAGACGGTCTCGTGGCCGTCCGGTTCGACGGACGCGACGGTCGCATCGAACGCGGGGCGATACGGGCCCCGCTCGTATGCGTCGAGTCGCTCGGCGAGAGCGTCGTTCTTCGAATCGAGGAGGAAGCCGATCTCATCCTCGAAGGTGACGAGGTGCGAGCTACTGATAGACAGGTCGTGCTGGGCCTTCGTCTCGTACTCCGCAGTTCCACCGTTGCCGTCGGGGAGTTCACGCGAGCCTGCCTCCCGGCGGTCCTCGTAGATCGTACTCGCGATCCCGAAGTTCAACAGGAGGCGCTGGACGTCCTTGAGGAGGTCCAGTTCGGAACTGGACAACCGCACCGAGAGCCCCTTCTCGATCGTTCCCTGCACGCTGCCGTCGGCTGTGAATAGTGCCCTGAGGAACCCGCGTGCCATCTCTTCGCTTCCACGAAGGACCGGGTCGGGAACCAGGTGTTTCTCGGCCGTCAGTCCGGCCTCTGCCGCGTACTCGTACAGTCGGGCCGAGCGGATCCGCTGCTCGATCGCCTGCGAGCCGCGATACTCGTCGCTTCGGGAGATCTCGCTCACGCCGACCTCGTAGTTCGCGTTGCCACGAGGTGCGCGAACGACCTCGTTCACGTCGTCCGCGAACGCCTCGGATACCGACGTGTCCTCGTCGTAGAAGTTCAGGACGGCGCGCTCTTCGCCGTGTTTCAGGTGCCCGTCGCCCACGAGCCAGCCGAGGACGCGGCCCTCGGCGGAAGAGCCGTGCCGTCCGAACTCGCCTTTCCGGTTAACGATGTGGACGGTGTCGCCCGCGTCGAGGTCCCGTGCCTCCACCCAGCCGTCGTCGGTCATGACACGGTGGTCCGCGGTCAGACGGAGTTCGTACCCCTCCTCGGTGGTGAGCTCGTAGACGTCCTTCTCGCCGGTCCTGTAGACGCTGCTGGCCTCCCTGACGGCGTCTTCGCTCAGACGACCGTCGACGACGACGTCCGTGGCCACACCCTGTTCGTACAGGTCCTCGGCCGGCACGAGACCGTTCCCGGTGCTGATCAGCGTCTCGCCGGTCACACACGGGTTCGTCGCCAGGATCTCGTGGTCCGGGTGCTCCTCGACGTCGAACGAGTGCTGCTTGTTCACGCGCTCCAGGTAGATCACGCCCGGCTCGCCGTTCTCGTGGGCGCCCTCGACGATGTGTTCCCACAGCTCGGCGGCGGGCACCGACAGCTCCTCGCCGACCTCGACGTGGTGGCCGAGGTCGAACATCTCGTAGATCTCCTTCGTCTGGGGCGTCGCGACGTGGGGCTCGCCCGTCCGGGGGTTCGTGAACGTGAACTCCTCGTCGGCGTACAGCGCCTCCATGAAGCCGTCGGTGACGCCGACGGAGATGTTGAAGTTCGAGAGGTGGCCCTCGACGGCGTTCCGGAGGTGCTCGGGGACGCGCCCCTCGTCGTCGATCAGTTCGCGCGCCTCCTCTAACGCCTCGGCGAACGAGGTGTGCGTGAAGTCGTCCGGGTCGTTCAGGCGGAGCGAGTGGGCCAGCGAGACGTCCTTGTTCTTCGCGTGGATGAACTGGATGACGTCCGGGTGCGAGACGCGCATGACGCCCATCTGCGCGCCCCGCCGGGCGCCGCCCTGGGCGATCGTTTCACACATTTGATCATAAGTTCTCATAAATGTGATAGGTCCGGACGCGATCCCGCCGGTCGAGCCGACCGGGTCGCCGTACGGGCGGAGCTTCCAGAACGCGTAGCCCATGCCGCCGCCGCTGTTGTGCGAGACGACGCCGTCGGCGACGTACTCGTGTGTCCCCGCGACGGTGAGGTCGTAGACCGTCGCGTCGCCGGCCTCCTCGACCGACTCGACGGGGAGCTCCCAGGTCCCGTCCCGGACCGTTCCGAACGTCGTTCCGCGGAACTCCGCGTCCGCGAGCGTGGCGGACAGCTCCTCGTCGCGCCCGTCGACGAAGCCGACGAGGTCCCCGAACCGGGTCAGGCCGACCTCGCTCGTGGGGCCGACGTTGAAGTAGTCGCGGTCGTCGGAGTCGATCTCCCGCCGTGCGGCGGGGATGCCGACGCCGATCAGGAGCTGCTGTACCTCGTCGACGAGCGTCTCGGAGGCGCTCCAGAGCCGGGGGTACCGCCCCTTCTGGAGGCTCCCGTCCGTCGAGAAGAGCCCGCGGCAGAACGCACCGACAGTAGCGTGGTCCGCACGCCAGACCTGGCGGGGCACGCTCGCGTCCGTCGAGGTCGGCTTCGCGTCGCCGAAGTTGGCCAGCCACCACCGCTTGATCTCCTGGCTGTGGAGTACGGCGTCGTAACAGCCGTCCTCCCAGCGCCAGTCGAGCCCCTCGTCGAACAGGTCGCGACAGAGCCGGTCGGCGTGCTCCAGCGTCTCCTCGCGGCGCAGGTGGAACCGGATCCCGTCCCCGTGTTCCGAGCCGTCCCCGACCCACATGCCGACGAGTTCGGCGAGGTCCTCGGTCAGCTCGGTCGGCTGGCTGACGGTCTTGACCGGCTGGCCGTTCGGTTCCAGCCCGTTGCGGCTCCGGTACTGCCCGACCGTCCCGGCCGAGACGCCGAGTTCGGCAGCCACCTCGGCGTCCGAGTGCCCCGCCTCGTAGAGGTGCTCGAACTCGTCGGTGTCGAACGCGACGCTGCCGCGCTCGCGGCCGCCCGATCCGTTCGGCGCCAGCCCCAGCTCGTTGGCCCGGCGGCGCTGGACCGTCGACGCCGAGCAGTCGAGCCGCTCGGCGACCTCGTAGTCGCTCAGTCCGTCGGCGTACAGTGCGAGGATCTCGTCGTTCGGGACGGTCCGCGTCTCGCTCCACTGCCCGCCCGTCGCGACCGGCGTCAGGTCCCCGGTCGCGTCCTCGTCCGGGAGCCAGCCGAGCCGGACCGAGAGCGCGTCGCCCGGCCGCAGCTCGTCGATCCGCGTCCACTCGCCGTCCGCGAGCAGTCGGTGGTTCGGCGTCCCGGTCAGCTCGACGCCCGCTCCGGTGGTTACCCTGTGGACCGGCGCGTCGTCGTAGGCGTGGACCTCGTCGACGTTCCGGAACCGGTGGTCGCGCCCGTCGCGCTGGCGGACGGCGTCGCCGGGCTCGACGTCGGCGACCGAGACGACGCCCTTGCCCTCGACGTGGACCCGGGCGTCCGCGGTCAGACACTGGAACACCTCGGCCGCTTCTTTGGCCGTCTGGTGGATGTCGGTGATGTCGTCCGCCGGACTGTCGACGAAGCACGCGGAGAGCTGCTGGAGCTCGTCGCCGGCGTTCATCAGCGTCGGCGAGTTCGGCATGAACGAGAGCGACTCCATCAGCTCCTGGAACTCCTCGCGCGTCTCCGCGACCGCGTCGCGCAGCTCGTCGGGCAGCTCCGGGACGACCGTCTCGTAGGCGAACTTGTTGACGTTGTACTCCGAGAGCGTCGTCTCGGCGTCGTCGTCGACGGTCGTCCCCTTCCCGAACACCTCGGCGGCGAGCTCGTCGCGCCGCGGGTGGTCGGGCTTCAGCTGGTCGGGGGTGACCGTCACCTCGATCCCCCGCGCGTCGGCCTCGAAGACCGCCTCGGCGAGCGCGATGTTCTTCGCGACGCGTTCGAAGAGGTCCTCGGGCGCCTCCACGACGTCGCCGTCGGCGTCCTTGCGGAGGTAGCGTGCCGGGAGGATGTTGTGGTAGGCGTTGCCGGTCAGGCGCTCCTCGAGCGTCTCGCCTTCGGTTCGCTTGATCGGGAGTTCGAGGTCGTCGGCAGTCAGGCCCGTGCTCATCGCGCGTTCCTCCCTGTCCGGCGGTCGGCCGGACTCGTGTCGGTGGGGTGAGTAGCGTCGTGCATCGTTGGGACGAGGTGGTATCCGTGGGGGCGTCGTCAACCCGTCGGTTCGGGACGGCGGTCGGTCGCCGGTGGGGTCTCGAACCGGGCCGCGACCTGCCCCGGGGTCGCGGCGCGAGCGGGGCGCGTCTGTCGGTCTCGTCGTGCGTCGCGTCGGTCGGTTCGCGGATCGGCGACGGGCTCGGTCGGTCGTCGATCCGGAGTCGGTTCGGTACGTTCGGATCGGTTCCTGTTCGGCGTGCTTCGCTGGTTCCCGTTCCGGTTCCTGTTCGACGTGCCCCGCCGTGGTCGTCGCGGGGTGCTTCCGTGTGCGTGCGTGTGCGTATCGCTCGCCGGCCGGGGGCGGGACGGACGGTAGCGCTGCTGTCGGGACGTAGTCGTCCGGCCCTGCCGCGCCCCCGACGCGACGGCTGCTTCGGTACGAACGAAGGGGACGGACTGATCCATAATAACCTCTGGTAGACCGGAGTGAAAGTGGTCGGGCCGGGGACGGATTCGACAGACGCCGGCGGGACACGCAGCGGAAGGAAAGGGGGGTTCGTCCGGCGTGAAACCGGTCGAAATTATCCTCGACGTCCGTCTGAGCCGGACAGTGTATCGAACGAACACGCGGGACCGTGGACGGACGCGACGGTCCCGATCGGCACGGGACGTCGATCGCCGTGACAGTTCGGGCGGTACGGAGGGGTCGACCGATGCGACGCCGCGGTCGGCGGCCCGTCCTCGACGCCCACAGCGTTCAAATCCGACGGCGACGTATCCGACGGCATGAACGCTCCGTCGGTTGCCGAGTTCCTCCTCCAGTTCGGCGGCTTGCCGCTGCCGCGCGGGCCGCTCGGGAGCCTCCTCGTCGCGCTCGTCGTGATCGCGCTGGTCCTTGTCGTCGGCCGGTTCGTGCTGCAGGTGGCCTGGCGGCTGGTGACGATCGCCATCGTGATCGTCGGGCTGCTGTGGCTGCTGTCGGTGCTGGTTCCGGGACTGTTGTAGCCTGATCCGGGTCGTGACCTGGCCCCGGCGGGCGGCGACGTCGCTCCCCCCCCGTTGCCGTTCCCCTCGCCAGGCTCCGCTGCCGTCGTCCACCTACTCCCGGACAGTCCGCTCCCGACGGGCGGTGACGAACCGGAGGAAGTTCTCGATCACGTCGTGACCCACGCCCGTCAGGACCGACTCCGGGTGGAACTGGACACACTCGATGGGGGACTCGCGGTGGCGGACGCCCATCACGATCTCCGTCCCGTCGTGGTCGGTCCACGCCGACTCCTCGAGGCAGTCGGGGACCTCGGTCGCGATCAGCGAGTGGTAGCGACCGGCCGGGAACCCCTGTTCGAGGCCGGCGAAGACGCCACGCCCGTCGTGCCGGACGGGGAACGCCTTGCCGTGGACGGGGTCGGGCGCGTGCCCGACCGTCCCGCCGTACTCGTAGACGGCCGCCTCGAGCCCGAGACAGACGCCCAGCGTCGGGACGTCGGGCGACAGCTCCCGGAGCACCGGCCCGGAGACGCCGACGTCCCGCTCGTTGGCGGGGTGGCCCGGCCCGGGACTGACGATCAGCGCGTCCGGTTCGGCCGCCTCGACGTCGGCCAGCGGGACGGCGTTCTTCAGCACCTCGACGTCGATCCCGTACTCGCTGACGTACTCGACGAGGTTGTACGTGAACGAGTCGTAGTTGTCGATCACCACGACCCGGGTGTCGGGATCGACAGCGACGTCGGCGTGGGGCGTCGCGACGTCGGCCGGCCCCGTCCCGGTCGCGTCGGCCGCGTCGATCGGACTCGACTCCCCGCCGGACCGGTCGCGTCCCGTCATCGCGACGCCACCGGGTCTCCCCCGACGTCTGTCCCGGCGGACTCGTCGTCCGAGCGGTCCCGGTTCGACTCGTCGTCCGGTCGGTCCCCGTGCTGTTCGTCGTCCGGCCCGCCGGCGTCGACGTCGACGTCCGCGTCCCCGTCCCGCTCGATCCGCCGGATCGCCTCGAGCACGCCGCCCATCTTCTGCTCGGTCTCCTCGTACTCGCTGGCGGGATCGCTGTCGGCGACGATACCCGCGCCCGCCTGGACGGTTAGCTCGACCGGACCCTCCGACGTCCGGGACGGATGCCCGTCCGCGTCCCCGTCCGTGGCGGGCTCGGACGCCCTCTCGGCGTCGTCGTCGGCCGTCCCGCGGCCGGTCGTCCCGCCGTCGGTCGCGTCCGCCGACCGCCCCTCGGGTCGCCCGGCGGTCGCGTCGAGCCGCTCGACGGTCGCCGTCCGGATGACGATCGCGAAGTCCGCGTCACCGGTCCACGAGTAGTAGCCCACGCCGCCGCCGTAGACGCCGCGGGGCTCCCGCTCGAGCTCGTCGATCAGCTCCATCGCGCGGACCTTCGGGGCCCCCGTGAGCGTCCCGGCGGGGAACGTCGCCCGCGTCGCGTCGAACGCGTCGGCGTCGTCGGCGAGCCGCCCGGAGACGGTCGACTCGATGTGCTGGACGTGGGAGTACTTCAGGACGGACATGAACTCCTCGACCCGGACCGTTCCGGGTGCCGAGACCCGTCGGACGTCGTTGCGCGCGAGGTCGACGAGCATCGTGTGCTCGGCGCGCTCCTTGTCGTCGGCGAGCATCTCGCCGGCGAACCGGCGGTCCTCGACCGGGCTGGTCCCCCGGGGGCAGGTGCCCGCGATCGGGTTGACGAGCACCCGGTCGCCCTGCACGGAGACCAGGGTCTCGGGGCTCGCGCCGACGACCTCCCGGTCCCCGTGCCGGAGCAGGTACATGTACGGCGAGGGGTTGACCGCCCGCAGCGAGTCGTACAGGCCGACGGGGTCGAGCCGTCCCCGGAGCGTTCGCTTGCGGGAGATCACGCCCTGGTAGATGTCCCCGTCGAGGACGTGCCGTTTCGTCCGCCGGACGGCGTCCTCGTACGCCTCGCGCGGCCCGGCCGTCGAGTCGGTCCGGACGAACCCGCCCGGATCGGGTGTCGTCGCATCCCCGAGCGTCGCGGCCACGTCCGCGGCCTCGGCGCGGAGCGCGTCGAACACGGCGTCCGGGTCGTCGTCGGGCCGCACCAGCGGCGTACAGAGCAGCCGGACCGGCTCGTGGTCGGGAGCGGTCGCCCCGGTTGCTCCGTCGCCCCCGGCCGCCCCGTCGTCACCGGCAGCTCCGGCAGCCCCGGCGGCGTGGTCGAACGCGAGCGTCCGGGTCGTCAGGACGAACTCCGCGTCGGGCAGCTCCGTCGCCGGCCGGTCGACGCCGACCTCCTCGAGCCAGAGGTCGTAGACCGCGTCGTAGCCGAGGAAGCCGACGAGCCCGCCCTCGAGCGTCTGGCGGTCCGCCGGCGGGAACCCGACCCGCTCGACGGCCGGGAGCGCGCGCCGGAGCGCGTCGAGCGTGTCGTCGTCCGCGACGCTCGCGTCGGGCGCGCACTCCTCGTCCGCCCCATCCACGTTCGGGCCGCCCCCCGCGTCGAGCGCGTCGAGGAGGTACTCCGCGGCGGTCCCGCCGAGCGACTCGACGGTCGCCTCGCCGGCAGTGACGGTCACGACGGCCTCGGGATCGTAGCCGACGAACGAGTAGCGCGCGTGCCGGTCCGCCTGCGTGCCGGCGGCGAACGCGCCCTCGGGGTCGCTCGAGGGCGTCTTCTCGGCGCTCTCTAAGAGGAACCCGTAGTCGCTGTGGTCCGACAGTGCGACGTACGCCGTGAGCGGATCGATCGCGCCGTCGAGCGCGAACGCCACGCGGGCGACGACCGGCTCGTCGTGCCCGGCGACGGCCTCGCGGAACGCCTCGCGCGAGTCGATCGGCCCGACGGGGTCGGGGTCGCGTGGGCCGACCGGGTCGGCGTCGTGGCTCCCGCTCACGACACACCACCACCGTCGCGGGACTGCTCCACGTCGACCTCCGGGATCGGGGCGGGCGTCGGGCCCGGGTCGGACGGCGCCCGGCCGGCGTTCGTCACGAACGCCTCGACGGCCGCCTCGTCCTTCCGGCCGCCGGTCGTCTCGACGCCGCTGGCGACGTCGACGGCGTACGGACGGACGGTCCGGATCGCCGCTGTGACGTTCTCGGGCGTGAGCCCGCCCGCCAGCACGGTCGGGACGCCGAACTCGTCGCCGAGCTCGCGGGCCAGCGCCCGCGTGGCCTCCCAGTCGTGTGTCTCGCCGGTGCCCCCGGCCCCCGAGTCGCTCGCGGAGTCGACGAGTACCGCGTCGACGACGTCCGCCGCGGCCAGGTCGCGGGCGCGGTCGCCCGCCTCGCTGTCGAGGGCCGCCACGACAGTCGCGCGGGTCTCCTCGCGGACGGTCGCGAACCCGTCGGCGTCGAAGTCGGCGTGGAGCTGGAGCGCGTCCGCGCCCACCGCGTCGGCAACGGCGACCGCCTCCGCGACCGTCCCGGGCATCGTCACCGCGGTCGTCGTGAGGAACGGCGGCGCCGCCGCGGCCAGCGTCGCCGCCCGGTCGAGCGACACCTCGCGGGGCGTCTCGACGGGGACGTCGACGACGAACCCGACGGCGTCGGCGCCCGCCTCGGCGACGGTCGCGAGGTCCGCGCGGCTGGTGACGCCACAGATCTTCACCCGGGACACGTCACGCTCCCTCACAGAGGTCCGCGAGCTTCGCCGCGGCCCCGCCGCTGGCGATCGCCTCGCGGGCCACCTCGACGCCCCCCGCGAGGTCGTCGGCCTCGCCGGCGACGTAGACCGCCGCGCCCGCGTTCGCGAGGACGATGTCCCGCTTCGGCCCGGTCACGTCGCCCTCGACGATCCCCCGGAGGTCGGCGGCGTTCTCCTCGGGCGTGCCGCCGGCGACGGCCTCGATCGGCGCGGCGTCGAGCCCCAGGTCGGCCGGCGAGAGCGCGTACTCGGTCACCTCGTCGCCGTCGACCTCCGCGACGGTGGTCGTGCCGTGGAGCGCGATCTCGTCGATGCCGTCGCCGTGGACCACGAGCGCGTGCTCGACGGGCATGTGCGAGAGCGCCCGCGCGATCACGGGCACGAGGTCGGGGTCGTAGACGCCGAGCACCTGCGCGCCGGCGCCCGCGGGGTTCGTCAGGGGGCCGAGGACGTTGAAGATCGTCCGCATTCCCAGCTCCCGGCGCGGGCCGATGACCGCCTTCATCGCGGGGTGGAACACCGGCGCGAGCATGAAGCCGATCCCGTCACGGTCGATCGCGTCCCGGACGGCCGGCGGCTCGGCGTCGACGTTCACCCCGGCGACCTCGAGCACGTCCGCGCTTCCCGACGACGAGGACACCGAGTAGTTGCCGTGCTTGGCGATCGCGACGCCGGCGCCCGCGGCGACGATGGCGCTCGTCGTCGAGACGTTGATCGTGTCGTAGGCGTCGCCGCCCGTGCCGCACGTGTCGACCAGCGGCCCGCGCTTCGGGTCGATGGTCCGCGCCACGTCGCGCATCCCCTCCGCGAAGCCGGCGATCTCGGTCTCAGTCTCGCCCTTGCTCCGGAGCGCCGCCAGGAGCGCCCCGATCTGGGCCTCGGTCGCCTCCTCGAACAGCAGGCGCGCCGCCTCCCGGGCCTCCGCCTGTGTCAGGTTCTCCCCGTCCGTCACCCGCTCAGTGTAGTCCTGTATCGTCATCGGAAGTCACCAATGTACTCTTTTGGATTGTAA
>Ga0207797_1002995_pt1 | contig 11470 bp, 11 predicted proteins | sample PRCRCaboRojoPR_6_FD_187275 | JGI IMG/M metagenome (GOLD analysis project Ga0207797, IMG submission 187275) | Marine sediment microbial community from Cabo Rojo, Puerto Rico - PR CR 10% Liquid 1 (SPAdes) | ecosystem: Environmental > Aquatic > Marine > Coastal > Sediment | place: Cabo Rojo, Puerto... | reverse complement strand
CTGCTATAATCCTGGTACAGAGAAAAGATACCCTTACGTGAGGGATGATGGAAAAAAACAGTTATTCTGAAATAAAAGAATTCACCTGCCCGAATTGCGAAACCATGTTCACCACCCGGGTCTGGTTGATTGTGGATGTGGATGAGGAACCCGAGCTTCTGGAAAAAGCCAAAGACGGGACGTTAATCAACGCAGCCTGCCCGGAGTGCGGGCACCGGGTGGATGGCGAAGCGCCCGTTTTGATGTACTTCCCGGAAGATGTGCCCCGGGTCATCCTGGCCACCGAGAGCAAGAACGACCCCTCCCTGGAGGAGCGGGCCAAGGTTTTGGAAATCCTGGACCGCCTGCAGGAGAGCTCAGAGGACGCGGACATCCTCTCCCACCTCGATGAGCCGGGAGACTGGGTTGAAAAAGCGTCTCTGGCTGACCGATTGGAGGGGTATCCGGAAGAATCACTGGTCATGGATGACCAGGAGACCTTTGAAAATTTACGCAATATCCAGAAAGAAAACCCGGAGATATTTCTGTTCACGGCTATTGAAGCCTACCTGAACGCGGAGGGGCTGGAAAACAAAGGCAAGGTGGTCTCCTTCGCCCCCGAATTGCTCACCGAGGACATCGATCCCCTTTTTGAGCGCTTTATCTCGGGTGCGGAAGAGGAGGGGGATGAATGGCAGAAAATGATCTACCGGGCCCAGTGGGATTTTCTGAAGCGTGCCCGGGAGATCGGCTATCAAGCTGCGGTGGAGGAATACGAACGGGACCTGTACCGGGAAGAGGGAAACACGGGGGATAAATAGTCAAGAATCTTTATCACATTAAAACTCGCATTCCATCCCCAGGATTAGAGCTCGATTAATACCTGGATAATATATTGACAAATCCTATGCATTAGGTGTACTATGGGGGCAGTCACTTAGTCTTGGAGGCTAAACATGAAGAAAAACATCCTGTTCAAATTGCTTTCTGTTTTATTGGTCGTAGGGTTGGCATCGGGTGTATTTGCCACAGCAGCTCAGGCCAGGCGCCCGGGGTCCACGATCGTTGAGATCGCAGCCGGGAATTCTAACTTCTCCACACTGGTCGCTGCGGTGGTCAAAGCGGACCTGGTGGACACGCTGAACGGCAACCGCATGTTCACCGTTTTCGCGCCCACCAACGCAGCCTTTGACGCGGCCGCTGAAGCGGTCCTGGGTCCCGGGAACGACGGCCTGGACCTCGTAAATGCCCTTGATAAAGCCACCCTGCGGTCCATCCTTCTCTATCATGTTGCTCCGGGCGAACGCTTCTCGCCGGATGTGCTCGGCGCGCAACGCATCCGCACCGTCAGCAAGGGCTTCATCTTCGTGGAAGGGACCACCCTGGTTGGCAACAACAGCTCCGCGAACTTGATACCTTCCCTGGTGGACATTGATGCCAGCAACGGCGTCATACACGCCATTGACTTTGTTCTCCTCCCTTAGTGGTTTGTATTACAGAAAAAAACTCTGGATGGGTTTTACAAAAGGGCTCCGGTCTCCGGGGCCCTTTTGTTATTTAACAGGACTTTCAGCAATATTCCCATGCATGCATCCCCCAAGTGTTTGAATATTTTCAACTCTCATCTCGGTTGGCATTCAAAAGCTGCTGGCGCGAGGCATCCTTGCCTGCTCAGGCATCCAGCTTACCAGCAGCTGAAAGGGCGGGGTTTGAGAACCCAGGAATGTTCAAACCCTGGTATCAGGTTTTGCCGTCCATTTTGGAGTCTCAAGGCGTCAAGGAAATCGGGGAGTGATTGTAGATATGGGTGACTGAAAGGGATAGATTAGGCTGTGAGGGACCGGTACATGGTTAAGTGTCACCGGTATCCCGCTGTGGGGATCGACGGATCGCCCCATCGCGAGTTATCTCATTACCGTTTACTCTGGTCTGATTTTAACCTTCAGGAATTAAAGATTCCGATCAAGGCCAGGACACCACAGCACGAGCAGGTGACAGCGAAGAAAATGAGGGCAGCCAGGAGGATGATTCTGCTGCGTTTCTTAGGTGGTGAGGTGGAGGCTGCTGAGGGGCATTTTTCCACTGAGCCCTGCTCCTTTGAGCTAGCAGCGGGTTCCTTTGTCTCTCCGGACGAATCTGTATCCCCTGGAGGGAGTTCGGTTGGTGATTTTTGTTCTCCGGCGGGCGTGGAAGCGCCAGTTGGTTGTGTCCCGGGGAACCCTGGTGCGGGATCCCAATCGGGCACAATTGGCTCCGGGAGGGAAGCGGATCTAGATCCCGGCCGGGCTGAACAGCTGGCCCAAGAAGCGGTGGTCCACGCCAGGACCCGCCTGGAGTAGGGGGCATGCTCGCAGTCCTTGATACCAACGTGATCATCAGCGCGCTGCTTTCACCGCAGGGCGCTCCGGCCCGGATTATCAAGAAGTGGGAGCAGGGGGCTTTTGATGCCGCAGTTTCAGAATCCCTGCTGGAGGAGCTGGAGCGGGCCCTGGGTTATGGCCGGATCAAACCTTATCTGGAGCGTTCCGGGATGGTGATTGAGGACCTGATCAAGGGTCTTCGTGAAACTGCGGTCGTTGTGGATTCGGAGCCTACCCTTCGGGTCATCGAGGAAGACCCGGAGGATGACCGGGTCCTGGAGTGTGCCCTGCGTTCCGGAGCGGCCTACCTTGTTTCCGGCGATCACCATTTGATCGAGCTGGGGGAATACCAGGGGGTGCAGATTCTCCCCCCGGCTGGATTTCTCCTCCTGCTGGATTAATTTCCCATATCTCCTGCACCCCAGGCTGATCCGCCGGGTCCCCGGGGTCCTTGACCTCTGAGGTTTCTCGGCCCAGTCCGCCGGATCAATAACCGTAAGCTTTTACCTGGACTTCCAGATTCGGCGTCAGCTCCGGATACGCTTCCGGCAGAATAAACAGGTTCTCAAAGGTCAGCGTCTCCAGATCTGCGGGCGCGTATTTCACGGCCGCGACCCTGCCCTGATTCTGATCGAATACTGTGGCAGCTGCTTCGATAAAGGAGACACCCTCGGGGACCCCGCCCGCGACAGATCCGCTGAAGCGGCCCGCCTGTGGGTTGAGGCGCAGGCCTCTGGTTGGCTCTCGAAACCCGGGCGCCAGGGAGCATGTTGAGGACAGTTATCCTTGTTGTCACCGCGAGGAGCCCGAAGGGCGGCGCGGCGGTCTCCCTCTACGCACCCCCGGGCCCCGGAGCTTCTGCCCCCTCATCTTCGCCCCCTTTCTTGTTCTTTCTCCGGCTGATCACCAGCATCCCCACCGCGGCGGCTGCCGCCGCCAATCCGCCCCCGCAGCACAGGCAGCCGATCGCGCTGTAGAGCCAGTCTTGCTCAAAGAGGTCATCTTCATCTGCCGAAAAATTTTCTGTTAAACCAGACTCATCCGCAGAACCCCCATAATACTCGGGATCGGTTGAGGATTCCGCGATGCCGTAGCTCTCGACGAATTGATCCCACTGATCCGGGCCGAAAGGCTCGACCGCGCTGGATGTGTTTCCGTCCGTGATCATCATCTGACCGGCGTTGACGGTTTTGGTTTCTCCGGTTTCCAGGTTGGTGACATCCACGATCCCTTCCCGGACAAAGGTTTCGGAAATTTGCGACGCCGGATCGTACGTGACCGCGAAATCAGTCCCCCGCATGCCGCAGATGGTGACCCCGGTCCGCACGCTGACCTGGGAGTCTCTCCGCCAGCCCCTGAAAAACGTCCTGATCGTGCCTTTGAAGAGTTCATAGACTGTCTTATCTTTATCACGCATGAATAAAAACCCGCCGAAACACATTTCGGAATTTTTGGCGATGTTGATCACGGTTGGGCCGGCATTTCTTGCTTCATCCCGGTCCGCCATCTGCACCCTTACCCGCCCGTTGGGGCCTGTTTTTATGCAGTCCCCAATAGTTATTTTTCTGCCTTTTAGAACTGGTTCCACGTCGCCCTCGCAGCTCCTGACCCGGACATCTCCCATGGCGGCAATGGCGATGGCAACATAAGGGGGCTCCATATTAAAATATCCCTCGTGATCTTCCCGGTCTTCTTTAAATTCTCGGCATTGTTTCGCGCTGTAATCGGGGCTGGACCAGGTCCAGTCTTCCTCACCCGGTTCCTCGACCTCCACTTCTTCGCCTGCTTCCTCCCTCTGATACGTCCATTCCACCCTGCAGGGCGGAGCGTTCCAGACCTGGGCAGTGACCGTGAACTCCTCCAGATATGAACTCTTGGGGATAGTGAGCTGATAGCTGAAGGTTTTTTCTTGATCGGAAGAATCCCCGATGTCTTTCCAGGGGGCGAAGGTAACCGGATGCCCAGGCGAAGCATCCCCTTTGTCGATGGTGTACCAGAAGCGGGCTGTGGGGCCGACGATCTCATTTATTTCACCGCCGCCGCTAAACGTACCCTTGAGTTCGATCGTCTCGCCCGGCTGCAGGGTTTGTGGTGGCCGTTCAAAGTTCACCGTGTAGCTGAGATCGGTTAGAGGAGGGAGGCCGCCGTCTACCCTGCGCTCAGAGACAGTCATCACCGTTTCCTTAGGGTCGTATATGAGCTCTGAGCCCTTATACCGCTCCTCGGGGTACCAATCCCCCGTTCCCTCGCCGCCGATAAAATGGGTTTCGGCCTGATCAGGGTTGACCTCGGTCTTGACCAGCACCCAGACGACATCCTGAGCAGATGCTGATGGGTTTGGGTGAGCTTGGGCGCTGGAAAGGGGGGCAAAGGGGAGTGTGAAGAGGAAGATCAGCGTGAACAAAGAAAGGGGGGTCCGGGGATGGGAGAATTTCATCGTCTATCTCCTTATATCGCGGGGAAGGCGCACGTCCTTTCAAGATCTGTAGATTTTTTGAATTGGCCAATATCAGAGAAGCGTCCAGGATGCATCCAGACTGGCCGCGCGGGTAAGAGGATGCTGTCTCCGTTTTTTGGAGTATACCCTATCCGGTGCTGGTTGTGGGAAAAATTTTTTCAAGGATTGGGATCTACCTTGTCCCTGAAAAGAAATATAAAATAAATCAGCGGATGTATGCAACCTTCCAACGTCCTAATTTTTATATATTCAAGGGCTGCAAGACTCCTGAAAAGGTCTTGACAAGGGGTAGGGGACGTTGGATGCTGAAAATACCCTCCCCGAGGATGGCGGGTGCCGTCCCGGAAGGGGGCAAACGGACAAAGAAGGACGATGCCATCCCCGGTCCTCATCATCGCTCTATCGCGTCCCGGATGTGGAGAACCCGGTGAAGAAGCAGATGAGTATGTGGCCGGTGGCCCCTGCCCTGGCGATATGGCTGGCCCAGGCTGCAGCGCCCGCGGTGCTGGGCGCGGAGGGGTCCCTGCTAAAAACGGAGCCGGTCAAGCCCCCGCTGATCATAATCTGAAATATGGCAATGAGGTTGCAGGCTGGGGAGCGGGGGTGATCGAGCCCTCCGCAACGCCCAGAGGAGCGGAGATCGCGTTCCCGCTCTACGTAGAGCCTCCCCACTGCGTGGCGGTGAATGCTTCTTCCAGCACCCGTCGGGGTGGCTGGAGACTTCTTACGTTCTCCCGGAGAAGGATTTGTTTTTATACCCTGGGCTCGCGTTCAGAACTTGACAGGGGGACCTCCGTTCTTTATAATGAAAAAAAATTCACAAGCCAGATTAAAAAATGTTGTAATACTACATTGGCTATGAACCAAAACCAATCTCCCACCCAGGATATAGGGTCAACGATCAGGGGATATCTGCCATCGTTGACGCCCTCAGAAAAAAAGGTGGGACATTTTATTTTAAACCATATCCAGGATGCGGTCCGAATGACGTTGGCGGATGTGGCCTCCGAAAGCGGTGTGAGTGATGCCACCGTGCTGCGTTTCTGTCGTTCCATTGGCTACCAGCGCTGGTTGGAATTCAAAATTGAACTGGCGCAATCGCTTCCCCATCCCTCGGAACAGCTCCTGGATGAGATCAGTGAGGAGGACCCCGCGGAGGTTTTGGCGAAAAAAGTATTTCAAAGCAGCATCCAGGCCCTCAATGATACCAGCGCTGTTTTGGATGCAGGGGAATTCAAGAAAGCGCTCACCTTAATCTCTGAGGCGGAGACGATCGTCATCATAGGCGTGGGCACCTCCGGCCCGATCGCCCAGGAAATGTATAACCGGCTTTTCCGTCTGGGGCTGCACTGCCGTGTTCAGACGGATTCATACTTGCAGGTCATGGAGGCTGCCCTTCTCACACCCCAGGATGTGGTCATCGTCATCTCCCAATCAGGGGATTCCACGGACCCCATCCGTGCTACAGCAACCGCTAAAGAGCAGGGCTGTGCGGTGATTGCCATGACAGGAAATAGGGGGTCCGCGCTGACCGAGTATGCTGATGTCCTTTTGCTTTCGGTCTCCCATGAATCCAGGATTGAGTCCATGAGTTCCCGGATTGCCCAGTATGCACTGACGCATGCCCTTTTTATGGGGTTGATGATGAAGGATCTGGAGGGGGCTGTGGCTAAGGACCGCTTAATATGGGATGCGGTTATGGATCAACCTTTTTTCCAGAATAAAGATATCTAACAAACGCAGGAGTGTCCATGTCAGAGTCAGCTGTTTCGATCCAAAATCTCCGTTTTCGCTACCGCGGGCTGGATGAGTTGGTGCTCGACGGTGTCAATCTGGAGATAGGTGAGGGGGAGTTTCTGGTAATCATGGGGGCCAATGAGGCTGGAAAGAGCACACTGGTTTCTTTCTTGAACGGCTTAATTCCCCATTACATGCGGGGGGCCTGGGAGGGGGATGTAGTGGTCAACGGCAGAAATACCCGGGATTTCAGCGTCCCTGAACTTGCCGAGGATGTGGGAATCGTCTTTCAAGATTTTGAGGCCCAATTGTTTTCCACCAATGTTGAGTTAGAAGTGGCCTTTGGGCCGGAAAATTTCGCCATTGAGCGGGAGGAAATCAAGCGCCGGATCGAGGAAAACCTGCGATTTGTGGGCTTAGAGGCTTTTCGGAAACGCTCGCCGGTCACCCTCTCAGGGGGGCAGAAGCAAAAACTGGCCATTGCCTCGGTTCTGGCCATGGAACCCAATATCCTCGTCATGGATGAAGCGACCACCGACCTGGACCCCATCAGCAAAATGGGGATCTATGAAATTACCAACAAACTGCGCAAACGAGAGGACATGACCTTGGTTGTCGTTGAGCATGATACCGAAGAAGTCCTGGAAGCGGACCGTATTGCCTTGATCAAGGATGGCAAATTGGCCCAGGTGGGACCCGCTCAGGATATCTTGCGGGACAGTGACCTGCTCTCGGAGATGGGCGTCATGCCCCTGGGTATTCCTCGTTTCTTTGAGGCTGTGGGAAGCGAACAGCTGCCCCTGACCCCGGAGGAAGGCGCAGCGGTCTTCAAGCGCCAGAATCTGGCCATCTCGGAAGAGAAATACGCTGACCTTGTGAACCGGGAACGGACGGGATCGGAGGAAAAGGAAGCAGAACCGATCATCCACATCCGGGGTCTTTCTCACACCTATCCCAACGGTGTGGAAGCCTTAAAAGGGGTGAATCTGGATATCAACCAGGGAGAGGTAGTTGCCATCGTCGGCCAAAACGGAAGTGGAAAAACCACTCTGGCAAAGCACCTCAATGCCCTTTTGATGCCCACGGAAGGCTCAGTCGAAGTCTTTGGCGCGCCTACGGAAGAGCAGGGGATATTTAAAATCGGCCAAAAAGTAGGCTATGTCTTTCAGAATCCTGACCACCAGATCTTCTCTGAGGTGGTATATGAAGAGGTGGCCTTTGGCCCCCGCCTGCGGGATCTATCCAAGGAAGAAGTGGATCAGCGGGTGAAAGACGCCCTGCGAGCGGTAGGGCTGGAAGGATTTGAAAAGGAAGACCCGTTCAGCCTGACCAAGAGCGGGCGGCAGCGGGTGGCGGTGGCATCCGTGCTGGCCATACATCCCGATGTGCTCATCCTTGATGAACCGACCACGGGATTGGATTACAGGGGCCAGCGAAGCATGATGGATATGGTCATGGATTTAAATGACCAGGGCAGTACGATCATCTTCATCACCCATCATATGTGGGTGGTAGCGGAATACGCTCAACGTGTGTATGTGGTCAAAGACGGCCAGATCATCCTCGAGGGGTTGACGCGAGATGTCTTCTCCCAGGAAGAGGTTCTCAATGATTCCTCTCTGCGCCCCCCACATTTTGTGCATTTCAGTAATCTACTCGGGAACACATTTCTTTATCCTGAAGAAATGCTCTCTTGTTTAGAAGGGAAGTAGCTTATGGATATCGATTTTTATATTGACGCAGATACGTTGATCCACCGTCTCGACGGGCGCACGAAGATCATGCTTTTTCTGGCATCTTTCATCGCCTTAGTTTTCTTCGAAAACCCGCTCTTCATCCTCCCTATTGCTTTCCTGATCCTGCTTCAAAATGTCCTGGCCGGGGCATTGGTTAACATCTGGCGCATCCGCTTCCTGTTATTTGTCCTCACGGTGACCGGTATGCTGATGTGGAATATCTTCACCAGCGGGGAGACGGATTTATTCTGGTTCTTTGATTTGGAATCCTTGCTTTACAGCCTGTCCCGGACCATGCTCATGTTATTAATGATCATCAGTGGGCTGAACCTGATCAGCACCACCCGCAACGAGGAGTTAGTGCTGTCCATGATCAAACTCGGCCTGCCCTACCGGGTGGGCTTTGCCATCTCCACCGCGCTGCGCATGGTGCCCACCATCGCTTCCAGCATCCAAACCATTTCTCAGGCACAGCGCAGCAGGGGGCTCGACCTGGATAGTGGAAATATTCTGGAAAGGCTGCGGAAATTTATCCCCATTCTCATCCCGGTCTTCATCTCCACCATCCGAGATACCAATGTGTTTGGGATGGCTTTGGAATCCAAAGGATTTGGTGCCAAGGAAGAACGCTCCTTCTACTTGCAAATGGGCATGGGCAGGAACGACTACCTGATACTGGCTTTAAGTTTCCTGGTGGTGATGGCCAGCATTTATCTGAAAATCCTTGGTCTGGGGAGTATCCCCGGGCTGACAAAATTTTAATCGTGGGTGCCAGAAAGTAAAAAGGAGCTTGTGTGATGGATGTCAGAGCGATGAATGAGATGTTGCCCTTTGTGCTGCGCCGGGATAATGTGGCCCGTTATGAAGAAGGGGTGGTGTGGATTGGCGACCGCCGCAAGTATCCCTTCGAAGAGACGTTTGTAAGGTGTGAGGACGTGGAGAGTGTGGCCCGGGCCATTGAAAAGATGGTCACCCAGGGCGGGGGACCATGGCAGGCAGCGGCCCTTGGCATGGTCATGGCGGCGAGAAACGTGGAAAGCAAACCGGAACAGGAGGCCCTGGAGGCCCTGGCGCAAGCGAAGGAGCGATTGATAAATACCCGTCCCACCAACACCGCCATGGCAAGGCGCCTGGAGGACAGCCTGGAGGTGGCAAAAAAGGCCCGGGTGGAAGGCCGGTCGATGGAAGAGGCGCTGCTGGATTGGGTCGAAACCCTGCGTGACCAAACCTATGAGAGTTATGCCGTGCGCTCCCGGCTGGGTGCCAACCTGATCGAGGATGGGGATGGCATCCTGACTATGTGCTTTGCGGAGACGGCCTTTATCCTGGCCATGTCCATGGCCAAACAGGACGGCAAGGAAATACAGGTCTTTGTCCCGGAGACGCGGCCCTACCTGCAGGGCGCCCGTTTGACGGCGCCCAGCCTGCACGAGTTGGACATCCCTGTCAAGCTCATCACGGATAACATGCCGGCCTTTGTCATGTCCCAGGGCAAAATCCAAAAATATTTCACAGCAGCTGATTTAATCACCATGGACGGCCACGTGGTCAATAAAATAGGCACGTTCCAGAACGCCCTGGCGGCCCACCACCATGGCATCCCTTACTTTGTATTCATGTGGGGGCCTGATTTTGAAAGTCCGGATCGGGCCTCGGTGGAAATCGAGTACCGGGACCCTGCGGAAATCCGTGCCTGCCGGGGAACCCGGACGACGCTGGAGGATATAGAGGCTTATTATCCGGCCTTTGACATCACACCGCCGCACTTGGTGGCAGGGGTCATCACCAAACATGGGATCCTCAGCCCCTACGATCTCCGCCCTCATTTTGAGCGGGCGCGCGAAGAGGAGGAGTAATCATGCCTGCCGCCTTGATCGCTGGCACGCTCATTTATGATCTGCCTGGTGTTACTCTGGAAGAAAGATCAGTGGATACGCCCTTCGGAGAAACTCTCCTGTATGATATCCGGGGAGCGGAGTCCGAGATCGTCTTCCTGCCCCGCCACGGGTTGTCGCACGACACGCCGCCCCACAAGATCAACTACCGGGCGAACATCAAAGCCCTGGAGATGCTGGGCGTGAAGCGGGCCCTGGCCGTCAATGCGGTGGGCTCAATCAACCAGGAGGTTCCGCCCCTGGATATGGTCGTCTTGAGCGATTTCCTGGATTTCACTTCCGGCCGCGAGGCGACCTTTTTTGACGGCGGAGAGCGAGGTGTCACACATGTGGATATGAGTGAACCCTACTGCCCTTATCTGCGAGAACATCTATTGGAGGCCGCGCCCAGCTATGCATCGACCATTCATCCTCGGGGTGTCTATGTTTGTACCAACGGTCCCCGGCTGGAATCCCCCGCGGAAATCAAGATGTTTGCCCAATTGGGCGGCGATGTGGTGGGCATGACCGGATTGCCCGAAGCCGTATTAGCCAGGGAAGCCAATATTTGCTATGCGTCTGTGGGTTTTTCCATTAATTGGGCGGCTGGTTTTCAGGATACAATAGAATTTACAGAGGACGGAGAAGGCCTGCAGAGGATGAAGGATGATCTCCTCGATCTCCTCCTGGAAGTGATTGTAACCACATCGGATGCTGAGTGTTGTCATACATAGAGGTAGATTCGTATCTTCGAAACAGGATAATCACAGCGGGAGCCACCGCGTGAAGGAGGGCCTATCGGACATAACTTGCTTATCATTTGATTGGATTCGTTGACATTTTTTAGATTGCTGAGACTAAGAATCATAAGGAGTATAAGATGAAAGAAACCGTTACCATGTGGAAGAACACACGAATGGTAATCCTGGTAGCTCTTTCGGCTGCCATTTATGCCGCTTTTTTGATCGTCTTCAAAGGCGGCATTGTCCTGGTCCCCGGCATCACGGAAGTCCGACCTGCCAACGTCTTCCCGCCCGTGTTCGGGCTTTTGTTTGGCCCCGCAGGAGCCTGGGGATCAGCCATCGGCAACCTGATCGGCGATATCTTTGGCGGCACGCTGGGCGTGGGCTCCATCTTCGGCTTTTTCGGCAATTTCTATTTGGGGTTCGTTCCCTATAAGATGTGGGGTGCCACCTTTGGGCTGGTGAAAAAGGACGACATGTCCATGAATATGGGCGACTGGAAGAAAATCGCGGCCTTCGAGCTCGTTTCGTTGGTCTCTTCTGCAGCCTGCGCCATCATCATTGCCTGGTATCTGGATCTTGC
>Ga0207797_1002994_pt1 | contig 11474 bp, 8 predicted proteins | sample PRCRCaboRojoPR_6_FD_187275 | JGI IMG/M metagenome (GOLD analysis project Ga0207797, IMG submission 187275) | Marine sediment microbial community from Cabo Rojo, Puerto Rico - PR CR 10% Liquid 1 (SPAdes) | ecosystem: Environmental > Aquatic > Marine > Coastal > Sediment | place: Cabo Rojo, Puerto... | reverse complement strand
CTCACCGCCCCCCCCCGGCACCCGGCCGAGCCGGTCGCGATCTTCTCCATGAACGGACCCCACTTCGGGGACCGGTACGGCATCACGAGCGAGCTTCTCGCCGCGCTGGGGCAAAGCAACGTTTCCCTCCGGGCCCTCAACTGCACGGTGGCCTCCATCACCGGCGCGGTCCCCGGCCGGGACCTGGACGCGGCCCTCGAGGCCATCCAGGGCTGCTTCGAGGTGCCTTCGGTCTTCCGCTGATCTCCGAGGGGACGTTCTTGCATAATTCGATAACTCAAGCTGTGTGCAAGGGCGTTGATTCAGAATGCGGTGCTCTCTGAGCATGGCATGGAGTTATCGAATTATGCAAGAACGTCCCCATTGATCCCTCGGCCTTTCCGTGCTACCTTTCGCCTGGATTCAGCTCCCGTTCAACGCCGCGAACTCAGGAGGCCCGAGAACCCGTGCCCAGTGGAACCCGATTCCTCTTCACAGCCGCCGCCTTTGTGGTGGTGGTGTCCGGCATGCGCGCGGCCGCCGATCTCCTGGTCCCGTTCCTCCTGGCCGTGTTCATCGCCATCATCTGCGCCCCCCTCCTCTTCTGGCTGAAGCGCAAAGGCGTTCCCAACGGCCTGGCCGTCTGCGCGACCCTGGTGGTCATCCTGGGCGCCGGCCTCATCCTCGTGACCTTCGCGGGGACCAACCTGCAGGGGTTCGTCAACGCGCTGCCCGAGTACCAGGACCGGCTCGCCGAGAAGACCGCGGGCATCCTGCGCTGGCTCGAGGAGCTGGGGCTGAACGTTTCGACCCAGGTGCTCACCGAGACGATCAACCCGGGCAAGGCCATGGGGATCGCGGCCAACACCCTCAAAGGGTTGAGCGGGATGCTCACGAACGTCTTCATGATCCTCTTGACGGTGGTGTTCATCCTGTTCGAGGCCTCGACCCTGCCGAAGAAAATCGCGGCCGCCCTGACCAGTCCCGAGGAGGACTCCCTCTCCCGGCTCGGCGGGTTCATGGAGAACCTGAACCGCTACCTGGCCATCAAGACCTTCTTCAGCCTGCTCACGGGCACCGTGGTGGGGGTCTGGCTCGCCCTCCTGGGCGTGGACTACCCCATCCTCTGGGGTCTGCTCGCCTTCCTCTTGAACTACGTCCCGAACATCGGCTCGATCATCGCCGCGATCCCCGCCTGCCTGCTGGCCCTGATCCAGCTGGGTCTCGGCACCGCCCTCCTCGCCGCGCTGGGCTACGTGGCGGCCAACGTCACCTTCGGCAGCTTCCTGGAGCCCCGGTTCATGGGGAGGCGCCTGGGGCTCTCCACCCTGGTGGTGTGGCTCTCCCTGGTCTTCTGGGGCTGGGTCCTGGGTCCCGTGGGCATGCTGCTCTCGGTCCCGCTCACCATGATCGTCAAGATCGCGCTGGAGAGCAGCGAGGACACCCGGCGCATCGCCATCCTTTTGGGCTCCGGGGCGGTCGTGCCCCCTCCGCAGCCGGCCCGCGACGACTGACCGGGCACCCCGGTCTCTCTGCTGCCCCTGCCGCGCAGGAAAACCTCCCGGCAAGGAGAAGACGCGCCGTGCGACAGCTCCTGACAGCGATCCTGGTCTGGGCCTTGTTGTGCGCGTGGAGCGCGCCTCAGCAGGGATGCACCGTGTCCCGGCCGTCCCGGGGGCCCGACAAGCTCCTCCCCATGAGGATCCCCTCTGGTCTCCAATGTTCTCGAGGTGATCCCGTTTCGGGTCCCGATCCCCTACGAGATGCAGGGATTCAGCGTGGATACGGGATTTCTCATTCACCCCGACGGCTACATCCTCATCAATGCCCACGTCGTGCACAGCGCCACGGAGATCCGGGTGGTTCTCGACACGGAGGCCCGCGACCGACTGATCACAGCCCTGCGGCCTCCATGATGTCGGGCACCCGCTCCTCCTTGCCGATCGCCATGATGTGCACGCCGCCGCACATCCGCTCGTCCCGGATCCTTCGAATCATTCTTCCGGCGATCTCGATGCCCTTGTCCACCTTGCGGCCCTTGGGCGCGGCGTCCATCTCGTCGATGAGCTCCCCGGGGACGCGGACCCCGGCCACGTTCTTGTTCATGAAGCGCGCCATGGGCGCCGAGGTGAGCAGGATGATGCCGGCCAGGACCTTGACGGGAAAGGCCCGGGCATACGCCATGAAGGTCTTGAAGTTGTCCAGGTCGTAGACCGCCTGGGTCTGAATGAACTCGGCGCCCGCCTCGATCTTCTTCTCGAACTTGATGAGCTGGGGCTCCAGGGGGTTGGCCTCCGGGGTGACGATGGCCCCGGCGCAGAAAGCGGGGGCGCCGTCGAGCGCGTTCCCGCCCAGGTCCTTACCCTTTTCCAGGGTTCGAACGGCGGCCAGAAGCTGGCTCGACTCGAGGTCGAACACCCCTTTCGCCTCCTTGTGGTCCCCCAGGATCACCGAGTCGCCGGTCAGGCAGAGCACGTTGCCGATACCGCGTGCGGCGGCAAAGAGCAGGTCCGCCTGCAGGGCGAGGCGGTTCCGGTCCCGGCAGGTCATCTGGAGAATGGGCTCCCCTCCCATCTCCTTTACCAGGAGTGCCCCGCCCAGGGAGGGAAAGCGCATGACCGAGCTCTGGTGGTCGGTCACGTTCATGGCGTCCACCCTGTCCCGAAGAAGCTCCACGTGGTGCTTCATCTTCTCCAGGTTCGTCCCCTTGGGCGGGGCCACCTCGGAGGTCACCACGAACTTGCCCGAATCCAGCGCTTCCTTGAACCTTGTCGATCCCATGGACGACCTCTCCTCTTAAGCCCGCAGCTGAAAGCTACCCGGGGCGTTCCCGAGCCGGTGGTCAGCCCTCCTCGGCCTCCGGGGTGTCCCGCCAGATCCCCGGCCCGGGGGAGGCCTGGTGGTTCCGGGCGGCCTGGTACCGTCTCATCACGTCGAGCCGCCCCAGCTCCTTGAGCCGATCGTAGATCAGGGTCCACGCGCAGTCCCGGCCGTCTCCGATCTCGCACAGACCGTCGTTCGTCCCGCCGCAGGGGCCGTTCATCATGCCCTTGTGGCACGCGGTCACCGGGCAGATGCCGCCGGTCTCTCCCAGGATGCAGCTCCCGCACTGGGTGCAGATCTCGTCGAAGCGTCCCACCCCGGACTCCTTGCCCATGAACAGGGTGTCGAGGGCGGGAATCACCGTCTTTCCCGACTGCCGGGCGACGGTCTGTACGCCGAAGGCGCAGGTCATGATCAGAAGCGCGTCCGACTGCTCGACCTTGGGGCCGTGCTCCTTCAGCGCCTCGCCGGTGAGGTTGTCGCAGGCCACGGGGAGAACCGTCTCCCCGGTGATCAGCTTCCCCCGGCCGGCCAGCGCCTCGGACATCCCGCGGACCTGGTCCGCGCCCCCCGTCCGGGTGAGGGTGACGCACGTGCCGCAGCCGATCACGAAGATCCGCGTCAGGCCCTCCAGCAGCCGGTCGATTTCTTCCTCCGGCTTATTGCGGGTGATGGACCGGATCATGCCTCCCTCCTCTCCTTTTCCAGATCGCACCGCAGGCAGCGCCCGGCTTCCCGCCGCGCCTGCTCCTCCGAAAACCCCTGCTCCACCTCGCGGAAATCGACGATCCTCTCCTCGGGCCTCAGCATCCCCACGGAAACCCTCGGCTGCTCCTCGACGGTCTCCTCCTCCAGCGCCAGAGCCAGGTCCTCCTCGAGGGCGGTCTTCTCGTCAACGATGCGAACCCTGCCCGCCTCGCCCCGGAGGAATCGATGGATGGCCAGAGCGGCCCTTCGCCCGGAGGCGATGGCCCGGATGACGTAGGTGGGCCCGGTGGTGAAGTCGCCGCCTGCGAAAATCCCCGGGATGTTGGTCCTCAGGCTGTTCTCGTCCACCTCCAAGGCCCCCCAGAGGGCCCGCTCGAGGCGGCTGTCCCGGTCCAGAAAGGAGACGTCCGGCGCCTGGCCGATGGAGATGATCACGTGGTCCCCGCGGACGCCCCGGGTGTTCTTCTCGTCGAACCGCGGTGCGAACCGACCCTCCTCGTCGAACACGGAGGTGCAATGCACGAACTCCACTCCCCCAACCCGTCCGTTCTCGCGAAGAACCCGCCGGGGTCCCCAGGAGGGGTTGACGGTCACGCCCTCCTCCAGGGCCTCCTCGACGTCCTTCTCCCATGCGGGCATCTCGTCCCGGGCCTCCAGGCAGAAGAGCTGCACCTCCGCTGCACCGGTCCTCAGGGCCGTGCGGGCCACGTCCAGGGCCACGTTGCCGCCCCCGATCACCATGACCCGGCCGGACAGCCTCGGAGCGCGGTCCAGACGCACGTCGGTCAGGAACTGCAGCCCGTAGTGGAGGCCCTCGAGGTCCTCCTCTTCTCCCGGGATCCCGATCCGCTTGCTGGCCTGGGCGCCCGCGGCGATGAACACCGCCCGGAAGCCCTCCTCCATGAGGTCGTTTACGGTGTGGTTCGCGTCGATGGGCGAGCTGTAGCGGATCTCCACGCCCCGCTGCACGATGTGGTCCACCTCGGCCTGGATGACCTCCCCGGGAAGACGGAACTCGGGCACGGCGATGCCCAGCATGCCGCCGGCCACGGGCTGGGCCTCGAACACGGTGACCCGGTAGCCCAGCTTGGCCAGGAAGTAGGCGCAGGTGAGCCCCGCCGGCCCGGCCCCCACAACGGCGACCTGCTCGTCGTGGCGCACCGGAAACGGCTCGACCGGCGGACCCGGGTGGGTGTAGAACCAGTCCGAGGCGAACCGCTTGAGCGAGCGAATGGCCACGGGATCGTCCAGCTCCCCCCGTCGGCACTTGGCCTCGCAGGGGTGGATGCAGATGCGCCCGCACACCGCGGGGAACGGGTTTCGCTCCCGGATGATCTCCACCGCACGGTCGTAGTGGCCGGCCGCCACGGCCGCCACGTAGTTGGGTACGTCGATCCCGGCCGGGCAGGCGTGCTGGCACGCGCTGATGACCATGGCGTCGCAGGTGGCCCCCGCGCAGCGGTGCTCCAGGATGTGGTCCTCGTACTCCTTTCCGAAGTACCGGAGGGTGGACAGGGCCGGCTTGGCGCTGGTCTGCCCCAGCCCGCAGAGGGAGGCGGCCGTGATGGTCTCTCCCAGGTCCTTGATCACGTCGATGTCCCGGAGCCGGCCCTCACCCCGGGTGATGCGCGTCAGGATCTCGAGGAGCTGCGTGGTTCCCAGCCGGCAGGGCGTGCACTTGCCGCAGGACTCGGACTGGGTGAAGCTCAGGAAGAACCGCGCGATCTCCACCATGCAGTTGTTCTCGTCCATCACCACCATGCCGCCCGACCCCATGATGGCGCCGATTCTCTGGATCGTGTCGTAGTCGATGGGGAGGTTCAGGTACCGCGCGGGGACGCACCCCCCCGAGGGGCCTCCCATCTGGACCGCCTTGAACGCCCGGCCCTTGGGGATGCCGCCGCCGATGTCGAACACCACCTCCTTGATGGTGATCCCCAGCGGCACCTCCACCAGCCCGGTGTGGTTCACCTTTCCGGCCAGCGAAAAGATCTTGGTCCCCTTGCTCTTCTCGGTGCCCACCTCGGCGTACCAGTCCGGTCCGTTCCCGATGATGAGCGGTACGTTGGCCCAGGTCTCCACGTTGTTGATGTTGGTGGGCTTCCCGTCCAGCCCGGACTGCGCCGGGAAAGGCGGGCGCGGCGAGGGCATGCCGCGCTTGCCCTCGATGGAGGCCATGAGCGCGGTCTCCTCGCCGCACACGAACGCGCCCGCCCCCATCTTGAGGGAGAGGTGAAAGGCAAAGCCCGTGCCGAGGATGTCCCCGCCCAGGAGCCCGAGCTCCAGCATCTGCTCGACGGCCAGCCTCAGGTGCTCCACCGCGATGGGGTACTCCTCCCGCACGTAGATGTACCCCCGCTCCGCGCCCATGGCATAGGCCCCGATGAGCATGCCCTCGAGCACGGCGTGCGGGTCGCCCTCCAGCACCGCCCGGTCCATGAACGCACCGGGGTCCCCTTCGTCCGCGTTGCAGACGACGTACTTGGGCCGGCCCGGGGCCTTGCGGGCGAAGGACCACTTGAGACCCGTGGGAAAACCGGCCCCCCCACGCCCGCGGAGACCGGACTCCGTGACCTCCTCGATCACCTGCTCCGGGGTCATCTTCGAGAGGGCACGGACCACGGCCTGGTAGCCCCCCGCCCCAATGTAGTGGTCGATCTCCGTGGGGTCGATGCGGCCGCAGCGGGCCAGCACACGCCGGACCTGGGCCTTGTAGAAGGGAATCTCGCTTCGGCGGGGGACGGCCGAGCCGGTGCCCGGATCCCGGTAAGCCAAGCGTTCGATGAACCGGTTCCCCTTCAGGGTGCGCTCGACGATCTCCCGGGCGTCGCCGGGTGCGACCTCCTGGTACTGGATCCCGAGCGGATCCACGGACAGGACGGGCGCCTTGGCGCAGAAGCCGTGGCACCCCGTGGAGCGGACCTCCACGGCGTCCTCGAGCCCCTGGTTTCGAACCTCCTCCACGAGGGCGTCGCGAACCTCGGCCGCGCCGTACGCCCGGCACCCGGTCATGCAGACGTTCACGCGGGTCCCGCCGCGGCCTTCCCGTGCTAGGATCTCGTTCCGGTACCACTCCAGGTCTCCGATGGACGCGAGCCTTGCCATGCGGGTCACGCTCCCTTTTCCCCGGCCCGGCTTCCGTACTCGGCCAGGATCGTTCGAACCTTGGCGGGGGCCAGCTTGCCGTAGTAGGTCCGGTTCACCATCATGGTGGGTGCGAGGAAGCAGGCCCCCAGGCAGGCCACGGTCTCCAGGGTGAAACGGTACGCCTCGTCCGTCTCCCCCTCCTCGAGGCCCAGCTCCTTCTTCATCAGCCGCAGGATGCTTCGCCCGCCGCGAACGTGGCAGGCGGTACCCCGGCACACGCGCACCACGTACTTGCCCTTGGGCTCCAGGGAGAATCCCGCGTAGAAGGTGACCACTCCCTCCACCTCGCTGGGAAAGAGCCCCAGATGGTCGGCCACGGGCTCCAGGGTCTCCGGCGGGACGTAGCCGTAAGCCTCCTGGACCTCTTGAAGCAGGGGGATCAACCCCCACTTGGTGCGGGGGTGTCTCTCCAGCAGCGGGTCCAGCAGGGTCAGGTCCACCGGTTGCCTCTCCATGTCGCCCTCTCCTTCGGGTCTTCAGGGGAATCAGGCCTTCTCGATCCTCACCCGGCATGCCCGCCGGGGCGATTCCCCGCCATCCAGGGGGATCAGCTCCATGGCGTCGTTCCCGCGGACACCGGCGGCCACCTCGACGACGCCGGGCCGCGCACGCCGGCCGATCTCGACGGCCCGCTTCACCGACCCCCACGCCGAGATCACCCTCGCCCGATCTCCCGTTCCGAGCCCGGCCTCTTCCGCATCCCCACGGCTCATCACCAGGCCGCTCGGCTCGAGCGTCACCGCGCGCGCGGAGCGGGAGGTGCGCGTGCCGCTTCCCATGTGGCAGCGGGGAGTCGTGAGGACCGCCCAGAGCGGGCGATCGGGTTCCTCCCGGAGGCCGGCCTCCGTCTCCCGGGGAGCGCCGTACAGGTCCCCCTCGCCCGGAAGACCGGAGGGCGGCTGGCGGAACTGCGGCTCCCCACCCTCTCGGACTCGAAAGGAGACGGGGCCGTACCCGGGGACGAGGGCCCGAATCTCCTTCCGGAGATCCCCAATCTCCCCGTAGCGTCCGGGCGCAGTGCTCAGCCCGTCGAAGAGGTCCCGCAGAATGATCCAGTCCGGCCGGGCCTGCCCGGGCGGTGGAATCGCGGGCGAAAAGGCCTGGACACGGGCCTCCAGGTTGACGAAGGCGCCCTCCTTCTCCGCGGAGGCCGCGCCCGGAAGGACCACATCCGCGGCGGCGGCGGACTCCGTCTCCAGAATGTCCTGGACCACCAGCAGGTCCAGGCTCTTGAAGGCCTCCCGCACACGCCCGGGCTGGGGAAAGCTCCGGAGGGGGTTTGCCCCCATTACGTACAGGGCCTTGAGGTTTCCCCGCTCGGCCTCGCGGATCAGGCGAGCCGGGGAGAGACCCGGGTCCGGGGAAAGGCGCACGCCCCAGGCCTGCTCCCAGGTTCGGCGGCCGGACTCGTCGTCCAGGGCCGTCCGTCCGGGAAGCATCCTTCGGGACGCTCCCATGTCCAGCGCACCGGTGCGGTTGCACTCGGCCGCCGGGACCAGCAAACCGCTCGGACCCATCGGCTCCCCCGTGAGCAGATCGAGGCGCCGGAGGGAGCGCAACGTCCGCGGCCCGTGGGCAGGGCCCAGGGCCCGCTCTCCCACCACGAACAGCGCTCTCCTCCCGGCCAGGGCCCCGGCGGCCCGATCCAAAGCCTCGCGGGTCACACCGTTCCGCCGGCGGACGGCCTCGTTTTCGAGTCCGGCGGAGGATCGCGCGAACCCTTCGGGTCCGTCCCGCTCCCCGGCCCCGCGTTCCCCTCGCTCCAGCAAGGCGGCGCCCAGCAGATCCAACACCTCGGCGTACCCCCCGGGCTCTGCGGGAAGCCAGGATCGACCGAAGGGAACGAGATCGGTCCGAAGGGAGTCCACCACCACCAGGGGGATCTCCTTCCACCGTGCGGCCCGTTTCAAGGCATACCCCAGCACCGGGTTCAGGTCGGTCGGGTCGATACCGACCACCAGGAGGGCTTCCGCCTCCTCCAGACGCCCCATCTCGAAGGGATGGAGGCCGGTGAGCCGTTCCACCAGGGGATCGTCCTCCCCGTCGAGAAGGAGGTTGTTGGTCCCCAGGACGGCCCGGGCGATCTTCTGGAGCAGGTAGTTTTCTTCCACCGTGCAGCTGGGGGATCCCAAAAAGGCGACACTCTGGGGGCCGCTCTCGGCGCAGATGGAACGGAGCGACCCGACCACCGTCTCCAGGGCCTCCTCCCAGGAGACCTCCACCTGTTCCTCCCCCCGCCTCGCCCGCGGCGCGCGGAGCCTGTCCGGGCTGTCCAGGCAGTCCTGCTCGAAACGGCCCCGAACGCACAGGGTGCATCCGTTGGCGGTCCCCGGCACGTCGGCGGGCGCCGCCTCCACGACCCTCCCGCCCGCGCATCCCAGGCTCAGGGCGCATCCGGCGCCGCAGAAGCCGCACACCGTCGGGTCCCATCGCTCCGGGCTGCCGGCGTACCCGGGCGTCTTTGCGCGCAGGGCGCCCGTGGGGCAGGCGGAGACGCAGGTCCCGCAAAAGGTGCAGGCCGACCGCTCGAGGGGCTCCCGGTGGAGCGTGGCCGGGTAGGCGTCGAACCCCCGGAACTGGTAGTCGATGGCCCCCACCACAACCAGCTCCCGGTCGACCCGGATGCACCGGCCGCAGAGGATGCACTTGGTGAGGTCACGGACGATGAACGGGTTGGCTTCCTCGTAGGAGAGATGGCGCGGCATGGGATAGAGGTCGATCCGGCCGATGCCGAGCTCCGCCGCGATGTCGCGCAGGCGGCACCGGTTTCCCTGGTCGCAGAGGATGCAGGACTCGGGGTGGTTGGCCATCATGAGCCTCACCACGTTGGCCCGGTGGTGAAGAACGGCCCGGGAGTCCGTGCGAATGGCCATGCCCGGGGCCGCGGGTGTGACGCAAGAGGCCAGGATGCGCGACGTCTTCCCGTCCTCCACCAGACAGACGCGGCACGCCCCTGCCGGCTTCAGGTCGGCGTGGTGGCAGAGCGTGGGAATGGAGATCCCGATTTCCCGTGCTGCATCGAGGAGCGTTGTCCCCGCTGTGCATCGTACGGGCCTGCCGTCGATCGTCAGGCTGATCTCTTCCACCGGAGGCCTCCTCCCTTCCCTGTCCCCGGTCCCTCCGAGACCCGGAACGGAAGGCCGAAACGCAAGAACGGCGTCAGAGCCGCTTCAGCTTCGCCGCATCCAGGTAGAGCCTGAGCTTCTCCTCGCCTCCGACCGTGATGATGTGAATGCCCTGGCATAGGTCCTTGAGCCCCGAGACGATCTCCGCGAACAGCTCGATGCTCGCCTTCTGCCGGTCCACGCTCGAGGCGAGCTTGCGGATGATGGGGTCGGGGACGAGCCCCGACTTCAGGTGCCGGTTCAGGAACCGGGCCATGCCGGCGGTCCGCAGGATCATCACCTCGGCGATCACCGGGACGCCGAAGGGTCCCACCTCCTTCATGAACTTCTCGAACCGGTCCAGGTCGAAGACCGGCGTGGTCAGGAAGTATCCCGACCCCACGCGGACCATCTCCTCCATCTCCCGCTTCTCCAGGTCCGGGACGTTTCTTCCCCAGCCCGACTCCACGCCTGCGCCCATGGTGAAATCGGCTTTCCCCCCGAGGTCACTGCCGTCCACGGAAACCCCTTCACGCAGGTGCTCCAGGACGGAGGCCAGCTTGCCCGAGTCCACGTGGAAGAACATCATCTCCTGGAGGCTGTCGCCGGTGATCCGGTAGTCCTCGGTGAAGACCAGCAGGTTTTCCACACCGGCCTCGTGGGCGGTGAGCAGGTCTTTCTGGAGCCTGGGCCTCGATTTGTCCCGGGTGGTGGTCTGGTAGATGCTCTCGAAACGGTTCTCCCGGAGCAACCGGCAGGTCTTGATGGAATCGCCCACCACGCCTTCCAGCTCGAGCTCCGGAACCGTCACCCCGTCCACGCGTCCCCGGACCGACTCCAGCCGCTTGACCAGTGCCGCCGGCTCTTCGTCCATCGGGGCCTGGACTTCCGAGGTCACGACGAACCTTCCATCGCTCAGGGCCTGTTTCAGCTTCATGGGGTCCTCGCTTCGTTTCCGGGACGCCCGACAACCCGCCCCCGGGGGTTCGAGTTCACTCCGGGCCCAGGAGCCGGGCGACCTCCGCCTTGAGCTTCGGGAGCGGCAGCGGCTTGGAGAAGCAGAGATCCGCGCCGTACTCCTTCATCTTCTTGAACTTCTCGTCGTCGAGGTAGGCGGACAGGACGATGATCTTCGTGTCCCGCGTCTCCTCGTTCTCCTTGATCTTCCTGCAGACGTCGTACCCCTTGATGTCGGGCATCATGATGTCCAGGATCAGGAGATGGGGCCGGAAGTGGTTGACCTGCAGGCCGGCCTCAAAGCCGTCGGCAGCAGAGATGACTTCATAATCGTGCTCGTCTTCTTCCAGGGCCTGGAGGGCTTCCTCCACGTGGCTCTGGACCCGAACTACTTCCTCGCTGATGTCCACTTTATCCGCCAGCAGCGCAACTTCCTGCTCCAGGCGATCCTCATCCAGCTCCTGTCCCTCCAGAAGCTGGCTGGCCCTCTCCTGAAGGCGCTCCCTGCGCTCTTCGACCACCCGCGGTACCTCCAACTGGGCCTGCTGGGCCAGCTCCCCGATATGATTTAGATAGCTTTCCAGATCCTGTTTCAGCTTTTTGCCCTCCCTCCGCCGGTATTTCTGGGTCTCCTCAATTGCGGAAGCCAGGGCCTCCTCTACCAGGGGCCAAAGATCCTCCTCCCCGCCAGAGCTCTCAAAGGCTCCCAGATCTATTAGATGCTGCAGGGTGGGATTGTCCTCAAGTCCCATCTGG
>Ga0207797_1002993_pt1 | contig 11475 bp, 10 predicted proteins | sample PRCRCaboRojoPR_6_FD_187275 | JGI IMG/M metagenome (GOLD analysis project Ga0207797, IMG submission 187275) | Marine sediment microbial community from Cabo Rojo, Puerto Rico - PR CR 10% Liquid 1 (SPAdes) | ecosystem: Environmental > Aquatic > Marine > Coastal > Sediment | place: Cabo Rojo, Puerto... | reverse complement strand
GCTCCGTGGGCCTTCCGGCATGCGGGCACCCCGGCGGAGCCGGGAACGCCTCGACATGCGAGGGAGGGGATTTGAACCACGGTCACAGGGGACCTGCTCCCTGGCTCGAAATCCCCTCGTGCATTCGCACGCGACACGCGAGGTGTCGCGTACTCATGCGAGGGAGGGGATTTGAACCCCTGGACCTCTACAGGAGCGGATCTTGAGTCCGCCGCCGTTTCCAGGCTTGGCTACCCTCGCACGCACACGTGGGTGTGCTCCGGTCGGGGTTCAAATCTCCGGTTCGACGCCGCGACCGGGAACGTTTTGAGGTCCCCGGGACGGTGAGTCGACGTGCGAGGCCGCGCGTTCGGAACGGGACCGGTCGGACCACCACCCCACGCCGCGCTCCTCTGGCTGCTCGCCGTGACCGCGCTCGCGGACACGCTGTTCCTGGCGGTGCTCGGGAGCGGCGACGCGGCGGTGGCGTGGGGGCTCGGGACGGACGTCGTCGGTGCCGTCCTCCTGGCCGTCCCCGACGTGCCGGTGCTCTGGCGACTGCACTACGGCGGTCGTCTCGAACACGCCATCACCCGGTTCCGGCGGACGTACGCCCTCGACAGCCTCCACGCACGCTCGTCCGTCGAGGGGATCGGGTCGTTCGGTCGATCGGCCACGCTCGGGTTCGAGGAGTTCGTCGACACCGCGAGGGATCACCGGGACTGGCTCGACCAGTTCGGCATCGACGCACCGAACGACCCCATCCCGTGGGGGGAACTGGCGACCGTGAGACTGTCCGAGAGGACGATAGACGAGGTGTTCGTGAAGGACGCCATCGACGACGAAGCGGCGTTCGACCCGTCGACGGTCGGCCGCTTCGAGTACTACGTCTTCGAGGTCGGGGGCGGGGAAGTCGCGTTCACCGCCAGCGCCGACTCGCTCCACGAGTTCGTGGACCGCCGCCTCGACCGCCTCCGGTCCAGGACACGACGGCTCGGGCTCGGCGTCCTCGTCGTCGGGTTCCTGAACCAGCTGGCCGGAACCGCGTTCCCGGTCCTCTGAGCCGGACTGCGGTGTGGATCGAAGCCGTCACGTCCGCGAGGGACGCAGTCGACGTATGGCCACCCCTCCGACGCTCGTCCTCGACGGCGACGAACCGAAACTCGACGTCGCCGTGGGCTGGTCGCGCCGACGGTTCGACCTCTCGGACCGCGCCGAGACGCTCCTCCGCGACCTCGGCTACGGGAACCGGGACCTCGTGCCCTGGACCACCGCACGTGCGCTCGTGCTCGCCGGCGGCGCGACGCTCCCCGAAGGCAACGACGCCCGCGACGTCGCCTGGAGCGTCGGCGGCGCGGACGGCGGCCGCGAGGCGGGCGAGGCGGAACTCCGCGCGGTCGCCGACTACCTCCGGAGCCTCGCCGTCGAGGACCGGGCGCTCGAGACGCTCCGCGAACACGTCCGGAAGACGGAGCTCTCTGACTATCTCGACCCCGACGAACTACACGGACGCGCGGGGAAGGTCGGCGAGCTGAACGACATCGCCCGGAACCTCGACGGATAGACGGGGCCGATGCGTGGGAACACCGCACCGCCGCGCGGCCACACCGCCGTACGGCTCCACCGATGGATTCACCCGCCGCGACGACATATCCCCACTCGATGGACGAGCACACCAGCGACCCGACGGTCCCCGGACCGGAGCGAGGCGAGCCGACGGGGTGGCTCCCCGAGGCGGGTCGCTGGGAGCACGACACCCTCCGACGGGCGACGGTCCACGGGGTACGGCTATACAATTCCGGGGAGTACCACGAGTCGCACGACTGTTTCGAGGACCAGTGGTACAACTACGGCCGCGGGAGCGTGGAGAGCAAGTTCCTCCACGGGATGGTCCAGGTCGCCGCGGGCGCGTACAAGCACTTCGACTTCGAGGACGACGCCGGGATGCGTTCGCTATTCGAAACCGCGCTCCAGTACTTCCACGGCGTCCCGAACGACTTCTACGGCGTCGACCTGCTCGAGGTCCGGACGAAGCTCACGAACGCGCTCTCGGACCCGACGGTGCTCCACGGCTGGCGGATCGAGTTGGACGGGGAGCGACCGGAAGCGGGCTCGGAGGATCACGAATACGCCGACCGTCTCGAATAACGGTACGTGTTTCGCTGAACCCGGGACCGTGCCGGGCGACCGATGGCCGGTCCTCGTGGACCGGTTACTGCACGCTGTTCGCCGCGGTTCCCTCGACGGTCACCGACACGTGCTCGACGACCGTCCGGTCCTCGGCCGTGGCTCGGAGGGCCACCTCGTGGGTTCCGGGCTCCGGCGGGTCGATCCACACGTCCGATCCCTCTGCGACGACCTCGCCGTCGATCCGCCATTCGTATACCCCCTCCGGAGGGTCCTCGCCGTCGAAGTCGGCGATCCCCCAGAGTCGAAGTGGCGCGTCTGCAACGACGACGTCGCTCTCCTGGGGGTGCATGATCGTGACGCTCGGGGCACGCTCGGGGAGCTGGATCGACCCCGACACCGCGTCGGTCGTGAAGAAGCCGTCATGGACCAGGAGCTGGAACCGGACGGGTCCACGAGGTAGATGGGTGACGTCGACCGTCGTCCGTTCGTCGTGGATCCCTACGGTGAGCGCGTGCCACGTCTCGCCGTCGTCGTCGGACCACCGTAACCACGCCTCCGGCTCCACGTCCGTGTGCGTCAGCGCCTTCCACTCGACGTCGAGTGTGTTGTCCTCTACCCCGATCTCGAACGCCTCGACGTTCGGCTCCTCGTCCGGCGCGCGACGACGCCAGCGAACTGTCCCTCCTTCGGTGATCCGGATCTCGTCACCCGGAACACGGTCCGCGAGGAGGGCGTGGAACGAGAACGGCGGTTTGTCGGGTGCAGTGCCACACCCGTTGCAGTCTCGCCCGGTGGACTGCTGGGCCTCCTGGCGCATGGCGAAGACGGTCGCGCCGGCGACGACTTCTCCGCTCTCGAGGAGTTCCGCGCGCATGGTCGTGGGGATGCCATCGAAGACATCCGCCCGGGTCCGAACTCGGGCCACGGTCTCGACGACCACCTCGTCCGCCTCCGTTACGTAGCCGGTGATGCTCACGAACGGTCGTGGCTCATCGTCACCGGTTTCGGGTCGGGTTCCCATGGGCCCACCATCCGCCATCGCCGGGACGGCCCTTCCACCTATCGTCGTCGCATTGAGCCGGCCGAGGTTGAGCAGTTTGTTGTGGTGGTACTTCGAGATCCACGGCGGGTTGCAGTAGGACATGTAGTCGCGCTGTTGCGGTGGGTGGATCGTCCCGTCCGTGATGTCGAGGCCGTACGGGCCGAGACGGGCGCCCGGCGTGCCCACCGGGTCATAGGGTTCGTAGGCGGGGTAGTTCGGGTCCCCCGGCGTCCCACAGGGGCCGTGTTGGAGGCCGAGAGCGTGGCCGACCTCGTGAACCATCGTCCCCTGGTTCCCATTGCTACCGGTCCCGACCGCTCCGCCGCCACAGCCTATCACCGGTCCCATCGGGATGCCGACCGGGAGGAGTCCGTAGAACACCCAGCCCGCTTGGTTACTGTCGGCCGTCATCACGTTTCTGACGGCGGCGTTCAACGATAGCCAGTTGTTCGAACACCCGCCCGGACGGACCGGGGGATCGGTCAACGGTTGGGTCCAGTTTACGGTTCCCGAGATGCGGAAGTCGACAGTCCGTGGATTCGCCACCGGCATCATCGTGTACGAGAGGGCAGCCGTCGCCCGGAGGTTGGCGAGGGTCGGTGCCGCGATGGTGGTCGGGTTCCCGGCAGCGTCCGGCCCGTTGTAGCTCACCATGATCCCGGCTATCCGGAGGCGCTGGCGGAGCGTGACCGAGATGGTCGTCGCGTCCGAAGCCCGGAGCGGTCCGTCGCATACGTCGGGTGCCTCCGTGTCCACGCTGAGCCGGAGCTGGCCCCGCATCTCTCCGGCGGGGATGACGAAGTTGAGCGTCGCGTCGATGTCACCACGCTCGGCGGCGTAGCCCGGATCAGCGTCGGCAGTGATCGTCCCGCCGGGGTTCACGGATGAGAGCGTGGCTACAGCCGACCACGTACCCCCGGAGAACCGCTCGAGCGTAAGCGTCCCCGTCACGTCCTCGAGCTGGCCGGCGTTGAACCCGGGATCCTGGCCACTCCGGACGTACACCCGGACCCAAGCTGGCTTGCCGACGGCGAACTGCAGACTGTTTTCCGGGCCTCGATCGGCAGCGTCGGTGAGGTGCTGGGCGGCACCGTAGTGCTGGATGGCCTGAGTGACCTCCATCCCCTGCACAGTCGGCGTGGGCACTTCGTGAACCACGAGTGAGAGTTCCTCCTCGGCGGTCGGTGGGTAACACCGTCCCTCGACGTGCGCCCGAACGGTCAGTTCCCGCGTCGCGTTGACGTCCGGGACGTCGTAAATCCAGGTCCCCGAGGCATCGCTCGGGTGGTAAGAGGCGATCACGTCACCGTCCTCCTCTTCGACGGTGATCTCGATGGTATCCGCGGCACACGTCTCCCAGTGGACACGCACGTCGACACCTGGTGACACGCAGACACGCCCTCGCTCGCCGTCGATCCCCAAGTCGACGATCCCTGGGGCGGTCCCCTCGAAGTTCGCGTCGAATCGCCCGCGCTTGTACACGTCGATAAAGCGCCCGCAAACCTCGATGGTATCCGCGAGGATGCTGAGCCGGAGGCCACAGCCGGCCGCCTCGGGGACACGCACCGTGATCTCCGTGTCGCTCCACGTGAGCACCTCCCCCGTGGCACCCCCCTCGAAGTACACGTCGCCGCCAGCAGAGCCGAATCCACTCCCGCGGATGGTGACTACGTCTCCGGGACAGGCGCGGGCTGGCGCGACCTCGGTGACGCGGTAGGTTCCGCCGAAGATAGGCCCATCGCGTTCCCTAACTTCTCGGAGCACGTCCGCGGCGCAGGGGTCCGGCGGCCCGGGACATCGCGGGCGGAGTTTGGGGGGGAATTCGGGGATCGGGCCGTCGTCGGGCCCGCACTCGAAGCCGACGTAGCCGACGTGTCCTGCCCATCTCTCGATCGCACCGTCGCGCCCCGAGAGGGCGTCGAGTGCCGAGCGGTGGAGTGCGCCGATCAGCTCGGCGCCACAGAACTGGTCCAGAACGGGACCGAGGATCCCCCCGCCGAGGTCGCGGTCGCCACCGCCGATCTGCAGCGCCGCGAGCGTCAGCGGCACGACCTTCTCGGGGCCCACGGTCCGTTCGATTCCGGCGGCGTCCGCCCCGTGCAGTGTCGCGGGTTGTACCGCCGCTTCACCCTCGAAGAGCGCCTCTATGGTCTCCTCGGAGACGCCGTCGAGCATCCCTGTGGAGCTCTCCGGACGGAAGGCCTGTGCCGTCTCGACGATGTCCCTGAAGCGACCGATGGCACGGGGGTCGCCCTCGATGGCTCCGAACGCGTCGTCGAAGATCGCGCCATCGAACCGGTCGAACGGTGGCGCCGGACACCGGACGGCCTGGAGGTAGGCGTTACGTCCCGCCTCACCCGGGGGAGCGAGTAGCCCGACGGCCGCCTCGATGTCGGCCCACTGTTCGTCCGGGACGAGTCCCTCACCGGGGTGATCCCACGTGGTCGGCCTCGATCGGTGGTCTATCAGGCGGTCCGCGTCGAGCGTCAGGTCGAACTCGACTAGCTCGCCGATTTGAGACTCCCGCTCGGGGTCGTCGGAACTGTAGATCACCGACCCGTCCCGATCACGGACGCGAAGGGAGAGTCGCGCAGGCCGGTTCCGGAACCTGTCGACGAGCTGTCTCTCGTGCGTCTCGTCGATGACGATCCGGAACCGTCCGTCCTCGCGAGTCCGGACGCTCCCGAGCTGGTCGTCGACCGCGTCCTCCCAGACCTCGACGAGCAATCCGTGAACCCCCTTCCCGTCGTCTCCGGCACGGATGCGCCCATCGATACGCAGCTGGTCCGATCCCCACTCGGCCGTGGGCTCGCCGACGTCCGTCTTGATTCTCTCGGCGAGTGAGGGCCCGATACCCCGAACCCCGGCGAGGTTCTCCGTACTCGCCGCACGGAGTCGTTCGACGGTGTCGTAGCCGGCCTCCCTGAGCGCGGTCGCTCGCCTCGGCCCGATCCCGTCGATCGTCTCGATGGACTCAGATCCCATCCCACGTCACCCGCATCTCCCCCGCTCCGCTTTGCTCGGACCGTGTCGATCGTCGGACATCCGCCTCTGGTCCTCTAAATGTCATTTTCGGCCCCTCATCTAGTTAGATGAAGTGGTCAATTAAATAATTTATCGTTATCTTTGTACAGTCCAGCCCATCGACGGGTCGACCGTATGTCACCAGGACCCGCGTGAAAGCCACGATCAGGGGCGAAATCCGGTACGAGAGATGGTGGACCCGGTCGGCACACCCCGGTAAGGTGTCGGACGTCTGTAAGAATCCCCTGGGAAAACCGTAACTACCCGTTTGACCGCCCGTGGAGGATCTGTTCTCCCTCCGGCTCATCCAGGAGCTTATCCGACTGGCAGACCGTGCCCGTTTCTCGGGGCGTGGGTCTGGAAGGGACGATCCGGAGTGAGTCGGGACGGGACGACAGCACCGCACTCGTCGTTCGGCACTGGCCCCTATCCTTCGATCAGAGAACGGACCCACGTCACACCCGTGTCACGCGGCCGTGTTCGACGTCGGTCGCCTACGAGGTGAGACGCCGACGGCGGCCTCAGAAGTTGTACCGGCGGTCGTTGTCGTCGCGGGCCGGTCCCGCGGTGCCACCGGTCATCTCGTCGTAGGTCATCCCCGAGAGGTACTCGTCGTAGGTCACGTCGTACCCGGACCGGAGGTGGAAGTCCAGGTCGGCGCTGTCGACGGTCGTCCGGAACAGCGCGTGGACCGCCCGGCGGACGAGTTCGTCGGCGTCGGTCCCCATCGCCGCGCGCAGCATCGCGAGTTCGTTGCGCGTCTCGGCGTCCAGCGGGACGGCCAGTTCCTCGCCCAGGTCCGCGTACTCGGCCTCCACGTCGTTCGACAGGTCCTCGAGGCTCATGGGAGTCGGCAGGGGGTTCCGCCGGAAAACCCTCTCGGGTTCGACTCGGTCCGGTGGGAGCCCAGGGGTCCCCACCCCTCGCTCCGTCGACCCCTCGCTCGCAGAAGACACTTCCCGCCGGTGGCACGACGGCCCGCATGGACGAGGTGCCCTCCATCCTCCCTCGCCGGTCGCTTCTCGCGGGTGTCGCCGCGGGCTGTGGGGCGCTCGCCGGCTGTGCCGGGGCCGGCGGCGGTGACTGTAGCTTCGGGTTCGAACTGGTGATGACACCCGCGACGGGGGCCGACTTCCTCGAGGAGACGCTCACCGGACCCTCGCGAGACCGACCGGACGACTGGCGAGCCATCGTCTCGGAGACCGTCGAGGGGGGCGAAGGGCGGTACACCACGGTCCACGCCGTGCCGGTCCGTGACGGCGACCGGATCGAGTACGAGGGTGGGTACTACCAGTTCTCACGCGAGGCGGTCGCCACCGAGGCGGTCGAGGCGCACGTATTCCGTGCGGAGTACGAGTCGGGTCGCGACCCCCCGACGGGTGCGTCCGTCGTTCGCTTCGATGACCTCCCGGAGGCCGACCGGACGGCGCTCCGGGACGTGCTCCCCGACCTCGACCGGCGGCTGGCGGAGAGCCGGGGGTTCACGGTCGGCGGCTATCCGGTCGTCTACCCCGACGAGGCCGAACCCGACTCGGTCCTCCTCGGCGAGGGCTCGGCGTGGGTCCGGTACGACGGCGAGGTGGTCGAGATCACCGTCGGGGGTACCGAACGGGTCGAACGGGTCACCTACCGCTACACGGCGGAGGAACTCGCCGCCGACCGCGAGGCGTATCTCAAGTACGTCCGCGAGACGTTCGTCGCCGAACTGGACGACCTCCCCGAGGCGGAGCGCGAGGTGCTCTCGCGGGCCATCGAGGCCGGCGAGGCCGGCGTCCAGCTCTGCGAACCCGGTGGGGCGGAGCGTGCGGTAGTCGACCGGCTCGACGCGATCCCGGAGCCTAGGACGCCGCGTCACCGGACGTGGTTCCTCGAATACGAGGGCGAGGTGTACCTGGCGTCGGTGGTGGAGTTCGCAGTCTGATTCGGCACCCAGTGTCGAAGCGGGATGGTTTGCCGGTCGATGCCGACAGGCCGGCCGGGACCGCTGGGCCGGCCGATGCCGTCAGGCCGGCCGGGACCGTCACGCCCAAACCCCGGACGGCCGAAGGCCCGGCGATGACCGACGGGGGCGAAGCGGTCGACGGATCCGACGATACCGACGCGACCGCCGGTGGCGACCACCTCCCGGCCGACGTCGGAGGGGTCCGCGAGGCGCTCGTCTCGTGGTACGAAGCGGGCCACCGCGACTACCCCTGGCGGGAGACGACCGACCCCTACGCGATCCTCGTCTCGGAGGTGATGAGCCAGCAGACCCAGCTCGACCGCGTGGTCGAGCCCTGGCGCGAGTTCCTCGACCGCTGGCCGACCGTCGAGGCGCTGGCGGCCGCCGACCGCTCCGAGGTCGTGGGCTTCTGGACCGACCACTCGCTCGGGTACAACAACCGCGCGAAGTACCTCCACCAGGCGGCCGGTCAGGTCCTGACCGAACACGACGGCGAGTTCCCGACGACGCCCGAGGGACTACAGGAACTGATGGGCGTCGGTCCGTACACCGCCAACGCGGTCGCCTCCTTCGCCTTCGACGAGGGGGACGCCGTGGTCGACACGAACGTCAAGCGGGTGCTCTACCGCGCGTTCGGCGTCCCCGACGACGACGGCGAGTTCGAGCGGGTCGCGAACGACCTGATGCCCTCCGGCGAATCCCGTACCTGGAACAACGCGGTCATGGAGCTCGGCGGGGTCGTCTGCGGGACGGCCCCCCGGTGTGACGAGGCCGGCTGTCCGTGGCGCGAGTGGTGTAAGGCGTACGAGTCGGGCGATTTCACCGCGCCCGATGTCCCGAAGCAGCCGAGCTTCGAGGGCTCGCGCCGGCAGATGCGGGGGCGGGTGGTGTCGGTCCTCCGGGAGTACGACGAGTTGCCGCTCGACGAACTGGGTCCCCGGATACGGGTCGACTACAGCCCGGACGGCGAGCACGGACGGGAGTGGCTTCGCGACCTGCTCTCTGACCTCGCGGACGACGGGCTGGTCGAGACCGCAGAGGACGGGGAGTGCGAGACGGTCGCCAGGCTCCGGCGGTGACCCGGCGAGGACGCCACCCGCGACCAGCGCACGCGGTGTCGCCCACGCCACGGAGACGAAACGGCACTACATTTACCACAGGACGTCGTTCGGTCCGCATGGACACCCACGTCGTAGCCATCCCGGGGAGCCTCCGGGAGCGGAGCTACACGCGGTTGGCGTCCCGCCGGGCGCTCGACGCGGCCGAGTCGAGGGGGGCGACGACGGAGCTGATCGACCTCCGCGAGTTCGACCTGCCGGTGTACGACGGCGACGCGGGCGAGGCCGGCGACGCGAACGAACTCGCCCGGCGGGTGCGCGGGGCCGACTCGGTCCTGCTCGGCACGCCCGTGTACCACGGATCGTACTCCGCGCCGCTGAAGAACGCGCTCGACTACTGCGGGTTCGACGAGTTCGAGCACACCACCGTCGGCCTCCTCGCCGTGGCCGGCGGGTCGTTTCCGACCTCGGCGCTCGAACACCTGCGGTCGGTCTGCCGAGCGCTCAACGCCTGGGTGCTCCCCCACCAGGCCGCCCTGCCGAGGGTCTCCTCGCAGTTCCGCGACGGCGAACTCGTCGACGAGACGATGGCCGACCGCGTCGATACACTGGGCGTGCGCCTCGTCGAGTACGCGAATATCCAGCCCGACCCGATGACCGTCGAGGCCTGCGAGAACGTCGGCGCCGACGACTGAAACCGGACTCGCTGGATCACCGGGTCCTCTCCTGCGATTTTCACTTTCACCCCGTGGCTCGGGTTCAAGCCGGACCCACGAAACGGACCCCGTCGTGCACGCCATCACGAACAGCGGCTGGGTCGAGGTGATCACGGGGTGTATGTTCTCCGGCAAGACCGAGGAGCTGCTCCGGCGGCTCCGGCGCGCGGAGATCGCCGGTCAGAGCGTGGCGGCGTTCGCCCCGGACGTCGACGACCGGTTCGGGACGGCGACCATCGGGAGCCACGTCGGCCGGCGCATCGAGGCCGACGTCGTCGACACCGGGGACCCGCTGCCCGGAATGTGCGAGGCGTTGAACGGCGAGAGCGTCGTCGCCGTCGACGAGGCGAACTTCTTCTCCGGGGCGCTCCTCGACGCCTGCAACGAACTCGCCGACGACGGCCGCCGGGTCGTCGTCTCGGGCACGGACCAGACGTTCCGCGGCGAGCCGTTCGACCCCCTCCCCGCGCTCATCGCCACGGCCGAGTACGTCGACAAGCTCCAGGCAATCTGTACCCTCTGTGGCGAGCCCGCGACCCGGAACCAGCGGCTCATCGGGGGCGAGCCCGCCCACTACGACGACCCGACGATCATGGTCGGCGCCGAGGAGTCCTACGAGGCGCGCTGCCGGAGCTGTCACGCCGTCCGGCGGGACTGACCCGGCGGACCGTCTCGGAAGCGTCAAACCCGTCTGACCCCTACTGGGGGTAGTGACTACCTGGGTCGAGAACCCGACGGGGGGGCGCGACCGCGGACCGCGCGGCCTCGCCCGGGCGTGGGTGGAGGTGATCGTCCGACCGCGCCGGTTCTTTACGAACGGCGTGGCCCCGGGCGACCAGGCCCCGGGGCTCGTCTTCGCCGTCGCGGTGACGCTCGTCTACCTCGGGTCGCGGTTCGCCCTCGACCCCGCCTCGGTCCCGACGTTCGGCGGCCGGCCGTACGTCTCGGCGCTCCTCGTCCTCGCCGCCGCGGGGCTCATCGTCGCGCCCGCGACGCTCCACCTCACCGCCGCGCTCCAGACGATACTGCTGATGGTCTCGGTCCGCGATCGGGCGGGCGTAAGCGAGACCGTCCAGGTCATCGCCTACGCCACCGCTCCCTGCGCCCTCGCCGGCCTCCCGTTCCCGGGGCTCCGGGTGGCCTGTGCGGCCTACGGGCTCGCGCTCCTGGTCGTCGGGATGAGCGTCGTCCACGACGTCTCCATCCCCCGTGCCGCCGTCGCCGTCGCCGTCCCCGGGGTGATCGTGTTCGGCTACGCCTTCGGCGGCCTGTTCGCCCTCGAAGTCGTCACCGGGCTCGAACTCGTGAACACCGACCCGCCGGTGGCGAGTGCTAGCAGTGGGTCGGGATAGGGTTCGTCGGGATTCAGGAACAGGGACGGAACGCCCCGTCAGTCCGCCCGGCGCGCGCTGGGCGCGCTCTCGTGCGCGCCCGAGCGTCGTGCGAGGGATGACTGAGCGAGGCTGTAGCCGAGCGAAGGAATCGGCTGGGGAGGTGAGTGGCCGGCGACCGCCGACTGACCGAGCCCCTGGTGGAATCGGGAAGGGCGAGCGCTCTCGTCGACTGCGGCTCGCTGCGCTCCTC
>Ga0207797_1002992_pt1 | contig 11477 bp, 11 predicted proteins | sample PRCRCaboRojoPR_6_FD_187275 | JGI IMG/M metagenome (GOLD analysis project Ga0207797, IMG submission 187275) | Marine sediment microbial community from Cabo Rojo, Puerto Rico - PR CR 10% Liquid 1 (SPAdes) | ecosystem: Environmental > Aquatic > Marine > Coastal > Sediment | place: Cabo Rojo, Puerto... | reverse complement strand
CCGCCCCCGAGCCACTGGAAACGTCGTCCTATCGGCCAACACGGGGGAGGTTAGCCCGGGGACGGGGAAAGAGGTCCGGGTTGTTCGTGAACAGCCCATCCACCCCCAGGACGCAGAGGAAGCGGGCCATCTCTTCCTTGAGCCTCCCGTGGTCTTCCGGGTCGGAGGCGCCGAAGGTCCACGGAATGACCTGCAGGCCGGCGGCATGGGCCCTCTTCACCATCCCCGGGTCGTTGTCCAGAAGGCCCCTGGCCGGTCCGATCCCTTCGGCGAACTCTGAAGCCCTCTCCAAGCCTTCCACGGAAGTCCACTCTTCGGCATCACTGCGAGAGAGGAGGAAGGTCTGGGGCAAGTCCGATCCCAGCTCATCCCGCAGAATCCTCAGGCTCTGGACGCTGAAGGACTGGACGATGACGGGCGTGGAGGGCTCCGCTCCACGTCGATCCAGCCCATACCGTTCCAGCTCCGACACCAGGAGTCGCTCCATCTGGTGGCCCGACTCCGAATACGTTCCCGGGGCCTTCGTCTCCGGGTAGATTCCAGCCCGTCCCCGGGCAAGCTCGATCACCTCTCCCAGGGTGGGAATCCGTGCGCCGCGGAACTCCGGCCCGAACCACGATCCGGCGTCCAGTTGCCTGATCTCCGAAAGCGTGAAGTCCATGGCATACCATCGGCGGACCAGGTCATCTCCGTCCGCCTCCTCCCGGAATCGATCCGGGAAGCGTTCACGAACATCGGTGGTCCGCTCCAGCGTCAGGTCGTGAAGGGCGATGAGATGCCCGTCCCTGGTGATCTGAAGGTCGGGCTCAATGAAGTCCGCTCCCTGCTCCAGAGCCAGGCGATAGGCTGGCAGGGTGTGCTCCGGGGCGTAGGCCGAGGCGCCACGGTGGGCGATGAGCAAGGCCTCGGATGGCCGGCCTTCGGGAGTCTCGTCGCGAGCAGATTCGCAGGCGGGCGGGCCGAAGCTCACCAACAGGACCAGAAGCATCCTCTTCACCAGGCCTCCTTGCTGCCCCCTGGAACGAACTCCCCCGGTCGCTCATCGGTGAGCTCGCCCTTCGCCACCACCGGCACCCCGTTGACGAGAACGTAGTCGAATCCTTCGCTGTACTGATGCGGATCGTTGAAGGTGGCCCTGTCATCGACCCGGGCGGGATCGAAGAGAACAAGATCCGCGACGAAGCCTGGACGGACGAGGCCCCGGTCCAGGAAGCCGAAGGTCCGTGCCGGGAGTGAGGTCATGCGCCGGATGGCCTCTTCAAGGGTCAGCAATCCCCGGGCCCGGACGAAATCGGCGAGAACCCTGGCGTTGGTCCCATAGGAGCGAGGGTGGGGTTGGCCTCTGCCGAACTCCACCACTCCTCCGTCACTGGCCACCATGGCGTTGGGATAGCGAAGGATGGTATCCACATCCTCCAGGCTCATGTAATGATAGACCATGGACGCGCCATTCCCGCGGCCAGCCGCTCCCCCTTCCAGCATCATCTCCAGGATCGTGGCGATCTCGTTGTCCACGGTGGGCTCCCTGCCGCCCATGACGTTGATCCCGCTGATGGTCTTGCCGTTCCAGGCTGGATTCGGCTCGTACTGGGCCACGGTGGCGAAGGAATAGTCGTCGTAGCCCTGGCCCTCGAGCATGTTCTTCATCTCGTCGACGATGCGCTGGCGTGTGGCGGGATCCTCGATTCTGGCGGCGATGTCCTGGGCCCCACCGGCTACCGCCCATCGGGGCAGGTTCACGCCCAGGTTCGTGCTGGCCCGTTCATAGGGATAGACGTCGACCATGACATCCACCCCACTACTGCGGTGGCTCTCTATCAGGTCGATGGCCCGACCGATGGTGCCCCAGCGGGTCCGGCCCTTGACCTTGAAGTGGGAGATCTGGACCGGCATTCGGGCTGCCCGGCCAACCTCCACCGCTTCATTGATGGATTCATGTAGCTCTGCGCCCTGCTCACGGATGTGGCTCGCATAGACTCCGCCGTACCTGGCCGCGACCCTCGCCAGGCTGATGACCTCATCGGTGTCGGCAAAGGCCCCCGGCACGTAGAGGAGGCCGGTGGAGAGGCCCACTGCGCCGTCCTTCATTGCCTTCTCCACCAGAGCCTGCATCTGTTCAAGTTCCGCACCCGTCGGAGGTCGGTCTTCCTCGCCCATGACCTGACGACGAACGGAGTTGTGGCCTACCAGCGTGGCGATGTTGATGCCGAGATCCGCGAGCCCCCGGCTCCACTCGCCGATGTCCGTCTTCGAACCACCGCAGTTCCCCCCGACGACGGTTGTCACACCGTCCAGCAGGAAGTTGTCAGCCCGGGGACGGGCCTGGATGCCGCGGTCGGCATGGGTGTGAACGTCGATGAATCCGGGAGCCAGGATCCGTCCGGCGGCATGGATGGTCCGGGTGGCTTCGACATTCAGATCGGTGCCCATGGCGACGATCCGGCCATCGCCCACCGCCACGTCGCTGACGAACCAGGGACTCCCGGTGCCATCGATGACCCGCGCCTCCCGCACCACCAGATCCACGGTCTGTGCAGGAGCCTCCGAACCCCCCCGGCTCAACAGGAGCAGGATGCCGGCCATGCAAACACGAGTCCATGAAACACGCATTCGGGCCTCCAGCGACCGGGCTCGTTCCATCCCGAGTCGCGTCGAAAAGGGTGACAGCGCCGGAGCTCCCTTCGAGCCCCGCTACCACTCGAGAATGTGGGCAGGTTGAAAGGGGCCGGGCAAGAAACGACCACTCGGGTCTTCCCACAGGAGGCGATCAGACCCGAAACCCGGAGCTCCTGGCAGCCGACGCCCCGGCTCAGGCGCGGACACGCAGATTACCGGCCGCCGTGGTCCTGGCCCGGGGTGAGGACGCAAAGGTGGGGGATGATTCTGGTCACGGCCGAGACACCCACTATTCCGGAAAGGTGGACCGTGGCCACTCGGAAGCCGGGAAGGGGTAGCGCCATCCGGGTGAAGGAAGGAAGCGACAACGGAGACGACTGTGGCTGGGGAGGTCCCACTCCCCCCGGGGCCGTTCGTGGACTCCCTGGTCGCGACGGGGCTGTCTCCAGATTCCCCACTCCTCCCGAGCCGCTTTCGGAACTCTTTCACGGAAGCGATCCTATCTTGAGGGGGAGGTGGGAAAGGTGACGGTTGTTCCTGCCCCGGGCGCTGGAGAGCTGCCGGGGAAGGAGAAGGAAGAGGAGGAATTGTGAGTGAAGCCATGGCAGACCTGCTGGACAAACTCCAGGAGGAGGCGGCGGCGCTCTTCCCCGTGTCTCAACGAGACGCCGGGGCGTTCAGCCGCAGGAGAGAGACCCTGGTGGGGCGGATGAATCAGACCATTCAGGCTAAAGGGAGGTTGCCGGGCCTCAGGAAGGATGGGAGCCGCCAGGAGGTGGAAGAAAACCACCGGAATCACGCTCGTTTCATGGACACGGTCTTTACCCTGGGAGATCCGCAGATGCTGGTGCGGACCGTTCCCTGGGTGTACCGGACCTACGTGGCCCACGGCCTCGACCCCGAGTACTTCCCGGCGGCCCTGGAGGAATGGGCCCGGCTTCTGGAGGACGAGCTGGCCGGCGACGCCGCCACCCTCCTGCCCGTCTACGAATGGATGCGAGCCCGGCACCCGGAATGGCTTCGCCTTTCTCGGGCTCTCCCCCCTGGTGGGCATCTTCCGGAAGACGATCTGAGTCCCCTTCGCCGGGAGCTCCTGGATCGATTGCTGGACGGAGATGTGCAAAGCGCCATGGAGGTGGCCAGGAGAGGGAGGGAGGATGCAGGGGGTGTGCTGGAGCTCTACGCCGAGGTGCTCCAGCCGGTGCTCTACGAGGTGGGGAGGATGTGGGAAGAGGGCCGGATCTCCGTAGCTCACGAGCATCTGGCCTCCAGCATCGTCACCCGGATCCTTGTCCAGGAGGGCGCATCCGTGCCCTTGCCTGCCTCCCGAAGGAGGGCGGTCGTGACGGCTGCGGCTTCCGATCTCCACGAGATGGGGGCCTGGATGGTGGCGGACGCCCTTCGGATGAAGGGCTGGAGAGTGGATTTCCTGGGGGCCAACACCCCCGTTGAAGACGTGGTTGACCTGGCTCGCCGCTCCAAGGCAGACCTGGTGGCCATCTCCGTCACCATGCCCTTCCATCTGCCGGCGGTGAAGGAGTTGGTGGACAAGCTGCGAGTAGACCCCCTGGCCAAGTCCACCAAGGTCGTAGTGGGGGGACAGGCGTTCCTGAGCAGCCCCGACATATGGAAGAGCCTGGGAGCGGATGGAATGGCCATGGATGCCCGGCAGATCGAGGCGGTCCTTTGAAGAGGGAAGGCGACCTGTCGGGTGGGCGAAGAAACCCGTCGTCGCCTCCGGCCGAGAGCGTTCCGGGGAAAGCTCTTCAGGAGGCTCGCTCCCTGGGTGTCGTACTCCTGGATGCCGGCCTTCGGATTCTCTCCTTGAACGAAGGATTCCGGCGGATCGGTGGGGACGTGGGAGCGGCCCCCGGGGTAACTCTCCCTGAGCTCCTCACGGTGGAGGGCCGGAAGGATCTCCAGACCCTGCTTGAGGCGGAGGAAGCCTGGGGTCCCCTGGACTTCCAGCGGCCCGGAAAGAGGAGCGTGACCCTTCGCTGCACTATCCGCGCCCTCCCCGACGAGGGGGTGCTTTTCCTGGCCGAGGAAAGTGGAATCTCGAATTCCCAGGCCATCATGGAAGCGGCCCGTCTCTCCAACGAGCTCGGTCGGATGAGCCGGGAGCTGAGCCTCAGAACCCGGGAGCTGGAGGAAGCTCAGGGCAAGATCAGGACCCTCCGTGCCCTCCTGCCCACGTGCGCGTCGTGCAAGAAGATCCGGACCGAAGACGGCTCCTGGGAGCCCCTGGAGGAGCACGTGTGCAAGGCCACGGACAGTGAGTTCTCCCACGGTCTCTGCCCGGAATGCGGGCGGGAGCTCTACGGGGAGGACTGGGAGGAATGAAGACCTGTTCGGGACGCCCCAACGGGTGCGCCTCGGTCCCGCGCCTCGCCGGCGGGGCGCATCGGTACTCTCGGTACCTCACCGGGTTTCCGGAGTGGAGTACTCAGGAGACATTTTCGGATGGTCTCGAAATCGAGCCCGTTTGAAGAGGGGCCTCCCTTGTGGCCCCGGCTTCCACCTGGCTGCCATCGCACCTCCCGCCTAACTTCCGGGCATGGCCACAATCCCACCCGGCACCATCGTCCTCCTCGATCACGACGCCCTCGGTCGGCTCCGGCTTCCCCCGCCGGACACGGAGGCGGTGATCGCAGTTCACGAGGGGGCCCTCCGGGCACCGGAGAGCAGCCTCACGCTGGCAGTCTGCCTGGACGAAGCCGGTGAGCCAGTCTGGGTCGGCGCCATCGACGAGGGGATGGTAGCGGGCGGTCTGGGCCGGACCGTCTCGCCGCGACCCGCCCTTGCCCGCTGCCTGCTCACCGGAGACCGATGCTGGGACGTGATCTGGCCAGGGGAGCTGCTGGGCGGGGGCGTGTACCGCACGGTCTACCGGGGCGACCGGCCGTGGGTGGTGCTGGGCGCGCTGCCGTCGGGCCCGCTCCTGGTCTCACCCCTGAACGATGCCCGGGGCAACCCGAAGTGGTACGCGCCCCGAATCGACGCCACCGACCTCGAGGGCGCGGCCCACAAGGCCGGGCAGCTGGAGCTGGCACACCTGTGGTCGCTGCCGGAGCACCTGCCGGCTGTGGGAGTGGTGAACAAGGGGGCGCGGACGAGGCTCGGCGAACTGATGAGAAAATACTTCGGGTAGAGGTAGTATTGCCCACCATCTCCAGTCGCCGCATCGCCGACCATCTCTGGCCGGAAGAAATCCCTGTGGGCCGCACCATCGCTCTCCCGGCCCGAATGCGGACGGGAGCTCTACGGGGAAGACTGGGAGGAGTGATGATCTCCTCAGGACGCGCCTCGGACGCCGATTGAGCCGGAAGGGGGCTGAGCAGCGGGTGAGGAGGTGCTCAGGGCGGTGGCCGTGACCAGGATCAGGGCCATTCCGAGAACCTGGAGGCCAACCAGGGTCTCATTCAGCACCAGGACGCCGAACAGTGCCGCGGTGACGGGTTCGACCATGGCCACGATGGAGGCCACGGCCGGCGTGGTATGCTTCAGGCCGACGACATAGAGGAAGAACGACAACCCGGCGCCCAGCACACCCAGGGCCGCAAAGAGCGGCCAATCCGGTGTGCTCAAGACAGCAACCACCTGGTCCACGTCGCTAGGCCAGATGAGGATGAGGGCGAGGACCGCAAAGGCGATGGAGAGAATCGCCTGGGGACTACCGTGGGGCGCCGCATACTTGAAGCCGAAGATGAATACCGCATAGGACAGACCGGAAAGTAGCCCGGCAGCCACCCCCATGGCCGTGATCCCAGCCGCCCCCATGTCGTAGATCCCCGTGAGCAACACAACACCCACCAACGCCGCTGCCATGGCGGCCCACTTCAATGGTGTGGGGCTTTCCAGCTTGAGTGCGAAGGACAGGAGATAGACGAAGACCGGCGCGCAGTACATGAGCGTAACCGCAACCGCCACACTGCCCTGGGCGATGCTCACGAAATAGAACGAGAAATTGCCTGCAACACCCAGACCCGCCATGGCCGACCAGAACCACAGCCGCGCACTTCCGAGTCCACTTTGGCGCGGCCGGAGCACCAGCCAGGCCAGAACGCACAGAAGGCCGATGACGCCCCGGTAGAACGACACCACGAAAGCATCCCAGCCACCGGCCATGAGAATACCGGCGATCCCGCCTGAAAGCCCCCAGAACAGAGCTGCCAGCGCTACAAAGGCTGTGCTCACGCCCAGCGTCCTCCTCGCCTCTTCTTGTGGAATCAGGGCCGCCCGTGGCGGGGCATGCTATCCGTGGCGGCTCGTGAATTGTGACACACCTCAACCTCTGGCGGGTGGGCCTCCTTCTTCAGGTGGACAGAGTCTTCTCCCCACTCCAGACTACAGGCATGAACACACGGCGCAACGATCCATGCCCCTGCGGAAGCGGGAAGAAGTTCAAGCACTGCCACGGAAAGCCAACAAGGCAGAAGCCGCTCTCCTCCGAGGACACAGCCTGGCGGCGGCTCCGGGCCGCCCTGGACGGGTTCCCCACCACCATGCTCCGATTCGTCCGGAACGTCTATGGTGATGCGGCTCTGGCCGAGGCCTGGGACGAGTTCCATCTCTGGGCCGAGGACGCCTCGGAATTCGATCCCAACTCGCCCCACCTCCAGGTCTTCATGCCCTGGTTCTTCCACCGGTGGTCCCCGGATCCGGCGGAGACTCTCGTCGCCGACACCGCCCTCCACGGTCGAGAGCCCACGCGAGTGCTCCTCGAACGGAGGGCCCGGCGCCTCGATCCGTTGCTCAAGGGGTACCTGGAGGCATGCATCGTAACGCCGTTCACCTTCCACGAGATCCTGAACGTGGACCCCGGTCGGGGGTTTCTGGCGAGAGACGTATTCACCGGAGACCAGAGGCAGGCTCTGGAACACAGCGCATCCCGGACAATGGAGCGCGGAGACGTACTCTTTGGCCAGCTCGTCACGACTGAAGGGGTCACGCTGATGGAGGCATGCGCACCGCATGTCCTTCCAGCCGGAGACAAGATCGAGCTCGTCGATCTCCGGGAGCACTTGACCGCCAACGGTCCACTCGACCCGGAGGGCCTGTGCGGATGGGACATGGAGCTCCGGGAAGAATACCTGTATCGCATGGAGGTCCTTCGCAGCCCCCCGACGCCACAGCTCCACAACACGGACGGTGAGCCCGTCGTCTTTCACAGGCTTTCCTACGAGATCCCCTCGGCACAGGAGGTATTCGATGCTCTGAAGCATCTGGCCTTCGACGAAACGGAGGAAGAGTTGCTGGAGGAGGCCGGGTTGAATGAGGAGGGTCAGGTGAGAAGCGTGTCGTTCGCATGGAAAGCGGCCGGTAACGCCGTGCACGAGAGTTGGGACAACACCGTCCTGGGGCATATCGAGATCGAAGCGAACCGGATGGAAGTGAACGTCAACTCGAAGGGGCGGGCCACCAGGTTCAGGGAGATCGTGGAGGACCGATACCCCGCCGCCCGGCACCTCGGAACCGAGATTGAAACCGTGGAGGAAGGGCTGGCAAGGAGAAAGGAGGAGGGTGAGGCTCCGGCTGATGCGGACCTCGGCTCTTTGGCCGATGATCCGGAGGTCCAGGCACGGATCCAGGCCATGCTGGCGGAACACTACGAGAATTGGATCGAACAGGAGATCCCAGCCCTGGGGGGCCTGTCACCCACGGAAGCCGTGAAGGACAAGTCCGGCCGGGAGAAGGTCGAGGCCCTCATCACCCAGATCGAGCGCCATGGCCGCGGCATGAGTCCTCCCCTGGACGAAGCTATCACCCGGAGAATGAGAGAGAGCCTGGGGTTGTATCCTCCTCCGAGTTAGCCGAATCCTGCATCCGGACCACCCGACGTCAACAAGCTGGCTTCGGCCTACCGCCGCAGCCATGCACCAACGCCGATGAAGACCAGCCTGGATTGGATGTCCACCCAGGCAACGGAAAAGAAACGGCCCCTCTGCTCCAGACGGTTCCTCAGGGACTTCGCCCCTCTTGCTTACCGGCGGCCAGTAAACCCTCCACCACCTCCGTGTGTTCCAGGAGCCGTGCCCGGACCAGGGGCGTCTCACCGTCCGGGGAGCACCGAGGGTTTCCGTATTCCCGGCGCCGGCAGCGATAGTGACCAGGAGACCCATCTCCTCGGTACCCACCTCCAGGTCGGCTCCCTTGCCCAGCAGGAGATGAAAGATGTCCGCCCGGTCGCTCCATGCGATCGCGGAAAGTGAGGTCCGGATCCGCTCCGGCATCCAGGAGCTTCTGGACCTTCGCCATATCACCGGCAGAAGGTGTCATGAGAACGCTCATCCCATCCATGAAGTCCGGCTCGCCGGAATGGACCGATGTACGATCTTCCCATGATCGATCTCATCCCCCACGTCGGCCGTGACGGCAACGTATACCTGGGGTGGAGCGATTCCTACGAGATCTGGAGGATCGATGGCCCGGACTCGTTCACGACCACGGTCCAGGGGTGCATCCCCTCTGACCCCATGGAGTTGTATGTGGATCAGCCGATGCAGGGGGCGCGCAGCGTCTTCATCCTCACCGACTTCATGGTGTTGGAGGACGGAACCCGCATCGTGCGCTCGGGGCTGACAGATGACAAGGGCCGGAGAATCATCGAGGTCTTCGATGGCCATGGCACCCTGCAGCAAAGCTGGGCTCTCGACCAGCCTCATTTGGTCCGCGCCCCCGCCACAATGCACGCCAACGATCCGCGCCTGCAGGCGATCTGGCTGCGGGCTGAAGGGATCACCCGAATCGTGCGTGTCGGAGAGCTCAACATCGGCCCCTGGCACTGAAGGGTAAAGCGGCACAGAGGTCTCCCGGTATCGAACGGAGTCCCGGCCACGGGGCGAGCGTCCATACTCCGGTTATGTGCCCTTTCTTGACGTAGGGTCCTGGCCTGAGGAGCTTACGATCCATGGTGACCCCTCCTGGAAGCCTGGCCCCATCCAAGGGCTGGGAAACGGATCCGTATCGCAGGCGTCTGCCCGGGCAAAGGCTCTTCCCTGGCGGCGTCTCTCGATTCTCTTCAGTCGCAGGGCTGTTCGTCCTCCTGTTCGGCTTCTTCGGGGCATGGTTCGGGCCGCTACTGGGCCAGACCCTCCGGCTCAAGCGTGAGATCCCCGGCGAGGAGCCTTTTTCCTGTCCTTCCCTGGGGGAGATGCCGGAGCCCACGGCGGAGGAGCGTACCGAAGCCCGTCGCCTGGGGTCCAACGCCGACCAGGCCCTGATCCTTGGGGACCTGGAACGTGCACGAGACCTTCTGGCCCGGGCTCAGGAGGTGGATCCGTCCTCTGTGGAGCTGACCTACCGCTATGCTCGGGTGCTGGAGGACCTGGGTTCGGTTGAGGAGGCCATCCAGCAATACTGCCGTGCCCTGGCTCTCGCGTCGCCGACGGAAGGCGTGGAGGATGCCCGGGACCGCCTCCAGGCCCTCCTGGACCGTGAGGGGAATGAGATTCCGCCCGAGGCGGTCGCCGCCTTCCGGGAAGGTGTGAGAGAGGCCGATTCGGGAAACCAGGGGAGTGCCCGGGACGCCTTCACCAGGGCGGGGCTGGCGGCCCCCAGTTGGCCCGATCCCCTTTATAACCGGGGCGTGATCCGGGCCCGACTGGGTCGGGTGGAAGCGGCGGCTCGAGACCTGGAACGCTACCTGGAGCTTGCTCCTGGGACCGAGGATGCGCTTCTCGTGTCTCAGCGTGTCGGCCAACTCAGGAACCTCGCCTCTCTTCCCAGGCCCTCCGGGGCTCTGACCCTCGGTCTGCTCCTTCCCGGGGCCGGCCAGTTCTACTCCGGCCGAGCCTGGCAAGGTGTGGGAGTCCTGAGCCTCGCAGCGGGAGTGGCTGCAGCCGGGTTTCTCATAGAGGAGGTGAGCGTAGCGTGTGTGGGAGGGGGCTCGGGAGGGGAATGTCCTCCGAACCGAATCGTTGGTGAGAAGACGAGCAGGCCCTACCTGGTGCATGGCCTCGCCGCGGCCGGCGCCGTGGCATTCCTGGGGGCGGTGGAGGCATTTTTCAGCGCTAGAGGGCGCCGGTCCGAGGAAATCGGAGCACTTGTGGCCATGAAGGGCGGAACGGTCCGACTGGGGCTGCCCCGGGTTGCGGCGAACGGGACCCGACTTCGCCTGAATCTCATGCAGATTTCTCATTGAGGCGAAGCGGATGACGAAGGGGCGGATACTCGCTGGAATCGCCATGTTCGTAGGCGCTATCGCCTACGCGTGCACCCTTCAGGACATTGTGGAGGTGCGGGTGGCCTCTGTGGAGGTCCAGCCTCCCTCGGTGACCATTCTGGAAGGCGAAACCCGCCAGTTCTCGGCCCAAGCCAAGGACGCTCTCGGCGCGAACCTCCCGAGCGGGGCCGTGTCCTGGTCAAGCAGCGACCCCTCCATTCTCTCGGTGGATCCGGTGGGCCTGGCCGAGGCCCTCGCCCCCGGTGAGGCTACGCTCCGTGCCACCCTGGACGGCATCCAGGGCACAGCGAGCGTGACCATCGCTCCGGGACCGAGAATCGCCGTCGAGCCGTCATCCCTCACCTTTTTCGGGAATGTGGGCGGAGAGGCTCCGGATCCCGTCACCCTTCAAGTCACCAACCAGGGGGGCGGATCGCTGGGGGGGATCTCCGCCTCGGTGGACTACCCCTCCGGAGGTGCCGCCGGATGGCTTTCCATTGCCCTGGCCGGGACCTCGGCTCCCACGACCCTCACTGCCTCCATCCTCCTGGGCCTCCTCGACGAGGGGACCCATGATGCAACGCTGCGCCTCACGTCTCCCGATGCCCGGAATTCCCCTGTGGACATCCCGGTCCAGGTGGTTGTCACACTGGACCAGCCCATCATCGCCCTGGACCCCATGAGCCTCCAGTTCCAG
>Ga0207797_1002991_pt1 | contig 11482 bp, 10 predicted proteins | sample PRCRCaboRojoPR_6_FD_187275 | JGI IMG/M metagenome (GOLD analysis project Ga0207797, IMG submission 187275) | Marine sediment microbial community from Cabo Rojo, Puerto Rico - PR CR 10% Liquid 1 (SPAdes) | ecosystem: Environmental > Aquatic > Marine > Coastal > Sediment | place: Cabo Rojo, Puerto... | reverse complement strand
TACCCGCCGATTCGATGGCCTTGCCGGCGTGGCAGTTGTTGAAGAACAGGTAGATGGTGTCCGACTGCCTCGCCAGCCAGCGCAGCCCCGGCATCCATCCCGACAGCTCCTCCCGGGAGTAGGCCCAGTCGTAGCGCAGCTGGCCGCCGTCCCACCACTTGCCCGCGTTCCTTCCGTGGAACCGGACGTAGCCGAAGGGGCTGCCGCCCACGGGCGCCCGGGGCGGAAGGTGGCTCAGGGCAGGCAGGTCCACCGACACCAGTGCTACCCCGCCTTCGGCCAGACGTTCCAGCACCTCCTGCCGGTACCAGCCGTCGTGCCGGAACTCGGCCGCCAGGGGTACCGGCTCCAGCTTCTCCCGCAGGCCCAGCACGTAGCCCGCGCTCTCGGGGGAGGCCTTGAAGGAGTAGGGGAACTGGGCCAGGCAGCAGGCCAGCCTGCCGGACTCCTCGAGGGGGCGCACCATGTCGCGGTAGGCCGACCACTCCGACTCCCCGGCGTCGCGGCCGTGGGTCATGCTGGAGTGCAGCTTCACCGAGAACCGGAAGCCCTCCGGGGTACGGCTCACCATGCCCTCGGTGGTGGAGGCCGGCATGATGCCGTAGTAGGGACTGTTAAGCTCCACAGTATCGAACTGCCGGGCGTACCAGGGCAGCATTTCCCGCTGGGCCGTCCCCGGAGGGTAGAAGGGGCCCTTCCAGTCCCGGAAGCTGTAGCCCGACGTACCCAGCCTGACCTCGCTGTGCAGCAGCTTCATGTCCCTCCGTCCACGGCGGTCCCCATCCGATCCGGCGAGAATAGAATAGGCCGTCGGGATACGGGCCGGTACCCGGGATGGAACCCGCATAGGGAAACGGGCATATACTTGCCTTTATCAGCCCCAATATCTATAGTGCTGGTGACAGACTGGCCTTTCATGTGCGGGAAGGGGGAGCCGCCCGATTGGAACCTCCAGTAGACTGTAACCCGTAAAGCAGCTGCCGTACAGGATGGAGATCGACTGACTGGTCCCGGTGTGCGTGGTCTGCGTACATTTGCGGGGCCTTGAGAGGGGAGTCATGAAGACCTGCATTGCCGTCACAGTTGTGCTTGCGATGCTGGCAGCGGGAACCGCCGAGGCGGTACCCGGCCAGTGGGGCCTGCACGGGCTTCGCAGAGTGGTCGATGCCAAGCCCGTGGGCGAGGGACACTGGGGAATGGGTCTCTTCACCGATCTGGGCCTCTCCAGCGACGAGCGCGACGCCCAGATAGGCGGAAGCGCCACGTCCGTCACGGACACCGAGTACGACCTCACCGGATACCTGGCCATCGGCTACGGCGTGAGCGACGCCATGGAGCTGGGTATCAGGGCCGGCTACCTCTGGAACGGGCTGAAGAGGGACGATGTCGGCATCCGCCTGGACAACACCGGTGACTGGGAAGGGGAAAACGGGCTCAGCGAGGTGGGCCTCTCGGCCAAGTACTCCTTCGACCTCACCGGTGAGGAGAGGCACTGGATGGGCTTCATGCCCTGGGTCAGCATCGGCCTGGGGGGCGACCCCGGGTACGTGATGGCCGAGGACGAGTGGGACGGCGTCTGGGAGACCGGCCGCCCGATGTTCGAGATGCGCAGGCCCATGATGGACTCCGGGCCCTTCAGCGCCGGAATCGACCTGCTCACCACCTTCGATCTGAACCCGGTGAAGTTCCACCTCAACGGAGGCTACCACTACTTCAAGCAGGAGTTCGAGTACACCGACTACCGTTACACGGCCGGCCACCAGGAGGCCCAGGGAACCGAGGTCTCGCTGGAGGTTGAGGACCCCGTCTTCCACCTGGCCGGGGCCATCGAGTACCCCATGGACAAGGTCGACCTCTTCCTGGAGGCCGAGTGGCGGCACTTCATGAAGCGCGACTACGAGTTCGGCGACGGCGAGGACTACGATGACATGGCCCTGGTTGCGCCGGGCCTGCGCTTCAAGACCGACATGGGTTTCGCCGTCAACCTCCACGGTTCCCTCTCCCTGACGGAGTTCGATCCCATGTGGTCCGACCTGGGCCACGGAGCCTACCAGGCCGGGGGGACGCCCAGCGACGACTTCAGGGCCGCCAGGGCTCCCTTCCCGGGGGGCTACTACCCCGACTACAGCTTCGGCGTGGACCTGATCTTCGCCAGTGACCTGGCCGGTCCTCCCACCCACGTCTGGCTGTCGGGCACGGTGTCGGACGCTGAGACCGGCGAGGCCCTGCCGGCCGGCATCAGCTTCCCCGGAACAGAGGTGGAAGCGGTGACGGCCGATGCCGAGACCGGCTTCTACAAGGCCCGGATACCCGTGGGCTCGGTCTCGGTGAACGTGGACTACGAGGGCTACGTGCCCATCGTCCAGACCATGACGGTGGAGGACGGGGACATGGCCCGCGACTTCGCCATGAACGTCTCCGCCGGCACCCTCAGCGGCACCGTCACCGACGGTGAGACCGGCGAGCCGCTGGTGGCCGACGTCTACGTCTCCGACGACATCCGCACCACCACGGGCGAGGACGGCGTCTACAACCTGACCGCTCCGGCCGGCACCTGGACCCTCACCGCCGAGGCCGAGGGCTACGCCACCGCCGGCGCGCCGGTGGAGGTAGTGGCCGGCGAGACCACCATGAAGGACATCGAGCTTCGCCCCGAGCTGGTGGCCGGACAGGTCCTCAGCTTCGACAACATCTACTTCGACGTGGGAAGCGCCCGCATAAAGCGCGAGAGCCACGCGGTCCTCGATGAGGTGGTGGAGACGCTGAAGGCCAACCCGGGCGTGAACGTACGCATCGCCGGACACACCGACTCCGACGGCTCCGCTTCCTTCAACCAGACCCTCAGCGAGCAGAGGGCCCAGGCGGTACAGACCTACCTGATAGAGCACGGCATAAGCGCACGCCGTCTCTCCACGGTGGGCTACGGCGAGAGCAGGCCGGCGGTTCCCAACACCAGCGCGGCCAACAAGGCCCAGAACCGCAGGATCGAGTTCGAGGTGTTGTCGGGCAGGAGCTAGCGGCAGCGCTTCGGGCGTAACGGGGGCGGGGGGCTTCGGCCCTCCGCCCTTCTTCTATCCCGCGTTCCCCCGGCACATGGTGCGGGCGCTGGTGATGGCCCGCTCGCCGTAGCGGCGGCGGATCCTGTCCACCGTCGGGGCGACGTCCCGGTGGCCGCCCTCGAAGAGCCCCATCTGCCGCTGGCCGGCGGGGGCCAGGGAGGACAGGCCCACACCCACCAGCCTTATGGGGGACCTGACCGCATCCCCGGCCAGCCCCCTGGCGGCCTCGTATATCCTCCGGCGCCGGTCCGTGGGGGCTGCGAGCCGTACCCGGCGGGTGTGGAGGCTCAGGTTGCTGAGCCTGTACTTGAAGACCACCGTGGAGCCCGCCAGCCCCTTGTCCCTGGCCCGCCGGGAGACCTTCTGGGCCATAAGGGCCAGGGCGGGCAGGTACTGCCGCGGCAGAAGGACGTCGCTGGGAAAGGTGTACTCGTTGCTTATGGACTTGGGGCGCGGGGTCTCGCCGGCGGGCACCACCGGGCTGGGGTCGATGCCCCGGCACATGTAGTACAGGACCTCACCGCAGCTTCCCATCAGCGACCTCATCTGGCCCCGGGAGAGCCTGCGGAGGTCGCCTATGGTGGTTATGCCGTAGCGGGCCAGCATGGAGGAGGTCTTCTCCCCCACTCCCCAGATGGAATCGGCCGGCAGCGGCGGCATTCCGGCGGGGTCGAGGCGGGCCACCCCCCGGGGCTTGGCCCTCTTGGACGCCATCTTGGCCAGCAGCTTGCAGGGGCCCACACCCACGCTGGCCCACAGCCCCGTCCGCTTCAGTATCTCGCTCTGGATGCGGTGGGCCAGCCGGCGGCCGTCACCCCTGCGACCCTGGGTGCCGGTGACGTCCATGAAGGCCTCGTCGATGCTCACCGGCTCCACCATGGGTGTGTGCGAGATCAGTATCTCCAGTATCCTCCTGGTGTACGAGGTGTAGCAGCGGTGGTTGCCCTCCACGAACACCGCGCCGGGGGCCAGGGCCATGGCCCGGGCCAGGGGCATGGCGGAGTGCACTCCCAGGGCCTTGGCCTCGTAGCTGCAGGCGGACACCACCGACCGGAGGGTGGCCCCCCCCACGATCACCGGCCGGCCCCGCCACTCCGGATGGCCCAGGGTCTCCACCGATGCGAAGTAGGCGTCCATGTCCACGTGGAGTATCACCCTGTCGGACATACACCCTCCCCGGCGCGGCTCATGCGCCGTCGTCGTACTCGTAGTCCAGCTGCCAGCACATCCCCGAGGTGTCGAGATGGACCTCGAAGACGTCGTCGGTATGGGTGCGGACCACGAAGTGGTAGAGCCTGCTGGCGCCCCGGCGGCTCTCCCAGCTGGAGGAGACCGATACGATCCTGTAGACCCTTCCCCCCCAGCGGAAGCGGCACGGCCGCACGCTGCCGCCGCGGAAGTGGCCCACCATCTCCACCCGCTCTCCCAGCTCGTTTACCAATGTTCATCACCACCGCTGGGATGATGGTGAACTTATGTTTACCTGTCAAGCGGCGGACCCGTGACCAGCCCCCCCTCGGCCCAGCGGACCACCACATCGGCGGAATCGGCCCCGGCGGCCCGGGGAGAGGAGACGTAAACGATCTCCGGGAGCGGCTGGGGGGAGAGGTAGTCCAGGTAGAGCCGGATCTCCTTCATGGAGGCCCCGGGAGTGTCGACCTCGTCCGGGGAGACCACCACCGCCAGCTTTCGCCGGCCCTGCAGCAGCTCCAGTTTCGCCCTGGTCTCCGCATACACCGCCTGCATGGGCGCGTTCCTGCGCCGCAGCTCCTGCGCCACCTGGCGGGACATCCCCGCCCAGGCCAGCCCCAGAAGCAGGGTTGCCCCCGCCAGGACCCACCCGCCCGGACGGCGCAGCGCCTCGCAGAGGAAGATGGCCGCCAGCAGAGCCACTGCGGCGGAGGGTGCGTAGAGGTAGCGCATGTCGGGGGCGGCCGCCAGGGTCTGGAAGCCCATGGCCCCCCAGCTGATCATCAGCAGAAGCACTATCCTGGCGGTGCGTCGATCCCGCAGGAACAGCCAGACGGCGGCGGCAAGGCCGGAGACGATGGCCGCGGCCCTCATCCAGGCCGCCGGGAAGAGGGCGCCCAGGCTCTGATAGGCCAGCACCGGAACGCGGGCCATCATCACCTCCGGCGGGTTTACGGCTCCGTAACCGCCAATTCCCCGGTCGAAGACCATCAGCCGGGCCGCCACAAACACGGCGGCAACCGCCGCCAGGGAGGCGGCCAGCGCTGCGCCCCCCCGCCAGTCCCTGCGCCCGTCCGGCCAGAGGAGCCATGTTGCCGGCAGCACCGCCAGCGCCGCCAGTCCGCTCTCCTTCGCCGCCAGGGCCAGCAGGGCCAGCGAGCCGGGCAGCAGGGCCCGGGCGGGGGTGAATCCCCCTCTCCGCAGGCGCACCACAGCCACCATCGCCGCCAGAGTGAGCAGCGCCGCCAGGAGGTCGCCCCTGGCGTTGGCCATCCAGACGGCGCTCACGGCTCCGGGGTGGAGGGCGAAGAGGACCGCCGCCGGCCATCGCGGGCCGCCTTCACGGGCCCGGCCCAGCAGGTGTCCCAGAAGCAGGCAGGTGACGGCGTGCAGCAGCAGGCTCACTGCCCTGTAGGCCACCGGCCGCGGCCCCCACACGGGGTACTCCAGCATGTAGGTAAGGCTGGTCAGCGGGCGGAAGAATCCCACCCTCTGGCCCTGAACGTTCCAGGACCAGCCGTCTACCATGTAGCTGTGAAAGGAGTGTCCCTCCTCCAGGGGGATGAGGAAGGTCATGAAATCCTGGGGGTCGAAGAAGGACCCCAGGGCCGGCAGCTGCGCCAGAGCGGCAAGCGCCGCCAGGGCCAGCAGAGCGGCAGGCCACCTCAGAGCCCGCAGGCAGTCCATTCGGTCCCCCCTTCCCCCGATGCCGGCGGCCACGGCCCGCCGCCGGCGCTGGAGCACAGTTTATGCCGGAGGTCCAGGTGATCGTCAACGAGAGGGCCTTCGCTCTTGCCAATCCCGTCGCGCAGGCTTAGTCTTTGGCGTAATCCGTCTACCCCAAAGCGTCATCCAGGGAGCCGATGAGCAAGCAGTCCATCTCCGTAGTGGTGCCCATGTACAACGAGGAGGAGAACGCCCCCAGGGCCATAGAGTCCCTCATGGACGTCCTCTCCTCGCAGTTTCCCGACTACGAGATCGTGATAGTGGAGAGCGGGAGCACCGACGGAACGGCAGCCATAGCCGACCATCTGGCCGCCAGCCACCCGCAGGTGAGGGTGATACACCAGAAGAACCGGGAGGGGCTGGGAAGCGCCATCCGCCTGGGCTTCGCCAACGCCTCCTGCGACTACGTACTCTACGTGGACGGAGACGAGCCCTTCGACATCTCCGAGATCTCCAGGGCCGCCCCCCTGCTGGGGGAGTGCGACATGGTCATAGGCTATCGGATCGGCCCCCGGGAGAGCCTGAAGCGGAAGGTGTACTCCCGGGTGTACAACTGGCTGGTCCAGCTGCTGCTGGGCCTTGATGTCCGGGACGTGAACTTCTCCATGAAGATGATCAGGCGGACGCTGCTGGACCGGCTGGAGCTCCGCGCGAACGGCTGCTTCTACGACGCAGAGCTGATCGCCGAGGCCCGCAGGGCCGGTCTGGAGATAGGAGAGCTGGGCTTCCACTACGAGCCCCGGACCAGCGGCGACTCCTCGCTGGACAGCTTTCCCGTGATCCTGGGCATACTGCGGGAGCTGGCCGGCTACTTCGTGCGGAGAAGGCTGCTGCGGCGTTGACAGCCACCCGTCACCGGGGGTACCGTCGGGGAAACGGCACGCATTCCGGCAGGAGGGGGCGTGGACATCGAAGAGAGGGTTCTGGTAACCGGCGCCGGCGGCTTCATAGGCCACCGGCTGGTGCGCAGGCTGCTGCACGACGGCGTGGACACCGTCTGCCTGCTGCGCTACACCTCATCCGGCCGCCACGGCCTGCTGGACACCCTTCCGAAGAGCCTTCGGAGCGGCTACCGGGCGGTGCTGGGAGACCTGCGTGACCCCGCCGCCGTTGCCGAGGCAGCCGAGGGATGCGGCACCATACTCCACCTGGGAGCCCTGATCGGCATACCCTACTCCTACCGGAGTCCCGGGGAGGTGCTGGAGGTAAACGCCGGCGGGACGCTGAACATCCTCAACGCCGCCCGGAAGACCGGGGCCCACGTGGTGGTCACCTCCACCAGCGAGGTGTACGGCACCGCCCGTACCGTGCCCATTACCGAGGATCATCCCCTGGGGGCGCAGTCGCCCTACGCCGCATCCAAGATCGCCGCCGACCAGCTGGCCCTGAGCTTCCACCGCACCTACGGTGTGCCGGCCACCATTCTGCGGCCCTTCAACACCTACGGCCCCGGCCAGTCACAGAGGGCGGTCATACCCACGATAATGGTCCAGGCGCTGCGGTCGGACAGGATCGAGCTCGGCTCCCTGGAGCCGCGGCGGGACTTCCTCTACGTGGATGACACAGTAGCCGGCTTCCTGGCCGCCATGCGCACCCGGGCGGCAGTGGGCCGGGTGGTGCAGCTGGGCACCGGAGAGGACGTCTCCATAGGCGAGCTGGCCGACATGGTGCAGGAGGTCCTGGGGACCTCCCTTCCCGTGGTCAGCACCGGTGAGCGCAGACGGCCTCCTAAGAGCGAGGTCATGCGCCTGATCGCCTCCCCCGGGAGGGCGGCGGAGCTTCTCGGCTGGAGGCCAGAGACCGATCTTCGCCAGGGCCTGGAAGCCACTGCCCGGTGGTTCCGCAGCCTGGGCGAGCGGCTCACCCACCGGGGATACGTTCTGTGAGCGGCAGGACGGCCGTGATTCTGGCAGGCGGCAGGGGGACCCGGCTGGCGCCCTACACCGCCATCCTTCCCAAGCCCCTGGTGCCCCTGGGGAACTACCCGATAGTGGAGATACTGGTTAGGCAGCTGGTCTCGCAGGGGTTCGACAGGCTGGTCTTCTCCGTGGGGCATCTGGCCGGCCTGCTGGAGGCCTACTTCCGCGACCACAGCGTAAGGCGGCGGACGGGGGTAGACATATCCTGGGTCCGCGAGGAGAAACCCCTGGGAACCGCCGGCCCCCTGCGGCTGATGGACGACCTGCCGGACAGCTTCCTGGTGCTCAACGGAGACCTTTTCACCACGGCCGACTTCTCCCGGCTGCTGGACCGCCACTCGGCCTCCGGCGCGGAGCTGACCATCGCCGCCCGGCGCAAAGATGTCCGGCTGCAGCTTGGTGTCGTGGTCCACGATGACGGGAAGGTAGTGGACTACGTCGAGAAGCCCTCCTACGGCTTCGATGTCAGCATGGGCATATACGCCTACTCCCGGAGCGCGCTGGACCTGATCGAGCGGGGAAGCCGCATGGACTTCCCGGATCTGGTGCTGGCCATGGTCTCCGCCGGCCGCAGCGTGCGCTGCGCCATGCCCGACTGCCAGTGGCTGGACATAGGGAACCCCGACGATTACGCCCGGGCCCAGAGGCTCTTCGAAGAGGCTCCGGACCGATACCTGCCCCCTCTGGCATGAGAGTGCTGCTCACCGGAGCCGCCGGCTTCCTGGGCCGCCGGGTGCTGGCGCTCCTCTCCGGGTCCGACGACCTGCACCTGACGCTGCTGGACCACCCCGGCGCCGAGCTTCCCGGCGGCCTGCGCCGCCTGCGCTGCGATCTCTGCGATCAGGAGACCGTGGTCTCCGTACTGCGCGGCCGCAGCTACGACGTGCTGGTCCATCTCGCCGGGCTGGTGGGGGAGCGCGACTACGCAAGGCTCCAGGCTGTTAACGCCTTGGGCACCAAGAATCTGCTCATGGGTCTGGAGGATCGCGTTGACAGGGTGATAGTCGCCGGCTCCTGCGCGGTCTACGGAGAGGCCATGGATGACGAGCCCCTGGACGAGCTCTCCTACGTGGACCCTCCCGGCCCGTACGGCAGGAGCATGGCGGCCAGGGAGGCGCTGGCCAGGGAGATGGCCGGCCTCTACGGTTCCGAGCTCTGCACCCTGCGTCTGTTCAACCTGGCCGGGCCCGGACAGCGGCCGGTGATGCTGATACCCAGGCTGGCCAGGGAACTGGTGCGGATCAAGCTGGAACTGGCTCCCCCCAGGCTGGAGACGGGCCCCCTGCACACCCGCCGGGACTACGTGGACGTCCGGGACGCCGCCCGGGCCTTCGTCCTGGCCATGAACCACCGGGGAAGCCTGCCGGAGAAGATCAACGTCGCCAGCGGCCGGACATGGTCCGGAAGGCAGATACTGAAAGCCATGACCCACAGCCTGTCCATAGACCCGGAGCTGAAGGAGAAGCCCGGATCCGGGGGGATCGGGGCGGTGCGGGGGGACGCCTCGCTGGCGGCGGGCACCCTGGGCTGGGAGGCCACCATCCCCATGTCGGTTACCCTGCGGGATGTGCTCAGGGAGTGGCTCAGGCGTCTGCGGCCCTCCGGCGGCGACAGGTGACCCTGGCCAGGAGCAGGCTCAGCTCGAAGAGCAGATAGAGGGGGGCCGACAGCGCCAGCTGCGTCATGGGGTCGGGGGGAGTGAGGAGGGCGGCGGCCACCAGAAGGCCCACGATCAGGTGGCGCCTGTACCTGCCCATGGTCTGAGGGCTCACGATGCCCAGGCTGGCCAGCAGAAGGACCACGATGGGCAGCTGGAAGGCCAGGCCGAAGGCCAGGACGAACCTCCCCAGAAACCCCACGTAGCTGGACAGGCTCCAGGCCCCCACTATCCTTCCCCCCTCGAAGCTCCGGAAAAGGGCGATGGCGGGCCTCAGCATCAGGGCCCAGGCGAACGCCACGCCCCCCACGAACAGCAGGACCGAAAGGGCGGTTGCGGCCACCACCGGCCTCCTCTCCCGGCCATGCAGGCCGGGGGACACGAAACGCCAGAACTGGTAGTACACCACCGGAGAAGCTATCACCACGCCTGCCACCAGGGCCGCCTTCAGATGGACCACGAAGGCCTCGGTGGGGGCCAGAGCCTGCAGCGTCTCCGGACCGGTTGCCAGAACGAGCGCGATCAGCCGGCGGCTGAAGAAGAAGGCGCCCAGGGTCGCGGCGATAAGCGCCGCAAGCGACTTCAGTATTCGCCAGCGCAGCTCCTCGAGGTGATCCCAGAAGCTGCCCTCGGTGATGGCCTTCATGGAGAGACCGAGTCCAGAGCGCCCTTCACCATCTCCAGCTCCACGCCGGGGGAAAGCCTCTCTATGCGGCAGCGCTCCCAGTCCAGGGGTATCACCCAGCGGCGGCCTCCGGCCACCGTCTTCTTGTCCCGGCGGACGAAGTCCATGACCTCTGCGGCGTCCACCCGGCCCGACAGCCTGACGGGGAGGCCCAGCTGCTCCATCAGGCCCTCCAGCCGCGACCGCATCACCGACTCGGGCTCCATGCGGCCCCCCATCCAGGCGGCGGCCAGCATCCCCAGGCCCACGGCCTCGCCGTGGGATAGACCGAAGCCGCTGTGGGCCTCCAGGGCATGGCCCAGCGTATGGCCGAGGTTCAGCAGGTGCCGCCTGCCCCGGTCGGCCAGATCCTCGCCGATGACGGAGGCCTTCGCCCGCAGGCAGCGCTCCACAATCTCGGGGAGCTTGCGGCGGAAGTCGCCGGACAGCTGCTCGGCGATCCTGTGGTCGGCTATCACGGATGTCTTCAGGGCCTCGGCGAGGCCGTTGCGGACCTCCCTGTCCGGCAGAGTGGAGACGAAGTCGGTGAAGACGGCCACCCGCTCGGCGGGGTAGACGGTTCCCAGCTGGTTCTTGACTCCCCGGAGGTTTACCCCGGTCTTTCCGCCCAGACAGGCGTCCACCATACCCAGCAGGGTGGTGGGAACCAGGGTCAGGTGCATGCCCCGGTTGTACAGGGAGGCGGCCATGGCCGAGATGTCCATGGTCACGCCGCCTCCCACGGCCACCATGCGCCAGCCCCGTTGGGCCCCGGCGTCGTGCAGGCGCTGCAGCATGGCGGTGAGGACGGAGAGGTCCTTGGCCTTCTCGGAGGCCTCCAGCAGCATGCTGCGGTCTTCGGAGAACGGGACGTCGGACAGGGGGCCGGGCCAGAGGTCGGCCACCCGGGAGTCCACCACCCAGAAGCAGGTCTCCCCGTCGCCGGCCAACATCTCCAGGGAAAGCTCGGGCCGGGAGGCCACGATTGCGGACGTGCCGATTCCGCCGGTGCGCCATGCGAAACTGAGACTCCGCACGATTTCCACCCCCCGGAGAAGCAGACTATCTGCGGGCTATGACGAAGGCGATATAGACCGCGTAGAAGCCAACCAGGACCGCACCCTGCCATCGCTGGAGCTTCCTGCGCCGCAGCAGGAACAGGAAGACCAGCACAGTCACACCCATAATGAAGAGCAGGTCGGCCGTCATTCTCGGATCGAAGTCAATGGGCCGGATGAAGGCCGTAGCCCCCAGAACGAAGAGGATG